>Ga0163150_10005661_pt1 | contig 15818 bp, 15 predicted proteins | sample OliLakLV19P2IB_FD_148628 | JGI IMG/M metagenome (GOLD analysis project Ga0163150, IMG submission 148628) | Freshwater microbial mat bacterial communities from Lake Vanda, McMurdo Dry Valleys, Antarctica - Oligotrophic Lake LV.19.P2.IB | ecosystem: Environmental > Aquatic > Freshwater > Lake >...
AGGAAGCAAAGCCTTGGGCATCGACGGTCTCGCTCGCTTGGCAGTGTGCTGCTACTCCACACTACCCAAGCAACCGCCTCTTGTCCAGCTAAATCTTCAGCTTCCCCCCGTAACTAACGCATTACTAAGAAAACGGGGTCACATCTCATTATTTTTTAAGGACCCCAATCACTCCCCCAGACACGCAGAGAACGTCTGACTAACTTTGCTGTCAGCGGCACGGAGAAGACCGTTTCCGACATTGTGGCCATCGATGTGGCCGGCAATTCCTCTCGCGCGACGTTGGGGGTGGATCGCGCAGCCAAGAAGGCAACCGAGACCTTGGACACCCCGGAATCCAGTACGAACATAGCTCGAATCTCCGTCAATGGCCTCTTGCAGTCCACGACGCCAACCACACCGGAGTCGGCCACCACGTATGCTTACGATGCGCTGGGCCGTTTGACCGGAACTAACAGCCCTCGCACGGGCACAACGACGCGCGGTTATCATGCGACGACGGGCCAGCTCGGCTCCACAAGTGACGCCGTCGGCAGCATCACCTATGACTACTATGCAGCCACGCATTCCAGCGCGGGACGGTTGAAGTCCCAGACCAACGCAGCCGGAAAGAAAACCTACTTCAACTACAACACTCGCGGCGAATTGACCCAGACGTGGGGAGACACCGCCTATCCTCTGGAGTACGTGTTCGATGCCTATGGCCTGCGAACAGAACTCCGCACGTTTCGGGGCGGTTCTGGCTGGCAACTGTCCACCTGGCCATCAGGCTCGACCGGAACGGCCGATGTGACCCGCTGGATTTATCACGAGCCAACCGGATTGTTGCAGCAGAAACGTGACGCCGCCAACCTGGGCGCTAACTACAGCTACGACGCCTTGGGGCGCCTGCGCACCCGCACCTGGGCACGACTCAACGGCGGCAACCCTCTCCTGACAACCTATTCTTATGATCCAAACACTGGAGACCTTACGCAGACTGACTATTCCGACAGTACTCCTGAGGTTGCGTTCACCACATACGATCGTGCGGGACGGCCAGCGATCCTTTCGGATGCGGCAGGGAGTCACACGCTCGCCTACAACTCGAATGGTGAGCTGCAAGGGGACCAGGTTGCGGGAGGCGTGCTCGACGGAGTGAATGTTTCTGTCGGGTTCGACAGCTACCTTCGGAGGAACAGCCTGCAGGCTTCGCGCAGCGCTGTCGGTTTGATGAGCCAGACATACGGGTACGACGGCACCTCCCGGCTCCAAACAATCACGGGCAGTGGGCAGACCATCACTTATGGTTACAATCCGGCCCGAGGTCTGCTGGAGACGACGACGTACTCCAGCGGGACGAATATCACGCGAGGCCACGACGCTCTGGGACGGCTCCAGAGCATCACAACGACGCCTCCAGCCTCACCGGCGGTCAGCTACACCCACACGTACAATAATCTTCACCAGCGTATGCGGGTAACGCGGGAGGACGGCTCGTACTGGTCTTACGGCTATAACGACCGTGGAGAGGTGACTTCCGGAAAGAAGTATTGGGTGGACAATTCGCCCGTGGCAGGCATGCAGTTCGAATACGGATTCGACAACCTGGGGAACCGAAACTCTGCGAAATCCGGAGGGAACAGTCAGGGCCTACAGTGAGAATGGTGGGGTCACATCTTTCCTCTTTCGAAAAAGAGGTTGACCAGATCCTCGCGCAGGAAACGTCCGAGGATCATGAGTCCACCATTGCGGATTGATTGAGCCGGCAGCTGTTCCCACAGTCACAGCCCAGGGGAAACCAGCGCCTTAAACTCCTTTACAAGCCTCCCACCCTATGTTAGATTTCTGCTCGTTTTTTGAAGGGATTTGACTTAGAGGAGCTCAGTGGCATGGTTTTCACCAGTGAATTCAAGACTTCCGTGATCAGCCAGTATCGGGTGCATCCCACAGATACGGGATCGCCGGAAGTTCAGATCGCTCTGCTCAGTGAACGGATCAACTATCTGACCGAACATTTCAAGACTCACAAGAAGGATCATGCCTCCCGGCGGGGCCTCCTCAAAATGGTGGGCCAAAGGCGCCGGCTTCTGGACTACGTTAAGGCGAAGGACGCTGAGCACTATCGCGGTCTGATTCAGCGGCTTGGAATAAGAAAATAGATCCTTCAATCTTTAGTCACAACCCAGTTTCTAAAACCAAAGCGACCTGGAAGGTTTCCGGAGAAACAGCGGTTTCCGGGGAAACCCAAGGGCCGCTATTTTTATTGCTGCCAGAAGCGAGATGCAGAAGGGCTCGCGAATATCCCTTTCGACTGCATTTCTGGGCGGCGGTTGCCCTGATTTCGCGAACAAGGAAGGTTCACAATGATACACAAAGCCAGCACAACTATCGGAGGCCGCGAGTTTTCTATTGAAACTGGAAAACTTGCCAAGCAGGCACATGGGTCTGTTCAGGTTCGATATGGAGACACGGTCGTTCTTGTCTCGGCCTGTTCGAACAAGAAGCCGCGTGAGAATGCGGGTTTCTTTCCTCTGACGGTGGATTATCGGGAGAACTATTACGCCGCAGGACGAATCCCGGGGGGCTTCTTCAAGCGCGAGGGCAAGCCCAGCGAGAAGGAAGTCCTGACGTGCCGCTTGATTGACCGCCCGATCCGGCCGCTCTTTCCGGCGGGCTTTTTTTGCGACACGCAGGTGATCGCCTTGGTGCTCTCCGCTGATGGTGAGAATGATCCCGATACGTTGAGCATCACGGGAGCTTCCGCCGCGCTTACGCTTTCGAACATTCCCTACCACACGCCGATTGCCGGAGTGCGTGTCGGACTCGTCGACGATCAACTGGTCGTCAATCCAAGCAACGCCGACCTCAAGAAGGGCCGGTTGAACCTCATTATTGCCGGAAGCGAAGACGCCCTCGTCATGGTTGAGGCGGGTGCGCAGGAAGTCTCTGAGAAAACGATGGTCGAGGCTCTTGCCTTGGGTCATTCCGAAATCAAGAAGCTGGTAGCCCTGCAGAAAGAGCTGGCTGCCAAGCTGAAAATCCAGAAACGCGAAGTTGTGGCTGCAGCCCCGGATCAGAAGCTGGTTGGGGAGATTGCTGGAAAGATTTCGGCTGAATTGCGCGATGCTCTCGACACGCAAAAACACGAAAAGATCGAAAGTTACGAGCTCGTGGATTCTCTTAAAGACAAGCTGGTGAGCTCCTACCCAGAGGAGCCGGCAACCTTGCGGTCGGAAGTTAAGGGCATTTTTGACGCACTCAAGGAGAAGATCTTCCGCGAAGACATCCTGGACAAGCGCCGCCGGCCTGACGGACGCGCTTTTGACCAAATCCGGTCGATTACCTGCGAGGTGGGTTTGCTGCCCCGCACCCACGGTTCGGCGCTGTTCCAACGTGGCGAAACTCAGGCACTGGTTGCGACCACGCTTGGGACTTCCGACGACGCGCAGAGGATCGACATCATGGAAGGTGAGTCGTCCAAGCGCTTCCTTCTGCACTACAACTTCCCGCCCTTCAGCGTGGGGGAAGTCGGGTTCATGCGCGGCCCCGGCCGGCGTGAGATAGGTCACGGTGCTTTGGCCGAGCGCGCCATCCTGCCCATCATTCCGGCAGAAGACAAGTTCCCTTATACCATCCGGGTGGTCTCGGACATTCTGGAGTCCAACGGCTCTTCCTCCATGGCGTCGGTTTGCGGCGGAGTTCTGTCTCTGATGGACGCTGGCGTGCCGATCAAGTCACCTGTGGCGGGTGTCGCCATGGGCTTGGTGAAAGAAGGCGATAAGTACGCCATTCTGACGGATATTGCGGGCGCGGAGGATCATTACGGCGACATGGATTTCAAGGTGGCTGGCACGCGCGAGGGGATCACTGCCTTGCAAATGGACATCAAGATTGGCGGGCTGACGATGGGGATTATGACCGAAGCCCTCGATCAGGCACTTCGCGGAAGGCTCTTTATTCTCGACAAGATGCTTGAAGCGATCCCTGCTTCCCGCAGCAACACGTCCCGTTACGCTCCTCGAATTTATACCCTCAAGATCAGTACCGACAAGATCCGCGATGTCATCGGACCCGGTGGCAAGGTCATCCGCTCCATCATCGAGCAGACTGGCGTCAAGATTGACGTCTCTGACGACGGCAAGGTGAACGTGGCCTCGGCCGACGAAGCCTCGGCTAACAAAGCCATCCAGATCATCAAGGACATTACGGCCGAAGCCGAAATGGGCAAGATCTATCTGGGCAAAGTGGTTCGGCTGGCAGATTTCGGCGCTTTCGTTGAAATCTTTCCTGGCACGGATGGCCTGTTGCACATCAGCGAGGTCGCAGAACACCGCATTCGCGACGTTAGGGATGAGCTGAAAGAAGGCGATCAACTCCTCGTCAAGGTGATCGGCATTGATGGGCAGAAGGTCAAACTCAGCCGCAAAGCAGTGCTGCGCGAACAGCGCGAGAAGAAAGAGCAGGCTCACTCTTAAGGCAAGCTTAATTTAGCAGCAGGTTTGAGAACCAAAGTGCGAGTTCCGAATTGTGTCATTCGCACTTTGGTCTGACTGCCCTTTTTTGACTCTTCGATTCTGCCGTCCCTCCTCTGACCCGCTCCCCCTTAAAAATCTGTAGTTTAACTGTCAAGATTTCCCGGCCATTTACGATAAGTATAAGGGTGCAAAGCGACTCGAGGACCTTGCCTCGAACTTTGGAAGCAGCCCCCCACGACTCAGCGCCTTTCATGAACCTACCCAAACTGCTCAAGCAAGCCGAGAAATTGGTCTCTTACGGGAAGACTGGCGAAGCCATCGAGGTCTACCAGGAGATTCTCTCTGAAGACTTTCAGAACAACCAGGTCCATAGCCTCATTGCAGACCTCTACATTGAAAAGAAAGACATGCAGCGCGCCAGCCGGCACCTCTTTAAGATTGCTTCCGACTGGTCGGCCCAAGGCAACACTGTTGAAGCTGCAGCGAGCTATCGCCGGATCATCAAGATTCTTCCCAAGAACACACTTGCGCGCGAGAAGCTTTTGGAAATCTTTACCAAGAACGGCGCCAAAGGGGACGTTATCAGCCTGATGATGGAACTGTGCTCGGTCGCTGAGAGCGAAGGCAATACGCCTAAGACCATCGAGTACCTGGAAAAGTTGATCTCCCTCGATCCGATCAACCGGAGTTACTCGACCAAACTGGCGCTTTTCCTGAACGAACGGGGATTGAAGGACAAGTCGGTTGAAATTTTCTATCAACTGGCGCGCGATTGCTTTCGAGAGGAACACTACGAAGAAACCCTGGCTGTGCTGGAAAAGATTCGCGCCATTCACCCGAAGGATCGGAACCTTCCCATCCGGGTTAGTGAAGTTTACGAGAAGCAAGGGAAGATTGAGAAAGCGATTGAAACACTTCTGACCTCGCTCGCCGAAGAGCCGGTCCAGCCAAACACCATGGTACTCCTGGCCCGGCTGTGTATCAAAGCCGGCAAGGTCGACGAAGCGGAACGCATCTATGAAAAGCTGGTCAAGATCAACAAGAGCTATCTGGCCCAGACGATTCCGTTTATCGAGGTACTGCTGGCCGAGCGCAAGCTCGACCGGGCTCTGGCACACATTGAGCGGTTGCACAACGAGGTCCAAGAGGCTCCTGCCCGTCAGAAATGCGTCGATCTGTTGGAAGAAATTCTGAAGCTTGACCCGCAGAAACTGGACGCTTACCGGTTGTTGGAATCGCTCTATGGAACGGCATTTCAGTATGACCAGCTGGCTGTGACATTGCTATCGCATGCCGACACCTACATTGCCAAGTGCGAGTATGCCAACGCCCTCGATCTGACACGCCAGTTGATTGATCTGGAGCCGTACAACGAGGAATACCGCAGGAAGCACCAGTTGATTGAGAAGTTGTTGGCTGGTGGCAGCCGGACCCAGGCACCCGGAAAGCCTGCACCCGGAGCCCTGCCTGAAGAGGACGATGAGGAAACACGCCACGCGAGCACCAGAGTCGACTCGCACTTCGACAAGACCGTGTCGATCGTCACGGATGAAGATGTGGAGAATTTCATCGTGGACATCGAACTCCTGGAAAAGTTCGGGCAGCACGCCAGTGCCATCGGCCGCCTTGAGCATGTTCTCAAGCAATACCCGCACGAGATCAAGCTGCGTCGGAAGCTGAAGGCAGTTTATTTTAACCGCAAAATGCCGAAGCGAGCTGCTCAGGAGTGCCTCGAAATTGCCAAGATTCTGCAGCAGCAGAACCAAAAGGAAGAAGCCAACACGTTCCTGCGCGAAGCGCAGCGGCTCAACCCGGTTCTCTCCAGCGCCCGGCGTGAGGCGGTGCTTGCCAGCACAGCGCCGGTGCCAGTGGTTGCCACGGTTTCGGGTACGGTCGCTGCCCTCAAGGGCGACCTTTCCGAGATTGGCTTGCTGGATGTCATCCAGATCCTCGACAACTGCCAGAAGACCGGCAAGCTGCTTGTGAGTTCAGAGGGTCAGGCAGGATCGATTTTCTTTAATGCCGGCCGAATCGTGAACGCGATCTACCAGGAGAAGGCTGGGGAACATGCCGTGTATGCGCTTGTGGCTGTGAAGGGGGGTACGTTCGAGTACCAACCTTCGGCCACGGCCTTCGACGTGATAATCCACAACAGCAACACTAACCTCTTGCTCGAGGGACTGCGCCTGCTTGACGAGGCCAACCGGGACATGAACGAAGCGGAGACCCCTCCGGATGATGAGGCTGAAGTTCCCGTGCCAGCAGCGTCTCCAGAGCCGCTCGCGAGCCGAGCCCAGCCTGCAGCAGCCCTTATGCCCTCGATGGCAGCTGTCCCAGTTCTGCAAGCAATGGACGATCAGAACCCGCTGGAAGAGCTCTGACATCGGGACTTGCGCAACCGCTGTGATCGGCTTGAGCCTTGGCACGCATCCGAGTTGGGCCATTCCCGGCCATCCTCAGTTTGGCGACACAATCCTGGCAACGCGTGAACAGATCGCTTGACACCGCTGGCTCGTCTTCATACGATCAAAACCAGTATGAGTGGGAGACGATGGTTGCCAATAACGCTTGTTCTAGGGATCCTGACAGGCTGTGGCGCTTCGCGAAAGCTTAGCGAAGACACAGCCAAAGAAAAGATTCTGGAACTGGGCCTGCTGGACCTCAACAACAAGCAGATCCAAGTGCAACGCATCATTCACGCTGGAGAGGATCAAGCTGTTGCCGAAGCCAGCTTGCCAATGGCCTTCCGGCTTTCCAAAACAAAGGGAAAGGACTGGCAAATCAATGCGGTTCGTCTCGGCGACCGAAACTGGATCGATACTCAGGCATTCCTAGCCGCTCTCCACGAGGTGCGGGCAAGGCAAACCCAGCAGAGCCTGAAACAGCTTCAAGAAGGCATTCGAAAATATCAGGCAAAACAAGGGGCTTTGCCGGTAGTCTCAGACATTGTCAAACTGACGGATCTGCTCTTTCCAGAGTACATGGCGGAAGTCATTCGCTATGATGCCTGGAGCCATGAAATCAAAGTCAGCTCAGCCGGGGACAACACCTTCCAACTGAGTTCGGCGGGCCCAGACGGAGTTCCAGGCAACGCAGACGATATTCACCTCGAAGTCAGACCCATCTAAGGAGTTTTCAAGCGGCATGCATCGTTCAAGTGATACGAAGGCAAGTTCCACCGGGAAAGCCAAGCGGTCTGAACCCGCGAGTCGTTCTTTAGCCAAACCTCTGACTGCTTTGGCAGCGCTTGTCGTGGTTGCCGTGGCTGTGGCCATGTTTTTGGTAAAGCGGAGCAGCCCGGAGAGTTCCCCGGCGGCTGCGTCTTCGAATGTGGCGTTGCCGGAGAAACCGGTCATTACTTCCGAGGGTTGGTCGAAAGGCAATCTGTCAGCCAGGACCGTGTTGGTAGAGTTTGGAGACTTTCAATGTCCGTCCTGTGCAGTGGCCCGGGTGAAAGTAGACACTGCCCTGAAGAAATTTGAGAAGGATCTCAAGGTCGTTTTCAAGCAGTATCCGATGTCGAACATTCACCGGAATGCCATGATGGCGGCCCAAGCCTCGGAGGCGGCCGGCAAGCAGCTCAAGTTCTGGGAGATGTATGAACTGCTGTTTGCGCGACAGAATGAATGGGTGAATGTTCCGGACGCTCTGACGTTTTTCCTCAAATACGCCACCGAGCTTCAGCTGGATGTGGAGAAGTTTCGCCAGGACATGCTTGAAGGCGACATTCGCAACAAGATTTTCCGCGATCTGCTGGAAGGGCAGGTGGCTCAGGTACGCTCGGTTCCAACGTTTTTTCTCAACGGCAGGATGATGCAGGGCGTCAAAACTGACGCGGAGTTCGAAGAGTTGATTGCTCAGGCAATCCGGACTGCTCAATGAGGAAGACCGCCTGGATCAGCGCCGGCATCGCGGCGCTGGCGTTCGTGGGAATGGTCGACGCGGCTTATGTTGCGCTCCATAGCAGTCGTGGCTTTATTCTGCCCTGTGGATTAGCGGGCGGCTGCGACCAGGTTCTCAATAGCCCCTATGCGGCGGTTGTTGGCATTCCAGTGGCATGGTTTGGACTGGCGTTTTATCTGACAACGGCCGGATGTGCTCTTTTCGCATTGTTCGGATTCGAGCAGGCGCTCCGTCTGTCTTTTGTTCTGGTCAGCCTGGCTCTTGGATTCACAGTCTATCTGCTCTATCTGCAGGCAATCGTTATCCGGGCTTTCTGCGACTACTGCTTGCTGTCAGCGTTCTTGGTGACTCTGATTTTTGTGCTTCATGTTTGGTCAAGCCGCCGCTCCCAAAGGGAAAAGGAACCCTGGCCATGAAACAGTTCTTAAACGCGTTGGCTCTCCTGCTTTGCTTTGCTGGTTCCAGCGCCGCCGATCAAAGCTCTGGTGCCGAATTTGCAGTGCCGGCAACTTCGGCGCAGCAACCGCAGATGGCTGTCGCGCCAGACGGAACGCTCTATCTTGTTTATGGAGCGGGGCACACCATTTATTGTGTGGTGTCCCGCGATGGGGGCAAATCGTTTGGGCTGCCAGCAGCTCTCGAAGCTGGCGGGATGCTCATGCTGGGCCGGCATCGCGGGCCACGCGTGGCCGCAACGAAGGACGCCGTAACGATCACCGCGATCGCTGGAAAGCGAGGCGGCGGACAGGATGGCAACCTGCTGGCTTGGCGCTCGACGGATCACGGAAGAACCTGGGGCCGCCCAGCAGTTGTGAACGATGTGACGGATGCTGCCAGAGAGGGTTTGCACGGCTTGGCCGCCGGACCGGGAAATGTGGTGTTTGCTGTCTGGCTCGATCTTCGCAAGGATGAATCGTCGGACGGCGGCACAAAACTCTATGGAACGATCTCAAGAGATGGAGGAAAGAACTGGGGAAAGAACCAGCGCGTTTATGCTTCTCCGGAAGGGACGATCTGCCAATGTTGCCACCCATCCGTCACCATTGACGCCAAAGGTGTTTTGCATGTGATGTGGCGCAATGCTCTGAACGGTTCGAGGGATCTCTACTACACAGCCTCGATCGATGGCGGCAAGACGTTTGCGTCCGTCCAGAAGCTGGGTCGTGGGACTTGGCTTCTCAATGCCTGCCCAATGGATGGCGGAGAAATGACGACTGCCGAAAACGGGCAAATTGATTCGGTCTGGCGTCGTCGGGAAGAAATTTTTGCTGCTTCGCCTGGCAAGGAGGAGAAGGTTCTGGGCAAGGGCCGAAATCCGGTGGTTGCCTATGGAAGGAATGGCCGGTATGTTGCGTGGGATGATGCCGAAAGCAAGCAAGCCGTGTTGCTCAGTCCGGGGATGTCAAAGGCGGTTCCATTGGGCACTCAAAGCCAGTTTGTCGACCTTGCCACGAGTTCGGCTGGCAAAGTAGTTGCCGCTTGGGAGGAAACTCGTGGGGAACAGAAGGTTGTCCGAGTGCAAGTTCTGAACTAGCACAAGCGTCCGTCACGGCCAGGTCATATTCTTTGAGCATTGTCCCCATTGCCAGGAAAGAATCGTGGAGTCCCCAGCGATTCTTCCATCCCCCATTACTCTTGAAGCTGTGAAAAAATTAGGTTTTCGTAGGGAACGGGCGCTATCCCGTTCCGTGTTGAGCGGGAAACCCAAGTGAAATCAGTATTCGCTCGTCACGGGAACGCCACAGCGGGTGTTTCCTACAGCGTGGCAATAACTTTTTCACAGCTCCACCGCTCTCAGATCAGGTGCCACCCGATTCTATGATCGAAACAATCACCGTCCATGCCACAGGTCAGGGATTGCATGAATTTACGCGCCAGGTTGAGAATGTTGTTCATCAGGCGGGGATGCAGGAAGGTCTGTGTACGCTGTTTATCCGGCACACTTCTGCCAGCCTCGTGATTCAGGAGAACGCCGATCCGGACGTGCAGAGAGATCTGGAAGCTTGGCTGAATAGGCTCGTGAGGGAAGACGATCCGCTGTATACCCACACCGTTGAAGGGCCGGACGACATGCCGGCTCACATCAAGGGGATCCTAACCGCCACGTCCATTTCAATTCCCATATTGAATGGACGCTTGGGGCTTGGCACCTGGCAAGGCATTTACCTGTGGGAGCACCGCCGCCATCGCGGCCAGCGGCAAGTGATTGTCCACATTAGTGCGTAAGTACTGCGTTTCACAAATACCATCGCGTATTCTTCGAGCTGGAAGAGCATCCTTGAGAAGCCTAAGCGCGCTTGGGCCGCAGAATACGTCACTGTATTGATGAGACGGAGTACTCAGTTCGCCGCTGTCCAGTGTTGCTCTATCCATGAACCTGGTTGACCTTTTTCATTCATCATTCGCAGCCCGGCGCGATACCACTGCCCTCGAATGGTGCGACACAAGCTCCATGCCGAAAACCTGGACGTTTGGGGAACTCGACGTCCGCAGCAATCGGCTTGCGCATCTGCTCAAACAGCGTGGCCTGCGCCAGGGTGACAGGCTGGCGGTTTATCTCGCCAACCGCATCGAGTTGATCGATCTCTATCTCGCTTGCGTGAAGTCCGGCATCCTCTTCGTACCTATCAACGTGCTGTACAGAGAACGGGAGGTCGCGCATCTAGCGCGGGACGCGGAGCCCAAGGTTGTTGTCGCTGCCGGAGATTTTCCGCATGCGTTTCAAGCCTGGCACTGCGAAGATCTGAGCCGCGAGTCCCTGAGTTGTTCTTCCGACCCGCTCGATTGCGCTCTCGGCGGTGACAGTCCAGCGGCCCTGGCCTATACGTCCGGAACCACCGGCGCCTCCAAAGGAGCTGTGCTGACCCACAATAATTTTGCCAGCAATGCGCTCAACCTGCTGGGGGCCTGGCAGATCACACAGGCAGACCGGCTGTTGCTTTCGCTACCGCTGTTTCATGTGCATGGTCTGGGAAACGGACTGCACTGCTGGCTCGCCAGTGGCTGCCGGATGCGACTGCAGGAACGCTTTGAAAGTTCGAAGGCTGCCCAAACGTTTCTCGACTTCCGTCCCACCCTCTTCTTTGGGGTTCCCACGATTTATGTTCGGCTGCTGGAGATGCCTGAGGAAGCGGCACAAGCCATCGGTCAGTCCATGCGGCTGTTCGTCAGCGGGTCGGCGCCGCTTCCTGCGCATGTGCTCGACGCATTTCACAAGCGTTTCGGCCACACGATTATCGAACGGTATGGAATGACTGAGACACTGATGAACCTGAGCAACCCTTATGTCGGCGAGCGGCGGGCTGGTAGCGTTGGCATGCCGCTGCCTGGAGTGCAGGTGCGATTGTTGGACTCGGATGGGAAGCCTGTTCCTGATGGGCAGACCGGAGAACTTTACGTTCGCGGCCCAAACGTGTTTCGAGAATACTGGAGAAACGGCCCGGCCACGGAACAGGCCTTTGTCGATGGCTACTTCCGCACGGGTGACCTGGCCACGCGTTCCGCTGATGGGTACTACACCTTGCAGAGCCGCCGGTGCGATCTGATTATTTCGGGGGGCTTCAATATCTATCCGCGTGAGATCGAGGACTTTCTGACCGAACAACCGGAGGTGGCTGAAGCTGCGGTCATTGGCACTCCAGATCGCTTACGGGGCGAGGTGCCAGTCGCCTACCTCGTCACCCGAGCGGCGGTCGATCCTGCTCAGATGGAACAGCGTTGTCGCCAGGGGTTGGCGTCCTTCAAGGTTCCCCGTGCATTTCACGTCGTCGAAAACCTGCCGCGTAACGCTCTGGGCAAGGTTCAAAAGCATCTTCTTCCCGGAATCAATCGCTGAGAACTTCGGAGCATGAGACTTTTCGAATGGGTTCTTCAAATTCCTTGGGTTGTAGTGGTCCTCTGATCAAAAACAGGAGCCTTTATGCCAGGCGCGACTGACCTTGGCCAAGCCCGAATTGGACAGATTTCCATCACCGTGCACAACCTGGACAGAGCAGTGGCGTTCTACAGTGAGAAGCTTGGCCTCAAGTATTTGTTTACAGTTTCAAAGCTGGGCTTCTTCGACTGTGGCGGCATCCGCTTGATGCTGGCGGTCCCTGAAAGCGCGGAGTTTGACCACCCAAGCTCGGTGCTTTACTTCAGCGTCGATGACATCCAGACAGTTTTCACCAGATTGTCTGAGCGTGGAGTTCAATTTGAAGGGCCGCCGCACTTGATCGCCAAGATGGACAGCTATGACCTCTGGATGGCTTTTTTTAGAGACTCTGAGAACAACCTATTGAGTCTGATGTCGAATGTCGCCAGGCCGCAATAGCCCCAGGGGTGAACTCTCGATTGAAGGAACGCTCATGTCGTCATTCAAGGTAGAGCAAATCGATCACGTAGAGTTGTTCGTCCCAGATCGATACACCGCCGCTCGCTGGTTTGAACAAGCCCTCGGCTTGCGAATTCTTCCAGAACACGAGCACTGGGCGGGACCCGGTGGGCCGCTCATGATCTCGAGCGACAGCGGACGTACCATGCTGGCGCTGTTTGAGGGAGAACCACGGGGAAGCCGGCTGACAGCAGGTCATCATCGCGTCGCTTTTCGTGTGAGCGGTGCAGGATTCCTTCAGTTTCTGGAACATGTGCAGGAAGTTCCTGTGTACAGCGAGTCCCGAGATCCCGTCGCTCATCTGAGTCCCGTTGACCACGGGAAGGCATTCTCGGTCTACTTCTGCGATCCCTACGGGAACCGGTTTGAAGTCACGAGCTACGAGCATCAGCACGTCGAAGAGGGGCTGGCCTCAACCTAACAATAAGATGTGCTGGTGTACGCCTCGCGTTTCAAGCAGCAGACGCTCCGTCAAGCATAAGATCAGCTCGAAAGATGCAAGTTGTCGAGTAAGTCCCCCTTAACAAAGGGGGCAAAGGCCGCAGGCCTTGGGGGTTGTCCTAATAGATTCGCCCGCCGCCTGCATGACAACCCCCCGCGCGGTTTCTGCGAAACCGCTGTGCCCTTTTGTTAAGGGGGACTTTGACAGAGTCCAGAACATTTGGCTCTGCCTTGCCCAGCAAAGTCGATTAAGCTAAATTAACACGCTCTTGAGAGAGGACGATTGACGATGCTATTCACTAATCCTGGTGCACAGCTCAAGGTGTTGATTGACGAACGTGAGCTTCAGCAGCGGGTCAGAGACCTGGGTGAACAGATCTCCCGCGACTATCAAGGGAAGCACCTTCACTTGATCTGCATTCTCAAAGGTGCTTGCGTTTTCCTGGCCGATCTCATCCGGTACCTGCCCCTGGATATCAGCGTCGATTTCATGGCAGTTTCAAGCTATGCCAACAGCCTGCACACTTCCGGAGAGGTCAAAATTGTCAAAGACCTCGACTCCATCATCCAAGGCCGCGAAGTGATGATTGTCGAGGATATCCTGGACACCGGGTTGACGCTGGACTACTTGACGCGCAGCCTGCGTACTCGGGCTCCGAGATCGTTGAACATCTGCGCTCTGCTGAGCAAACCCACACGGCGAATCAAGGAAGTCAATGCGGCCTATGTTGGGTTCGAAATCCCCGACGAGTTTGTTGTGGGCTATGGCTTGGACTTTGCCGAGCGATATCGAAACCTGCCGACAATTTCAGTGATGAAAAAAGATGAGTAAGCCGGTCCTGACCGAGGCGGAAGTCAAGCAACTGGAAGTTGGCAGCCCTTGCTATGTTTTGAAAGGGACGCTAATCACAGCTCTGGCTCGAGAACTGGCGGCTTCCCGGCAGAACGAAATCATTGAGTGCGGCAATATAGATGAGTTGGGGGGGCTGAAGTCCACCAACCGGAGGATTGCATTGGGTGCGGACCACGGCGGCTATGCCCTCAAAGAGCAGTTGAAGGTTTTTCTCAAGGACGCAGGCTATCAGGTGCTGGATTGTGGCGCCCACAACCAGGAAGCGGTGGATTACCCTGACCTGGCTTTGAAAGTGGCCGTCGCCGTCAAGACGGGTCAGGCATTGCTGGGCATCATGGTCGACGGAGTGGGAACCGGTTCCTGCATGGTGGCGAACAAAGTGCCAGGCATCCGTGCCGCCCATTGTTATGACCGTTTGACGGCGCGCAACAGCCGGGAGCATAACGATGCGAATGTGTTGACGCTGGGTGGCCAGGTGCTGCAGCTTGACCAGGCGACCCTGATCGTCAGCACCTGGCTGAACACTTCCTTCGCCGGCGGCCGTCATCAGCGCCGCGTTTCCAAGATCGACCAAACGGAGCAACAGTTCCTAAAGGACACAGTTGCTGCCGTAGCCGGCGATTGCAGTTGCGCTCTGTGACCTCAACCAATGAACAAAGACTCGCTGGAACATCTGGTGCGCGTCGTCAGTGAAGAGGTTCACCGCAGCCTGAGCCACGGTGCTCAGGCGGGTGGCGGTGCGTCCTGTCCATGGTGCGCCCAGGCCTGCGGCGGGCACTGCAGCACGGAAGTGCACCGGATGGTGGAAGTGGGCGCCAACCGTGTATCGGCGCTCGCTCCGGATGCATCGATTGACCGCTCCATCGCTTCGCTCATTGATCACACGCTTCTGAAGGCCGATGCTGTGTACGAAGACATCCGAAAGATTTGTGACGAAGCCAAGCGGTACGGATTTGCGTCGGTCTGCATCAACCCCTCCATGGTTTCGCTGGCCAGCCGCTTTCTGGCGAATTCACCGGTCCGGGTCTGCACGGTAGCTGGTTTTCCGCTCGGCGCGACGCTTGCAGAAGTGAAGGCGTTTGAAGCCGAGGCCAGCATCGTGAATGGGGCTCACGAAATTGACATGGTCTTAAACATCGGAGCGTTGAAGTCCAAAGATCTGGCCGCTGTGGGCCGGGACATTCAGTTAGTGGTGCAAACCTGCCATGCCCGCGAAGCCATCTGCAAGGTGATTGTCGAAACTACGTACCTCACCGATGAGGAGAAGATCTCTGCCTGCAGCTTAGCCAAGGCCAGCGGGGCCGATTTTGTGAAGACCTCGACGGGGTTTGGCCCAGGCGGCGCCTCGGCCAAGGATGTGGCCTTGATGCGCAGTGTGGTGGGTGACGACGTGGGTGTGAAGGCTTCAGGCGGCATTCGCGACTGGAAAATGCTGCAGGAGATGGTTCAATCTGGGGCCACACGCATCGGCGCCAGCGCCAGCGTCAAGATTCTTCAGGAAGCGAAAAGCCAACAAACAGCCTCGAGCTTGCCAGTGCCCGTCGGCGAGGGTCGCACTGGGAATGACTACTATTGAGCGCTCCCGATAAAAATCTCCTCCTCGGGAGGGGTGGCTGGCGCGGCGACAGCAGTCGCGCAGCGACGGTGGTCGCCTGGCGGCCCTTGCCCCTCCCAAGAGATATCTGAGGTTTCAAGTCAAGAGGTGAATTCACAAAAAATTCACAGGTTTTCCACAGATTTGCCTTTAGGCCGCTTTCTTTTTGCGCGGTGGTAGAGCTTGGGTTTCAGCCCA
>Ga0163150_10005663_pt1 | contig 15811 bp, 11 predicted proteins | sample OliLakLV19P2IB_FD_148628 | JGI IMG/M metagenome (GOLD analysis project Ga0163150, IMG submission 148628) | Freshwater microbial mat bacterial communities from Lake Vanda, McMurdo Dry Valleys, Antarctica - Oligotrophic Lake LV.19.P2.IB | ecosystem: Environmental > Aquatic > Freshwater > Lake >...
CCAAACTGCTGCGCGTACTCCAGCAACGCGAGTTCGAACGCGTCGGCAGCACCAAAACCCTGCCGTTGAACGTCCGCATTGTCGCTGCCACCAACCGCGACCTGGCGGCGGAAGTAAAGAAAGGCTCCTTCCGTGAGGATTTGTATCACCGCCTCAATGTGGTCGCGCTGCGAACGCCTTCGCTCCGCGAGCGCCCTGAAGACATTTCCCTGCTCGCCGAGCATTTTCTGCGCAAATCCGCCCAGCGCATCGGTCGGCCCATCGCCGGAATCTCGCCCGAGGCCGAGCGCCTGCTGATTCGCTACAACTGGCCGGGTAATGTCCGCGAGCTGGAGAACGCGATGGAACGAGGCGTGGTGCTGACTGAGACCGAGTGGCTCCACGTCACCGATCTGCCTGAGACCATCACGGGCAGTGTCGGCGACGCGTGGAATCCCGACCTCAAGACCACGTATGAATCGGCGGTCGGTGACGCCCGCAAAGACGCTATTCTCCGAGCCTGGGAACAGGCTCGCGGTGACTACAAGGAGGCTGCGACCCTCCTCGGCATGCATCCCAATTCGCTGCTGCGGCTCATCCGCCGGCAGGGTCTGCGCGAGCTGTTGAAGCAGACAGCGGGTCGATGACCGACCGGTCGCGACTGGTTCTGCTGGTGGGTCTGCCCGGCTCTGGCAAATCGACCTGGGCGAGGCAGCAGGGTACTGCCGTGATCTCGACCGACGACATTCGCTTTCTGCTTTCTGACGACGCCTCCAACCAGCTAATCCACTCCCACGTGTTCGCGACCGTGCGGTTCCTGCTCCGCCGGCGGCTGGAGTTGCGGCGTCCGGTGACGTATCTGGACGCGACCAACGCAACCCGGCAGGAGCGCCGGGCCTACATCCGGCTCGGCCAGATGTTCGACGCCTCGGTCGAAGCCATCTTTTTCGACACGCCGCTGGAAGTCTGTAAGGAGCGCAATCGGAATCGTGAACGCGTGGTGCCGGAATGGGCCATGGACTCGCTGGCGGCGCGGCTGGTACCGCCGTCGGTGGAGGAAGGTTTCACCGCCGTCACGGTCGAGCGATATGATGCTAAGCCGTGACCCGCACTTCCCTTCTCCTGCTCGCCCTCGCTCTTACGGCTTCGGCCCAGTACACCCTCGGACCTGATTCGCTACAGCGGAAACCGGGAGTTTCAGCCGGCACCGTCACCCAGCATCGCTGGACCACCAGCAAGATTTTCCCCGGAACGGTCCGCGACTACTGGGTCTATGCCCCGGCCAACGCGGACAAAACGAAGCCATTGCCGGTGATGATTTTCCAGGACGGAAATGGGTTCGTTCGGGAAAATGGAGCCTGGCACGCGACCATCGTGCTCGACAATCTGATCGCCGATAAGTCGATCCCGCCAATGCTCGCCGTGTTCATCGACCCTGGCGTGATGCCCGCGCCTGGCCAGAATCAGATGGCTCGCTACAACCGCAGCTATGAATACGACGCCACCAGCGACAAGTACGCGAGGTTCCTGGCCGAAGAGATTCTGCCTGAGATCGGCAAATCGCACAACTTGTCGAAGGATCCGAACGACCGCGGTCTTGCAGGCTCCAGCTCCGGCGCCATCGCCGCATTCACAGCAGCGTGGTACCGGCCCGATCAGTTCCGCCGCGTGATCAGCTTCATCGGCAGCTACACCAACCTGCGCGGAGGCAACGAGTACGCCGCCCTGATCCGCAAGATGGAGCCGAAGCCGCTGCGCGTCTTCCTGCAGGACGGCGACCACGACCTCAACATCTACTCGGGAAGCTGGTGGATGGCGAATCAGGATATGGCGATGGCGCTGGATTACGCCGGCTACGAGACTACATTCGTCAAAGGCACCGAGGGACACAACAGCAAGCACGGCTCGGCGATCCTGCCCGAGGCGATGCGCTGGCTTTGGGCCGGATATCCGAAGCCGGTGGGCCGCGTGGAGAACACGCCGGAGCGGCACTTCGTCCGCATGATCCTCGACCCGGCGTCGGACTGGCAGCTTGTGACCGAAGGGCTTGGATTCGCCGACGGCCCCGCCGCGGACAAGGACGGCACTCTCTACTTCTGTGACGTGACGAAGAGCACGATTTACAAGATGCAGGGCGACAAGCCGGTGGCGTTCGCCACAGACACGGCCAAGGCTCGAGGTCTCGCGTTCGGGCCCGACGGCCGGTTGTACAGCACCAGCGACCGTGGGATCAGCGTGTACGATTCGGCGGGTAAGGCGACGGTAATTGCGGGCAACATCAATGCCAACGACCTCGCCGTGACCGCAACGGGCGGCGTTTACTTCACCGACACCGGCGGGAAAAAGGTATGGTACGTGGAGCCCGGCAAGGAGAAGCGCGCGGTGGTGACAGAAGGCATCAACGCGCCGAACGGGATCCGGCTGCAGGTGGACGAATCGCTGCTGCTGGTCTCAGACTTCGGAACACGTTTCGTCTGGTCGTATCAGGTCCAGCCCGATGGCTCGCTGGCCAACGGACAGCCGTTCTACAAACTGGAAGTGCCCGAGGATCCGCATCCGTCGCGCGGCGTCTCGGCGATGGCGGACGCGATGACCATCGACACCGACGGCCACCTGTACGTCGCCACTGAAATGGGCGTCCAGATTTGCGACCAGCCCGGCCGCGTCGTCGGCATCATTCGCAAGCCGGCGACATCGGGACTGACCAGCGTCGCGCTGGGCGGGAACACCTTGTATGCCGCGTCGGCGGACAAGATCTGGAAGCGCGCACTACGGCGCTCGGGTCGCCCTCCGGCCAAACCAGTCATGCCGCCAAAGCCCGGGCTTTAATTTAAATACGGGTGTAAACGCCGTTAAAAAGCGTTATATTGCCAACTATTTTATTTAGGAGCGGCGGCTTCGGTGATATTCAAAGAAGTGGATGAGTTTGTCGCGGGTTCCGGCAATCGGCTTCCAGGGCACTTCGGGATGCTCCGCACGGAAGTCCGGCGATATCCTCTTCACCGCCTCCCCAATTATCAGGAGTTGGTGCAGAACCGCGGATTGGGTCTTCGCGTCCCCGAGGAATTCAGCCTTGTCCGCAGGTCCTTTGAATTCGATTGCCAGTCGCGCGGCTCTGAGGATATCGAGAAGGTGCGCGTCATCGCGAGGCAAAGTACGGCTCCGCGCTCTCCAGGATGGCCTCGCGCCGTATCCAGTTGAGGCTTCGCTCGATGGCGCGCTGCGACACAAGATCCACTCTGCGCCCGACAATACCGGAGAGTTCCTCTTCCATCGCGACGTGGTCCATCAGACTCCAGTCTGCGTCCGGCGCGAACCTTACAAGCAGGTCCAGGTCACTATCCGGGCGAAAATCCTCGCGCAGCGCAGATCCGAAGACGCGGAGTTCGGCGATCTTCCATCGGCGACAGAATTCAGCGAGCCGCTCTGTCGGAACCGGAATCTCCGTTCGCATGGCGTCTTTCCTTCACCAGAGGCAATTACTGCACAGCACCGCCAGGCCCGTGCCCGCTAAGTGCTTTTAGGGAGCCGGGCTCGCGCCAGAGCTTCTGAGCGACAGCCCACAGGATGGCGGGGATCAACAGGGCGACGCCGGTAAGAATCGCCACCGTGTGGACCGGAACGCCTTTGTCCGTGAGCAGCCCGGCGCTGTACGATGCCACCGACATCACCAGTACGTTGAACGCAAACTCGGCTGAAAACACGCGGCCGCGGAAGCGGTCTTCGGTCTGAATTTGCAGCAGCGTCGTCGAGAAGACCCAGCAGGTGGAGCCGCCGGCATGCGCCAGAATCACCGCGCAACCCGCCGCCAAAATCACCGGCGAGAAGCCGAGCAGGACATAGCCGGCGGCCGCCACCAGAAAGCCGGCAATGATCCCCAGCCGGAATCGCTTGTGGCTGTTTCCCGACCAGCGGCCCGCAACCAGCGGCCCGAGCAGCGCGCCAATGCCGCGGCACCCCATCAGCAGGCTCATGCCGAGCATCCCCTGCTGCGCCGCACTCATCCCGCTGAGCCGAACCGGGAAAATGCGCTCGCCGAAGATCGGCAACAGCACCCAGTTCGCGCCAAGGAAGCCGATACCACCCTTCACGAAGATGGTCGCGAACAGTCGAGGATCGCGGCGCACGTACGCGATTCCCTCGACAATGGGCGAGAAGTCGAACAGGTCCTTTGGCCGGAAGGGCGAGACCTGCTCCAGATGCGGCTCGCGAAACCGCATCGCCTTGATCAGCAGGCCCGACACGACAAACGAGATCGCGTTGATCACGAATACCGTGTTGCGTCCGAAAGCCGCCGCGATCAGACCGCCAATCGCCGACCCAATGGCGAGGTTCACACTCCAGGTCGTCGAGCTGAGCGCGTTGGCCACCAGCGTCTCGTCATGGCTCGACGTAATGTTGGGGATCACCGCGCTGCGTCCCGGTTCGAACAGTGCCCAGAACAGCGTCTCGGCGAACAGGAGGACGTAGAGCAGCGGCAGCGCCTCCGAGGTTTGCACAAACAACATCAGGAACACGATGCCGGCGCGCATCCAGTCGGCAAACATCATCAGCTTTCGGCGGCTGAGCCGGTCGTTCAGAACGCCCGCCGATGGAGCCATGAAGAACTGCGGCAACACCTGCAAAACGAAAGCCAGCGCCACTGCCTGCGCGCTGCCGGTGTACTCGAGGATGAGGCTGTACACCGCGACCGCATACAGCCAGTCGCCGAGCTCACTGACCGTCTGAGCCATCCAAAGGAGGCGGCAGTTGCGGTTATCCCGCAACACCCGCCAGTAGGCGCTCAGACTCACCGGCCTCGACGGCGGCATAGATCAGGCTCGGGTGTACAAACCCATGCGCTTCTTCACCACTTCGACAGTGGAGTTGGCAATCGGGCTGACGCGCTCAGCGCCCTCACGCAGGATGCCGTCGAGGTATGCCGGATCGGCCATGATCTCGCGATAGCGCTGCTGCAGCGGCTCCAGACTGGTAGCCACCATCTCGGCCACGGTCTTCTTCAGATCGCCGTAGCGCATGCCCGCAAAGTGCGATTTCATCTGCTCATCCGGCCACTCGCTGAACGCCTGGAAGATGCTGAGCAGGTTCTCGACGCCCGGACCCATGGTGTCGAAATCGACCGCCGGATTCGAATCGGTGGTGGCGCGCATGATCTTCCTGCGGATGAGCGCCGGATCGTCCAGCAGCGCCACCGCGTGGTTGGCGCCAGCGGCCGATTTGCTCATCTTCTTATCCGGCTCGTCGAGCCCCATCACCCGCGCTCCGACAGTCGGGAGCCGCGTCTCCGGCATGACGAACGTGTCGCCATACATGGAGTTGAAGCGCTGGGCGATATCGCGGGCCAGTTCCAGGTGCTGCGACTGATCGTCGCCCACCGGCACCAGTGCGGCCTGGTAGAGCAGGATGTCAGCCGCCATCAGCAACGGATACTGGAGCAGCCCGTCGCCGACCGTTTCCTGGTTGTCCGCCCTGGCCTTGAACTGCGTCATGCGGTACAGCCAGCCGATGGGCGTGACGCAGGTCAGCATCCAGGCCAGTTCGGCATGGGCCGGGACCGTCGACTGCACGATCATGGCGGAATGCTTCGGGTCGATGCCCGCGGCGAGGAACAATCCGGCGATCTCGCGGATCCTGGCCTGCAGTTCCGCCGGGTCCTGATACACCGTGACGGCGTGGAGGTCGACGATGCAGAAGATACTCTCGTAGTCGTACTGGATTTTCACCCAGTTCCGGAGGGCGCCCAGATAATTGCCGATGTGAAGATTTCCGGTCGGTTGGATCCCGGAGAAGACTCGTGCTCTCATGAAAATACCATCCTATCGTGCCTGATCAACTCCAACTCACCGTAGAGAAGCTTGTGTATGGCGGCGCCGGACTCTCGCGCCTCGACGGCCGCGTCGTCCTCACACCTCTCGTCCTGCCCGGCGAACAGATTATTGCCGAAACCGTCGATAAACTGCACGCCCGCCTGGTCCGCGTCGATTCCCCGGCATCCGAGCGCGTCCCGGCCCCCTGCCCCTATTTTGGAATCTGCGGCGGCTGCCACTACCAGCACGCCCCGTACGACTTCCAGATTGAGCAGAAAGTAGGCATTCTCCGGGAAGTGATTCGCCGGGTCGCCAAATTCGAAGCGCCTAAGGAGATCCGCGTCTTCACGGGCGAACCGTGGGGGTACCGCAATCGAACGCAGCTCCGGGTCCGCGACGGCGAGATCGGCTATCTGCGCGCCGGCTCCCATGAGCTGTGCCCTGTCGACCACTGCCCCATCTCCTCTCCGAAACTAAACGAAGCCATTTCCGCCCTGGTGGATTTGGTGAAGGACCGGCGCTGGCCCTCGTTCCTGACTGGCGTCGAACTGTTCACCAACGAGTCCGAGGTCCAGTTCAACGTCATTGAGACCGAGAAGCCTGTCGCCAAACATTTCTTCGACTGGTGCTCCGAGTACATTCCGGGCTACCTCGGGGGCGCCGTGGAGTACCCGGCCATGGGCCATCAGTTCCGGGTCGGCCCGCGATCCTTCTTTCAGGTCAACCGGCATCTGGTCGACTTGCTGGCCGAAGTAGCCACCGCGGGGGAACCGGGCGAATCGGTGCTGGACCTGTACGCCGGAGTGGGGTTGTTCTCACTGCCCCTGACGCAGCGCTTTGGCAAGGTATTCGCCGTTGAGAGCGGAGTCAGCGCCGTGTCCGATCTGCGGTTCAACGCAGCACGGGCCGGGCTCGATATCGAAGTAACTCGCTCCGATGCGGCCGAGTATCTGGTCGGGCTCGAAATAGCTCCTGAGTGGGTGGTCGCCGACCCGCCGCGGGAAGGTCTGGGTAAGTCGGCTGTACGCGAGTTACTGCGGCTCTCGCCGCGAGGCATCGCGATTGTGTCGTGCGATCCTGCCACGCTCGCCCGCGACATGGCGGCACTGGTGGCGGGCGGCTATCAGCTCAAATCGATGACCATGATCGACCTGTTCCCGCAAACCTATCACTTGGAAACAGTGGCCGTTCTGGAAGCGAGCTGAAGCACGAACGAGTACTGCAGCGCCACCTCCTCGTACTTCTTGTAGCGCGCCGACGCGCCTCCGTGACCGGCGTCCATGTTGGTGTACATCATCAGCAGGTTGTCGTCGGTCTTCATTGCGCGAAGCTTCGCCACCCACTTGGCCGGCTCGAAGTACTGCACCTGGGAATCGTGCAGGCCGGTGGTGACGAGCAAGTTCGGGTAGGCCTTCTTCTCCACCTGATCGTAAGGCGAGTACGACATCATGTACTCGTAGTAAGTCTGATCGCCGGGGTTACCCCACTCGTCATACTCAAACGTCGTCAGCGGGATGGTGTCGTCGAGCATTGTGGTCACCACATCCACGAATGGCACCCCTGCGATGATGCCGCGGTACAGGTCGGGGCGCATGTTCATCACAGCGCCCATCAGCAGACCGCCCGCGCTTCCGCCCATGGCGAAGACGTTCTTCGGATCGGCGTATTTCTGCTTCACCAGGTGCTCAGTGACAGAGATGAAATCGCGGAATGTGTTCTTTTTCTTCAGCAGCTTTCCGTCCTCATACCACTGACGGCCGTTTTCCTGACCACCGCGGATGTGCGCGATGGCGTAGACAAAGCCGCGGTCCAGCAGGCTGATCACGTATGGACTGAAGGCGGGGTCGGACGAGATGCCGTACGAGCCGTACCCGTACTGATAGAGCGGGGCCGTGCCGTCGAGTTTGGTTGTCTTGCGGTACACCACGGACACCGGCACCGGCACTCCGTCGGCACTGGGCGCGTAGATTCGCTCCGTCACGTAATTCTTCGAATCGAACCCACCGCGCACCTCGTCCTGCTTCAGCAGCGTACGCTCTTTGGTGCCGAGGTCGTAATCATAGGTAGCCTTCGGAGTAGTCAGCGAGCTGTACTCAAACCGCAGCAGCGTCGTGGCCACGTCGTAGTTGTGGGTGAGGTTGACCGAGTATGCGGACTCGGAGAACTCCACGTAGGCTGGCAGGCCGGCCCATGGCTGCACATGTATCCGTATCACGCCGGCGTTGCGCTCCAGCATGACGAGGAACTCGTTGAACAGCTGCACGCCCGCAAGCAGCGTACCTGGGCGGTGCGGAACCACTTCTTCCCAATACTGATAGGTGGTGGCCGTCACGGGCGTGCGCAACAGGCGGAAGTCCTTAGCCTGATCGTTGGTGCGTACAAAGAAGTACTGCCCCAGGTGCTCCACATTGTAGAGCCGGTCGCGCTTACGAGGTTCAAACACCTGGAACCGACCCTCGGGCGTGTTCGCGTCGAGAAACAGCGTCTCGCCCGTGAGTGTCTGATGCGATTCGATGAAGATGAAGCGGCCCGATTTTGACCGGCGGATGTCGAGGTCGAACTGCGTGTCCTTCTCTTCGTAGATCAGCTTGTCCGACCCTGGCGCGGTACCGAGGGTGTGGCGCCACACCTGATACGCCCGCAGCGTCTGGGGATCCTTACGGATGTAGAACACCGTCTTGTTGTCATTGGCCCAGGCCACCTCAGACGAGATGTCGGTCAGCGTTTCGGCAAGGTCGCGGCCCGTGGCCAGGTCGCGAAACCGCAGCGTGAAGCGACGCCGCCCCACCACGTCCGCCGCCCACGCAAGGAGTTTGTGGTCGGGACTGACATCCATGCTGCCGATGGAGAAGAAGCTCTTCCCTTCCCCTTCCTTGTTGCCATCCACCATCACCTGCTCCGGCGCGTCCATCGAGCCTTCCCGGCGACACAGCACCGGATAGTTCTTGCCCTCCACCATCCGCGTGTAGTACAAGTACCCGTCTTTTCGCCAGGGCGCCGACTCGTCGTTCTGACGAATTCGTTTCCGAAACTCATTCACCAGCGTCTCGCGAAGTGGCTTTACGCCCGCCAGGGTGGAATCGAGATACGCGTTCTCCGACTTGAGATGAGCAATCACTTCGGGGTTGTTGCGTTCCCGCAGCCAGTAATAATTGTCGGTTCGCGTCTGGTTGTGCCCGACGACTTTAAAAGGGCGAATGGGTGCAACAGGGGGCTTCATTGTGTCTTTCTTCACAGGAGGGGGCGCCGGGTCCGCGGCCAGCAGCATCGCGGGGAGCATCAGGGTACCAAGCCAGCAGGCGTATCGGTGGATCCGCATAGATCCATTTAAGCAGCAGAAGAGGGCCGCGCCTAATTTATGTACGAGACCTGACACCACGAGTTTCGTGTTAAGAGACTTTACTTCGAATTAACCGGGCCCCTCTATCTTCTGTAAGTCGATATGTCGCAACATGATCTTACAAAGCAGGGATAACCTGATGAAACTAACAAATACACTCTTAGTTGTTGCACTGACAGCGGCAAGCGCCGTTGCACAAACAGACCGAGGCCCCCGACAGGGTCCGGCTAATGCGGGTCAACCTTTGCCGGGACTCTCATCGGCGGAGCGCGCGGCTTTCGAGGAAGCCAAAGAAGTCTTCGAAGAATTAAGCACGGTAGAGAAAGGCCTGGGCCCGCGGTTCAACGGCGATTCCTGCGCGGGCTGCCACATCCACCCCTCGATTGGTGGCAGCAGTCCGAGTGTGAATCCGCAGATCGCGATGGCAACACGCCAGGGCGCACAGAACTTCACACCGCCATTCCTTACACCGAATGGTCCGATTCGCGTGGCTCGACAGGTGGGCGGACCGGGACGTAACGGCCCGGGCGACGGTGGCGTGGTGGCACTCTTTACCATCAAAGGCCGCAGCGACGCCGGCACCTGCAACGCCGAGCAGCCTTCTTTCGACCGCACCGACAGCTTCCGCTTCCGTATTCCCACGCCTGTTTTCGGCCTTGGTCTGGTGGAAGCAATACCCGATCGCGTGCTTCGGGCAAATTTCGCGTCGACGGCGAACCGACGCCGTCAGTTCGGTATTCAGGGCCGTTTTAACACCAGTGGCAATGATGGAACCATTACGAGGCTCGGCTGGAAGGCACAGAATAAATCCCTGCTGATGTTCTCTGGCGAGGCCTATAACGTGGAGCAGGGCGTCACCAATGACCTGTTCCCCACGGAGCGCGATGAGACACCTGGCTGCGGCACGCAAACCGCTCCGGAGGACCACGAGGACCTGGCGTTGTTCGCTGTGTTCATGCGGCTTCTGGATGCCCCTTTGGCTCGCGAGCCACGCACCCCGGAAGAGCGGCAGCGCTTCGATGGCGGCCGCCGTACCTTCGACGCCATCGGTTGCGCACTCTGCCATACGCCCACACTGCGGAGCGGCAAATCGAACATCGCCGCACTCAGTGAGAAGCCTGTGCATCTGTTCTCCGACCTCGCACTGCACAACATGGGACAGGGGCTCGCCGACGGCATCAGTCAGGGCGATGCGCAGGGCGGCGACTGGCGCACGGCTCCGCTGTGGGGACTCGGACAGCGCGTCTTCTTCCTGCATGACGGACGCACGTCGAGCCTGGATGAGGCAATTACTCTGCATGGCAGCCGCGGTTCAGAAGCTACTCAAAGTGCGGACGCGTATCGGCGACTGCCAGAACAGGAGAAACAGAACTTACTCGATTACTTACGCAGCTTGTAAGTTTATTGTAAGTTGTTGCCGGGACGGACGCCGTAAGTTTCAACGCCGTCCCGGCGAATCAGGCTCAGAACCCAGTCAGAGGGAAGCGGGGTTGACGTTCCTGCGTCCGAAGCTAAAGTAGAAGATCAGGCCGAAAGCCAGCCAGGCGATGAAGCGCAGCCACGTCATCAGCGGCAAGCCCAGCATCAACGCGAAGCAACACAGAATCGACAGCGCGGGAATCCAGGGGACCAGCGGCACGCGGAAGGACCGGTGACGCCCGGGATCCTTCTTCCGGGCCACGATCACTCCCGCCGACACCACCGCGAAGGCGAACAGAGTTCCGATGTTGGAGAGATCGGCGAACGTGCCGACGTCCCAGATTCCGGCGGGAATGCCCACGACGATCCCGGCCACCCAGGTGCTCACGTGGGGCGTCTTGTAGGTGGGGTGGAGACGGGCGAATACCGAGGGCAGCAGACGGTCTCGCGCCATGGCGAACCACACACGGGCCTGCCCGTACTGGAACACCAGCAGCGACGACAGCATGCCCACCAGCGCGCCGAAATTGACGATGCGGCGAACGTTATCGTAGCCGAGTTCGCGGAGGACGTCGGCCACCGGAGCCGCGCTGTTGAGAAGCCTCCAGTCCTTGACGCCAGTCAGGGCCAGCGCGACGCTCACGTACAGAATGGTGCAAACCAGCAGCGTCATGAGGATGCCGAACGGCATGTCGCGCTGTGCGTTTTTGCATTCTTCCGCCGCGGTCGAGACCGAATCGAACCCAATGTAGGTGAAGAACACGATGGCTGCGCCGGTCATCACCCCGCTAAACCCGTTGGGCATGAACGGCACCCAGTTGGAGGTTTTGACCGAGCCGGAGACTGCAAAGACAAAGATCAGGATCACCGCGATCTTAACCAGGACCATGACGTTGTTGGCGCTGGCGCTTTCCTTCACGCCTCGAACCAGCAGTACGGTGACGATCATCACCACGGCGAAAGCGGGCAGATTAAACCAGCTCCCGGTGGCGGCGTCGCCGATAAACATCGGTTCGGAGAGATATTTCGGCATATGGAAGCCGAAAAACGCGTCGAGAATGTCGTTGAAATACGCTGAAAAGCCGACCCCGACCGCCATATTCGACACGGCATATTCGAGGATCAGATCCCAGCCAATGATCCACGCCACCACTTCGCCGAGGATGGCGTAGGCGTACGTGTAGGTGCTGCCTGCGATGGGTACCATCGACGCCAGTTCGGCAAAACACAGTGCCGCCAGACTGCAGGCAATGGCAACAAGAAAAAACGAGAGGGCAATGCCGGGACCAGCGCCCGGCCGGCCAATGGTCGACACCGGATGGCCCGCATGCAGCAGGATATCCAGCACCGGCGCGTTCAGGATATCTGCGACGGCACGGGTTTCGCCAGCCGCCGCAGTCCCAGTCAATATGAAGATTCCAGACCCGATGACCGCACCGATTCCGAGCGCCGTAAGACTCCAGGGACCGAGCGTCTTTGCCAGACGCTGCCCGGGCATCTCGGATTCGGCGATCAGCCGGTCAATACTTTTGGTCCGGAAAAGGCTCACCGACTACCGCTTGCGCTGGCCGCGGATCATCACCTTAACCTTACGCTTCAGGGAACCGCGGGCCACGCCCGACGGACGTGCCGCCAAAGCCGGACGAGCTTTGCGGGCCTTGCGCTTCAGTTCTCTGCGTTCTTTGCGATCCGTTACGTGCTTCGTATTCATGTTAATCCTGCGAATTTCTCGATAATTTTCTTCAGGCCGTAGCCTGGAAAGCTGACCGTCAGCTTGGCGTCGTCTCCGTCGCCCTCACGCCGCAGCACCGTGCCCCGCCCGTACTTCGGATGCGTGACAGTCATACCCGGCCCTAACACCTTCTTTTTCCCGCCCGCCGGAGCCGGAGGCGACCCACCTGCCGGACGGTACTGCGACTTCGGCACCGCCGGCGAACTCGCTGCCGGAGGACCGCTGAACTGCATCTGCTTCGCCTGGGGAGGCGGGCTCATCGCGGCCGGCCGTTTTGCAGGCGGCGGCGACGACATACCAGGAGCCGAAACCGGGGGTCTCGACTGTGCCGGCTGAATCCCCTGCGGAGGAGGCATCCCACGCTCTGAAAAGAACTGGGAAATGTTCTCCACCGAATTGTAAGTCTTCCCAGTGTACAAGTTTTTCCGTGCAGATTCACGGACATAGCTCCGTTCGGCCAGCAGGTCCACCTGGGAGCCGCGGGGCTGATTCACGTGTTCGACAAGTTCTTTAGGAATTTCGGCCAAAAAGCGCGACGGAATCGACGGTTCGGGCTGACCGCCGCCCCAGCGCCGGCGGGACCGGGCGTGCGAAATATACAGATACTTCTCCGCACGCGTCATCCCGACGTAGCAGAGGCGCCGCTCTTCTTCCATCTGCGCTTCGTTGTCCAGCGACCGGATGTGCGGGAACAGGCCCTCTTCCATCCCGGCCAGGAAAACGATGGGAAACTCCAGACCCTTGGCGTTGTGGATGGTGAGCAGCGAGACCTGAGCGTCGTTGTCCACCTGATCGGCGTCGCTGACGAGCGCCGCGTGATCGAGGAAGTCCGACAGCGACTCACCACGCTCGGTGGCATCGACAGCCGCGTTCAGCAATTCCTGCAGGTTGCCGATGCGCGATTCGGTTTCGGGGCTCGGATCGGCTTCCAGCATCTTCTGGTAGCCGGTGCGGTCGATGATCAGCCGCATCATCTGGTCGAGCGGCCGCTGCGGGACTTCCTTGCCCAGGTCCTCAATCATGCGCTGGAAAAACGCGAGCGAGGAGTCCGCGCGGGTTCCAAAGGCCCGCTCCTGCAGCATGCGAACGATCCCGTTCCAGATGCTGAGGTTGTTCTCAATCGCGTACGTCTCAATCTGCTCCACCGTGGTCTTGCCGATACCCCGCGCAGGTACGTTGATCACCCGGAGCAGGCTGATGGAGTCCTGGGGATTTGCGGCCACCTTGAGGTAGCACAACAAGTCCTTGACTTCGGCGCGCTGATAGAAGCTGAAGCCCCCTACGACGATGTACTTGCGGCCGTAACGCCGCAGCGCTTCTTCAATCTGGCGCGACTGGAAGTTGGTGCGATACAGGACTGCAACGCGATACTGCGGATGTTTCGCCAGCAGTTTTTCGATGGTGTCGGCGATGAACAACGCCTCGTTCTCGTTGTCGGGCGCCTCATACATCTGGATCGGCTCGCCCTGCCCGGCGTCGGTCCACAGCCACTTGCCCTTGCGAGCCTTGTTATTCGCCACCACCGCGCTGGCGCCTTCCAGAATCGTCTTCGTGGAGCGGTAATTCTGCTCCAGCCGGATTACCTTCGCGTTCGGATAATCGCGCTCGAAATCGAGAATATTACGAATATCGGCGCCGCGCCAGCCGTAAATCGACTGATCCTCGTCGCCGACCACCACCACGTTCGGCCGGTCGCCCGAAAGCAGCCGCACCAGATCGTACTGGCTGCGGTTGGTGTCCTGATACTCGTCGATCATCAGGTATCGAATGCGCTCGTTGTAGCTCTTGCGAACCTCGCCGTTGTGTCGCAGCAGGCGCACGGTCTCCAGCAGCAGATCGTCGAAATCCAGCGCGTTGGATTCGATCAGCCGGTTTTCATATTTCTCGAAGATCACGGCCAGCTTCGACATCTTCGGGTCGACCGTATTCTTATAGAAATCCCGCGGCGTTTCCTTTTGATTTTTCGCCTGGCTGATGCGCGACAGCGCCGCGCGGAACTGCATGAACTTCTCGTCGAGCCCGAGCGCCTTGAAACAGCTCTTGATGATGGCGAGCTGATCGTCGTCATCGTAGATGTTGAAGTTGCGCGTAAAGTTCGGCCGGATCGCCGCCAGTTTGTCGCCCTCGCGCCGCAACAGACGGACGCAGAAGGAGTGGAACGTTGAGACGGGGGGCTTGCCCGAGGCGCCCGCCTTCGCCAGCAGCGCTTCGATGCGGTTTCGCATCTCCTCCGCCGCCTTGTTGGTAAACGTGACGGCCAGAACCGAGTACGCCGGAACCCCATGTCCGTGAATCAGATGCGCGATGCGATGCGTGATCACGCGAGTCTTGCCGCTGCCCGCACCAGCGAGGATGAGCAGCGGACCGTCAACGTGAGCAGCCGCTTCGTATTGCTGTGGGTTTAAGCCCTGAAGGAAATCCATGGAAAAAGACGAAAGAGCGCGGGGGACGTCTTTCAGTGTAACATCCACGCCTTCAGCGAACGGGCTGGTGGAGGGCCTCGGAAACAATCTGAAGCAGTTCGTCGGCGAGGAACGGTTTTCGCAGCAGAAACGCACCCTGGTCCAGCAGTTCGGCTCCGCTGCCGGTCCCCGCATAGCCCGACATAAAGACGATGTGGATATCGGGCCTGACACTCCGAAGCCGCATTGCGAAATCGAAGCCATTCATGCCTGGCATCACCACGTCGGTCAGCAGCAAATCCACCGGCCCCTGGTACATGGACAACAGTGCCAGCGCTTCCTGCGGCTGACCGGCTTCGATCACAACGTAGTCGCCACCGCGCAGCACTTCCGTGACGAAGGAACGCACCCCGGCGTCGTCTTCCACAACGGCGATGCAGGCATTCATGCGCGCCGGACCAGCGCTGCCTTTCCCGGTCACAGCCAGCGGCACCGGCGATTCCGCCATCGGCAGCCAGGCCGCGAACGTCGTGCCCTCGCCGAGCGAACTCTCCACCATCACCTTCCCCCGAGCCTGCTCCACAATCCCGTGCACCGTTGACAGCCCAAGGCCGGTGCCCTTCCCGTGCTCTTTTGTGGTGAAGAACGGCTCAAAGATTCGTGCCAGCACCTCGGGCGCGATTCCCGTTCCCGTATCGGTAAAGTGAAGCACCACATACGGCCCGTGCGCCATGGTGGAGACTTCCACTGGCTCGCGGGGATCGGGCAGCGTGGCATGCCGGGAGGCGATTCGCAGCGCTCCGCCGGCGGGCATTGCGTCGCGGGCATTGACGGCGAGATTCATCACCAGTTGTCCAAGCTGTGTAGGGTCCAGCAGGACATGGCCCGCGTCGGGCGAAAGGTCGAGAATCAGCTCGACGTCCTCGCCGATGATTCGACGGAGCATCTTCTCCAGCGAACGGATTTCCTGGTTGAGATCGATCAGCACCGGATCGACACGCTGCTGCCGGGTGAAGGACAGCAACTGGTGCGTCAGCCCTGCCGCACGCTCGCCGGCTTTCACCACTTCGGCGGCATAACCAGGCACCTTGTCCGAACCCGGCCGATGCGCCAGCAACTGACCATATCCGAT
>Ga0163150_10005664_pt1 | contig 15811 bp, 9 predicted proteins | sample OliLakLV19P2IB_FD_148628 | JGI IMG/M metagenome (GOLD analysis project Ga0163150, IMG submission 148628) | Freshwater microbial mat bacterial communities from Lake Vanda, McMurdo Dry Valleys, Antarctica - Oligotrophic Lake LV.19.P2.IB | ecosystem: Environmental > Aquatic > Freshwater > Lake >...
GTCGGTGAGGGCGCCATCAATGTGGACGGCAGTCTGGAGGCCGGGGATCTCCCAGGTGTTGTCGGCGCGCCCCTTCTTCTTGTAGGACCGGGGAAGGAACAAGTCCCAGCCGGTGTTCAGCGCGTTGATTTCGAACTCGAAGTAATTGAGGCCGTCGCCGGAGGGATTGAGGAAGACTTCAAAGTCGTTGTCTTGGAAGATGACAGAGTCGTGGGCGGTGAGGGTGGCCCAGATGTGAGGCTCGGAGAGTTCGGCGGCAACGTAGAAGAAGTCCGCGTCCCAGAGCATTTTCGCGCGCGTGCGGAAGCGGGGGCGGGGTTTGGCGGCGCCTTCGATGTCAACAAAGTCGGTGGTCCAAGCGGCCTTGCGCCACGCGGGATCGTCCAGCCGGCCGTCGATGCGGATGGGCGATGTGGCCCTGCCGCAGGTATAAGTACTCGGCTGCCCGGCCAGGGCCGACACGGTAAGCAAGAGGATGGCGGCGAGAGTGCGGGAGTTCGGCAGGCAGAGCAACCTACTTACGGTACCGCGGACGGCGTTGTCGCGATGACCGCTCCCATGGGACGGTGGAGGCTGGCGCTGTGGGGTGGCCGGGGTTAGCTTGAGCAGCGGCGAGGCAGGGTTGAGTATTGCTGGTGAAAGTAGGGGCGCAATTTTTTAAGGGGTGGACTTCAATCACGAAGCCGTCCGGGCTATTTTGTCGCCGGTGGTGCGCGGCGCGGGCTGCTGGGACGCTCTCGAAGTTTGCGAGACGGGTCGGGGTTGACGCCGATGAAAGCAGCCCACCTTGCTTGCCGACGATGGACAACGAGTGATCCTCAATTGCTCGCGGAAGTGGGGGAGTCTACCGTTGCCCCTCTCCGGGCGGTTTGGGAAGGGTACTCAAAATCGCGGCAGTATCCTAATTTCCCGTTGGTGGCTAATGGCGGTTCTAGTTTGCATCGTTGTAGGTAGTGCAGGGCAGGAAGTTGTCCAGCGTTGGAACAATAAACATGCACCACTTCGTTTCGTGCGATCTCTTGAACTGGTCGGCGTAGTTGATAATCCCGTAGAAGTAAAGAATGTAGCCAGCGTCCTTGAGCGCAGCGATAATTTCTCGCGATGGAATCTCCTTTCCCTTATCAAAGAGAGTCAATTCCATTTGCGGCTGCACAACGACAGTCCCCTTTTTGTCCCTGACTGCATAAATAGGAGAAAACGCAGTGGTAGCTGGAAGAATGTGAAAAGACGTAAGCGTGTGGGTGCTGAAGGCAGGGGATTTGCCGGTATTTAGAGCTGTGGCCTCGAAATGAACAGGGCGATTCTCGATAAGGTAAACTTCTCGACCAGTGGAGTCTTTGAGTCGCGGGCCAGCCACGCCCGTCACTCCAATCCAAGCCCGTTGATCATTCCGGGACGTGTTAACGCTTGCATCCAGCGCCGCCATGCTTTGCTTCTCGCTGGCTTCTATCGCCGCTCGGGATTGCTTCAGCGTCCAATCCATCGATTTAGCCAGCCAATTCATGTTTTCGATCACTCTATTGGCTTGATCGGTAGAGGTTTGCCCGCTCGATTTCATCTCGTTCAATTGTTCGCGCATCGCGATCCACTGAAATGCAATAAAGAGACAAGTGATAGCCGTGATGCCAAAGCTTGCCCTGGTCCATTTCAAACCGGTGCGCTCAAAGGCATTCAATTCGCGCTTTATTTCGCGTTCCTCGCGCTCAATATTGTGGAGGTGCTTCTCGTTGGGTGGCTCTGCTGCTTCTATGCCGTTGACCACCTTGGGAGCCTGAGTATCAGAACTACCTTGGTCAGGTTCGGGACCGTCGCTTTTGGATGCGCTCTCTTCGTCCATGGCGGTATTAGCGTAACACAAAAACTATTGACACTCCGTAGTTACTACCTTATTATACGGCAAACGTGCTCGGCACTGTCAAGCTAATCGCGATTATCGGCTCAATGGCCGAAGGGTCCAGCATCCGGTCTATCGAGCGGCTGAGTGGTGTTCATCGCGATACGATCATGCGCTCCGGTGTTCGCGTCGGACGGGGCTGCATGTTGTTAATGGACGAAAAGATGCGCGATTTGGATTGTCACCGTCTGGAGATGGATGAGATATGGGGCTTTGTGGGAAAGAAAGAGCGCCATGTTCGCCCCGGCGATGATTCGCAATTCGCAACGTCTGGACATTTTGCGCCATCGACTCCGATACAAAATTGGTCCCTAGCAGGCTGTGGTAAAAATCACGACGATCGCAAACTGAGGTTTCACTGAATTCGGTGGAGCGATTTTGGGGTGCCTTAAACAGTCAACCGCCGCCCTGCGATTCGTTGTAGGGCCTCGCGGCGAAACCCCGTTTCCGCTCGGCTCGGGCGTTCGACCGCATTCCGCCTGACAGGCATTTCTACCACAACCTGCTAGCTTTAAGGTTGGTGACCGTGACGCGAAGACCGCTAACGCTTTCGTCAGGACGTAACGGGACGCATGAAAAATCGAGTCCAGATTTCTACGGACGGCCTTAAATTAAAGCCTACGTGGAAGCCATCGAGAAGGCTTTTGGTAGCGATGTGGACTACGGACAGATCAAAAAGACATATGGGACTGAAGAGTCTGTAGAGGCGCAGCGGCGCTACAGCGCAACCAAAGATCACATCTGTCGAAAAGAAACCAGTATTCGGGTACCCTGACTTTGACTTGATTTCTACCAGCTACATTGAGCGGTTGAATGCAACCACTCGGCTGCATATGAAGCGCTTGGCTCGCCTCACACACGCATTCAGCAAGAAGCGCGAAAACTTTGAGGCGGCGGTTGGACTCCACTTCGCATATTACAATTTTGTTCGCCGTCACAACAGACTGCGTTGCACTCCAGCAATGGCCGCTGGCGTCGAGCGGTCCTTTTGGAGCGTTGGGGAATTGCTAGAGGCGGTGAGCGCGTGACCTATCACGAGGAGTTGCGTGGTGTGATTCATAAGCTGCACGGGGGCGAATGGGACACATGTTAAGAGCGTTCCCGTAAAAGAAGCATTTCAGGGCAAGACGGTCTTGGAGGTAATTGCTGAAGTATTCGATTTACACGATTACCCGACGCAACGGGCTTGCGCTTGGTCGCACGAGACCGAAGGTAAAGGGAAACGGCACGTAACATTACTACACATTCCGCCTGCTACATCACCGGAAACAGCCGTAAGAGCAGCCATCATTCGGGAGTATCAAAATGCCTCGCAAACCTAAACCAAACAAAGTTGGTCGGCCCAAGCTTGCTAAGGATCAAGCGAAAGCGAAAATTGTTCCAGTTAGGTTTGCCGTCGATCAACTGGAACGGATGATATCGGCGGCGGAAGCATGCCAGCAGAAATTATCGAAGTGGATCAGGAACACCCTAAATGGCGCCACGCAATAGTTAGGACACTACTCAAATCCCGGCAGCCTCACCCTCGTGGTGAGCAGGAGCTTGCGGCAAACTGTCGAGTTTATGAAGAAGGCCGCTCGGTTCGTGAACCGGCTCGGGGTCGAGCGGTGGCGGGATCCGGACCATCCGGTCTCCATATTTATGCCGAATGGGGCGCGAATTGTCGGGATTCCTTCGCGGGACGAAAATATTCGCGAGTTCTCAGCGGTATCGCTCCTCATTATCGACGAAGCAGCGCGGGCGCCTGATGAAGCCTATGAGGCCGTAGTGCCGATGCTCGCCAGCGGTATCGCTCCTCATTATCGACGAAGCAGCGCGGGTGCCTGATGAAGCCTATGAGGCCGTAGTGCCGATGCTCGCCAGCGGTATCGCTCCTCATTATCGACGAAGCAGCGCGGGCGCCTGATGAAGCCTATGAGGCCGTAGTGCCGATGCTCGCGGTTTCGGGCGGGAATATCCGTGCGAGTTTCACCAAGGGCGAGGGGATGCCGATTGATCGGGATTTGCTGGAGAAGTGCTTCCAACTCGGCGCTTCACTAATGCGGCGGCGGAGCTGGCGACGATGGAGCAGGTTTGCCGTCCACCGTCCTCGGTTCCATGAGTTCGCTACGTGTACCATCGGGGTCAAACAGGTTCAACTGCCGCCTGCGATTGATGCCGGTGCGGATCTCCATAGGACGCGTGTAGGCTTGGCGGCCGGGACGCCGCTGAAGGTCGGCGAGGGACTTGTCGATGTCGGCGACTTCAAGGCAGATGTGATGCTCGGTTCCGCGCGCGGCGGGGACGGGAAGGTGATCGTAGAGCATGAACTCGATGTAGTCATCGCCATCGGGGACCTTCATGTTCACCCAGTCGAGCCGCTTTCCATCGCGGCTGCCGCGCCAGATTTCCTGCAAGCCGAGCACGTCGCGGTAGAACTTCATCGCCGGCTCAAGCGCGCCCACCAGGATGCCGACGTGCATCATGCGGGTGGAGATGCGCGGGCCGTCCATCGCCTTGCCTTTGTCGCGCACGCTCCACCCGCCGGGCTCATACTGGACAATCTCCACCGTGTGACCGTCGGGATCCTTGACGTTGAAATTCGAATTCCCGATGCGGCCCTTGCCCACTTTCACGGGGACCTGCACTCCGCGCGACGCCAGATACGCCCGCATCGCTTCAGCATCGTCCACCTCGATGGAGATGTGGTTTAAGCGGTCAGTAGTGGGCGCGGTCTCGGGGAATAGCTCGATGTACTGGCGGTCATTGATCTTGAAGAAGGTCAAGGACAGACTGCCGTCCGTATTGTTGAGCGAGAATACTTCCCGGTAGCCAAGCAGATCTCGATAGTACGTTCGCGATTTCTCGATGTCGTGGACGTAGAGGGCGATGTGCGCGACACCGGTGATGCGGGGACGGGTGGGCTGAGCGAAACCGAACGTTGCCGCGAAAAGCGCGATCAGGCAGAGGAGTTTCATTTGGGTCTCGACTAGAACAAGACTAACCCGACCCGGCGGCGGTTACCAACCCATCTGGCGCATGCGCGTCTGGATCACCTCGCTGTAAGCGTTCATCCGCTCCGGCTTGCGTCTGCGCGGACTCGGGATGATGGCAGCCAGCCGCGCCGCCTGGTCGCGGGTGAGCTTCGCGGCCGGCTGTTTGTAGTAGAACTGAGAGGCCGCCTCGGCGCCATATATTCCGGGGCCCCATTCGATGACGTTGAGGTAGAGGTCGAGAATCCGATCCTTGCCGAGAATGAACTCAGCCAGCGGAACCAATGTGAACTCGAAGCCTTTCCGGATCAGCGAGCGCTGTGTCGTGAGGTAGAGGTTCTTCACCAGTTGCTGGGTGATGGTGGACCCGCCGCGGCCCAGCGATCCGGCCTCGAGATCCTCCTCGAGCAGCTTCTGCATTTCCTTAAAGTCGACGCCCAGGTGCTCGCGAAAGCGCGTGTCTTCGGCCGCCACCACGGCGTGCTGTAAATCGCGCGAGATGCGGCTCATCGGCACCGGCTTGTAGCTCTTCACGTAGGTCTTCTTGTCGAACCACGACTCGATGCGCCGCTGCGTTTGAACACCCGTTGTCAGCGGGGTGGCCCACTTCAACACGAACATGCTGAAGGCGAGGCAGACGTACATCAGAACCACGAGGCACGCCAGCCACAGCAACAGCCGTTTGAGGATCGGCGAACGTTGTTTCGGCCTGGCTTTAACTGTTTTCCGACGCCGTTCCAAACAATCTCTCCTTCAACGCCGTCCGGCAGCGGCAGGTTCGCTATCCCGGTACGTTTGTCGAGCGCCCCGACAACGGGCCTCAACTTCCCGAGGTACGGCTCGCATCGCGACATTCGCGAATCCAGGAGCCGCCGGCCGCACGCCCAGTATCGTCCGAAACATATCGTGCGCAATATGCGAACTCCGTGCATGGGCATCGCCGCGGGCGGGCTCGGGCTGCTCGGGCCACGCCGTCAACCCAATCCGCGGAGCTTCGCGGAGCTGCCGCCAGAGTGATTGCCCTTCGACAATGATAGGGCGCCGGACTCGTGCGGGGGAGTCCGCGGTGCCGCAATCCAGTGGGCCGTCCATTCCTCCGCGCCGGCGCTTGCCGCCACAGCGGGCAGCAGTAGATTCCGCACCTGATGAGTTTATCGCCCAACGCTCCAGGGCGTGTGACCGAATGGGTGTGTTGGTACTGGGACTCTTACATGAGCGCGGTAACGCAGTCGCGCGGTACACTCGACTGAAAGTTGAATGGGCAAGAGACGTGCAATTATCGTGGGCGCCGGTCCGGCCGGGCTCACGGCTGCTTTCGAGCTGCTGGACCGTACAGACATCGAGCCCATCGTGCTCGAGAAAAGCGAGTACATGGGCGGCATCTCCCGCACCGTGAACTATCGCGGCAACCGCATCGACATCGGGGGCCACCGCTTCTTCTCGAAGTCCGACCGCGTGATGGAGTGGTGGCTGCGCATGCTACCAATCGAGGCATCGGCGGCCGGCGTCAGTAATACCATCCGGTACCACGGGATGGAGCGCACCGTCACAACCGCGGAGGGAGCCGACACCCCATCCGATCGAGTGATGCTGCTTCGCCCGCGGAAGTCGCGAATCTACTTTCTCCGCCGCTTCTTCGACTATCCCATCTCGCTCAGCAAAGACACACTCTTCAAACTGGGCCTTTGGCGAACGATCCGCGTCGGCGCCAGCTATATTAAGAGCGCGCTTTTTCCCATCAAGGACGAACGCACTCTTGAGGACTTCTTCGTCAACCGCTTCGGCCGGGAACTCTACCTCACATTTTTCAAGTCGTACACGGAGAAAGTATGGGGAGTGCCATGCCGCGAGATCAGCGCCGAGTGGGGCGCGCAGCGGATCAAGGGGCTCTCGATATGGGCCACTCTCGCCCACGCGTTCAAGAAGATAATCGGCGGCCGGAGTTCGCGCCCCGTCGATCGCAAGAACACCGAAACCTCGCTGATCGAGCAATTCCTCTATCCCAAGTTAGGGCCGGGACAGATGTGGGAGGAGGTTGCACGGCGGGTTCGGGCGAAGGGCGGCCGCATCCTAACCGGATATCGGATGACCCGGCTGATTAGCGATGGCCGCCGTCTCACCGGCATTGAAGCGCTCAATCTCTCAACCGGTGAGGCGGAGCTCTTCGAGGGAGACTACTTCTTTTCAACCGCGCCAATTCAGGAACTGATGCGGGCATTTGACGCGCCTCCGCCGGCGAACGTCCTGGATGTCTCGGATGGGTTGATGTACCGCGACTTCCTAATGGTGGGCCTGCTTGTGCCCTCTCTCAAGATTCGCGAGAGCGCCACCGAGCGTATGGTTCGTGATAACTGGATCTATATTCAGGAGCCCGACGTCCTACTCGGCCGTTTGCAGATCTTCAACAACTGGAGCCCGGCGATGGTGGCCGATCCAAATACCGTCTGGCTTGGCCTCGAGTACTTCTGCAATCAAACCGACCGGCTTTGGACCGCGCCAGACCGGGAGACGATCGCGCTCGCGGCCTCTGAACTCGCCAGAATCGGCATCATCGAGCCCGATTGCGTACTCGACTCAACTCTCCTCCGTATGGAGAAAACCTACCCGGCCTACTTCGGAACCTACCCGCGCTTTCACGAGATTCGCGAATATCTGGACCGCTTCGAAAACCTATTCGCGGTGGGCCGGAACGGAATGCACCGCTACAACAATCAGGACCATTCCATGTTGACCGCGATGACCGCCGTGGATCATATCATCGCCGGCGAGACCGACAAATCGGAACTGTGGAAGATCAACACCGAAACGGACTATCACGAGGAGAAGGCCGGCCCTCCCGCAACTGCCGTGCCTCAGTCGGCATGTAAGTAGAATATGAGGAGCGGCGCGTGCGGCACCGCACTCATTCGAACCCATGCCCGAAACCGTGTACTGCAACCGTGCGGCTCACTCCATTCAAACGGAGACCATTCAGGTGACCGTCACCGTGGAGGGCGGCCACATCGCCGAGATCCTTCACAAGCCGTCCGGCGTGAACCCTCTGTGGACGCCGCCATGGCCCTCCATCGAGCCGTCGCTGTACGATGCCGCCCGGCACCCCGAGTACGGAGCGGACGCGGAAAGCCGGTTGCTCGCCGGCATTCTTGGCCACAACCTCTGCCTCGATCTTTTTGGACCACCGTCGCCGGAAGAGGCTGCCGCCGGTATTCCCGTGCATGGCGAGGCTTCGGTTGTACAGTACGAGATCACCTCCGGCGATCACGAACTCACGCAGCGTTGCCGGGCGCCTCACGCTCAACTCGGTTTCGAGCGAAATATCCGGCTCAAGACGGGCGACCCCAATATCTACATTACCGAGACTGTCGAGAACCTCTCGCCGCTCGATCGCCCCATCGCCTGGACCCAGCACGTGACGCTCGGTCCGCCATTCCTCGAGAAGGGGAAGACGGTATTTCGCATCTCCGGCACGCGGTCCCGCACGATTGACGGGCTCGATTTCGACTGGCCGATGCTGCCCCATCCCGATGCTCCGCGTGAGGATCTGCAGATCTTCACCGACACGAAGTCATCGGGAAGATACACCACCACGTTGATGGACCCGCATCGCGACCAGGCGTATTTTCTCGCGTGGTCACCGGCGTCGAACGTGCTGCTCGGCTATCAGTGGAAGCGGACCGATTTCCCGTGGATTGGAATCTGGGAAGAGAACTACAGCCGGCACAATCCACCATGGAACGGCGGCACGCTTACGCGCGGTATGGAGTTTGGCGCATCCCCGCTCCCCGAGCCGCGCCGCAAGATGATCGACCGCAACACGCTCTTCGGCGCCCCGTGCTATCGATGGATCCCGGCGAGGGAGAAGGTGACGGTGGAGTACAAAGCCTTCATCCGAATTTCGGAAGCGATTTAGGGTTTGCGAGTCGAGCGAATCAAGCTGACCTTCGCGGGCTTGCCCAACACGCTATTTCGGCTGGGGAACAATCCGCAGGTATGGCTTCGGCGACTTCCACCCTTCGGGATACTTCGCGCGCGCTTCTTCATCCGACACAGCGGGAACAATAATCACATCGTCGCCCGGCTGCCAGTTGGCCGGAGTCGCCACTTTATGCGCGGCCGTGAGCTGGATCGAATCGAGCGCCCGCAGAACTTCGTCGAAGTTGCGGCCGGTGCTCATCGGATACATCAGCATCAGCTTGATCCTCTTATCCGGGCCGACGAGAAACACCGTTCGTACCGTGGCGTTGGTCGCGGCCGTGCGCCCGTCCGAGGTGGTTCCAGCATCCGCCGGCAGCATGTCGTACAGCTTGGCGACATTCAGGTCGGTGTCGCCGATGATCGGATAGTTCACCGCGTGGCCCTGCGTTTCTTCAATGTCGGCGGCCCACTTGCCGTGGTTCGCCACCGGATCGACACTCAGCCCGATCACTTTGCAGTTGCGCGACGTGAACTGCGGCTCGAGACCCGCAAGATATCCCAGTTCGGTGGTGCAGACCGGTGTGAAATCCTTTGGGTGGGAAAACAGGACCGCCCAGTTGTCCCCAATCCATTCATGAAAGTGAATACGGCCCTGTGTTGTATCGGCTTCAAAATCGGGCGCGATGTCGTTAATACGCAGACTCATGATGATCCCTCGAAACTTACTATAAACGAAGTGGCCTTCAGAGGCGCGTGGCGTTCAGTTCTCAAGCGATCTCAAACGCAACGGCCTCAACCGGCGAGAGTCGTATGGCCAACCCCGGCGGCCCAGGCAGGCCGTGCAACCGCGGGCCTCGCGTCGCCACCACGATGGGCCCAACCCGGTGGCGATTCGCCGACTCACCTCCAGATTGGAATACGCCACCTGCGCGAGGTTGCTCAGGATGATCGGGAGGAACCGTGTTTGACCGGTACAACGGCAGCGCAACGGTGACTTTGGGTCTTATGGTCCACGATCGAGTCCGGTATGGCGCCGTCGCCGGGTTAGAATTGATTGCTGGAATCCCGCATTATGAACCTGACCCGCTACCTGTGTGTTCTGTTTCTTACAGTTCTGCCGATCCTCCGCGCCGATGGCCTAATCGCTTCATTGGATGCAAAACAAAGCCAGATGGCGAGGGAGACGCTGGCCGGTTTCAAAACAAACCCAAAGGGGCCCTATATCCAGATCCGCTGGTTCTGTAAGGACGGAAGCGTTCAGCCGGCGCCGGGCAATCCGTGCAAAGAGCTCGGCGGCGGGATCCAGTACGCGGTGTTGAGCCCAGCGGCAAAGGATCTGGCCAAGCTGAATCTCGACGTCGGGATCATTCTCGCGAGCCTCGACTATTCGACATTTTTCGACGCTTCCCGCGACCACTGGCTGCCGCGGGAGTTCGTTTTGCAAAATTACCTCGCCGAGGTCGACCGGGGTTGGATCAACCGGCTCGGGAATTCGTACCGCGGGGCGAAGCAGGCCGAAGACGAAGAGAAGTCGGGGCGCGATTTTCTCGTGCAGATGCTCGGAAATCCGGAATGGGTTTCCAAGAACTACTTTCTTGTCAATCAGTTGGTCGGCACGATCCCGCACGGTTTGCCGGACAGCGGCGCGTTGAAATCGCGTGCCTTGGCGGCGTCGATCGCGGGGCGCGACTCCAAATTCCAGCGGCTGCGGGGCAAGATTCACGCGGCGCCGGGTCCGGAAGATTTGGCCGCTGTTGAGAAATACATCATCGAACAGAAGTCGGAGGACGCCGAGTTGGCGACGCTCGCGGCGCTGCTGCGAAAGCAGTACACCACCGGCCCTGAGGTCCGGTTGGCGGTATATCAGAAGAAACTGGCTGGTTCGCCGGTGGCGCCGATGTTAAGTGATTACGTTGGGGCGGTGAAGGAAGGTAGGGGATCTAATACAGGGTCTCAGTTATCAGTTGAGATCATGAAACTGGTGACGGCGCCCGGGTCGGGCCGGCTCAAACTGGATCTGCTCGATTTGAATGCAGTCATTTTGGAGCAGGCATTTCGGACCGGGCAGCGGCCGGGGGAACAAACCTCTCGTAAGGCTTTGTTAACTGGACTCGTCGACTATATAAGGTACGCGACAGGTGCGGGACTGCTTTCTGTTAGGCAATTGGAAACACTGGAAGCGGAAGCGAACCGCCTCACCGGCGCGGCCGAGACGCCCGCGGCGGACTACCTTCAAGCGATCCGCTATCTGGAGCGGAGCGCGGGGTGGTGCCGGGCGACGGCGGCTCGAGATTTTGGACCGGTGTCGCGACACTACCAGCCGGTGGAGCCGCTGGCGGGCGGTCTGGTGGATCATCTACTGCGCGGTTCAGTGGCGTTGCCGTTGACGGCGCGTCTGGAACTGCTGGCGGCGGACGCGAACCAAGCGGCGGGAATCCGGCACTCGATCTTCGGCGATCCATCGAATCGGGGAATCGTCGGTTTGAACCCAGGTGTGGCGATCGGCAAGTTCGGAGTGATCGACTCGCCCGACGACAAACAGGTTGTCGACCCGACGCGAGTTTACGTGATCTCGCAAACGCTCTCCGATCTGGCGCCGATGGCCGGCATCCTCACGCTCGATAGCGGAAACGTTCTCTCCCACTCGCAGTTGCTGGCGGCGAACCTCGGCATCCCGAACGCGACGGTGCCCTCGTCGCTGCTGCCGCTGCTCCGCACGAAGATCGATCATGACCTGTTTTACGCGGTGACGCGCGGCGGTGTGGTGGTGCTCAAGGAGAAATCGAGCCTGGCGCCGGACGAACTGGCGTTGTGGACGAAGCGCGCCGCTGCGAAGGCGCGAGTGAGCATCGACACCAGCAAGCTGCGGCTGACGGATACACGACTGATCCCGCTGGGCGAACTGACGGCGCAGGATTCCGGCGCGAAGGCGGGTCCGAAGGCGGCGAATCTCGGACAGCTTTCGCGCTTCTTTCCGGCGCAGGTAGCGCCCGGGCTGGTGGTGCCGTTCGGGATTTACTATACGCACATCCATCGGTCGATCGGCGGGGGGCCGGCGCTGGACGAGCAGATCGCAACGATGTACCGGCAGGCGGAACGAATGCGCGATTCAGGCGCGACGGCGGCCGAGGTAAATGCCGTGATTTATCCGGAACTGGCGCGGGTGCGAAAGATCATACGCGGCATGCCGCTGCTGCCGGAGTTTGAGCGTGACCTGGCCGGGAGGATGAACGAGGCCTTCGGCGCCGATGGTAGTTTCGGGGTATTCGTTCGGAGCGATACGAGCGCCGAGGATTTACCGGAATTCACGGGCGCGGGATTAAATTTAACGGTTCCGAATCAGATCGGATTTCGGAATATTGCGCAATCCATTAAAGATGTATGGGCGTCGCCATTTGAGGAACGGGCATGGGATTGGCGGAGCCGCATCCTGCAGGCGAGCGAATATGTATACCCGTCGGTGCTGTTGTTGAAGGCGGTGCCGTCGGACAAGTCGGGCGTGATCGCGACGGTGAACCTGGAGACGGGTGAAGACGATATCACGGTGAATGTGAGTGAAGGCGTGAGCGCGGTGGTGGACGGGGGCGTAGCGGAGTCGCTGCTGTTGAAGGCGGACGGCACGGTGCGGCTGCTGGAACAAGCGCGCGGCACGTATCGCAAAACACTGAAGGCCGGTGGCGACTTCCAGAACATGCCGGTGACTGGGGGCGACACGGTGCTGATGCCGGACGAGATCCGGCAGCTCCGAGAGATGGTTGCCGAGGTGAAGCGGAAGTATCCGCCGGCCTACAGCGCGCGCCGCGAGGTGCTGCCGTGGGATATCGAGTTCGGGTTTGAGAAGGGCCAGTTGCGGTTGTTCCAGATTCGGCCGCTGGCGCGGTATCAGGAGGAGCAGACGGTGAAGGCATTGAGCATGCTGGACGCGACGCCGGGCGCCGCCGGAGTTGTGCGTTTGGACGAGAGGCCGAATTGATGGACGGCAGAATCCTCGCCGCTGTCGGTGTGCTCCTGTTGAGTGCTGTTTCGGTGCGGACCGAGCCGCTCGACCGCGCCGCCGCGACGGGCATACGTAGGCTCACCGGGTATCGACTGGTCCACGAAGGAAAGGTAAAGGGCACCGTCCGGCTGCCTCCGGGGGCGCTGCTTCCGAGCGATCAAATCGTGTTGCGGCTGAAGGGTGTGAACCCCGGCTTTGACATCACGCCTGGGCTGGCGCGCGATCCGTACCTGCAATCGGGCATTGAGCGAATCTTCGGGGGGCGCGACTCTTCTTACTCGGTCGCGCTGCTCGACATCTCCGACCCGAAGAAGCCGCTGTACGCCTCGCTGCGCGGCGACGAAAAGAAGCAGCCGGGCAGCATCGGCAAACTGCTGGTGGCAACCGGCTTGTTCGGCGCGCTTGCGGCGGCGTGGCCGGCGATCCCGGAGCGCGAGCGGGTGCTGCGCGAACCGATGATCGAGGCCGATTCGTTTGTGCTCACCGACGGGAAGACGGTCCCGTTTTATAACGACGGCGATCCGGCGGTGGTGAACCGGCCGGTTCGAGTGGGCGACCGCTTTCGGCTATGGGAATGGCTGGATCACATGCTGTCGCAAAGCTCGAATGCAGCGGCGTCGATGGTGTGGAAGCAGGCGATGCTGATGCGCCGCTTTGGCACGGCTTACCCGCCGGCGAAGGCCGATCAGGACAACTTTATCAAGACGACGCCCAAGGCTGAGCTTACGAAGCTCGCGGTGGCGGCGCTAAACGATCCGCTGATGGCGATGGGGATCAATACTGACAATCTGCGGCTGGGAACATTCTTCACGCGCAATGCTTCGAACGTGATTCCGGGCGCGGGCAGCTATGCGTGCCCGAACGAACTGCTGCGGTGGCTGGTGAAGTTGGAGCAGGGCAAGATTGTGGACGAATGGTCAAGCCTGGAGATGAAGCGGCTGATCTATTTTGTGAGGCCGCGCTACCGGTATGCGTCGTCGCCGGCGCTCGCCAATGCCGCGGTGTTCTTCAAGTCGGGCTCGCTGTTCCGGTGCAAGGCGGAGCCGGGGTTCACGTGCAAGCAGTACGCGGGCAACGTGGAAAACCTGATGAACTCGGTGGCGATCGTGGAATCGGGGGAGAAGCGGTACCTGGTGGCGATGATGTCGAACGTGCTGCGATTGAACTCGGCGTCGGAGCATCAGACGATTGCGACGCTGGTGGAGCGGCTGGTGCAGGGGCGAGGTAAGTAAGTGACGAGTGGCGAGTGGCGCCTCAGGGGCCCGTGCATCAGACCGGCCCCAAGCCAAAGTACGCTGATTTATGCAAGTAGGTACTAGTCGCAAGTGATACCCTTACCGCAATCAAGGGCCGGCGTGACGCTGCCCGCGCTTGAAATAAGGCTGGAGCGGCGGATTGATCGGCCGGCAGAGCGACATCCTTCATGGTTATCGTGCGGCTAACGATTCGGTGGCCACCGGGGCAGCGTCGCGAAGGATGGCGCGGTCGGCGGCATTCACGTGCCGGGCCCGGTACATTTCGAAATCCATGTAGCGCTTCATCGAGTTTCCGGCGCCGAACAGATACCCCGAGGCTTCGCCGAACGCATGCAGAATCAAGCCCGCCAGTGTCCACGGCAATGCCGGCCAGAACCGCGCCGCCCGCCGTCTGGCCGGTGTGTTGAGCACGCCCCAAATGCGGCGGATGCGAATGGCGGGGACCAATGGAAACGCCACGGCGTAAAGGCATCGCCGGGGCAGGGGCCATCCGGCGGATCGGGCGCCGCCGAAAATCCTGCCGCCGAAAAAGCTGTGACACAGGTATGAGGAGGCCTTCGACAGGTTGACATGGCGGGTAGCGGCTTGAGCCTCGAGGTAGATACCGCGGCCCTTTGCGACAAAATCGGCGTGCAACACCCGCTCGGAAGCAAACCAGGCATCGAGATCGTAGTGGAGCAGCGCATCACGCTTATAGCTCGTGTTGTGGCCCGCACATGAAGACACGGGACCGCTACTCGCGGGCTGAAACCACTCGACGAAGCAGAGCAGATAGTTCGCCCAACTGACTAGTGAATCGGGATTACCGTTGGCCATCGCCGGCCCGACGGCGATACACTCTTGCCCGTGCGCCTGAAGCAGCGCTTCGGCCCAGCCCGAATCCGGGAATGAGTGATCCTCACAGAGAACCACGACTGGCGATTTCGCCTGCCGGACTCCAGCCCCAAACCCGACTGCGGCGAGCGAAAGATCAGGAACGGAGACGATTTGCCATGACCCGAAAGCATGCAAACTCGAGACGGGGATTGTAGCGGCCTTGTCGGGCGTGGTTACGATCACAAGCTCGATTCGGCTACGAGCGCTTTGTTCCAAAAGGTGACGAACGGTCTTCCGAATCGTGTCGAAATCGACCGGCATATTGAGAATGGCCGATAGCGCGGGCGTACCTGACATCAGAGCCAATGATAACTGCTTGTGGTGGACCGTGCCGAAAGATTGTACTAGTCTTTAAGAGACACGCGCACAACGGACTCGCTACGGCGCTATGGGACTGTGTGTTTCTCTATCGTTTGGAGACGCGCCCCTCGTGAGACAGATCGAACTCGCGGCGCGGGAGCCTTCGCGGCCTGTGCGCTGGTGTGATTCCGGGCAGCGATATCAGGGCGGTGATGGGTGGTTGCTACACTGGGAAATTGTCAAGCACCACATTGCTCCGGGTGGGAGTGGTCGGCGCAGGCCAGGCGGCGGAGCAACTCCACTGGCCCGCACTCCATCGAGTCCGGGAGATTCAGGTAATCAGCGTCGCCGATGTTGACAGAGATCGCGCGGCGATGCTCGCGTCGTCCTTTCCGGGCGCCGCTGCCGAGAGCGAGGCATCCAAGGTTTTCTCGAACCCGGCGGTGGAGGCGGTCGCGATTCTGACGCCGCCACAGACTCATCGCTCACTGGTGTTTGCGTCGCTGAGTTCAGGGAAGCATGTGTTCGTCGAAAAGCCACTCACCGTGGATCCGGCGGAGGCGGACGAGTTGGTTGCGAAAGCCCGCGCTTCCGGCCGGGT
>Ga0163150_10005665_pt1 | contig 15810 bp, 19 predicted proteins | sample OliLakLV19P2IB_FD_148628 | JGI IMG/M metagenome (GOLD analysis project Ga0163150, IMG submission 148628) | Freshwater microbial mat bacterial communities from Lake Vanda, McMurdo Dry Valleys, Antarctica - Oligotrophic Lake LV.19.P2.IB | ecosystem: Environmental > Aquatic > Freshwater > Lake >...
GACATCACCGCCACCATCGCCGCGGTCGCCGAGTTCCTGCCCCGCCTTCTGGACCAGGGCTACACATTCCGGACCGCAGGCGAATGGGTTTGCCAGACCTGGCAACGGCCGGCGTGATGTGGACGGTGATCGGCAACGACTGGTCGCTTCCCGCTGGCGCCGTCGCCACGCGTGTAGGGAACGGGGCTCGACCGGGCGCCATTGTCTGCCTCCACGACGGCCGCGAGCGCGCCACCCGCCCCGACATCACCGCCACCATCGCCGCGGTCGCCGAGTTCCTGCCCCGCCTTCTGGACCAGGGCTACACATTCCGGACCGCCGGCGAGTGGGTTCGCTAGACTTGGCAAGGGATATGTCCGACGAGATTCTGCAGCGCGTTATCAAAGTAATTGCCGAGACCCAGCGGATTTCCGCCGAAGGGATCACGGCCGAGAGTTCGTTTGAGGCACTCGGCATCGATTCGCTTGACGGTATCAACATTGTTTTTGGAGTCGAGAACGAGTTCAGTATCAGCGTTCCCGATGAAGCAGCCAAATCGATCCGCAGCGTAGGGGACATGGCGGCGGGCGTGGAGCGGCTGCTTGCCGGTGCGTAGAGTCGCCATCACGGGGCTCGGCGCGATCTCGGCACTGGGACCCGATTTGGCTTCGTTTCGCGAGGCGCTGTTCGCCGGACGATCGGGCATACGCCCCATCCAGACCCCTCTTCCCGCGCCGCTGCGCTTCCCGAACGGAGCCGAAGTGGCCGGATTCGACGCCGCTGCCCACTTCGACCACAGAGCGCTGGCCCTGCTCGATCCATTTGCACAATACGCGCTGGTTGCGGCCCGCCAGGCGGTGCGCGACTCGGGAGTTGCATTCGCGCCAGAGCGAACGGCCATCGTCACCGGCACGGGAGGCGGAGGGCAGCGAGCCACCGACGACGGCTTCGTCGCCCTCTACCGGCGCGACCTGCCTCGGGTGAACCCGTTCAGCATTCCGCGAATCATGGCCAGCAGCGCGGCCAGCCACATGTCGAAGGAGTTCGGCATTCGCGGACCGGTGTTCACGGTGTCGACGGCCTGCTCCTCGTCGAACCACGCCATCGGGCAGGCGCTGTGGATGCTGCGACAGGGCGTCTGCGACGTCGCCCTCACAGGTGGCAGCGAATCGGTGTTCAGCTACGGCTTTCTGAAATCGTGGGAGGCGATGCGCGTGGTCTCCCCCGACACGTGCAGGCCGTTCTGCAAGACACGCTCGGGGCTGATTCTCGGCGAAGGTGCCGGGATGCTGGTGCTGGAGGACTGGGACTCGGCGACTGCCCGGGGCGCGCGCATCTACGCGGAACTGGCGGGCTTCGGCATGTCGTCCGACGCGCACCACATCACTCAGCCGTCGTCCGATGGCGGCGCACTGGCTATGAGGTGTGCGCTCGCTGACGCCGGGATCCGGCCGGAGCAGATTGACTACATCAACGCCCATGGCACGGCAACGGCTGCCAACGATCCTGCCGAAACAGCGGCAATTCGGACCGTCTTTGGCGCCCACACCGATAAGCTCTGCGTCAGCTCCACGAAGTCGATGCACGGACACGCGCTGGGTGCGGCGGGTGCGCTGGAAGCGGTCGCCACCGCGCTGACGCTGCACGGTGGGCGCATTCCGCCTACCGCCAACTTCACTGAGCCCGACCCACAGTGCGACCTCGACGTGGTGCCCAACGCAGCACGAGTTCGACAGGCAGGGTGGGCCATGTCGAACTCGTTTGCTTTCGGTGGTCTGAACGCCGTGCTGGTGTTGGCGGCCGCTACCTGTCCTCGTCCCTGATGTACTTGTTGAGTTTGCGGAGCCGGCCCTTCAGCTCGTCTGTGGCCTCATTGACGTTGGACATGTCGTAGATTACCCGGGGAGTCATGAAAACGATCAGCTCGGTCCGATCCTTCGAATAAGCCTTGCTGCCAAACGCAGTGCCGACAATCGGCAGCCGGTGCAGAAAGGGGATACCCGATGAGCTGTTGCCGGAATTCTCATTGATGATGCCCGCAATGGCGACCGTATCGCCATCCTGCACTGTCACCTGCGTCTGAATGGTGCGTTTGGAGAACGACGGACTCTGGATTCCCGCTCCGGCAGCGGGCGCGATCGGTGCGCTGACTTCCTGATTGATGATCAGCGTCACGATGCCGCTTGGATTCACCCTCGCCATGATGTTCATGGTGACGCCCGTGTCGCGGTTCGACACATTGTTGGCAAACACCGAACTGCCGCCCGACTGTGCGCCAGTCAAGGCCTGGGAAGTCAGCGTAGGAACCTGCGTGCCGACGTTGATGGATGCCGCCACGCTGTCGGTAGCGATCATGGAAGGAGCCGAAATCACCCGTGCGCTGCTTGAGAGTTCGCTGGCGCTCACCGCGGCCAGAAGCTCGCGGCTTTTGCCGACCAGAGCGCCCGCCGTCATGGTGATGCCGCCATCGGAGAATGCCCCTGCCAGGTTTCGCGTGAACCCGTCCGGACGAGCTGCGCCGCGCTCCTGCAGATAAGCCGCCACGCCGCTTCTCAACGCTCCGGAAAGCGTCACTTCGTAGATGCGCGCTTCAATCAGCACCTGGCGCGGGGCTACGTCGATGTCGCGCAGCAGTTTCACGATGCCTTCGTACTCCGTGCGCGTAGCCTGGATCAGCAGGGTGTTGTCGAACGGATTGGGAATGATTCGCGGTACCCGGCTGTCGTAAGCGCCGCCGCCCACGCCTCCGGCGCCCAGATACTGGCCTGTGAGGTTGGACCCGCCGGCCGCTCCCGCCACGCCGGCGGTGACAGCGCCGGACGCAGTGGGGATGCTGGCCATGGGGCCCTGGTATGGCATGCCACCGCCATACATGCCACCGCCCATGCCGCCACCATACATCCCACCCATTCCGCCGCCGTACATACCTCCACCCATGCCGCCGCCCATTCCGCCGCCGTACATGCCACCCATGCCACCACCCATGCCGCCGCCCATTCCACCGCCCATTCCGCCCCCGAACACGTTGCCTCCGTAAGCGCCGTTGTTCATTGAGCCCATGCCCATCTGGCTGAAGGACGACATCAGGCTCATGGCGTACATCGGGTTGTTGCTGTAGAGGCCCATGATGGCCATCGCCAGCGTCGGGGCAAAGCCGTACTTGACGCGGTACACGAAATTGTCGACCGAACCGGCGCTGCTGCTGACCGTAATGTCGAGCTTGTCGATCCACGCCTGCACGTCCTTAAAGACGCCGGCATTCGGCGCCACCGCAATCAGCGTGTTGATTCTGTCCACTGGCAGAAGCTTGATCGGGCTCGACTTCTCATTCAGGGAAATGCCTTTGAGGATTCCGTCGAGTTCTTTGGCCAGATCGCTGGGCCGGCTGTTCTTAACCTCGAACAACTTGACGCGCTGGTTGGCGAACGTCTCGCTGTCGAAGAGGCTCACCAGGTCCATTACCCGCTTCATGTTGCGGCGGCTGTCCTGCATCAGCAGCAGATTCGCGGGCGGATACGACCACATTTTCCCGTTCTCGCCGACAAATTCCTGCAGCAGCTTGGCTAATTCATCCACCGTCGCGTACTTCAGGAAAACCAGGTTCAACATCGTGCGGTCGTCTTCCGGCGCCGTCGAGCCGTTCACCTCGGGCTTGAGGCCGGGCATGCGCTGCACATCGGTCAGCGGCACGACACGAAAAATGTCGCCCTGCGGGATCATGGCGTAGCCGTTGATACGCAGAATGGTGTCGAGCAGCGCGCGGTTGTCGATTGTTTTCGTTTCTCCGTAGGTGTTGATAGTCACGCCGCCCTGGACGCGCGGATCCAGAATGTAGCTGATCTTGAGCTGACGCGCCAGAATGTCGATCACCTCGCGTAATGACGCGTTGGTCAGGCTTAGCCCGGAGGTCGCCATTCCCGTTCCCACAGGGGTCGGCTGCTGAGCCGCTGCCGCCGCTGGCTGGCCCGCCGCCGGAGGAGCCGCCTGGGGAGGCTGCTGGGCAGCTGGAGGCGCGGGGCGGTTGAATCCAGGCGGTACCGTAACCTGCGCCGTCAGGATCTGTGTCAGCGCGACGAGGGACGCAACGGCGATCCTCAGAGTGGGAACTGCGGCGAATCGGCAAATGTTCATTTGGACTTGTTTTGGTTGCTGCTGTTGCGCTGCGCTTCCCAAAGCTGAGTTTCCTGCTCGCTCAGTTCGGATTTGGTTTTACTCCATCGCTGCACGCCGAACGGGGTTTGCCGTTCGAACCGCAGCGTGTCGCCGTCTTCCGTCACCCGAACCGGAACCGCGTCCCGGGACCGTGTCTCACCGAACGGGGTCGGCATCGTGGTACCCGGCTTCACAGCAGCCGCTTCCCCTGTCTGTCGCTCCGCTGTTCCCGCGTCGGACTGTGCGTCCTGCGCCTTGTCTTCCGCTTTCTGAATGCCGAACGGAGTCTGCCGGAATACCCAGTTTTTGCCGCCGCGGTCTGTCAATTTGAACTCGGCTGGGCCCGTCTGGCGAGCCTCTTTAGGCACTCCCGGAGGATTTGCCGCGAATAATACAACGGCGGTAAAAAGAATCCCTAATATGTTGGTAACTCGCATAATTTAATTCACAGCTTCCCAGCGGCAAACGTCGCCGAAAGGACTCTTGTTGACTACCTTTCTGTAACCGTCCTGTACCGTTCCCGGAGCCGACGTGTCGCCCGATATGCATGCCCTGCTGCGTTCGCCGAGCTCCTGTCCGGGGCCCGCCTTAACGGGTGCCAGACTGGTCAGGGTCTTTACCGCCGCAGGCTGCGTATTCGCGGTTTGCTGCGGAGCGACCTGAGCCTGAGCCGTCCGGTCGAGGATCTGTTCGATCTTTCGGACCACCTGTTTGTTCTGCCACTCAAACGTGACTTCCTGAGTGGTCAGGGCAACGATCTTGAAAGGCCCTATGGTCATCCCTGGCCTGTATCCCTTTTCCGCAGCGCCGGCCCTCTCCGAGAGGATGATGGTCGGTCCGGTTCCAATATCTATGACGCCGCGAGCCACTGGAAGGTCTGGCATGGGAACAGGAGCAGGCGGAGGAGGGGGAGGGTCCAGAATCACATTGGGATTACGGTCGCGCGAAAACAGTAGCTGCTGCGCGGTTTCCACATAGGCTGCGGCCGTAACGGGCTGCACTCCGGCAAGGGCGGGAATCGTGGGCGGCGGTGCCGGGGCAATGTTCTGGCGCAGCAGCGCTTCGACTCGCGAATCGGAAGCCGCCCACCGGTCGCGCAACATGCTGCCCACCAGCAACACCAGGCCCAGCAGCAGCAAATCGAGGAGCCACAGATTTTTCCTCAAAATGCGCTCCCCTTTTTGTCAGGAATCAATTCTTTGCGCACCAGCGCGGAGATGGTGACCCGAACCGGCATCGTCTTTTGCTTTGGGTTCGCGGCACCGATGCGAAGGTCCGTAGTGCCGATCATCTCTTTTTGCGCTGTCAGATCGGAGAGGAAATTCACCAGCTGCTCAATCCCAGCCTCAAAATTCACCGCCACCGCGACCTCGCCGTAATCGGTCCCGTAGGGCTTCACCTGCCCGATTTCCGTGTTCCGCAGATCGATATTGGTGGCAGGAGACTTCGCCAGTTTGCGAATAATCTGTAGCAGCTGAGCCTGCGCCTGCGCCGCGGTGTCGGCCTGAATCAGATTCCTTTCGCGCGAGGCGAGCTCGGCCCGAACCTGCAGCAGCACTTGCTCCTTGCCGGGCACGGTCGAAGAGAGTTGCTGGACGCGCTGCAAACGCCGCTCGGCCGCGGGAATGGACGTGACGGCCTCGGCGCCAACCTCGCTGGTTTTTTCCCGATTCACCAACCAGTAGGCGATGATCATCAGCGACACCGGAATCAGCAGGATGAGGGCGCGCCGCTCGCGTTCGCTAAGCTGCTTCACTTCGCACCACCTCCGGGAGCAGCGGGCCTCGTGGCGGCGGGCGTCTCCGGTCCTCGACCCTGTGCCGCGGGGGGACTCTGCGGAAGAGGCATCGGCGGGACGGTTCGTTGCGCCCGGATGCGGAACATCTCACCTGTCTGGCCTTTCGTGATCGGCATGGTGAATTCCGACTTCTCAAACAATGGCGATCCGTCGATTACCTTCAGCAGCGCCGCTGCCTGATCGGCCTCGCCTGCCACCTGAATGGTCTGGCGATCCATATCGAGGCTGTTTACCCAGCCCGGCGCGGGAATCAGCTTTGTAATCTCGGCCAGCGAATCGATGTCCAGCCGCCCGCGCCGGCGGAACTCGTCCAGACTCTGCGACCGGGCACGTACCGTGGCGATCGACTTGTCTATGGAATCCACCTTGCGGGCAGCCGGATCATACCTGCGAATCTGGTGCTGCAACACGCCCAGATATCGCGCGTCGGCCCAGTTTTCCTGAAAAGCCAGCATCACCAGCAGCACCAGCAGCGCCGTAGCCAGGATGAAAGTGGGAATCAGCCGGACGCGCGAACTGCCGCGCCGCAACTCCGGCGGCAGCACGTTCGATTCAATCCCGAGCCACGGACACGCTCCGGCCAGCGCGGTCGCATAAGGCAGAATATTAGCTTCGAAACGAGGAGACTGCGGATCGTAATCGGCGGGAAAGAGGACGGGTTTCGGCAGCAATTGCGCCAGCCGCGCCGGTGGCGTCGCCGGATCCAGCCGCAATTCCGAACGCGCAATTCCCACCGCGCGGTCATACCGAAGCGGCAGTGCGGCCGAGTACAGCGGCTTCGCTTCGCTCTCGCCGTACAGCTCCACCAGACCATCCGCTTCATGGGCGCAGATGAAATTGGCCGGCGGTGTCGTAATGACACGCAGCGCCGAATAAACGATACCTGCCGAAAACGAAAATGAGGCGATCTTCAGCCCCGCTTCGGCGAACAACGTGAGATACGCATCCACCACCGAACGCCGCACAATTCCGACCAGCGCAAACGACGATTTCGGGATTCGCGCCAGGCTGAAGCAAACCTCTTCGTCGGCGAACGGGTGCAGCGAATCGATCTGCAGCCGGATGGCCGCGTCCAGATCGCGGTCAGTCACTCCCGGCAGGTGCACCGCGCGCACGATGAGATCCCGCCGCGGCAGCACCACTGTCGCCGCGATGTGCGCCACACCCAGGCTGCGCAGGAAGGTGAGGAGTTCCGTGCCCCACTCGGCTGCCGGGCGCGTTTTGTAATCGGTCACAGTCGCCGCCCCGAGTATCCCCGTTTCCGAGGGTCGAACGCGAACAATGGTCGCGACCAGTTCCTTTTCCCGCAATTCAACGCCGACGCCGGTACCCCACGCCGTGTAGCAGAGCAGCCCCGTTCGGGGCGTCGAAACGGCGGGATTCAGAGCGGCTGTGGGAGCAGTATCAGTAGTCATACCAACGCAATACTTCAATCGGCGGAGTCGTCACGCTCTTCTGATGAAATTTCAGCATCGCACTAACCGTGCGACTCATGTCGGACATCTGCCCGTTCGGGAGCCGGAGACGGGCCGTGGCTCGGAATGTGAATATGGTGCTGCCCCCTACCATCAGTCTCCTCGCGCCCGGCCCGGCAAACTGCATCAGTGGCGTCAGTTCCTGCACCGTCTTGTACGGCTGCACCCGGCGGCGGGCCACGATCTCGGCCACCGCTTCGGGAACGATTCCAATGGCACCCAGGACCGCTGGCTCGGCATGATTCACATCGATCATCAACTCCGAGCCATATACGGAAAGGCAGTCGCGAAGTCCGGGCAGCGGAACCAGTTGACCCTGATCGCCCTGGACGGCAGTTCCGTAATACAGTTCGGGCGTCATGCCCCGCACAAGGAGAAGTTCTTCCGTCTGTTCAAAAGACGCATGCCGGGCGCGAAAGGACGGCACGAGAGACATGTAGAACTGATCGAACATGGAGAGGCCGCCGGGTACGCCCGACCGCCAGTCGACGATTGCGGCCACGATCTGCTGCGCCCGCTCGGGTTCTATGTTTAACAGCATCAATACTTTGAGAATCTCTTCCGGGCGGCCGGTGTTGAGACCGAGCTTCGCGGTTTCCGGAATCACTTCCACTACCGCCGCGCCGGTGGGAAAGTTCAGGAACACGCGCGCCATACCCTGCTCAAAGAACTTCGGCGTGCCGTCCGGGTTCCGGTATCCCGGGCCCCACTGCACGTAAAGCCAGACTCGCTCGATCGCGCCAGCGGCGAGATACCACGCGCGAACGCCCTCAGACAACGTGCTGGTGCGCTCAGTTTCCGTGCGAACTGTGGCCGCGACGCCGAACGCGATCGCCGTGAGCGCGGCTGAGATCCACAGGACAGCCAGCAGTGCGCCGCCGCGTTGTCCAACTCGGCGGGCCATTAATCCGAGTACTCCATTAAGGGGTGCCGGCCGGGTCGAAACGGCAGCGTCATCGGTGCGAGCGTCAGGCGTGACGGGTCGGGGTGCAGCGGCAGCCAGTCAATACGAACCGCGGCGGGCGTGAAATCGTGAATCCAGCGGCCGAGCCACTTGTCGGGGAGGAGCTCCTCCGTGACATCCTGCTTAAACGTGAACCGGCAATAGGCCAGCTTGTCGGCGAGTACAAATGAGTTCGGTCCGATCTGCACAGGCCGCCACTGTACTGTCGGATAGCCGCTCATTGGATCGGGTGCATAGCCTGCACAGAACGGGATAGTGGAAGGCGGCCCGGTAAACAGCGTTTCATTCACTACCAGTCGCACGCCCTCGCCATTTTCACCGGGAATCACCTGAAATTCCAGGATACGGGGCAGGCCGCGACCCGCCTCCTGCAGGGACCACGTAGAAACGAAGCGCATCGTCTGCACATCGCCCTGGAAGAACCCGACGCGGATCGGCGGCGCTTCCGGCGTCGGCTGACACAAGCCCGCGGTGGGCACAAATCCGGCGATTTGCTCCGTGATCACGCGGTCCGATCCCAGTACCCTGCGCACATCGGTGAAATGCTTGTTGGTACGGCCCATGGCCCCGAGCCCGATCTGCATCGCGAAAAACATACCAGCCGAGAGCAGGCTCAGCAGCGTGACGGCAACCAGCAACTCAATCAGGGTGATACCCCGCTCATTTCTCATCGGCGCCTCATCGGGGCACCTGCGCAAGCAGCCCAGTCTCCATGTCGCGCTGCGTCAACATACCGCGTCGAAAGCCTTCCACCTGAAACGTCCGGCGCTGGCCCGTCTGCTCCGTCCACCAGACCTCCACCTGCACCCGCTCCAGGATCATCATGCCCGGCGTTGGGTCGGGAGGCCATTCGAAGGGCAGGATCTGCGCGCGCCAGCCTGACTGCTTCCCGTTCGTAAACACGGGGTCCCAGCCGCCCTCCAGCATCACGACCTTCGGCAGCTTCTTGTCGATCAGCACTTCGTCGAGCTTGCGCCGTGCGAACAGCGCCGCGCGATCGTGGTCCATTAGTTTGGCTGCATTCCGCGTGGTGGTGGACAGCGTCGAGAGCGTGCCGATGACGATAATCGCCATCAGCACCGTGGCGACCAGCACTTCCAGCAGCGTGAATCCAGCCTGTCCGCGGCGTCTCATTTCTGTTGCTCGGCCACGGGATCCTGCGTCTGGGCGACGCCGGTGATCGGGTCTACGCTCACGATCCGGTGTCTGCCCCGCGCGTTCGAAATTTCAATTCCCACAGCCGGAATCGCGCCCGACGGATAGACATAGAAATTGCGCGTCGATTCTTCTATGCCGCCAGGCAGCTGAGGCAGCACACGCACAATCGTCATGCCCTTTTCCATCGCCAGGGTCCGAACATATCCCGGTTGGGTGGAGCGCATGACGACTCGGTTTTCGGGAATCGATACCGTAAATTCCACCGTTTGCTGGCGACGTTCGGCGTGGTTGAGTCCGGCGTTAAGAAAGGCCACGATGGAATCCGTCGCGGTGGCCAGCCGCACACCGTCGAGCCCGGCGGTGAAAGAGGGAAAGGCAATCGCCGCGATCAGTCCGACGATCGCAACCACCACGATCATCTCGACCAGCGTGACGCCCGCCTCCCTCCGCCGGCTGCTCATGAAATTCAGTGGTTCTTCCAGCTAAAAATATCGGTGTTGATGTCTTCGCCGCCCGGCTGGCCGTCGGCCCCCAGGCACGCAATCTCCGGTTCATCGCCGTGCTCGCTGGGATACTTGTACTGGTAGGGCCGGCCCCATGGATCCAGCGGCACGTCTTTGGTCAGATACGGCCCGTTCCACTGCGGAAGGTTTGTGGGTCGAACGCGAAGCGCCACCAAACCCTGCTCACTTGTCGGGAACATGCTGGTGTCCAGCTTGTACTGGCCGAGCGCACTCATGAACCCTTCCATCTGCGTGCGAGCCGCGGTGACTTTGGCTTTGTCCGCCTGCTTAAATAATCCTGGCCCGACCAGCGCCGCAAACAGCGCAATAATCACGACCACCACCAGCATTTCGATCAGCGTGACGCCGGCCTGTGTACGACGCCGCCGTCTCAGTCTGTTATCCATCGTCATGATTTAAAGCACCACCTCATTCATGCTGGTGATCGCCACCAGCATGCTCAGAATCAAAGCACCCACAATGATGCCCATTACCAGAATTACGATCGGCTCAAACAACGAAGTGAAGCGGCGGATTGCGGTCCGGGTGTCCGCTTCATAAATGTCGGCCATGCGCAGGAACATGGAATCCAGACGTCCCGTTTCTTCGCCGACTGCCAGCAAATGCGCGGCCAGCGGCGGAAATTCGCCTGCCTTTCGCAACGGTCCCGCGATTCCTTCGCCCCGCCGGACGCCCGCCGACACCGACGCCAGTGAGCCGGCAATTCTCTTGTTGTTCAGGGTTGCGCCGGCAATGGACAGCGACTGCACCAGAGGCACGCTGTTGGCCACCAGCGTACTCATGGCTCGGGCAAACCTCGCCACTTCGGCCTTCCGCAGGGCGTCGCCGAGTACCGGAATTTTCAGCTTGAACCCGTCCCACCACAGCCGACCCGCACCGGTCCGCGTCGACAACTGCAGGAAAATAAGCCCGCCCACCAGTAAAGCAATTCCGATCCAGCCGTATTTTGTGAGAACGTTGCTGGTTTCCAGCATGATTCTCGTCGGCGCAGGCATTTTCAGCTGGGAATCCTGAAATACCGCGGCGAACTTTGGGACGACATACGTCAGCAAAAAGATGACTGACACGGTGCCCGTTGTCGCCAGCAGCGCCGGATACACCATCGACGACACGATGTAATTGCGAAGATCATCGCGCGTGCGCTCAAACTCTGCCAGCCGCTCGAATACCGAGGCCAGTGACCCCGACGCTTCCCCCGCGCGCACCATGTTGATGTAGAGGTCAGAGAAGTACAGCGGCTGTGCAGCCAGCGAATCGGCCAGCGATCTGCCGCCCTTCAGCACGCGAATTACTTCGCTGACCACGCCTTTGAATCGCGGCCTCTCGGTCAGTTCGCTGGTGATGGAAAGCGCGCGATCGACGGGGACGCCGGCGTTCAACAGCGTCGACAATTCCTGGGTGAAGAACAGCACGTCGCGTCGACGCCCGCCGTTGAAGCCGGGGATCTTGATATCGACGGCGGCCTTCTGCCCGACACCGACGTAGACCGGTGTCAGCCCCTGCTTGCGCAGTTCCTGGGCGACGAACTTCTCATTGTCGCCATGCAGCGTGCCGGTCCGCAGCTTGCCGTCTGGTGCGACGGCGCGAAAGTGAAAGGTGGCAGCCACGCGATCAGAACTCCTGTGTGACGCGCAGCACTTCGTCAGCCGTGGTCACGCCAGCGGCCACCTTCATCCAGCCGTCTTCGCGCAGCGGTCGCATTCCGTGTCGGCGAGCCGCATCCGTCAGATCCACCGCATCCTTGCCGGCCATGATCTTCTTGCGGATCTCGTCATTGAGTTCCATCAGCTCAAAAATGCCGACGCGGCCAGTGTATCCCGACCCAAAGCAGTTGTCGCAGCCGGCGCCGCGATACACCTCAATCAGGTCGCCAAAGGGAGTCATCTTGTGGCCGTCGGGACGGCGGCATTTGGTGCAAATCGTACGCACCAGCCGCTGTGCCAGCACCGCCACCAGCGATGACGACATCAGGTAATTCTCGACGCCCATATCGGTGAGTCGCGTGATCGCGCTCGGCGCGTCGTTGGTGTGCAGCGAGGAGAACACGAAGTGCCCGGTGAGTGCCGCGCGAATCGCAATATCGGCCGTCTCGCGGTCGCGGATTTCGCCGACCATGATGACGTCCGGATCCTGACGCACAATGTGCCGCAGCCCCGCCGCAAACGTCAGCCCGATCTGCGGATTTACGTGGATCTGGTTGATCCCGTCCATCTGATATTCCACCGGGTCTTCGATGGTGATGATCTTTTTATCCGGCTGATTAATCCGCTTCAGCGCCGAATACAAAGTGGTCGACTTACCGCTGCCCGTCGGACCGGTAACGAGAAAAATGCCGTGGGGCATCGACGTGAAATGCTCCATCCGCTGCAGCATTCCCGTGTCGAATCCAAGGCGGCGGAGATCGTAGAAATCGCCAGTCGACCGATCCAGCAGACGCATAACGACGCTCTCGCCATACAGGGTCGGCAACGTCGAGACGCGCAGATCTACCTCGCGGCCCAGAGTCTTGATCTTGATGCGCCCGTCCTGCGGCAGGCGTCGCTCGGCGATATTCAGCCGGGCCATTAATTTCACGCGCGAAATAATCGCCGCTTTGAATTCCTTTGGCGGCTGTTCCTGAGGGTAGAGCACGCCGTCGATGCGATACCGCACCCGGAACTCGCGCTCAAATGGCTCAATGTGAATGTCGCTGGCCCGCTTCTCCACCGCCTGCGCGATGATGGCGTTCACCAGCCGAATCACCGGCGCTTCGCTCGCCATGTCGCGCAGATGCTCAAGGTCTTCCGAGCCCTGCCCGTCGTCGCCGAACAGATCCTGATTGGCGGTGCGAGCGCTCTCGCCGTAATACCGGTCTACCGCATCGACAATTTCCTGCTCCGACGCCAGCACCGGATCCACGTTCAGTCCCGTGAAAGTGTGCACGGCGGCCAGCGTTTCAAAGTCGAGCGGATCGGCCATCGCCAGCGTCAGTGTCGATTCGTGCAGCGCCAGCGGAAGGCATCGTGACTGGCGCAGGAAGCGCGGCGAAAGCTTTTCGGTTTCCGGTGAGACAGCAGGCGGGCCTTCAATCACAACGAGTCGCACGCCAAGCTGATCCGACAACGCGTTCAGCACATCGCGATGGGCACAGAAACCCGCGTCGACGAGGATGCGCCCGATCTTCTCGCCTCGCTCTTTCTGTAACTCGAGCGCCCGGTCGAGGTCTTCGGCCGTCAGCATACCCCGCAGAATGAGCATTTCGCCAATTCGCCGCGGGCTCGGCGCTCCGGAAACTGCCTGCATCCTAGAATGACTCCTGAACCTTCAGGTTAGCTGCAATCGCCGGAGCGTTGCCGCTTCGCAGCAAACCGCGTGGAGCCCAGATGACGATCTGCTTCGGCATGGCGTCGGTGTCTTCTACTTTGGAGTACAGCAGAGTGACCGCCATTGCCACCGCTTCACTGTCGCCCACCTGCACCGAATCGGCGAAATTGACCAGTAGCCGCGACATCCGGTCCCGCAAGACAGCGATTCGCAGCCGCTTTGTTTCTTTGATCCTGGCGATCTCATCCTTTGTGAAGGAAGGACGGAACGGGTTCGGCGTGCTTTCCGGCGCTACGTCCATCTCAGCCGAGAAAACGACTCCGTAACCAGGCAGGTATACCGCCCGCGTATTGCCCAGAAGCGCATTGGAGTTGAATACGCTCTTGAGCGCCTCGTCACTGCCGCGCTCGACTCCGCGCAGCGCGGTCCAGCGAATCCCGGAGTTGACAGCCGCTCCGACCACACCCACGCACGCCACCGCCAGGACGGCGCCAACGAGCTTACTCGTTGGCATAGTTCACCAGTTTCGTGACCTGCTGACTGCGCTTCTCAAAGCGCTCCAGGTACTCACCTACCAGCACCAGATCCTCACGCCGTTTGCTGTCCAGCAGCCGTGCCTTCGTGTTCACCACGTCCATCACGCGCTCCATCTGTTGTGCCTCGCGATCGGCCAGCACTGTGGCCATCTTCGCTTCCACACGCCGGTCGATCTCCGCCTGCATGGTCTTTGCGTCGACAATTGGCGCAGGGGACTGCGTGGCCACCGTCGCCGCGGCAGGGCGCAGAGCAAAGCCGTGAACCAGGATCGCAGTCGCCAGCATCGCCGACGCTGCAAAGCCCAGCTGTGGACCCGAGTTCCAGACACGCTGCCACCAGCGGGGCTCGAACACCTTATCCGAAACAAACGCGATGCGGCGCGGCGGTTCTTCATCCGCCACCGACATCAGCAAAGCCCGCGTGTCGCCGAGCCTCGCCAGTTCTTCCCGGCATCGGGGGCACGATGCCAGATGGCTCTCAGTGGCGGACCGCTCCGCCACGGGAAGCTCCCCAAAGAAATAATCTTTCAAATCAAAGGGCGAGCAGTTCATTCCACACCTCTCACAGGTACCGATGTCAACGTAGTTTTAAGCAGATCGAGGGCGGTATACAGCCGCGATTTCGCCGTCGACACCGGGCAGCCCAGTATCACGGCCATCTCCTCGAACTTGAATCCCTGGTAAATCTTCAGGACAACCGCTTCGCGCTGGTCGTCGGACAGCGTTTTCAGCGCCCGTTCCACCGCGATACTGGTCTCAATGGGAAGCATTCGCCGGCTCGGACCCGGCTCCAGCCACGGCTCGAACTCTGCGTCTTCGAGGTCCGTTTCCGGTCGGTTTTTCCGCAGCGCCGAGTACGCTTCGTTGTGCGCAATCCGGTACAGCCACGGAGCAAATCGCGACGGATCTTCCAGTTTCCTGAGGTTTTGGTACGCCTTGAGGAATACGTCCTGGCTCAGGTCGAGGGCATCTTCCCGGTTTTTGACCAGGCGGAGCAGGTAGTTATAGATCCGCTTTTCCCACCTGGATACGAGGAGGTTGTAGGCCTCGACATTGTCCCGGCGAGCCTGTTCTATCAGGTCGCGGTCTTCTACCTCGCGAAATATCAACTGTAATCCGGCTCCGTTGGGGAAGACGCAGCGCACCCGTAAAAAGTCGGAAACGCCCGCTTTCTATGAGGTTAACACCGGAATTAACCGCGCAGAAGCGCCCTGAAGCCTTCCTGCTCAAAGTGGTGGTCGGAGGTGAGGACTCCGGCGTCAATCTCCTCCCTACGTATAAGTTGCATGCTGATGCAGTCGGTAAGGCTGTACCCCTTGTCCGCGCGCTGAGCATATAGCGCAAGGCCCTCGACAAAGGACTCGTGGGTCTGTGGGACCACGATGATCCGCGAGTTACGAAGGAGTCCCTGAGCAGCCTCGACGGCGCGTCGCCGCAGCCGTTTATCGCCCGCGAAGTAGTTCAGGAACTCCGTCAGGACTTCCTCTGTCGTGTAGACCCGCGTTTCTCCGAATTGCTGAGATAACAACCGCGCCCGACTTGCGTAGGCATCCCGAGGATTGGACAGAGCTATCCAGTACGAAGCATCAGCAAACACCAGGCTCAAAGTACCTTCTTTGGAGTGCCGTAGAGGTAATGGTCGTGCTGATGCGCACCGTCCGTTGGCAAGGTTGCGAACACTTCATCCGGCACGTCGGCCCAGATCCTCTGGAACATTTCCAAAATATCCTCGGCTTCGTCGGGCTTGAGCGCCTGCTTGACTGCCTGCTGAACAAACTGCTGAGCGGAGAGTCCTGCAACCGACGCCTGGCTTTCCAGACGTTTCAATTCGTCCTCTGTTAAATCGACGGCAACGGTCAAAGACATATGGGTGCCCCCAGGCAAAATTTTACCACCCGAACCCCACCCCTGATACAGTGTC
>Ga0163150_10005668_pt1 | contig 15804 bp, 18 predicted proteins | sample OliLakLV19P2IB_FD_148628 | JGI IMG/M metagenome (GOLD analysis project Ga0163150, IMG submission 148628) | Freshwater microbial mat bacterial communities from Lake Vanda, McMurdo Dry Valleys, Antarctica - Oligotrophic Lake LV.19.P2.IB | ecosystem: Environmental > Aquatic > Freshwater > Lake >...
GATGGGGACTGGGCCTTGGTGTGGCCCTTGGCGCGCCGCTGCTGGCTTCGGCTTATTACGCGCCGCGGTATTACCCTTCATATGCACCTTACGGGTACCACCCGTATGCGCCTGCCTACGCACCTGCTTACGCGCCGGCCTATGCCTACTACTCCGCGCCGGCCTATGTGCAGCAGCCGGCAGCGCCGATGCAGCAGCAGCCCGCACAGTGGTACTACTGCGCTTCCTCGAACGGCTACTACCCGTACGTGCGCAACTGCGCAACTGGCTGGCAGGCGATTTCACCGCGCCCGCCGGGCTTCTAGAAACCCGTTCGCCGAAATCAAAAAACAAAACGCCGCCGGGCTTCGCGCCCGGCGGCGTATTTGTTTGCTCGAGTCGTTCTGGTTACTTCATCAGCCGGCCGACCACCAGCGCGGCCAGCACGGCCACGCCGATCGACTTCAGCGGATTGGCCGAGATGTAGCCGGCGGCGTCGTCCACAAGTTGCTTCTGCTTCGCCGACAGCTGGTCGCCATGCTCCGCCACCCAGTCCTTGGCCTGCGTCTTCATGCCATAGGCCTTGTCCGCCGCCGTGCTCGCCATCGTGGAAATGCGGTCGATCACCGGCTTTGCCTTTGCAACCGCAGTGTCGGCCGTGTCCGACATGGTTTCATGCATGTTCATCAGGTTTCTCCTTGTGCCAATGAGGGCTCGCGCCGCGAAGTGCGGCGCCCACTCTCCATACTCGTCTTCTGCTGGGAGTCGCGGCATAGTCCGCATACGGCAGTTGCAGTAGGAATTGCCCTACACCGCGCTACGCAACGGGAAAAAATGGTTACGCGGCGAGGCGATGCTCGTAGTAAGGGCGTTCGCGCTCGTCGAGCAGCGCGTCCAGGGCTTTGCGGTCGGGGGTGGGCGTGAGCCACGCGTCGATGGCACCCGGCTCGAGGGGGATGATGCAGCGGTCGTGGCCGGTCTCGGCCACTTCGACCGGCGGCTCGTCGGTGATCGCGGCGAACGAGTACAGCTCGGGCTGGCCGGGCGCGCGCCAGAGGTCCCAGAGGCACGCCACGAGCATGGGCGTCGACGAGCGCGGGTTGAAGTGCAGGATCACGTTCTGCGCCTTCTCGCCCTCGCGCAGTTCGCGCCGCTCGAAGTCATGCAGCGCGACATTCTCGTAGAAGCTCTTGGCCACCAGGATCGCGTGGTGGCGCCCGAACACGTTGCGCCAGAACCCTTCGAGGTTGTCCCGCCGGGCGTTGTAGAGGCCGTCGTACTGGTGGTCGTAGGAAGCAGGCTTGCCATTGGGGCGGCAATGGTAGCGCATGGGGCGCAGCACGCGCCTTCCGTCCCGCACGATCACCACCGGCGCGTACCAGAACGGGAAGATGCGCGAATCGGCCTCCAGCGGCTCGGTGCGGCCGAGGTCGGCGAGCTTGCCGAGCGTCCACTCGATCTTCCATGTGGCGATGCGCTTGTCCTCGAGCGCCTTCCTGGTTTGCCTGACCGCGAGCGTGCGCTCGGCGTCCGCGAGGCGCTTCTTGAGCTTGAAGAGGGAGGATTCGAGGCTCCCGCGCACCTTCGCCCGGTATCGGTCGATCAGGTCCTTGATGCGCTCCTCAGCCCCGGACACCGGCCGGTCGAAATTCGACTCGAAAGCGCGCGCCACCTTGATCGAGTCGTCCTCGAGGCGGCTGGCGAAAAGTTGTTCTATGGCGGAGAAATCGACCTCGGTCGCCACCATGCGCGCGAGCTTCTTGAGCTCCTGCTCGACCATAGCGGAATAGCACATGCGCCGATTCTAATTGGGCGTTAAAAAGGGGCCAGGCTCGATTTTCCCGAAAAAGGCGTCAAGGCTCACCGCCTCAATCGAAAATCGAGCCTGGCCCCTTTTTAACGGAAGGTTGCGATCAGCAGGAGGGCGAAGCCCACGACCGCGAGCCCGGCATGGCCGAACATCAGGCCGACGGGCAGCGGCAGCGCCTTCCAGTGATAGTTGAGGTTCATGATCACGCCGCCGAGCGCGGCGAGGATGAAGAGCAGCAACGCGACGCTGGCCATGCCAGGCAGCCCCACGGTGAACCAAGCGTACGAGAGGATCGTGACGGCCGCCGCCGCGAGGAACCCGTGGGCCATCGCAAGCCACGCGGGCGGGTTGCGCTTGCGCAGGCGCATGATCGCCATCAGGATGCCGCCGGCCGCGGTCAGGGCGAGCAGCGCGCTCGCGGTTTTCAGGCTCAATAGGGGTTCCACGGGGCTTTCCTCCTGGGTTGGCGGGGTAACGCTGCGCCGCGCAGCCGAAAGCTTCTGTGCGCTCGCGCACTGTACCAGTACCGGCACAAATCTGCCCGGAGGGCCGCTCCAGATGCGGTCTCCTGGAAAAAATGTCCCGGATTCGACTCCGGAAAACGGGCCTAGCCGAACCGGCCGGTGATGTAGTCCTCGGTCTGCTTTCTCTTCGGCTTGATGAAGATCTCGTTGGTCACCCCGAACTCGATCAGCTCGCCCAGGTACATATAGGCGGTGTAGTCCGACACGCGCGCGGCCTGCTGCATGTTGTGCGTGACGATGAGGATGGTGACCTTGTACTTCAGGTCGTTGATGAGCTCTTCGATTGCGCCGGTCGCGATGGGGTCGAGCGCCGAGGTCGGCTCGTCGAACAGCAGGATCTCGGGATTGGTCGCAAGCGCGCGCGCAATGCACAGCCGCTGCTGCTGGCCGCCGGAAAGATTGAAGGCCGGTTTGTGAAGCCGGTCCTTGGCCTCGTCCCACAGCGCCGCATTGCGCAGGGCTTCCTCGACCTTCTCGTTGAGCACGCGGGTAGTGGTCTCCCCGCGCACCCGCAGGCCGTAGGCCACATTCTCGTAGATGCTTTTCGGGAACGGATTGGGCTTCTGGAACACCATGCTGATGCGCATGCGCACTTCGATCGGGTCGATGTTCGGCGCGAGGATGTTCACGTTGTCCGGGTGCAGCACGATTTCGCCCTGGTAGCGGTTGCCCGGATACAGGTCGTGCATGCGGTTGAAGCAGCGCAGGAAGGTCGACTTCCCGCAGCCCGAGGGGCCGATCAGCGCCGTGACCTTCTTCTCGTGCACCGGCATGCTCAGGTCCTTGAGCGCCTGGAACTCGCCGTAGAAGAAGTTGAGCTTGCGCGCATCGGCCTTGACCACCGGATCGGTCGCAACCTCCCTTTCCTTCAACTGCATCATGTGCTGCTCTCTTAGGGCGGCTACCATTTGATGTTCTTCCTGAGCCTGTATCGAATGTAGATTGCGAGGCCGTTCATCGCCAGCGTCATGAGCACGAGGACGAACCCGGCGGCGGCCGCATTGACCTGGAAAGCCGCCTCGGGCCGCGAAGTCCAGTTGAACATCTGGATCGGCATGACCGTGAACGGCGAGGTCAGCCACTCGAACGAGAGGTAAGGCGGCTCGGCGGTGACCGGCGAGGGCGGCAGAAACGCGATGAACGTGAGCGCACCGATCGTGATGATCGGCGCAGTCTCGCCGATCGCGCGCGACATGCCGATGATGACCCCGGTGAGGATGCCCGCCGTCGAGTACGGGATGATGTGGTCACGGCTCACTTGCCACTTGGTGGCGCCGAGCGCATAAGCGCCCTCGCGGATGCCGATGGGAATCGACCGGATCGCCTCTCGCGTGGCGACGATCACCACCGGGAGGATCAGCAGGGCCAGCGTCAATCCCGCTGACAGGATCGATTGCCCGAGCCCGAACTGGTAGACGAACAGGCCCAGCGCAAGCAGGCCATACACGATCGAGGGCACGCCCGCGAGGTTGGTGATGTTGATCTCGATGATGTCGGTCACGATGTTCTTCCTCGCGTACTCCTCGAGATAAATGCCGGAGGCCACGCCGAGCGGCACGGCTACAACGGCTGTGACCAGCATGACGAGCATCGACCCCACCCAGGCCGAGAGGATGCCGGCCTCCCCCGGCCGGCGAGAGGGGAAATTCGAGAAGAAATCGAGCGAAAGGCGCGGGACGCCCTTGATCGCCATGTCGACAAACAGCGCGACAAAAGTGAGGATGCCGATCATCAGGGCCAGCACGCCGATCAGGGCGAAGATGAGATCCCAGCGCTTGTGCTTGACGATCAGCGCGCGGATGTCTTCCAGGGTACGCGCGTAGGCCATCAGTAAGCTTCCCTGTACTTCTTGCGCAGCAGGTGCCCGATGACGTTGAACACCAGGGTGAGCAGCATGAGCGTCAGGCCGGCGGCGAAGATCGTCTGGTATCCGATCGAGCCGTGCGGCAGGTCGCCCAAGGCCACCTGCACGATGTAGGCGGTGATCGTCGCGGCGGGTTCGAGCGGGTTGAACGTCAGGTTGGGCTGCATGCCCGCGGCCACCGCGAGGATCATCGTTTCGCCGACGGCGCGCGAGATCCCCAGGATGTAGGCCGATGCGATGCCCGAGAACGCCGCCGGCACCACGACCCTGGTCGCGGTCTGGAAGCGTGTCGCGCCCATTGCGTACGAGCCCTCGCGCAGGTGCATCGGCACCGCGCGCATGGCGTCTTCGGCGATCGAGCTCACGTACGGGATGATCATGATGCCCATCACGATGCCCGCGGCCAGCAGGCTGAAGCCGGGCAGTCCCGGGATCAGCGCCTGCAGGATCGGCGTGACGAAGAGCAGCGCAAAGTAGCCGTAGACGATCGTCGGCACGCCGCCGAGCAACTCGAGAAAGGGTTTCGCGATTTCGCGGACCGCGAAAGGCGCGAACTCCGACAGGTACACGGCAATGATGGTGCCCAGGGGAATCGCGATCGAAAGGGCGACCATGGAGCTCGTGAGCGTCCCCGAGAGCAGCACCATGATCCCGAAGTGGGCGTCGTCGAACAGCGGCGTCCATTGGGTGTCGGTGAGGAAATCGACGATCGAAACGTGCTGGAAGAAAACGTACGATTCCTTGAGCAGCACGTACAGGATGCCCACGGTCGTCAGCACCGATACCAGGGCCGCCAGGAACAGCATCCCTTCGATCAGGCGTTCCTTGACGTTGCGGCCGAGCCGGCGCACCAACCTTGCGCTTTGGGGTCCGCTGGGCATTATTGTGGATACGCTGGTCGCGACTGCGGACATGGAATGCAGAACCTCGATTATGAACCCAAAACGCGCCGGCGCTTTCGCGCCGGCGGATGCGGTGTGAAGCTCAGTTCACCAGCTTGCGAGTGAACAATTCGTCCATCTTGACGCCCACGTCGGCGTGACCGGCGAAGACCGTGCCACTCTGCATGGCCTTGAGACGATCGAGTCCCATCTTGTAGTACTTGCCCGGCAGCGGGACGTACTTGACTTCCCTCGAGAGCTTCTCGCCGTTCGCGAGGTAGTACTCCGCGAATTCCTTGACTTCGGGCTTGGCCATCGACTTCGCGCTGATGTAGATGAAGATCGGGCGCGCAAGCGGCTGATACGTTCCGTCAAGGACCGATTCAGGCGAAGGCGCCACGGCGGGCTTGCCCGCCTTCTCGATGATTGCCACCGAACGCAGCTTGTCCTTGTTCTCTATGTAGTACGCGAAGCCGAAGTAGCCGATCGCGTTCACATCGCGCGACACACCCTGCACGAGGACGTTGTCGTCTTCCGATGCGGTGAAATCGCCGCGCGAGGATTTCGCCTTGCCTACGATGGCCTCGGTGAAATAGTCGAACGTACCCGAATCCGAACCGGCGCCGAACAGCTTGAGCGGGGCGTTCGGGTAGGCGGGATTGACCTGGTTCCAGTGGGTGATCTTGCCCTGCGCCGCGGGCTCCCACATCTTCTTGAGCTCCTCGACGGTCATGCTCTTGATGAAAGTGTTCTTCGGATTGACGACCACCGTCAGCGCGTCGAACGCCACCGGCAGTTCGATGTACTCGATGCCGTTCTTTTTGCATTCCTCGATCTCGCCCTTGAGGATCGGGCGCGAGGCGTTGGAGATGTCGGTTTCGCCGCGGCAGAATTTCTTGAATCCGCCGCCCGTGCCCGAAATGCCCACCGTGACCTTGATGGCGTTCTTCTTGGCCTTCTGGAAATCCTCGGCGACGGCTTCGGTCACGGGGAACACCGTGCTCGAGCCGTCGATCTTGACGATCTTGCCTTGCGCGAATGCCGCCGGGGCGGCGAATGCGCTCCCCAGGGCCAGGGCGCAGGCGATTGACTTGAATGATTTCATTGAATTACTCCTTGTTTTGACTGACAGCATCCGTTAACCCCCCCGAGTCTACGAATCGATTGTTACGGGGCGATTACATGACCCGGTAGCTGGCCCGGGCGGGCCGGGAATCTAGGCTGGATGCTCGGCGGGCACGACACGTTCGGCGGGAAAACGCGCGATGAACTTGCTGCCCTTGCCGGGGACGCTTTCGATGTCCAGGTTGGCGTCATGCCGCGCGAGCGCGTGCTTCACGATCGCGAGTCCCAGGCCCGTGCCGCCGGTCTCCCGCGAGCGGCTCCGATCGACGCGGTAGAAGCGCTCCGTCAGCCGCGGGATGTGTTCGGGATCGATGCCGATGCCGGTGTCCTCGACTGAAAACATCGCGCCTTCGGGCGTGGCATTCCAGACCAGCCTGACTTCGCCGCCCGGCGGGGTGTAGTTGATCGCGTTGCCGGCGAGGTTGCCGAAAGCGCTCGTCAACTCCGACTCCGCGCCGGCCAGGTCGTAGTCGCCTTCGGCGCGCAGCGAAATCCGGTGCCGGCCCGCGGAGAGCGCCTCGGCTTCGGCGCGCGTGTGCGCGAGGAGTGAAGAGATTCTCACGCGCTCATCGCGCTGCGGCACCGGCGTGGATTCGAGCGCCGAGAGCTCCAGCAGGTCTTCGATGATTCGCTGCATGCGCGTAGCCTGGCCGGACATGAGGTCCAGGTACTTGCGGGTGCGCTCCCGGTCGAGGTCGAGGTCCTGCACGGTTTCGAGGAATCCGGAAAGCACAGTGAGCGGGGTGCGCAGTTCGTGGGAGACATTGGCGACGAAATCGCGCCGCATGGTCTCGACCTTTTCCTCCTGCGTCACGTCGCGGCAAAGCAGCAGCTTGCGATGCTGGCCATAAGGGATCAGCCGCATCGAAAGGGCGAGGGACGGATTGCGGGCGGGCCGCAGCCTGACATCCTCTGAAAAGGCGTCCGACTCCACATAGCGCACGAAAACCGGATCGCGTACGAGATTCACAATAGGCCGGCCGACGTCCACTTTCCGGTCGACCCCGAGATACTTCTCGGCCCGGCCATTGCACCATTCGACGCGATTGCTGCGGTCGAGGATCACGACCCCGTCCGGCAGCGCCCGGCCGGCCTGTGCCGCCCCGACCACCAGGTGGACGAGGCGCCGCCTTTGCCGCGTGTGCCGGCGTTCGTGCCCGTGCAGCTCGGCAAATACCTTGTCCCAAACCCCGTGGGCTTCGGGCACCAGGCTTGGCTTGGGACGCTGAAGCCAGCGGCGCAGCTTGTTCACGTTGACGCTGTGATAAACGGCCAGCAGAGCGGCGATGGCCGCCAGCGCCACGAGAAACACCGCCGTCGCGGTTCCCACGCTATTCCGCTCGCAGGCCGTACCCGCTGCCGCGCACGGTCTCGATGAGGCGGTCATGGCCGCTCTTCTCGAGGGCGCTGCGCAGCCGCCGGATATGGACATCCACCGTGCGCTCTTCGATATGCACGTGATCGCCCCACACCTGGTCGAGGAGCTGCGAGCGCGAATAGATCCGCTCAGGGTGGGTCATGAAGAAATGCAGCAGCCGGAACTCCGTCGGCCCGAGATCGACCACCTGCCCGCTTGCGCTGACCCGATGCGAGTTCGGGTCGAGATGCAGGCCACCCACGGCAACCGCATCCGCGGTGCGCTGAGGTGCACGCCGGCGCAACACCGCCTTGATGCGCGCCATCAGCTCCTTGGTGGAGAAAGGCTTGGTGAGGTAGTCGTCTGCCCCGGCTTCCAGCCCTGCGAGCTTGTCGGGCTCACCGGCGCGCGCGGTGAGGAGGATGATCGGCAGCTCGCGCGTGCGCTTGTCGGCGCGCAGGCGCTTGAGGAACGCGAAACCCGATTCGCCCGGCAGCATCCAGTCGAGCAGGATCACGTCGGGCAGCGCGCCGCGAAGGTGGTTCTCGGCTTCGGTTACATTGGCCGCCCGCAGGGCCACGTGGCCGGCGTGCTCGAGGTTGACCACGATCAGTTCGACGATCGCCGGCTCATCCTCGACGACCAGGACGCGGCTGCTCATCGAGTCAGGCGGTCCTCTCGCGTTCCATCCCGAGGCCGGTATGGCGCACATCGGTGCCTTCGACCACGTAAATCACGTACTCGGCCATGTTCTTCGCATGGTCGCCGATGCGCTCGATGGCCTTGGCGACCCAGATGATTTCGAGCGCGGTGGAAATCGTGCGCGGATCTTCCATCATGTACGTGATGAGTTGCCGCAGGATCGCGCGGAACTCGTCGTCGATCGCCTGGTCGGCATGCACGGCCTGGGCCGCCGCAACGGCGTCGAGCCGCGCGAACGCGTCCAGCGACTGGCGCAGCATGCTAAGCGCGGTGTCCGCCGCGTGGCGGATCTGCGGCAGGCGCTCGGCCGGCACCCGGCCGCTGGCGTGGATCGACTTTGCCATGCGCGCGATCTTCTCGGCTTCGTCGCCGACACGCTCGAGGTCGGTGACGGTCTTGCTGATCGCCATGATCATGCGCAGGTCGCCGGCGGCAGGCTGGCGGCGGGCAATCACATGCGCGCAGTCCTGGTCGATGCTGACTTCGTAGGCGTCCACTTCCTGGTCGCCTCGAATGACCCGCTCGGCAAGCGCCGCGTCGCCGGAAGTGAAGGCGTCCAGGGCTCCTCGGATCTGGGATTCGACCAGCCCGCCCATCGCCAGCACCAGCGAGCGAAGCCCGTCCAGATCGATGTCGTATTGCTTGGAAAGATGTTCGTTCGTCGGCATTGGGTGTCCCCTGGCCGGTTCGGCCGGTGGCGTAGTCTACGAGTTTGCCTGCATTTTCAAAGGCTCCGCAGTGTGGCTGGGCTATGTTACGCCGCCATTACATTGCCGAAGCCATTGACGCAAAAAGAAAAGGCTCGGCAAATCGCCGGGCCTTCGGGGGTCTCGTAAGGAAACGGACTTGATGCGCACGCGAGTTCAGTGCATAGGCTCGCCGCGGTGCTCCGCGACGCAGGATGCGGTGGAAGAATCGATGACCTGCCAGCGCATCGGCGTGCTGCCCTTGAGCTTCCTCGCGGTATCGACGGCGTCCTCGCTCGACGCGAAGGAGGCGATGAACATCTTGCGCGCTGCGTCGTTCGCAGCGGTGAACAGCAAGTACTGCTTGATAGCCACCGGGAGTCTCCCGAAGAGTGTCCTGCAAGGTCGAAACTCATATTTTGCGGCCGCTTTGTGACAGAAGTAAGTACGCTGGCTCACATTGCGCTCACAAATGCCTTCCAAGCCCATTAAATGCGACGCAGGCTATGTGAGCTAGCGCACCGAAAGCGGCAAATCCTGACGGTACAACCCGCCGAGGAGGAGTCGCATGAAGAAATCCGACCTCGTGGCTCGGCTGGGCGCCCGCTTCCCGGGGCTGTTGCCCGCGGACGCGCTGATTGCGGTCCGGCTGATCTGCGACACCATGGCGCGCTCGCTGCGCTCGGGCAACCGGATCGAGATTCGCGGGTTTGGCAGCTTCGGCCTGACGTACCGCCCGACCCGGCTGAACCGCAACCCGCGCACGGGCGAGCGCGTGCAGGTGCCCGCCAAGTACGTACCGCATTTCAAGACCGGCAAGGACCTGCGGCAGGCGCTGCTTGCCCAATCTGCGGGAATCAGGCCCGCGCGGGCTGCGCGAGCAGGGTGCTCTGGCGCTTGAGCGCCGCGCGTCCGGGAAAGAAGAACGACGCCACCAGCGTGCATGTGGCCAACACCCCGAGCAGGATGAAGACGCTGTGGAACCCACTCGTCTTGTGGAAGTGCGAAATGATCGGCACGGCCATCGACGCGACGCCGAAAGTGACCAGGTACCGCACTGCAAAAACGCGCGAGCGGTACTCGTCCGGCGTGTAGCGCCCGACGATCGCATCGTTTAGCGGGATCTGGCCAAAGACCGAAAGCATCATCAGGACGGCGACGATCAGCAGCGCCCAGCCCTCGAGCTGGCTGGCCGTGAAGAGCAGGATCACCTGGCAGATCGAGATCGGCACGAGGAGCGTGCGCAGGTCGTGCTTGTCGATCATCGGGCCGATCACGATCTGCGAGAACGCGGCGATCGTGTAGACCATGCTCACCAGCAGCCCGATGCCCAGGCTCGTGCTGGTCAGGGCCGTGAGGCGCTCGTCGAACACCTTGGGCATCGAGATCGTCGTGGCGTTGAAGATCAGCCCGCCGCACGAAGTGACGACCAGCAGCACGAGGATGATGCGGTACATCGTGCGCGTGTCGACATGCAAGGCGGCTTTCTTGCCGGTCTTCACGATGGCGCCGGGGTCGGCCACCCACGCGAGCCAGCCGATGCCCGCGGCGATGCAGATCGCGCCCGGGACGAAGAACGCGGTGCGCCATCCGTAGTAATCCATGAGGAAGCCGGACACCACCGCCGCAAACGCGAGGCCGAGGTTGCCGTAAAGGCCGTTCCACCCGAGCACGCGGCCCATGACCTTGGGATCCGCGACGATCATCGCGGTCGCCACCGGGTGGTAGATCGCGGCGAACATGCCCAGCACCGTGAGGCCCGCGGCGATCTGCCACAGCCCGGTGGCGAACCCGGTGAGGATCAGCGCGCCGCCCAGTCCGAAGAAGAACACGGTCATCATCTTGTAGCGGCTCCAGCGGTCGCCGAGCCAGCCGGCCGGCAGACCGAGCACGCCGAAAGCGATGAAGCCGCCAAGCGACAACGGCAGCAGCTCCGCGTAAGGGCGGTTCAGGTCGCGCGAGAGCGCCAGCACCACCGTCGGGAAGATCAGCATCACGAGGTGGTCGAGCGCATGCCCGAGGTTGATAAAGGGCAGTAGCGCGGGATTGGCTTTCATGGGGTCTCCTTCACTCCAGACGCAGGTTACCCGGGCCCATTGCGTCCGTCACGCGACTATCGGACAATTTCTGTTGCGTATGAGACAACCCCAGCGATCCGCCCCCACCCCGAAAAGCACCCGGGGAGACGACTACCAGCGCGTGCCGCGGCCCGTCGCTGCGATGGCGCGCGACCTGCCCTCCGACTACGAGATCGCGTGGCACAGCCACCCGCGCTTCCAGCTCGTGTACGGCGCGCAGGGCGTGATGACCGTCGATACCAGAGGTCATGACCACGGCGGCCCCGAGCAAGGCGAGACCTGGGTGGTGCCCCCGCAGCGCGCCGTGTGGCTGCCGCCGGGCATCGAGCACCGCATCCAGACCTCGAGCCAGGTGAAGTTCAGGACGCTGTATGTCGCCGCGGAAGCGGCCGCCGCGATGCCGCAACGCTGCCTCGCGTTTGCGATCACGCCGCTCTTGCGCGAACTGATCCTGCGCGCCACCGAACTGCCGGTGGAATACGACGAGCACGGCGCGCCCGGCCGCGTCATGCAGCTCATCCTCGATGAACTGGCATCGCTCATCAGCTTGCCGTATAACCTGCCGATGCCCGCCTCCAAGGTCCTGTCGCGCATCTGCCGCGCGATCATCGAAAACCCGAACGACCGGATCACGATCGACGAGCTCGGCTCGCGCCATGGCACGACCACCCGCACGCTTGCGCGCCGGTTCAGGCGCGAGACCGGCATGAGCTTCTCCGAATGGCGCCGCCGCGCGCGGCTGCTGCGCGCGCTTGCGTGGATTGCCGAAGGCCGGCCGATCCTCGCCGTGGCGCTCGATCTGGGCTACGACAGCCCGAGTGCGTTCTCGGCGATGTTTAAACGAGAGTTCGGCCTGCCGCCCACGCAGTACCGTGCGAGCGCGGCATGAGCACCGAAAAAATCTCCGGCGTGATCCTCGCTGGCGGCCAGGGGCGACGCATGGGGGGCGTCGACAAGGGACTGCAGGTGCTTGGCGGCAGGACGATGATCGAGCACGTGATTGCGCGCTTTGCGCCGCAGGTCGACGAGATCGTCATCAACGCGAACCAGAACCTGGAGCGGTATGCGGCGTTCGGCTATACCGTCGCGCCGGATGTGACCGGGGGATTCGCCGGGCCGCTTGCGGGATTGCAGGCTGGATTGAAGGCGGCGAAGCATCCGTTCGTGGTGACCGCGCCTTGCGATTCGCCTTTCCTGCCGCTCGACCTCGTCGACCGGCTCGCAAGCGCCCTCGGCGATCGCCAACTCGCGGTCGCGAAGACGGGAGACCAGGCGCATCCCGTGTTCGCTCTCGTTCGCCGCGATGTCCTCGAGCACCTGAGCGCCTACCTTTCCTCGGGCGGCCGCAAGATCGACGCATGGTACGCGTCGCTCAACGTGGTCGAAGTGGAGTTCGACGACGAAGCCGAAGGATTCAGCAACATCAACACGCGCGAAGAGCTGCGCGCTGGGGAAAATGGGGCCAGGCTCGATTCTCCGCCGAGACCATCAATGACTGACGACCTCAAAGGAAAATCGAGCCTGGCCCCATTTTCGCCATTTTCGAGCCTGGCCCCATTTTCCCCATTTTCCCCATTTTCCATTCCGCTTTCAATCGAAAGTGTCGTGAGCTGCATGGACGGCTACGACCCCGACGCGCTGCGCGTGGACAAGGCGTGCGAGGCGATCCGAGCGTGCCTCACGCCGATCACCGGCATCGAGAAGGTCGCGACCCGCTCGGCGCTTGGCCGCGTGCTGGCCGAGGAAATCGTGCCCGCGATCGACGTGCCGGCGCATGACAACTCGGCGATGGACGGTTACGCGCTTCGCGCCGCGGAGCTCGCAGTGAGCGGCGACACGACCCTCAAGGAAGCCGGAACCGCGCTTGCGGGAAAGAAATTCCAGGGCACGCTCGGTGCGGGCGAATGCGTGCGCGTGATGACCGGGGCAGTCATGCCGCCGGGCGCGGACACCGTCGTGATCCAGGAGGTCGTCCAGAGCAAGGACGGCCGCGTTGTGGTGCCCGCCGGCCAGAAGAAAGGCCAGAACGTGCGCTACGCGGGCGAAGACCTGAAGACCGGCGTGCCGGTGCTGCATGCCGGCCACGCGCTGCGCCCCGCCGAGATCGGGCTGATCGCTTCCCTTGGCATCGCCGAGGTCATGGTCAAGCGCCGGTTGCGTGTGGCTTTCTTCTCGACGGGCGACGAGCTTGCATCGATCGGCTCGCCGCTTGGCGAGGGCCAGGTCTACGACTCGAACCGCTACACGCTGTTCGGCATGCTCCAGCGCCTTGGCGTGGAAATCCTCGACATGGGTGTGGTCAAGGACGATCCCGCCGCGCTTGAGAATGCATTGCGCACCGCAGCCACGAACGCGGACGTCATCATCACCTCAGGCGGCGTCTCGGTGGGCGAAGCCGACTTCATCAAGGCCATGATGGCCAAGCTCGGCGAAGTGCTGTTCTGGCGGATCGCGATGCGCCCGGGGAGGCCGATGGCTTTCGGGCGCATCGAGGCCGACGGCCAGTCGGCTTTCCTGTTCGGGCTGCCGGGCAACCCGGTGGCCGTGATGGTCACATTCCACCAGTTCGTGCGCGACGCGCTGCTGTTTCTGGCCGGGCGCACCGGCGACTACTCGGTGCCCTTGCTGCGCGTGCCTTGCGAAGGCGCATTGCGCAAAGTGCCCGGGCGCACGGAATACCAGCGCGGCGTCCTGTCGAATGTGGGCGGCGAATGGCGCGTGCGGCTCACCGGCCAGCAGGGCTCGGGCGTGCTGCGCTCGATGTCCGAAGCCAACTGCTTCATCGTGCTCGAGCACGATCGCGGCAACATCAACGCGGGCGACCTCGTCAGCGTGCAACTCTTCGAAGGCTTGATATGAACCCCCTGCTCGAACTCAACAGCCTCGGCCAGTCGGTCTGGCTGGACTACATCCGGCGCGACTTCGTGACCGGCGGCGGCCTGAAGAAGCTCATCGAGGAGGATGGCCTCGCGGGCCTCACCTCGAACCCGGCGATCTTCGAGAAAGCGATGGGCGGCGGCAACGAATACACGAGCGCGATCCGCGCGCTGAAAGCCAAGGGCATCAGCGCCACCGATCTCTACGAAGCCCTCGCCATCGAGGACATCCGCGCCGCGGCCGAGCTCTTCAAGCCGGTCTTCGACTCGACCAAGGGGCTCGACGGCTTCGTGAGCCTGGAAGTCTCGCCCTATCTCGCGCACGACACTGCGGCCACGGTCGCAGAAGCGCGGCGGCTCTGGAAAGAGGTTGCGCGGCCGAACGTGATGATCAAGGTGCCCGGCACGCCCGAAGGCCTGCCCGCGATCGAGCTGCTCATCAGCCAGGACATCAACGTCAACATCACGCTGCTCTTTTCGCGCGACGTGTACGAGAAGGTGGCCGAGCGCTACATCGCCGGGCTCGAGCGCCGCGCGGCGGAAGGCCTGGACATCGACCGCATCGCCAGCGTGGCGAGCTTCTTCGTGTCGCGCATCGACAGCGCCGTGGACCCGCTGGTGCCGGAGGCGCTGCGTGGCAAGACCGCGATCGCCAATGCGGTGCTCGCCTACGAAAGCTACCAGCGCATCTTCTCGGGCACGCGCTGGACGAACCTCGCCGAAAAAGGCGCCAGGCCGCAGCGGCTGCTGTGGGCCAGCACCAGCACCAAGAACCCGGCCTACCGCGACGTGATGTACGTGGAAGAGCTGATCGGCAAGAACACGGTCAACACGCTGCCGCCGGCGACGGTCGATGCCTTCCGCGACCACGGCAAGCCGCGCGCGAGCCTCGAGGAAGACGTGGCCGGCGCGGCCGCGACCCTGGCGGCGGTAGGCAAACACGTGTCGCTCGAGGACATCACCACCAAGCTCACTCACGACGGCGTGAAGCTGTTTGCGGAAGCTTTCGACAAGCTGCTGGCCGCGGTGGAGGCGGCCAGGAAGGCCGCCTGATCAGGCCTCCGAGCCAGGCACGACCTTGAAGGGCTTGCCGTCCTTGTAGTAGGTGCGCGTTCCCTGCCGCGCCAGCAGCGTGAACTGGCGCGCGTCGTCGAGCCATTGCAACTTCGCTTCGGCAGGAAGGTCACGATAGCGGATCAGTTGTTCGTCGGTTAGTTCGTACGAATAGTCGTATTTTTCCATGTCGCTAGTCATCGGTTCGGCGGCTTCGCAACTCCGAGAGCCGGTGCAATGCGCGGATATCGGCCTTGTCGATGTCGCGGCCCGTACCTGATTTGAGCGTTATCAGGTCTTCGGCCGCGGCGACTGAGACGGTCACATCATTCGCCTGGATCAGCAGGCGTCTCGGGTACGCGTCATCGAAACTTACAACCGGTCTGACAAGGATATCGACAGTTGGTGCCGTATCTTCAGTAGGCCGCAATGCGAACGCCAGCATATTCTTTTCCTGTATCCAGCGATCGAGCGTCCCGGCATCGCATAGCTGCTCGAGTGTGGCAGGAACGACTGGCTTGAAGCCGAACGAGCTGACGGCAGAGAGAAATCGTTTCAGGTTGTCGGCGTCGAGCGCAAGCATCAAATCAACATCCGACGTCATGCGTTCTGCACCGTGCAGGTTCACAGCAACACCGCCAACCACCAAGTACCTTACTTGTTCCTTCTCGAGTGCCCGAAAAAGCTCAAGATAAAACACGTCTGCTCGGCCCTTTACGCGTAACCCGGCGGCGGCGTGAAGGCGTAGTAGTCGCGCTCGAGCAACTGCGCGAAGCGGATGGTCGAGTAGTCGCCATATTGCGGGCCGACGATCTGCACGCTCAACGGGAGCCCTTCCCCCGATTGCCCGATGGGCGCGGCGGTGCCGG
>Ga0163150_10005669_pt1 | contig 15804 bp, 11 predicted proteins | sample OliLakLV19P2IB_FD_148628 | JGI IMG/M metagenome (GOLD analysis project Ga0163150, IMG submission 148628) | Freshwater microbial mat bacterial communities from Lake Vanda, McMurdo Dry Valleys, Antarctica - Oligotrophic Lake LV.19.P2.IB | ecosystem: Environmental > Aquatic > Freshwater > Lake >...
GTGTATCGCGACCAAACCGGAGATCATCCTCATGGATGAGCCCGCGTCGGCGCTGGATCCGATCTCAACCTCGCGACTGGAGGATCTGATCCACGAGCTGGCAACCGATTACACGATCATTATCGTGACCCACAATATGCAACAAGCGGCCCGTATTTCGGATTATGTGGCCTTTTTCCTGCTGGGGGAACTGGTTGAGTTCGGGGATGCGAACCGCATGTTCACGATCCCCAGCGATCCGCGGACCAACGACTACATCACTGGCCGCTTCGGATAAGCCAAGTCGCAGGGATGCGCGTGGATTGCCCCGCATGGGAATCCGCCCCGGATACCGTCCGCCAAGCCAACGACTCGCGGCAGAGGTCATTCACCGGGGATTCCCCTCTCATTTGAGAGGGCAGAGTCAGGAAGGCAGGACTGCATGTCGGCCCGCGAACTGCGATCCGAGTTTCATCTGAAGCTCGATCAGCTGGACACCGATCTCATCCGCATGGGCTTGCTCACGATCGAGCAGGTGGAGCGGGCGTGTACCGCGCTCTTTGAGGGACGTCCTGAAATGGCGGACCAGGTGATCGCTAACGATGCGCGTCTGGATCGTATGGAGACCGAGCTGGAGATCCGCTGTGTCCAGTTGTTCGCCCTCGAGGCGCCGGTGGCCTCCGACCTGCGATTGATATCCTCGATTTTCAAGATCACCGCCGATCTCGAACGGATCGGCGACCACGCGGTGAAGATCGCCTATATCGGCAAGGACCTCAAGAAGCTCGGACATCCCGGGCCACTCACCGATGTCCAGTTGTTCTCAGAGTTGGTCGTGCAATTGCTCCGCGACACCCTGCGCGCGTTTGAAACCCGCGATGCAGTGCTCAGCCGCGAGGTCCGGGCCCGCGATCGGCACATCAATACGCACTGCCGGACCCTCGATGATTCGATTGTCGCGAAGATGGAAGCGACTCCGAAGGACATCGATTACTACTCGCTGCTCCATTTTATTCCTGGGCGTCTTGAGCGCATCGGGGATCATTGTCAGAACATCGCCGAGCGGGTGGTGTACATCGCGACCGGTCAGTATTTGCTCCACGAGAGTCCGGACGCGTAGAGGGGCGTTTCATGATTTACAAGCACTAGAAGAGCGCCATCGCATGATCCCTTCACAAGTGGAGCACTCTGCAAACTCATCCGAGTCAACGAATTCTTTTGGCTTCATATTGTCCATAGACAGGCCGGAAGTGTTCAGTCATCGCGGGAGTAGCTCTCATTTTCACTCATGAAGGGAGTACCTCGACTGAGGTGCGAACGACTGCCAATTCCTTCCGACGGCCTTTAACCATCCGCATTCTGATGTACTCAGCGCCCTCACCTTTTGACATAATTATTGTCCAAATAAAGAAACAATGCCTCGCTGTAAATGTAAGTCTTCGGTGAGGCAGGGTTTACGGGGACGAGCCTTTTTTCAAAGCAATATTTCTGGTTCCCCTTGATAGCTCGCATCAAATCATTGAAATGATTATTTTGCTTGAAATTCGAGTAACGGCTTTTGCATTTATCAAGGACACTTTTATGTGAATATGGATACCTTAAAGAGAGGTCAACTTCGGTCAGTTGCACTGCGGGAGCGTCAGGATCGTTGGAAATTCGAACATCTAGTGCGTCTGCATCTTTGGATTTTACAAATCTTAACTCTACGCCTATCGCTACGCTGTACCCTGCGCCGGAATCCTCTGGATAGCGCGCGATCCTGCTCTCTAGATAGCTCTTAAAAGCCACAGTAGATTCGTTGCTCAAATCTGCCACGACGCTGGTAGCAATACTCTGAGGGCCCCAAAATGCCAACGGCATAAGAAAGAAGTCATATCCTGTAATGTCCATGCCGAACCAACGAGAGAGTGCAGTCATGAAATTCTTCAAGGCGGCAGTTCCAATGCTATGCATGGCCAAAGCGAGTCCATCTTCTTTAACGGAAAAATGTACAGCTCCATCTCTGATCTCCTTCAACAGAAAAATGTTGTCTAAACATGCGTCCGTGATGCCATCAGAGTAAGCTCGCGCGGTTTTTGCCGCCCTAACCACTTCAATCGTCTGACTGTTTCCCGCCCTCGTTTTCTTTACTATCATTCTTCTTCCAAGCGCCCCATTGCTTCTGGTGATTCGCTTTCGTGCATAGATGCTAGGTAGCCTATTCCCATTCTCCTTTAAGATTTTAGCTTTCAGAAGCAACTCCCATGCGTTTAACATTAGAATCGAAAAGGCTTCACACCGGTACGCGAACATAGGTTTATTGTAAACTTCAATCGCAGCAAGGCATGCATTAAGTGCCTTTCCCGCGAGCGCTGTACTCTTGGATGCGCGCACTGGCATTTGCTCCTTCCGGTTGGGTCGATTCGTGCGCAAGGATAGCAGGTGCATTGGGAACTTTGGGGGACCTGTAAGCCCGTTTCTTCCACCTTAATCCAATGCCGACACGGACTGCCGCGGTCCGCAGAAGGCGTTAGACACCGACCTCGACGTTGGTGGGGGATTTGACGAAGGTGAGGTCGTCGCCGACGCGGTCGATGAGGATGGTGTCGCCTTCGATGAAAGCGCCCTCTAAGAGCAGCTTCGCGAGGGGGTTCTCGATCATGCGCTGGATGGCACGACGCAACGGACGGGCGCCATACGCGGGGTCGTAGCCCTCCTCGGCGAGGATCGCTTTTGCGGCATCGGTGAGTTCGAGGCCGAGTTCGCGATCGGCAAGACGCTTGCGCAACTTGCCCAAAAGCAGCTCGATGATCTGCGCGAGGTCGGTGGTGTTCAGCGGGCGGAACACCACGACTTCATCGAGGCGATTGAGGAACTCCGGACGGAACGCCATCCGCAGATCGCCCATGACCCGCTCGTGGATGCGCTGGTACTGCGCTTCATCGATGGCGGTCTCCTGCCCGAACAGCTCCGCGATGTGGTGCGATCCGATGTTGCTCGTGAGAATCAGGAGGGTGTTTTTGAAATTGACGACCCGTCCCTGGGAATCCGTGAGACGGCCATCATCGAGGATCTGCAGGAGCATGTTGAAGACATCGGGATGCGCCTTCTCGATCTCATCGAGCAGCACGACGCTGTACGGACGCCTGCGCACCGCTTCGGTGAGCTGCCCACCCTCTTCATAGCCGACGTAGCCAGGAGGTGCCCCCACGAGACGACTCACGGAATGACGCTCCATGTACTCCGACATATCGAGGCGGACCAGGGCATCCTCAGAGGAGAACATCGATTCGGCGAGGGCTTTCGCAAGCTCGGTCTTGCCGACGCCGGTGGGTCCGAGGAAGATGAACGATCCGATGGGGCGATTGGGATCCTGCAACCCAGCACGGGAGCGCCGTACTGCCTCGGAGACTGCGCGGACCGCTTCATCCTGCGAGATGACGCGTCTGTGGAGCGTGTCCTCCAGCTGGACCAGCTTTTGTTTCTCGGTCTCGAGCATCCGCGACACCGGCACGCCCGACCACTTGGCGACCACTTGCGCGATTTCCTCGGCATCGACGACGTTGTCGGTCTCGCCACCGCGCGCGACTTTCCATTCTTCGACTTGCTGCTCGTACTCGCCCTTGAGTTTCGCGACCTGGGTCTTGAAATTCATCTGACGTTCGTAGTCCTGCGACCGGAACGCCGCCTCTTCTTCTTTCGCCAATTGCTTGATCTGCTTGTCCATCTGCTGGAGCGGCAGTGGGATGAAGATGTTGTCGTAGTGGACCATGGCGGCCGCTTCATCGAGGAGGTCGATCGCCTTGTCGGGCAGGAAGCGGTCGGTGATGTAGCGCGAGGAGAGCTTGACCGCGGCGATGAGCGCCGCATCGGTGATGGTCACCATGTGATGCGATTCGTAGGAGTCTTTGATGCCGCGGAGGATCGCGAGGGAATCCTCCTCGCTAGGTTCCACGACCATGACCGGCTGGAAGCGACGTTCCAGTGCGGCATCTTTTTCAATGTACTTGCGGTACTCATCGAGGGTGGTGGCGCCGATCGCGCGCAATTCGCCGCGAGCGAGTGCGGGCTTGAGCATGTTCGCGGCATCGACCGCGCCCTCGGCACTCCCCGCCCCCACGACCGTATGCAACTCATCGATAAACAGAATGACCGACCCCTCGGCGGCGCGGATGTCATCCATCACGCCTTTGAGTCGATCCTCAAACTCGCCCCGGAATTTCGCGCCGGCGAGGAGGGTCCCCATATCGAGGGCCAGCACTCGCTTGCCGCGCAGGGTCTCGGGGATCTCGTTGGCGATGATCCGCTGGGCGATGCCCTCGACGATCGCGGTCTTGCCGGTGCCGGGTTCGCCGATCAGGACCGGGTTGTTTTTGCGACGTCGAGACAGCACCTGGATGACGCGTCGGATTTCATCTTCGCGTCCGATGACCGGATCGAGCTTCCCTTTACGCGCCTCCTCGGTGAGGTCGCGGGTGTATTTCTCCAATGCCTGGTATTGCTCATCGCCGCTGGGGGATTCCAGTTTCTTGTTGCCACGAATTTTCTTGAGGGCTTCTTTCACCTGGTCAGAAGTGACTCCGAGGTCGCGGATCATCTTGTAGGCATTGCCCTCCTGCACTTCGAAGAGCGCAAGAAAGAGATGCTCGAGGCCGATGTACGAGTCGCCCATGGTGTCGGCAGTCGACAGCGCGACATCGAGGGTCCGCTTGATGCGCGGCGTGATGTAGAGCTCGGAATCGGCATCGGGGAGCGTGCCGCTGGGGACCTGGTTGCGATAGACCGCGGCCATGGCGGTCTGACGGACCTGCTTCGAATCCTTCTTGAGGCCCGCAAGGAGGTCGGCCATGACGCCATCTTCTTCGCTCAGCAGGGCGAGGAGCAGGTGGTCAGTATCGAGGGCGGCCTGCTTAAGATCGCCGACATAGCCTGCGGCGCGCTGAAACGATTCCTGCGCTTTGTGGGTGAAGCGGGAGAAGATGGGATGTGGAGCGGACATGTGCGAGGCCTCCAGAGCGGCGTACAACGCCGCGTTCCGATGAAGATGATCGATTCAACAGCAACGTGAGCGCGGTGCGGCGTACAACGCCGCGGTCCGGGGAGCTGGAATGGGGAACGACGAGATCCCCTCCATTGCACCGGGCGGCGTACAACGCCGCGGTCCGGATCCCCCTTTTCTTGCCTTTATCCCCTACTTTGCACCGGGCGGCGTACAACGCCGCGGTCCGGATCCCCCTTTTTTTGCCTTTATCCCCGGCTTTGCGGGGTGGCGAGGCTTTGCGAGCCGGGGCTCTCCTCGGCGCAGCAAGCCACGCCGCTACTTCCCCTTCGCGACCTTGAGCAACTGCTCGCGAGGCTTCTCGCCGGAGGCATCGCCCAGGTCTTTGAGCAGCGTTTTTTCGCGGGAGCTGAGATTGCGCGGCGTATGCACCTGGACGATCACGTACTGATCGCCGGTGCCACGTCCGTTGAGATGCGGGACGCCGTACCCGCGCACCCGGAACTGCGTGTTCGTTTGTGTTCCCGGCGGAATGGTGAGCTTGGTCGATCCGCCGGCTTCCTTAATCGCAGGGACTTCGATCTTCGCGCCCAGAGCCGCCTCGGTGAAGCTGATTGGCACCTCGACATAGAGGTTGTCGCCGCGACGTTGGAACACCGCATGCTCCTGGACGCGGGTCACGACATAGAGATCGCCGGGAGGTCCGCCCATCGCGCCTGCTTCGCCGCGGCCATCGAGACGGATCTGGGTATTGGTGCTCACACCGGCGGGAATTTTGACCGTGATGGTCTCTTCTTTCGCGCTGACACCCCGTCCTTTGCAGGTGACGCAGGGATCGGTGATGAGGGTGCCGCGTCCCTGGCATTTCGGACACGGCTGCGAGATGCGCAGGATGCCGCCGCGCGAGAAGGTCACCTGGCCGGTCCCCTGGCATTCGGCGCACGAGGTCGGCGAGGTCCCGGCTTTCGCACCGACGCCTTTGCAGGTGTCGCACGTGACATCGCGGCTGTAGCGGATCTCTTTCTGCGTGCCTTCCATGACATCGCCCAGCGAGAGATTCACGACAGTCTGGAGATCGGCGCCGGGTTGCGGTCCACCGCGACGTCCCCCGCGTCCGGCCGCGCCGCCGAAGAACGCGCTGAAGAGATCTTCCAGCCCACCGCCGCCGAATCCTTGCGAGAAATCGAAGCCGCCGAAATCGGGACCGCCCGCACCCGCGCCGACCCCGGCGTGGCCGAACTGGTCGAAGGCGCGACGCTTGTCGGGGTCGCTCAGAATTTCATACGCACCCGCGATCTCTTTGAACTGCTGTTCGGCTTCTTCTTTGTTGCCCGGATTGACATCGGGATGCCACTTGCGAGCCAGCTTCTGAAACGCTTTGCGGACATCGTCGGCCGTGGCGGATCGATCAAGCCCCAGGACTTCATAGGGATCCTTCTGGCCGGTCGGTGGGGGCATGGTGGTGGTGCTCATGGTCTACGGAATTGCGGGACAGACTCCCGCGGTCCAAGGGGGCGGGACAAGCTCCCGCAGGGTCAGATGTCTACAACGGCATCAATATAAAATCTGCGCGTGTGACTGTCAAGTACCGGGACCAAACAGCGCCTGCAAAAGCGTGTCGGGAGTCACGACCCGCGCGGCAGGATCGCCGACATCTAATCGCCCCAGCAGATTCTCGATGGTCACGTTGAGGGTCGGATGAATCGCCAGCGGCGCGATTTCGGCGAGGGGCTGCAGGACAAACAAGCGCTCGTGCATCCGGGGATGCGGCACGACGAGTTCGGGCGTGTCGATCTCCTCATCCTCGGCCAGGAGGATGTCGATATCGATAGTGCGGGGTCCGTTGGGGACGGGGGTCGCCTTACCGAGATCCGTCTGTAGCGAGTTGAGAACTTCCATCAACACATCAGGCTCCAGTTCACATTCCAGTGCGATGGCCATGTTGTAGAACGGGCCCTGCTCGGCATACCCGACCGGTTCCGTTTCATAGACGCCCGACATCGACTCGATCGTGCCGAGTTCGGTGAGGGATCGCAACGCCTCAACGAGATGAGCGAGGCGGTCGCCGACATTGGAGCCGAGTGCCAGGAGGTAGCGCATACGGGGGATTATCGAACTATTTGGCTTCCACGACCCGGGGCCAATGAGGCGGATCATCGCCCTCGACATCGCTGGCGAGGAGAATCCCCCAGGAGGCTTTCAGCGCTTTGAGATGCGGTGCGACCTCGTGGACCCGGAAGATACGCGCGCCCTTGTGCAACGCGAGGGCGGCGGCGGCGAGGTCGGCGGGGAGCCGGTCGGCGATGGGCGTGTCACGTCCGAGGACTTTCGGGATCCACGACTTGCGCGAGGTGCCGATGAGGATCGGATAGCCGAGTTCTAGGAACCAGTCGAGCTGCGCCATGAGCATCAGGTTGTGCGCGAGGGTCTTGCCGAAGCCGATGCCGGGATCGGTGATGAGTTGCGTGACCCCCCACCCTTTCAGGCGATCGCAACGTGCGCCGAGGATCGCGAAGACTTCGGCGACGACATCCTCGTAGTGGGGGTTTTTCTGCATCGACCCCGGCTCGCCCTGCATGTGCATCACGACATAGGGGAGTCCGTTGGTGGCCGCGACTTCGGCCAGCGCGGCATCGCGACCGCCCGCCACATCGTTGATGATCACCGCCCCCGCGGCGACCGCCTCGCGCGCGACCTCGGCGCGACGCGTATCGATCGACAGCGGAACCCCCGCGCCCGCGAGTCCTTCGATCACAGGGACTACGCGTCGGATTTCTTCGGCCGCGAGGACCGGTGCTGCTCCGGGGCGGGTCGATTCGCCGCCGATGTCGAGCCAGTCGGCGCCGGCATCGATGAGCGCTTGTCCATGCGCGATCGCGGATGCGGCATCCGGAAATCGGCCCCCATCCGAGAACGAGTCGGGGGTGACGTTCACGATGCCCATCAGGACAGGGCGATGGAAGTGCAGCCGGTACGGCCCTGCGGTGTACATGGGCCGCGAGTATAGGGGGCACTTAGGAGGTCGGTGTGATGCGACGGCTCGTCCGCAGCCAGCCTTCCCACTTGTCGCGCAGCTCGGGCGGCGTTGCGAACGCTGTGTAGCCAACGAAGGGCGGATCGTATTGCCGGTAATCATGGATATCCGGCGATGTCTCAGTGAGCCAAATGCAGAGCAGCGATGTTTCGATTCCAATCGACATTTCGCATTGCAGCCACAGCTTTGAGTCGAGGTCTTTCACTTTGGGGAGTGGGGTCCAGCCGATCCATGTGAACCGCGGTGCATCGGTCGAGAGGATGCCGATGCGGAGTACTCCGTTGGTGGGCGAGACACTCGTGAGCACCGGATGAATGGCCTGCACGATGATGGCGGTCTCGCCATCGACCGCGAATAATTCCATGGGCATCCCGCCGTGATGCACCCAGGATTGTTGGTTGCCGAGGCTCACTTCGCCCAGGAGCCGGGTGAGGTCTTCGCGTTCCTGAAACGTGCGGTAATCCGGCTGCGGGATGAGGCCTTCCATCGGAGTCAGCGACCCTTGTGCGCGCCAGGGGGGCAGATAATGGGGCGTATGCTGCTGGTCAATGCGTTGCCACTTGAGCGGCATTGCGGGATACCAATTGGTTTGCCGGAGGCAGAGCGGCGGCGAACTTAAGTCCCAATAGGTGATTGCGGGGCGGTCAAGATAGCCGGCTGGTGGTTTACCGACTTCCTCTGCTTCTTTCGATTGATGTCCCTGGCTGCGCTGCTTCGGGAGCATGCTATAGGTGCCAGTGCCCGTCTCAATCGCAAGCGGCTCCTGAAACCAGACCGAGGGCACGACGGGGTGCCTTGATCGACGCATCTCCTGAAGCGAGGCGCCTTTCTTGTCGCGGGTCATCGGCTTCAGCGAAAGTGCCTTGCCGGTTGCGAGGTCCAGGTGGAGCAGCTGGAGAGGGCTGCCCACATCGGCCTGCGCGATGAGGTACATCGTGTTGCCATCGCCGGGGATGAGCTCGAGATAGCGGTCGCGACGGTCGCCAGGACTGGGGGATCCCAGAAAGTGGCGCTTGAGATTCCGTGTTGCGGCGAGTCCGCTCGCGTCAGGATCGAGGGTGACGGTCCGGAGGTGCTGAAAGGTCTCCATGTCGAAAGTCTGAAGCAACGTGGGGGCGTCATCCGAGATGGGCAGCTCGATCGCCCAGAGAGTTGGCCCGATGACCGCGGATGGTCCGAGCTTTGCGAAGGCTTCCATGTCGTTGCTGACAGGTAGCCCGGTCGAGGCGATTCCGACCAGCGATGCGGGCATCGGACGTTCGAGTTGCCCCGTCCTGTCAGTCTCACTGGTGTAGAGCAGTACCCGATCGCCATCGCGGATGAAGCCTCCTCCGGGGAGTTCGCGTGACAGTCCGCCAGTCGGATGGGGCAGTTGAGTCCATTCCAGTGCCAGCTTCTCTCCACCGGGAGTCCAATCCGGCGGCAGTTGATTGGTTTCTGAAGCCAGCGATGTGAACCCACCCTCATAGAGCCACCAGAACAGGCCACTCGCGAGGAGTCCTACCGCGACAGCGATGATCCAGGGTCGGGGACGCTGTTTCTCCGACGTTGAAGGCATCGCCAATTTCGTCACAGTGGCTCCTTCCAGACGTCTTCCAGGATGCGCGAGTCGTAGCCTGCGATTACCAGTTTGCGATCAACCAGCCGGTGCCATCGACCGTCACTCCAGCTGGGGCGGGGAAGGTCGCGGAGGTTGCAAGCAGTTCGACATCTTTGTTGCCTGGCGCGGGATGCGTCGAGGTCAATCCCAGAGTCCAGGTGTCGGGCGCGACATAGATCGCGCATTGCGACCTGAACATGGGCTCTTTGCCGAATTCGGCCGGTAGTCGCGTGTAACAGAGCCACTGGATCTGCGTAGAGCTTGCGGACAGGAGCCCCAGGCGCAGGATCGGCTGACTTCTGGGGTGTTTCGGCTCATCGAAGGGGACACACTGCACGACCAGGGCTTCGGTCGGATTCAGGCGAAAAAGCTGGAGCGGCGCGAACCATCGACGTTGTTGCCCTTCGATGATCGCATCGCTGGTATCGCCAAACAGCGCAGTGCCAGTGCCTGCGGGGCCATATAGCGACAGCGGCTCGCCGATGCAGATGGGCTGTTCATCGGTCAGGCTCGGTTTGGGCATTGCGAGGGGGACCAACGGCTGCTGGAGCATCGCATCGACCGCATCGCGCCATTCGCGCGCATCCTGCCAGGAGCGGATGGAATCGGCGATGGCGACCTTCCGGGGGAAAGCATTAGGGTGCATCGAGAGGAATGTCTGACGCAGGAGGATCGACGGTTCGAGAAGCGCGGGATCGATCTTGAGATTTGCTTCCCACGCCGGATGCACATCGATCGTCGGGAAGATCGGAGTGATCTTCGTTCCGGAGGTCGCAATCTGGAGCGTATCGCCGCTGCCAGTGACGACGTACTGATGCGCACGACCGGCGAACAGGGTCGCGCCATCCTGGCGATAGAACGGACGCGGCGAGATGAAATCCGAAATCGCGGGAAGGGTCGCGGGCTGCACTCCATCCTGGGGACTCCATCGGATGCCCGTGGGCAAGGACTCCACATTGGACGGCGCAGACGAGATGACGTATGCGGCATCCTCATGGGACATCGGGAGGAGATGTCCGGCCATCTCAGTGCCGAACGGGGTCTGCATGACATCGCTTGTGAGCAGGTCCGATGTCGCGGTGATGGCGCCCGTGTCGGTCGCGATGGCGTAGCCGCGCAGTTGGTCCTGCGGTCCCATGGCGAAACACCAGAGCTTGTCATCGAGAACTGCCGCAGTGAGCAGTTTTGTTTTGTACGGCAGGGTGACGACCTGAAAAGCATTCACTGCATCTGTCTGGATGGCAGGTGAGTCCTCGTTGCGGTCGCGACTGACGGTCATCAGGACCAGGCGATCATCGACCATCAGCCAGGGACCACCGCTATGTGATTGGAGTAGGTTCCCCGAATTGGCGTGGACATCACTCCAGTTCAGCGCCAGGTCAACCCCGCTCGGAGTCCACCCGGCGGGCAGTCCAGCGGCGGGCGATGGCGGCTTGTGTGCCCAGATGGGAGCGGTCCGCCACGCGAAGAGGGCGAGCAGCACCAGGAGCGTGATGCTCGTTGTGCGGAGCACGATCTGAGTCGTATTGCGAGGCTTCATGTCGATCTCCCGGCCCACTTATCCGTGCGAACTCATCCTCATCCCCCTCATCGAGCAGCGTGATCCCTTGATCAGGCTGGCACGGCAAGTATGCCGCGTTTTGTCCGTGCTTGCTCACCGGTGCTTAGCGACTTGCGATCAGCCAGCCCTGGATTTATCGACTGGATAGCAACCAGCCCTGGACTTACCGACTTGAGATTAGCCATCCGGTGCCATCGACCGTGACGCCGGGGGGCTGCGGCATGGTGGCGGTGATCGCGATTGTCTGTGGCCCGCGCTTAAGGCCTATGACAAAACATGTGAATCCCAGCGTCCACTGTCCATCCTTGACAAGAATGGACACCTGCTCGAACCACAATCGGACACCTGCTGGCAGGGGTGGCAACGCGCTCCATCCAATCCAGTTCACGGCGGTGCTACTTGAGGTCAACACGCCAAAGCGGAGGACGAGTTGCTCGGGTCGGTTCGGATACGGCACCACCTGCGTCACGAGGGCTTCGGTAGCGTTCAGTCGAAGAAGCCGGGGGCTTAGGTAATGCTGCCTACGTCTCGATTCGATCTCGCCCTGGCCCAGGTCATCGGCCAGGACGACCGTTCCACTGGGTGAGGTCAAGCTCATCGGACGCGCCAGGTAGGTCACATGCTCTGCGCTTTGGAATTGCTGGACTTGCTGACGCTCGATAAACGGCTTTTGGATCCATGCATCGATAGCCTGGCCTGCTTGCAGCACATCCTGGCTTCCCTGAATCTGGAGAGGCATGATCTGGGTCCAGTCTTGCGCCCCCTTCATGCCGTAATAGGATTGCTGTAGTCTCATCGGTGGCTCTGAAAGCTGGATGAGGGAGGCTCCACCTTCCTCCCAGGCGGGCCACTGTGGGATGGGGTTGTGGACCGTTGTCACCTGCTGACCTCGCGCCTGAAACACAAGTTGAGATTGGTCGGCCAGCACTTCCTGGATTTCGTAGGCCCCCTGAAGCAACGGATGCCCGTTGTCAAGTCGAAAATCGGCGGCGCGGATGCCACCTGTCACGGTCCTGATCTGCAATTCGCGGACGTGTGCTTCAGGTCGCCAGGCGTACGCCGTATTGCCTCCGATCGTGAAGGAACTCAGGAGGACCAGTTCTTCGTTGGGAACCAGCGGGAAAATCACGGGGCGGAATCCTGCGGGTGCGCTGTGCGCTGGCGTGGTGGGATCCGGGACCACCTGGACCACTTCCTCAATCTTGGCTGTCGCAGGATCCAGTCGGAGGGCATAGATGCGCTTTTGCGGATCGGGATGCACCTGCCCGAGGCACCACAGGCCGCCGCTAAGCTCACCTAACCAATAGACGACCACGTCCCGGGGAAAGCCCAGTACAGTGAAGTCCCCATGATCTGCAATAGAAATCCAGCCGGTCTTGCGGCGATCTCCCTGGTTGATTTCTTCCCGGACAACGAAGCAGAGTTTGCCCTGCGAGAGTGTCCAGCCTGACGGACCTGTGATCAGGTTGGGCTGAGACGCGCCGACATAGGGGGTCGACCATTGCAGGGCAAAGTCGGTGCCGGCGGGTGTCCAGCCGACAGGCAGGCCATCCGCCTTGGGAGGATGATTGGACGGCCAAAAAGGCATTGAACGCCAGAGCACTATCAGCCCGAAGAGAAGCGTCACGACGCCGCAGACACGGAATGTCGCAATGAGCAGTGGTGGGAATTTCATGCTGGTGTCTTCATGACCGCGGATGAGTACTGGCCCTCATCCCCCTCTGTCGTCATCGATTGTCGCGGATCGATGGGGTAAGTATGCCGCATTGATGGACGCTGTGCGGACCGCTAGCGGGGCTTGTCGAGCTCGTAGGGGCCGCGTCCCTGGGGCATCCAGCCGAACGAGTGGCCGGCCAGCGCAGGGGGTGTCGGGAATGCGTAGTAGCCGACGATCGCCGCTTCCTCTTCAATGGAGCCGCCGGACTCCCTGATTTGCCCCAGCCACATGCCGAGCAGCGTCGTGTCTCCCTCCACTGACAGGACGGTCGTGAAGAAGAGTTCGAAGTCATGCTTCAGTTCAGCGGGAGGGTCCAGGAAGCCGATCCAGTCAAGGGTACTCGCAGCGACATCAATGATGCCGAGGCGTAGGATCCCCTTTTTCGGCGCGACCTTCGGTGAGACCGGGTCGATGAGTTGCACCACAAGGGCGGTGTTGTCCCCCACCCCGAAGAGCTGCATCGCCATATTGCCGTGAGCAATCCAGGTCTGTTTATTCGCATCCCCAACCTCCTGCAGCGCGGATGCTAAGCCCGGGATGTCGGTGAACTGGCTGGGATTAGTTTGCGGAGTCAGCGCCTCGATGTCGCTGATCTGGGCCTGCTCGCGCCAGGGCACGAGATCGCGAGGCGCATGGTCGTGGTTCTCCCATTCCTTCGGCCTCGGCGCATACCAATACGACTGTCGCAGCACCAGCGGCGGCGTATGCAGCATCCAGCCGAGACTGGTCGGCTCACGATCGAAGCCCTCGGGCATGGGCGCCTCGGTTTTCGGCGGCGCTTTGAATGAGCGACTGGGTCCGTACTGCCATAAGGCGTACTTGCGCTCCTTCACGTTCACGGCGATCGGGCGATTGGTCATCGCACTGGCGAACACCGGCCATCCGAGAGCCTTCAATTCGTCATAGCTGTACTTCTGCGGATCGACATCCATGGGAATCGGGGGATCGATTTTCCCGGTTCGCGTGTTCAGTTGCACCACATGCAATTTGCTCCGTCGATTCGCCTGGCACAGGAGTGCCAGCGTGGTCCTGGAGAGCGAGCACATTTCCCGGAAGCACTCGGCCTTCAACCGCTTTGAGTTGGGGCTCCAATCTGATTTCACTGGGTCCTTGGTTTCCGCCATCGCCGCATAGGTCGGATCGAGGGGAATCGATCGCTTGAGCTGCAGGGTCTCGCGATCGAACTCCAGCAGTTGAACTGGATCGGCATCGTCGAGAGGCGTTTCGATGGCCCACAGAGCGCCATCGTGGACAGCAAAGGATCCGAGGACTGTCTTAGAGGTTCCCTCATGGCGAATCGGAGCCCCTGTTGAAGAGGTGCCGATCAGCGAGAAGGGAATCGGATTATTCTGCTGTTCGAAGTGGTCGGTCTTGCGCGTATAAAGCCAGAGACGATCGCCATCGCGAAAAAATCCCAAGCCTGGGGTGTCACGACGAAGGCTCCCGATCGGCTCGTCGAGGGCGGTCCAGGTGGCATTGAGCCTCGGTTCGCTGGCATCGGGCTCTTGCAACAGATAGGGGGCATCGCGCTTGTCGGGTGCCGACACGCGCGTAAAAGCGCGAATCAGGTACCACACGCCCGCGACGAGACAGGCGACTAATCCGAGAAAGATCGCCGGATGCACTCTGGCCCTGAGCGGCTCACTCTGTGACATGCCACACCTCTGCTCTGATCTCTGGGTACTAGTCCTCATCCCCCGCGTTGAGCCAGTCGCCGCCTTCGAGCTGATGGCGCAAGTATGCCGTAATGAAAGGCTCCAGTTTGCCATCCATCACTCCCTGAACATCGGAGACTTCCAGGCCGGTCCGCTTGTCTTTCACCTGCGTGTACGGCTGGAACACATAGCTGCGGATTTGCATCCCCCATCCGATGGTCCCCTGCATGCCGCGCGCTTTGGCGGCTTCCTCTTCGCGTTTCTCTAGCTCGCGTTCATACAGACGCGCCCGCAACACCTTCCACGCGGTCGCGCGATTCTGATGTTGCGAACGCTCGTTCTGCGAGGTCACCGCGATGCCGGTGGGGACATGGGTGAGACGTACCGCGCTGGATGTTTTGTTGACATGCTGACCGCCCGCGGAGGAGGCGCGGTAGAAATCCATGGTGACATCGCCCTCTTTCAGGTCGATGTCGATGGTGTCATCGATCTCCGGCGCGACCTCGACGGAAGCGAAGCTGGTGTGACGTCGGTGCGCGGAATCGAAGGGGCTCAGGCGGACCAGTCGATGGACCCCGCGTTCGCTGCGCAGATAGCCATACGCCGATTCGCCCTGCACGCGGAACGTGATCGATTTCAGGCCCGCCTCATCGCCGGGATGCTCATCGAGAATCTCGACCTTCCAGCCCTGACGTTCGCCGAAGCGGGTCAGCATCCGCGCGAGCATCTCGCACCAATCCATGGCATCGACCCCGCCCGCACCAGCCTGCACCGACACGATGGCGTAGCAATGGTCGGCCTCCCCGGACAGGAGATTCTTTGTTTCCTCGCGCTCGAAATCGGCTTCCACCACGAGGAGATCGGATTCGAGGTCGAGGATGAAGGACTCATCGAGCGACTCGCGAGCGAGATCGAGATAGTCATCGAGGTCTTTGGTGCGCGACAACAGGCCATCCCACGTATCGGCGCGGGCGATCAGCGCGTTGCGTTCGCGGAGGAGTTCCTGGGCCGCGCGGGGGTCATCCCAGAAGCCGGAGGCCTGCGTGTCTTCATCGAGTATCGCGATCCTGCGGCGCAGTGTCGGGATGTCAAAGATGCCCCCAGATGGTGGCGATGGCATCGAGGAGTGTCTCGACGCGCTTACTGAGTTCTTCGAGGCGTTCTCCAGGAGATTGGGGGGTAAGCGGTGCAGCGGGCATGGGGGTGACTATACCGTGACTCCCCTCCCCCCGCCCCTCCCCACACCAGGTGGTGGAGGGGAGCCAGAAGAAGAAGAGGAG
>Ga0163150_10005672_pt1 | contig 15799 bp, 9 predicted proteins | sample OliLakLV19P2IB_FD_148628 | JGI IMG/M metagenome (GOLD analysis project Ga0163150, IMG submission 148628) | Freshwater microbial mat bacterial communities from Lake Vanda, McMurdo Dry Valleys, Antarctica - Oligotrophic Lake LV.19.P2.IB | ecosystem: Environmental > Aquatic > Freshwater > Lake >...
ACCCGACAGAGTGGCCCCCCCTTTAGTCACTCGATCACGTGTTGTGTCCCCCTTTAGTCCCCATCTCGATGCCGGATGAAGCCCGGGAGGTCGTCTTCCCGAAAGGCATTCCCGTCACGCTGCTCGACGGGAGGTTGGACCTTGCGGCATCGGCGGGAAGGCCCGTCACCTCGCCGAGCTCGGAGCACAGCGCGGTGTCCACAAAGGCCGAGGCCGGGCTGTCCAGCGAGGCCCCGGTCATCGAAGAACAGGCTCGCCGGTCCAAGCCGTTGGACGAGGGGGAGAACCTCCTCAAAAGCACCGCCGGCCCGAAATCCGTTGAGCAAAGGGCTGAGCCCGACAGCATTAACGGAACCGAGCCCGACACATGAATGCAGGACCTCGGCCCCTGATGCTTTAAATTTCGTTGCTGCTGGAGCGGCGATCATCAGGAAAACGATTTCAAACTCACCCCCCCTGGACGTGATTGTGACCGGCATGGTCATGGTCGCTTTCCCTTTTCAATGCTTTGCGACTTGCAGGCCGGCCAGCATCTTCATCAGGGTTTGCGGGTCGACCGGCTTGACCATGTGGTGATCGAACCCGGCTTCGTGGGAGCGGAGGCGGTCGTCGTCTTGCCCCCAACCGGTCACGGCGATCAGCACGACGCCCTTGCCCCATGGCTGTTCTCTGACGCGGCGACACGCCTCGTATCCGTTGAGCTTCGGCATTCCGATGTCAAACAAAATTACTTCGGGCTGGAACTCGCTCGCCACTTCCACCCCTTCCTGACCGTCGTAGGCGGTGCGGATGTCGTTGCCCATGATTCGCAGCATCATCCCCAAGCTATCCGCACCGTCCCGGTTGTCGTCCACGATCAAGATGCGGAGCGACGACTTCGATGCGGTTGGCTCCTCGTTACCGTCCGACTTTTGGGGTTTCGACGCCTCGACATCGACCGGCAGCCGGACGACGAACTCGCTGCCCCGGCCCGGTCCGTCGCTCTTGGCCTCGATCCTGCCGCCGTGCATCTCCACCAGACGTTTCACTAGCGATAGGCCAATGCCCAGCCCGCCCTGTGACTTCTCCAAGGTCCGATCAACTTGACTGAACATTTCAAAGATGCTGGTAAGCTTGTCAGCCGGGATACCGATGCCGGTGTCTCTGACGGACACTACCACGTCGCTGCCCTGGCGTTCGACAGTGAGCCAAATGTGGCCCCCGCGCTCGCTGTACTTGGCCGAATTGTTGAGAAGGTTCATGAACACCTGTGCCAGCCGGGTCGAGTCGGCGTCCATGATGATCGACGGCCTCGGCTCGATGATGGTGAATTTATGGTCCATCTCTTCGATTAACGGGCGGCACGTCTCAACCGCACTCGCGATCACAACCCCCAGCGGAACAAGCTCCTTGCGGAGTTCGATTTTGCCCTGGTTGATACGGCTGATGTCCATCAAATCATCGACCAGCCGTACCATCTGCTCGATCTGTCGCTCCATCATGGAGCGGCACCTTTCGACGGCTTCAGCGTCGTCCCCAGCCAATTTCATCACCTGCAAGCCGTTGCGAATCGGGGCCAGCGGATTACGGAGTTCGTGGGCCAACGTCGCCAAGAATTCGTCTTTGCGGTGGTCGGCTTCAGACAATTCGACGGAGAGTTTTTCCAACTGGTTTTCCGCTGTTTTCCTGTCCGTCACATCCAGATTCGTTCCGACCACCCATTCGGTTTCCCCTGCATCGTTGGTGCGGACGGTTTCGACCGATTCGATCTGGCGGCACTCTCCATCGCTCTGCCGCCGAATGCGAAATGTCCGGCGACTTTTCCCGATTCGCCGCACAGCATCTTGTAAAATCTCTTCCTGCTCTCGCAGGTCGTCTGGCAAAACTGCGGCAGTCCATTGACTGTATTGTACAACTCCATTTGGCGTGGGGGCCAACCCGTAAATTTGGAACATCACGGCATCCCACTGAATCTCGCCGGTGAGTACGTTCCATTCCCATATCCCCACGGCGGTCGCTTCCGTGGCCAGCCGCATCCGTTGCTCGCTCAGACGCAGCTTTTCCTCCGTCGCGCGGCGGACCGTCATTTCCAGCGCCGAGGGAATAAGATGTGTGATTCGCCCCTCCGTATCGCGCAGCGGCGAAACTTGAAAATCGATCCACACCCGCGAGTCGCCCGCCATGCGCACGGGCACGTCGTAGCGGACGACCTCGCCGTCGGCAGCACGCTCGCACGCGTCCCGCAATTGCGTCTGGATCTCGGGGGAATAGCTCCACCAGTAGCAGTCCCAGAACTTTTTCCCGAGTACTTCGCCTTCCGGGATGCCAGCCGCCTCCAGCGATGAGCGATTGGCATCGATTAACGTTCCGTCCACCGTCAACACGCCGACGAAGGCAAAGACATTGTACAAAACACTGCGGGTGAATTCCTGGCTTTCACGCAGCGCCGCCTCCTGCCGATGACGCTCGGTAATGTCTCGGAACACCAGCACGCAGCCGACCACTTCGCCTTCCTTACACCGGATCGGGGCGGCACTGTCGTCAATGGGCCGCTCCGTGTCGTCTTTGGCGATGAGGACCGTGTGGTTCGCCAGTCCTACGATGACGCCTTCCTTTAATGCCTGAAACACTGGGTTCTCGACCGTCTTTCGGGTCGTCTCGTTCACGATGCGGAACACAGCGTCGAGCGGTTGCCCCATCGCCTCGGCGGTCGTCCACCCCGTCAACGATTCAGCGACGGCGTTTATATTGGTGACGCAGCCCGCCATGTCGGTCGTGATGACCGCATCCCCGATGCTGGCGAGCGTGGTCCGTAAACGCTCGGCTTGCTCGGCGGCGGCTTGTTCGGTCGATCGGCGGGCTGCTACTTCCTGCTCCAGTTGTCTCAGGCGCTCTTCGGCCTGCCGTTGGGCTTTCCGTAGCGACTCGAACATGGCTATAAAGGCGAACCCGACGGCTAAGTAGAGGACGAGGCCGACTTCATATTCGGGTTGAAAAACGGCAAATGAGTAGTGGGGCTGCATGATGAAAAAGCCGACGGCGATCGCACCGGTGACGAGCGCCAGCAACCCTGGCCCCCTTCCTCCGTACCAAGCGGCAAAGCCTACAGCGAGAAACAAGGTGGTGAACGGAAGATGATCAGCCAGCAGTGGATCAAGCAGCAGACGAGCCACGACCGCAACAGCGACGGCAGCCAGTGACACTCCATAGGCAGCAGCAGCGGAGGGCGTCGCCTCTGGACCCTTGATTTCGTGTTTGGTAGCTTGTGTGTCCATAAAAGTATCCCCCATCCGTGCCGTCGGCGTTCCTTTTGACAGCACTTACTGTAGTGAGCAGGTCGGCTGATAGATAGGGTCAGCGTCTTTCTCGGACTGTCAACCTCGGGTTTTCCCAGGGTTCTTTTCGAGCTTACACCCCGCTTTTTGAATTTTAACCTCAATTCTTGATCCAGAAGAGAAGGCCCAACCGGACAGAATCGAGGCGATGATGTTCACCATTTCAGGTTCGTCGTCAGCGAGCAAGCAAATACTATCCGATCTGGACCGATTGCGGTTGAGTGGGCGGTTACCTATCCGGGAAATCGATATCCATTATGCCGGATGAGCTGAGCAAGATCGATGTACCAATTGTCTTGAAGGTAGTGCAATTTGATGACAAGTGATTCCGTTTCAAGCTACTCGCTCAAGCAGACCTCTCCCCTTTGTCTTGCCTTGTATCTGCCCGCATTCATCTTGCTCATCACTGCGATCTGATTGCAGAAATATCCCGACACTCTCATCCTGGGTGTTGCTGCAATCCCATTGATCCTTTTGGCTCGGGGTACTTTGCGTGTTGGAACTGATGATGCTGAAAATCTTGTTAGGTTTCTGGCTGGGAAGATCGAAAGCGAGTAGCGGGTTGGATGGACTACGCCTGAACAGAAAACGATTTGGTTGACTGTGTTTTATGGTGATTAAGTCCTGCAATCTCTGCGATTGGATCGGTTGCTACTACACCACCGACGAGTCTGGGCAAAGCTTCATTGGTCCGAGCAAGCAAACTCGATCCTTACAGGGAGCAATTACTTCATCTGCTTGAACGTTATCCTCGTATTACGGCACAGCGCGCCCTAGAGGAGCTTCGAAACCTAGGCTTTGATGGCCAGTATCCGATCTGAAGGAAGTGGACTGGGATGTTATGCCGCAACGGCAATGGGGTGGCAGCGGAAACGACGACATCAAGGAGAAGCGACAAGCAGAATTTCTGGTGCATCACTTCTTCCCCTGGAGTGCAGTTGTCCAGGTAGGCGTCAAGACAAGCACAGTTGCGCAGTCGGTAAAGAAAGTGTTTCGCACTACCGACCATCAAACTGATGTGTTAATTCAGCCAACGTGGTACTATTGAAGGAATGGCAATGATCGAAATCGCGACTGGAAACCTACTCGAAGCACACGCTGAGGCCCTCGTTAATACGGTTAATACCGTTGGCGTGATGGGCAAGGGAATCGCTTTGCAGTTCAAGAAGGCATTTCCTACGAATTTCAAAGCATACGAGAGCGCATGTGACCGCGGCGAGCTCCAAACTGGAAACGTCTTAGTGGTTCCACTTGGACAGCTCACCGACCCAAAGTTTATCATCAATTTTCCTACCAAGGCCCACTGGCGAGCAGATTCGAAGCTTGAACACATCGAGAAAGGATTGGTTGCGTTAGTTGAAGAGGTCAAGAGTCGCGGGATACAGTCAATTGCGATTCCGCCACTAGGCTGCGGAAACGGCGGACTCGCTTGGAGCCAAGTACGGCCCCTCATTGAAGCCGCATTCGCTCCTTTAGCAGATGTTCGCGTTTTGCTGTTCGAACCAAACGCGGTCGCTTCTCGAAGCAAGATGGTCGACAACACCAAGCGCCCAAATATGACGCAAGGACGAGCAGCCGTCCTTTGCTTAATGAGTCGCTACTTGGTCCCTGGGTATCTGTACCGCCTTTCAATGCTTGAAGTGCAAAAGCTTGCGTATTTCATGCAGGAGGCTGGCGAGAACCTTAAGCTCAAGTTTGAGAAAGCCCCATACGGTCCCTATGCAGATGACCTAAGAAAAGTGCTTCGCCACATCGATGGCCACTTCATTGAAGGCTATGGGGATGGAGAAAAGGCGAACAAACCTGACACTCCCATAAAGCCGCTCGCGGATGCTCGGAATGAAGCAGAACGCTTCCTAATGGAAAACAATCAAACACAGGAACGATTCTCCCGCGTTACCAAGCTGATTGATGGGTTCGAAACTTCCTACGGTATGGAGTTACTTTCCACGGTTCATTGGGTAATGAAAGAATCGCAACTGGCGGCGGAAGATGTTGGAGTTGCCGTCACGGAAGTGCAAAGCTGGAACGACAGGAAGAAGAAGTTGTTGGCAGTGGACCATATCCAACTGGCTTGGAATCGGCTTAAGGAACAGGATTGGGCTTAGGGTATTCGAACTTGAGGTTCGATCGTGAGTTCAAAGCTCCTTCTGTGGTAAGCTCAGCTCACTGTGAGGTGAGCTTTACTGCCTATATGGTATGCTCTGAATTTAATGTGGTACGCTAATCTTCTTGGCAGTCGTTTTCCAGGGAAAAAGTACTCCTTTAAACTCGAAACGCCCCCCAAACTCTTTAGCAATTTCGAGATAACCGAGAAGCGAAAGCGTTCCATTCGACCGAACCAGCGATGAGATCACAACGGGAGAGGTGCGATCGATTCGAGAGCATTAACTGTCAATCGCAACTAGGAATCAGCCGAAACCGGAGGGTGGCTGTGCAGCAACTCTCACCCTTTTCGTCGAAGCTGACCTAGTCGCTGTTGCACCACCGTAATCCAATCTCAAGAGACTTCAAATGAACAATCGGAAGTCATACGCTTTCGGGTGGAACGCGTTCAGGAGTGAACCGATCCTAGCGATTTCGTTTGACGATTGCACGGTCGCTGGGAGCTTCGGGTAAAGATCAAACGTATTCCAGTTCATTTTAGATAGCCCGAGGATCTCCTCCGCCAACACTCGCAGATCAGACTGCCCGCAATGCCGTCTTAACAAAAGAGGTGCAGGTATCCGATAGGCCAATTTCGCGACATGACGCATTGCGTATGGTGAAACGCCGAGCATCGGGGGCGGGTCTTTCCGCTAAGATTGGGTGCCATACGTTTCGAGCGACTGGAATAACCGCCTATTTGGAGAATGGTGGTACGATCGAAAATGCTCAAGCGATCGCTGCCCATGAGAGTCCCAGAACGACGAAACTGTACGACCGTACGTCAGACGAAATCACACTCGATGAAGTCGAGCGCATTCTCATCTAATCGTCCGATCACCTTAATCATTTTAGTCAGTTACTGACTGGTCCTGTCGGAAACTGTACCGGTGAATCGGGAAAACTCTCGACTCAGTTGAGTAGCATCGTATTTATGGCATTATTTAGAGCAGAAAGTTACTTCCTAATAGGTATCTCGGTTCCCAAACACATTATCCATGGTGATGGAACGGGAGAGGTGCTATCGCTTCGAGAGCACTAATTGTTAATCGCAACTTGGAATCAGCCAAAACCGCAGGGTCGCTGCGCCGCCACTCTCAGCCACTTCAGGCTTTGGCTAAGCAATTATCTACTCTCTACGTGATGAATTGGAAGTCATCGCGAAACCCTTCTGTCTTCAACAGCAGAGTCATGAGCACTCTCCAGTTTGCCAATTTGCTTTATTTAAATGGCTGTAAGTACGAATCATACAGTTGCGACGCATTTACAGGTGATTCACCGAGCAAACGCGCGCAATCGTTTGCAAGTTGCCCATGTGGCAGTTGCGATTCGCAAACCCTCGAGAGGAGATTTCGAGCATCCGCTACCAATCTTGCAATGTTTTCATACGTCAAAGCGAAGGAATCACTCGCTGTTGCGGCTCTTGTTGCCCGATTCTGTGGATGAACGCTTACTCGCTTAAATTTGAAGTTAGGATAGTTCTGCTTAAACCACTCGGCTGCAACCAGCAATTGCCCATGTTCATCTTTATTCAGTGGATTGCGTTGTTTCTTGCGACTTTTCGCCTCAATTATCCATGCTCGGTTTCGCGGCATCAGCCAAAGAACGTCTGGACCTTCACCGTTTACGTCGTGTCGTTCCGCAACGAATCCGAGTAGATTTCCCAATGACGCGAGTGCATGTTCAAACTGATTTGCGCTAGCGTTATTATGGAGATTTGAAACAACATCTTCGAAGGTCTTGAGCAACCCACGACGTATATGGAATTCAGAAAGGTTTTTTGCAATCGCAATCGCCTGTTCATCGACAAGCAACACCGGACGATATGGAGGGCGAACTGTGGGACGAAGCAAATTGCGATTGTGACTGTACGCATCTCGCTGCAAAGCATTGGCTTTTTCTTTATTTCCCCAATGATGTGCAATCCTCGCTGCTAATTGCTCCAACCAACCTTGCGTTTGAAGGTCATGCGAATCTGATGTCAAGGATTTCTCGATTCTTGAGATAGCACTCTCGTGATAGCCATCCTGCCACAGGTTGATCGCTTTGCGCTCAACAGACACACCTGGTGCAACCGTATTTTGCAAAATAGCATCATCGCAAACTGCCTGCACCTTCGATTCCAGCTGATTTCGAATGGCTAAAATCTCACTGGGTTTGGAAGCCGCGAGTTCCAATAGGTGCTGCTCAGTTGAAATAGTTCTCCGCCGCATTGTTTCCATATGCGGACGGAGATTTCCGCGAAGGAACTTTTTTTCTAGCACGCTCAAATTATCATTGGTCAATCGCTCATCTGTCTTCGTAGCTATGGGCGAGAATCGAAAATATGGAGGTGACTTTGCTTTAATTGCATCATCGACGATTGAAGGTAATAGTCGCTTCGACTGAATCCGTGGATCATTCGAAGCTGCTCCGTTAATACAAGACCAATGCTTCGCCGGATCTTTAACAAAGTTTGACGAGGCGTCGTAGATTTTCTGGATCAACTCGTCTCTGATTGCGTTTAGTTGGTAAGCAGGGAACGAACGACAAGCGGCTATTTGCGCAATATGTATCTGGCTAAGCACTGCTTCGAAATCGGCAAGGCTTGGGCCGACGACAAGCTCCAGTTTTTTAAAGACGGAATAGATACAGGCCGTCGTAGACTTACAATCCTGAGACATTTTTGCGAGGGAGATGTCAAAAGGCTTTTCAAGCTCATCTTCCTTCTTCGTTTTTTTTATTGCTGCAAGTAGGCACACGGGCGATCTCACCATTTTCTTTTCCGCTTTACTATTGGATGCACGAGCATTCGAGACGAATTTGAAGGCCGCAAACTTCCCAGCAAACTTTGTTTCCAACACTACGAACTTTGCGATTGCTGCAACAAATCCGTCGGTTGTAAGTTCCCAAGCTCCTTGCTCTGGTTCCCGTGTTTTGACTTGATAGCTGTCAAACACACCGTTTTGCTGTGCGAGAAAATCATCGTGATGCTCACACCAAATACTCTCGTAAGGGAGATTCGCACTGTGCATAGCGGTTATCAAGATCACACCATAGGCATGTTGATATCGAAATCGTCGTTGAGTCTCGTCGCCGGGATCATCCACATCTTGAACGGCGGTAGGACTTGAAATATTGCCAGAGCTATCAGTTTCCAATTCAATTTTCTTTCTAGCACGAACTGGAGCAGTAGTTGATTTTTTTTTCGCCATTTATCGACATCCCATTTCGTTATAAACTCCAGTCGACATGCGTTAATGGTGCTTGATTTAGCTGGCCTCGAACATGCGACCACTTTGGATGGAACTTATCCATGAGGTCGCGAAATCGATCGTTGTGCGATCGTTCTAGCAAATGCACCATTTCATGCGCGACAATGTACTCAAGACATTCTGGTTCTTTCTTGCCTAGTTCCGAGTTTATTCGAATCGTTCTCGCTTCAGCATTACAGCTGCCCCAACGGGTTTTCATTCGCTGAACATAGTAACCATCCACTTTGACTTTCAATATCGGTTGCCATTTTTTAATTAGCAACTCAGTTGCGGTCTTAACTTGCTCTCGGTACCAGTCGCCAATGAGCTGCTCTCTCTTTGAGAGCGTGGTATCGGGCCGAACTCGAATCGTCAGGTTGCGGTGCTTTAGCTCAATTGCTGGTGGATCATCATGTTCAATCACCTTGAGTAAGTACCGCTTCCCCCAGACAGAATGGCTCTCTCGTTCGAGATACTCTCGCGGGGTTTCGCGTTTCTGTTCTTGCAACTGCCTTTGTTGAGTCTTGATCCAGTCGAGCTTCGAGATTGCGTAAAGCCGGACATTGTCGAGCTTCATGCGAGAGGGCGCTGCGATTCGAACACGGCCATGAGGTGGGTGCACACTCAGATGGACATTCTTGATGTCCTTGAGAATTACATCGATCGTGATATCACCGAGCACGAGTTTCGACATCACCAGTACTCCTTTTGATTTTCAATGATGCGAAATACTGCATCGACTTGATCGTCGTCTTGGAGAATAGCAAACAGTGCTGACTTAATTACAGCTTCCTTGGCTTGTACTCTTCGCCAACTGTCCGGCTTTACTTTCTTGACGGTTTGGTCGATACGCAAAGCCAGCTCTAGGAGCTTGTCTCCGGATGTCCCGTAGGATGACGCTGATTCAGCAACCTTAGCAGCAGGCGACGTTTTCGATAGCAGTTCCTTGAGCTTGTTGTAGATAGCCCGCTTTCCAGAGGAATCAAGCGTTGCTGGGGTATCTTCTGATTTGCCCGCTCCGACTTTCTTCACTAGCTCGGCAATTCGCTTTAGATACTCTTCGTACGCAATCGCTTTAGCCTTCCTATCGGCTATGACTTCATCTAGTAGCTTCGACATTCGCTCGTAGAATGCTGGGTCGGTTAAGCTGTCAGTGATGATCTTCTTACGGACGTTGTTTTCAATCGTCTCAGCAATTGCATCGCGATTCCCCTTCATTCCCCCAAGCTTCTCATTGATCGCAGCCGCGATTCCTGTTTTGACAATCAAGTCTAGCAGACCGATATTGTCAAAAGGCGAGATCTTTCTTGGTTCGGAAGCTTCGATGTAGTTGTCGATCAAGTGCCGCATGTCTGCTTCATAGGGCTTTAGATCAAGCGTCTCGCCTGCCGCATTGCGGATGGTATCGCGAAGATCGACATAGTGCTTCATGAGCGTTTTGATACGAGTCACGTCATGCTCGCTATATCCCGCGTCTACTAAATCGTCGGCGATGTTGCCATAAGCCCGAAGCAGAGCAACAGTTCCCTTATAGAGTGCCGTTCGTTTCGGTTCACGCTCTTTCAAGTCTTCGGGAATCTCGACGTTGCCACAGAAGTAATGGATGTATTGCAACTGACCTTTGGGCGGCTCGACGGGCTCACAAATCAAGGCGAGTGCTTCGACTGCGTTGTCCAGTCGCTCTTTTCCCTTGGTCAGTCGATCTTTGAGAAGCACTTCCGACGATGCGTGGGCGTCGTCTGACTTGTCCAGTTCAGACGAGTAGACGGCAATGGCGTTCTCTACCTTCTTGAAGAGATCTTTGTAGTCAACGATGTAGCCAAAATCCTTGTCGTCGCCATCCAAGCGATTGGTACGGCATATTGCCTGGAACAAGCCGTGGTCCTGCATCGATTTATCGATGTAAAGGAAAGTACACGAAGGTGCGTCAAAACCAGTAAGCAGCTTGTCGACGACGATTAGCAGCCGCATGTTGGAGGGCTCCTTAGTGAACTTCTGCTTGGCGCTGTCTTCGTAGGTCTCCGTTTTAGTCTTGGACGGGGCGGCTTTTACGTCCTTTAAAAGTTCGGTGTAGGTGTTGTAAACGAACTGCTTGTCGGTCTCTGTATTCGCCCCTACTTCCTCCTTCGAGATGTCCTTGGCCTGTGGATCGTAGGACGTGATTACCGCACACCGTCCCTTGAAAGCCGATTTCTCAAAGAGTGTGAAGTACTTGCAAGCTTCAAAAATACTGGAAGCTACCAGCATGGCATTGCCGCGCTCGGTCGAAAGGCGAGGCTTACATGAAAAATCGAATATGATGTCACTGACGACTTTTTCCATGCGAGACTTGGAGCTGAGGACACTCTGCATGGTCCCCCACTTCTTTTTAAGCTCGTCTTTCTGCCAATCGTTCAGGCCCTTGGTCTTTGCCTCAAACCACTGGTCGATCTTCTCTTGAGAACCCAGCTTTTGATCGATGTCCCTTGCTTCGTAGATGAGATCGAGCACTACCTCATCTTCGACGGCTTCGCTGAACTTATAGGTATGGATGTAGCCACCAAAGACCTCAAGGCTCGTCGATTTGTCTTTCTTTAGCAGTGGAGTTCCGGTGAAGCCGATGAACACGGCGTTCGGCATAATTGCTTTCATCAGTTTGTGCAGTCGACCACTTTGAGTTCGGTGGCACTCGTCGACAAAGACAAATATCTCGCCAACAGTTGGGCTGGGCTTGGCTTCGAGTTCGCGGATGTAATCCTCAAACGCTTGGTCGCTTTTTAGCGCCGTATCCTTCTTGCCAAACTTGTGTACGAGAGAACATATAATACGAGGGCTATGCTCTTTCAGCTTTCCAACCAGATCGCGGCCACTGCCAGCTTGATAGAAACTGTCGTTCTTTTCTGACGAAAGCGTTCCTGATTCTCGGAGCACTCGAAGGATTTGCTTATCGAGTTCATCGCGGTCCGTAATGATGGCGATTCGTGCGTTAGGATTGTTCTCCAGTATCCAGCGAGCCAGGAGCACCATGACGATGCTTTTGCCGCTCCCCTGAGTATGCCAAATGATGCCCCCTTTTCGGATGGTGGCATGTTCTTGGGCCTTCTTGACGCCCATGTATTGGTGGACACGTGGCAATTTTTTGATGCCGCCGTCGAACAGGACAAAGTCATGCAGTAGCTCGATGATGCGATGCTTGTCGCACATTTTCAGCAGGTACTTGTCTAGTTTGTAGCGCGAGTTGTCTTCCTCATCTTCCTTCCATTTGAGGAAGAACTTTTGCGGGGTCTTGATGGTTCCGTATTGGAGACCTTCGGAGTCGCTTCCAGCGAAAACGAACTGAACCGTGCTGTAGAACCAGGCATTGAACTCATCGGATTGATTTGAGAGGCTTTGGTTGATCCCTTCGCCAATCGAGACGCGACTATTCTTAAGCTCAATAGTTCCAATTGCCAAGCCGTTGATATACAGCACCAGGTCCGGTCGTCGCTCATGCCCGCCTTTTAGCGTTACTTCTTCAGCGATAGCGAAGTGATTCTTGCTGGGCTGCTTCCAGTTGATCAGCCAGACCGTTTCTTTGGGTTTACCAAACTCGGCATCTACCGGGATGCCGTAGCGGAGGCAGTTGTAGACGTCTTGGTTTCGTTCGTAGAGGCTTTTATTTGTATCGGTGGCTTTTGAATTCAGTTTGTAGATGGCGCTACTAGCGGCAGTATCCGAGTAACCTGCCTCCTTCAGATAGGTAGCCAATAGCTTTTCTTCGATATTGCTATTGCCTTCGTGGTCAGACCAGTTGCCAAGGTAGCTGTAGTCCAATTCCTCACGAAACAGCTTGATGAGCCGCCGCTGAGTTTCTCGTTCCGGTTTTCCAATCTCGTGCATCATTAGCCCTTCATTAATTTGAACGAGACAACGTAGCTTTTCATTTCAACACCTCCCAATGTCCGCCTTTGGCAGGACCTATGCGGGCAATCATTTCATCATCTCGCAGTTGTCGCACTTGCTTCTCAATGGCGCTAATTGACCGTTTCAAACGTTCTGCCAACTCGGGTATCGTAATTTCCGGCTGTTTTCGCATTAAGTCGACGATGGCACGAGCAGTTTTGCTTAGCCGTTTCCCCGTAGTTTTCTCCTCAGTTTTCCCCTCAGTTTTCCCCGTAGTTTTCCCCTCAGTTTTATCGTTTCCGCCCGAAGTTTTCTTGGTTTCTCGCCAAATCGTGGTCACAAACCCGCCGCGAATGGAATATTCGGGTTCAGCCAGTCCCGCTTCGCGGCAAAGGCGAATCATATCGCCGGTACCGGTTCCCATGCGTTCGATGTACTGAGTCAAGTAAAGCGACTCGGCGATTAGCGGATTGTGCGGCACTGAATTGTGAGGATGGCGAAGCGCCTCAAGAGTTAGACTTCTGGGCAACTCGCCGGGGTTGGTAACCTCCAAGCGGTCTGAAAAGAGCATCACTTGAACGCTACCATTGCTGGTGTAGTCGCGATGCGCGACGGCATTGACTATGGCCTCGGCGACAACGTCGCGAGGGATTTCGTAGGTCACTGGAGCCTGCGCACTTTCGCTGCGTGTGCCTACCTGGGCAGCGATCTTGGACATCACAAAGTCGACTGCCGAATCAACCAACTGAAACACTCTACCTTTGTAGGTTTGATAGGAAGGAATGGGCTTGGCGACTTCAATACCATGAAAGTGAGCACATTTTATTTCTGACGTTGGAAAGAAATGCTGTGGATCTTTTCCGAACAGCAGAATGGCTGCGTTGGTTGGATATCCGTCTTCCGCTAAATTCAAGTGGGCGAGCAAATCTTCGGGCGCGGTCGCTTCCGTCAGGGGGAAATTGCGAGCGTATCGAGCTTGGCGAATGAACGCGATCATGGCGTCCGTGTCTAAGTCGTTGATGCTTGACTTCATGCATGGCGATGCATCAAAGGGGCCGGTACTGATCAAGTGTTCTTGAACCAAGTAATCGACCAGTGACGCATAGACGGCCGGTTTAAGTGTATCCAGATCCTCAAACCGTCTACGGATAAGTTCATTACCTGCTCGGCTGATAAACGATAGCATCTTCGGATGCTTAGCTTGGTCACTTGCTCCTTTGACGTAGATCAACCGAAGTTTGCCAGCGTCGGTGGCTGCGTTGAACTCATGCTCAGTTGGTGAGATGCCTTGTCCGTCCTCCAAGCCATATTCCTTCGCAAACAGACCCAGATAGATATCACAGTTGCGGACTTCATCCAGGTAAACACTGTCCGCACGACGATCGGCAGCTGGCAGGTCTTCAAACAGAAAGAGGTCAAAGAATCGTCGAAGCAATGGATCGGCATGAATATAATCGCGCAGGCCAGCACGCTCTGAGGCAAGCTCTTTTTGAACGCTGCTGATAAAGATTCGCCTACGAATCAATTTACGAATCCTCTTGGGAACAGAACCAAGCTGCGGGTAAGATCATGTCAGGCATGAACCGCCTCTTGCATTCTTACTGCTGTCGTCATCGACTTCACCAGCCGGATGCGGCCAGTGAGGAGCTCTTGCATCATAGCTTGCTTTATTTGACGACCTTTGAAGAGTTTGAATTCAAGCTCGGTTACCTCGGATTCAATAGCGGACAAGACGAAAGCGATCGCTTCCTGTTCGTCAGGATTTGGCAACTGGATACTGATTTTTCGAAACGAGGCTCCGTCCACACTTGGAAATGTGGAGCCAGTGGCAGATGCAAGTATTTCAGATACACCTGCTATTACCTGATGACTCATGAAGTCGGTACTGTTACTACCTTTTGCCCTAATCGCCGCGACGCCCCGTCCTATGGCGTAAACATCGTCCGCGAAATTCGTACGTCCAGTTGAACTTCCCCGGACACAGATCAAAAGGTCTCCAGATTTACAAAACCTTGCTGGCGCCCTCGTCCATTGAATCTTCTTTGGATATCTATCTGTAAACTCGGTGGGCCCATTGATCAATGGGCTACCGTCAGCGGATCGGTTGTAAGTAGACCCTGGTGGTGACTGCCCCATTATGACTTCGCCGCACTCGCCGAGCAGTTCTTTAGTCCATTTACTGCTATATCCAGGCAGTCGTCGTTTGCCGGTGAGCAATTCCTGCATGGCACCTTGCTTGATCTGCCGCTTCTTGGCGATCAGTTGCTCAAGTGAATCAATCCACGCATCCGCATCCGACAACGCTCCCGCAATCGCTTCCTGCTCGGCGAGATTTGGGGGAAGCCGGACAACATACGAACGCAGAATTCCAAGATTTGTGTGTGGTACGCCAGTTTGAATCGCACTTTCAAAAATCTGTTTTTGACCAAACGAGCTCGTGAAGTACTGATACAAGTAATTTACGTCAACGAACTCGCAAGCAAGCGATATCTTCATTTGGCTCTGAGAGATTAGAAACTCAGGGTACCCGCAATTCGGTACAATCGAAACTTGGCCTAACGTTCCTCTTTGAGTAAAGACTAAGTCTCCTGGCTTCGCCAAATTGGCTTGGAGTTTCTTTCCTTTTGAACGATCAACGTAGACAAAATCGCCTGACACAAATCGAGTACCCATGTTTTGGCCTCGAATTACTGGAATACCCGTCGACCTGTAGTCTGCTGACGTAAGATCTGATCCAAATGGACCACCTACAATTGCATTCGCAGACCGGGAAGCCAATGCAGTGAGGCGGCAGGTTTGCCACTCTGCAAGTTCGAACGCCGTAACTAAATTGGTCACTTCCATGCAAATCCCATCCTCTCCAGATGGCCATACACTTTTGACTCAAGCTCACTTACTCGCTCAGCCATCTTCGGCAACGGGCGATCGTATCGCTCGGCCAATTCTCGCACTCGGCTAGTAAGCTGCTGACTGATGCGATCCATCTCGCCGTGAATGGCGGCATCAAGCGTTGCTAACCACTTGTCGCCGACAACTAGCGTCTTGACCTCATCTTCACTGAGCTTGCCGTATTGTGCATATGCCAAGGCATCAAGTGCTGACTCGTCATCCTTGATTTGCTTCTTCAGTTCTGACTCCTGCGTATTCAGAGTAAGCCATTCATCTAAGAAAGCGATTTCGGATTGAGAATCGCTATCTGCTTGGTAATCAGCATTTGACTCGGCCACCTTTTGCACGTAAGACCCC
>Ga0163150_10005675_pt1 | contig 15797 bp, 13 predicted proteins | sample OliLakLV19P2IB_FD_148628 | JGI IMG/M metagenome (GOLD analysis project Ga0163150, IMG submission 148628) | Freshwater microbial mat bacterial communities from Lake Vanda, McMurdo Dry Valleys, Antarctica - Oligotrophic Lake LV.19.P2.IB | ecosystem: Environmental > Aquatic > Freshwater > Lake >...
CCACTGGCACTGGGCTATCGGGCCGATTATGCTGGGTCTTTCCCCGCTTGGGCCAGCTTTCGGCCCGCCCTGCTGTTCTAACCAGGAGCTCGCTTGCTGTGACCACCGAAAACGCCAACTCGCCCGATTTTTCGAAGGGCGAGGGACTGTTGCCGGCCATTGCCCAGGACGCCACGACGGGCGAAATCCTGATGCTGGCCTATATGAATCGCGAAAGTTACGCTGAGACGCTCGAGACCGGCCGCGCCGTCTACTTCAGCCGCAGCCGCAACAAGCTCTGGCGCAAAGGCGAAGAGAGTGGCAATGTGCAGAATGTGAAGGCGATCTTTTTCGATTGCGACGCCGACACCATCTTGCTCAAGGTCGAACAAGTCGGCGGAGCCGCTTGCCACGAAGGCTACAGCAGTTGCTTTTTTCGCCAGGTCACGCCCGAGGGTTTCAAGGTGGTCGGCAATCGAGTGTTCGATCCCAAGGAAGTCTACAAGAAAAAGTAGTTCGCTCGGCCGCGCGAATGCGGCAACTCTTCTGGTACGGTGAAACAGTCATGGACAATCGGTTGAAGCTGGGAATACCCGCGGGCAGTCTGCAAGAAGCCACCGGCGAATTGTTTCGCCGCGCCGGCTACAAAATCACCTTCAACTCGCGCAGTTATTTTCCGTCGATCGATGACGACCAGATTGAGTGCATGCTGATCCGCGCGCAAGAGATGGCCCGCTACGTCCAGGATGGCGTGCTCGACGCGGGGCTGACCGGCTACGACTGGATCATGGAAAACGGGTCCGACGTCCACGAAGTGGCCGAGTTGGTGTTTTCCAAAGTGAGCCGCCGCCCGGTGCGCTGGGTGCTGTGCGTGCCAGAGAATTCGTCGTTTCAGAGCGTCAAGGATCTCCAGGGCAAGCGGATCGCCACCGAAGCCGTCGGGTTGACCGAACGCTATCTGGCCCGGCACGGAGTGAAGGCCAAGGTCGAATTCAGTTGGGGCGCGACCGAAGTCAAACCGCCGCGACTGGCCGATGCCATCGTCGAAGTCACCGAAACCGGCAGCTCACTGCGCGCCAACCAGTTGCGCATCCTCGACGAAGTATTGACCAGCACGCCCCGCTTCATCGCCAATCATCAGTCTTACGCCGATCCCTGGAAGAAGCAGAAGATCGACGACATTGTGCTGATGCTCCGCGGCGCCATGGCGGCCGAGGGAAAAGTTGGCTTGATGATGAACGTGCCGCGAGACCGACTGCAACAGGTTCTGTCGCTGCTGCCTGCCTTGCAACAGCCAACCATCTCGAGTCTGGCCGACGACAATTGGGTCGATGTCAATACGATCCTCGATGAAACGATCGTGCGCCACATCATTCCGCGCCTGAAGGCGGCCGGCGCCCGCGGAATTGTCGAGTATGGGCTGACCAAAGTCATTGAATAGTCGGACATCTGAATAGAAAGTCACGCTATGCCAATAAAACTCTCAATCCGCTGCTGGTCGATCGCGTTGGCATGCTGCTTGGCGCTTGTTATCGCCGCGGGTGCCGCTAGGGCGGCCGAAAGCTTGCCGCTGGTGATCCGCGAGGATTTCGAGCAGAGCGCGGCCCGTTGGCAACCGACGGATGCCGCGGCCTGGAAGATTCTGGAAACGCCCGAAGGCAAAGTTTACAGCCTGTTCCAACAGAGCAAATTCAAGCCGCCACACCGCAGCCCGGTGAACATCGCAATCTTGAAAGATGTGATCGTCGGCGATTTCGTGTTTGAGACCAAGGTGCAAAGCACGGTCAAAGACTATGATCATCGCAGCATGGTGATGGTCTTTGGCTACCAGGATCCGGCACATTATTACTATGTGCATTTCGGCAAAAAAGCCGACGACCATGCCAACCAGATCTTCATCGTCAACGATGCCCCGCGGCTGAAGATCTCGACGAAGTCCACGCCGGGCACGCCCTGGGACGTTTCCTGGCACGACGTTAAGATCGTTCGCAACGTGTCCGACGGCAAGATCGACATTTACTTCGACGATATGCAAAGTCCCGTGATGACCGCCACCGACAAGACGTTCGCCTGGGGCCAGATTGGCATTGGCGCGTTCGACGACCTGGGCAACTACGACAATCTCACGTTGCGCGGCACAGTGACCAAGCCATCACCGCGATAAGTTCATACGAAAACGTCAAGGCCACTGGCGGTCGACTGGCCCGCAACCTAAAACAGATTCTTCATCCAAGCAAAGGAGTCCTAATACCATGAGTGCTGAATCGCGCCTGGCAGAGTTGAAGCTTGAATTGCCTCCGGTGCCCAAACCGGCTGGCGTTTACAAACCGATCGTGGTGTCGGGCAACATGGCTTACATGTCGGGCCATGGACCGCTTAAGGCCGACAAGACGATGCTCACCGGCCGAATCGGAACTGACGTCGATCTGGAAGCCGGCATCAAGGCCGCGCGGCAGACCGGCCTGGCTCTTTTGGCCACGCTGCGCGACCACCTGGGCAGCCTCGACCACGTCGTGCGCGTCGTCAAAGTGCTGGGCATGGTCAACTGCACGCCCGACTTCACGCAGCATCCCAAAGTCATCAATGGTTGCAGCGAACTGTTTCGCGATATCTGGGGCGAAGACCACGGCGTCGGCGCACGCAGCGCCGTCGGCATGGGATCGCTACCTGGCAACATCACCACCGAAATCGAAGCAATCTTCGAGCTTGCTCCGAAGCCGTTTGGCTAAGTGTGCATTTCTCCTTCTCCCTCTGGGAGAAGGCCGGGATGAGGGTGCCTTGGCTGCGCGCTCTCATCAACACACTGCGGCAACAATATCCGTGACGCGCCCTCACTCAACCTCTCCCAGAGGGAGAGGAGTGGGAAATAGCAGTTTCTCCTTCTCCCTCTGGGAGAAGGCCGAGACGAGGGTGCATTTGTATTGCTCTCTCATCAAAAAAGTGCGCGCACAACACCAGCAACGACGCGCCCTCACCCAACCTCTCCCAGAGGGAGAGGGGCAGGAAGTCGCTCGCGACCGTTAGAGATCTCCACCGCCCGACATGGCGTCGCCGAGATGCGCGGTTTCGTTGAGCGTTAGCAGCTTGAATTCTTTTTCCCAGACGACGGTGCTGATCGAGCCGTTTCGAAGCTCAAACGGATTTCGCTCGGCGGGAACTTCGAGCAGCGACTTGAACGCCGCCGACAGCGAGCCGCCGTGCGCCACGACGACCACATTTCGATAACCGGCCTCACGCATGGCGATAAACGCTTCGCGCGCTCGCGCCATCAGATCGCGCCGCGACTCGCCCTGCGGAATGCGATAGTCGGGATCCTGACTTCGCCAACGCACCGCGTCATCTGGAAATCGCTGGCCGATCTCCTGCCAGCAATGACCCTGGAAAATCCCGGCGTTGATCTCAACCAGCCGAGGTTCCAAAGTCACGCTCCGACTTAGCCGCTGGGCGATACACTCGGCCGTGTCCAGGGCGCGGCGCAAAGGGCTGGCAACCACGGCATCGATATCGAGCGCACTCAGAGCGGCGGCCACGGCCTGGCACTGGCGGATGCCAAGCGGCGACAACTGGCTGTCTAACTGGCCTTGGATCCGACCTTCGAAATTAAAGGTCGTCTCGCCATGGCGCACGCAATACAACTTCATCGGATCCTCGGTGTCCGCAGCGATCCGCCAAAGAGCTCGCTCGCGCTATGGTCTGCTCGATGTCGCGTGCTGGCGCCAAAAAAGTCCGCACGCATGCCGCATGCTCACCACGAGCGCTCTTGGCACGGCAGAATTTTACCAGACCACTGGAAATCGCGTAAGCGGCGAGCGCGCGTTAGCGCAGTGTCGTTTTACGAGGATCGCGATCGGAACTGGACCAACGCACTGCGTTACCACTGTTTGGGCCAGCATCCTTCGGGCCACCGCTATTGGGGGCGACTTGCTGCCTGGTCCGGGGAACTTCGAGCGAGGTCAGATGCTTCGACTTTTGGGCTTCGCGATCGGCGACCAACTGTCGCAAGAAGGCGGAGCTCGCGCGATCCAGTTTGATCACTTCGCTCTTGGCCTGCGGATCGGTCAGCGAGCGGACGATGCAAATCACTTCCGCGCCATCGCCGGCGCTGTCCACTTTGGCCATCGCGGCCTGTTCCGAGGCGTTGATGGCGGCCGAATAGTCGGTCGAACCAAAGCGATTCGCCGGGCCGCCGCGCGAACCGCCGGCGAAACTCGGCTTGGGCATCTTGGCGGGCATCGCCGGAACACCGCGACCCGCGACCAGTTGCGATTGCTCGCCAGACGCTTGGTTCTCATAGATGGCGGTCAGCCCCGATTTGTCGAGCTGGCTGTGGATCGTGGCCAGCGCCGCATAGAGTCCTTCGTTGTCGGCCGGATCCGCGGCGTTGCACACGCCAATCACGTGGCCATCGGCCGAGTACAATCCGCCGCCGCTGCGCCCTTGCACCGGCAATCCAGAAACTTGCAAATTCGGCGGCCCAAGAAATTTATCGATCGCCGTAATCCGGCTCTCAATGGCCGTTGGCTCTTTGCCATTATTACAACCGACCGTCACCACCTTGTCGCCTTTGGCGATCCTAAATCCCTTCGGCGCCACCGGCGCGACGCTTACTGGAACACCCGGCCGAATGCTCACCAGCCCAACGTCGGTTTTCAGATCATAGCTGACCAGTCGGGCCGGCAATTTTTGCGGAGCGCCCTGGCCGAACAGATCGACCGTGATCGTTCCCTGACCTTTTGAATCGCGAAACACGTGGCCGCAGGTGAGCACCAACGCTTCGCCTTGACGCGAGTCGATGATCGTGCCCGAGCCGTACGAAAAACCTTGCGGGTCGCCGATTGTCAGGCGACAGCTCGAAAGAATCAGATCCTGCGGGTTGACGCCTGAAGCGGGCGGTGACGAACGCATGGTTGCCGGTTCGTCGGTCGGTTGGCCATCGGCCGGCTGAACATCAGCCACTTGGACATCGCGCGAGCGAGCTGAAAACGGGTTGCGGTCCACTCGGCCAGGCAGCGACACGCTTTGCACCGGCGAATCGGGCGACTGGGCGCGCGCAATCTGGCCCCCTTCCGAAGGCTGCACGCGGCTCTTGGCAAACAGTTCGAGCAGTTCCGAGCGGCGCGAGGCGCCGGTGACGCGGCCCACTTCCTTGCCGTCGACCAACATCACGAAGCAAGGAATGCTTTGAACATTGTGGCGCGCGGCCAGGTCGCGCTCGTTGTCGATATTGACTTTGCGAACCGGATATCCGGCCCGCTGGAGCTCGGCGACCGTGCCATCCATCGAACGGCAAGGGGCGCACCACGGGGCATGAAAGTCCAACAGCACCGTCTCGCCCACTCCCGAAAGAGCCACAACCAGGGCTGCGATCTGCATCGAGACCATGTTTCCCTCCATGGAAAAAATATTGCCCCAACTCTTAATTCCGCCTTAGCAGTTGCAGGTGCGCACTCTCAGCGAGAAAACAAGTTTTCGCTTGATCCCGGCCCTAGTGAACTCGGTGGAAACAGACTCTTAGCGCAGAGCCTGAGGGCGGGATCGCTCGAACAACCTCCTTGTCGTCTGCGTGAAACGCACTTGCGTAGCTGTCGCTTCGGGCCGGCATCCTGCCGCACCCGCAGGCACTTGGTGTGTCTGGCGACGGTGGGGACCGCAACTCACTTTTGGTTCGGAAACACAAAAGTGCAACATCTTGGTCCGTTTTTCCAATTCTTACAATCGCAGTTCTCGGCCACCTCGGAGCCAGATTCAGGCGTTTTGGCCGCAAGTCTCAACACTTTGGCCCGTTACGCATGCCAGCATCATCGTACAATAACCCCGAGAACAGAGCCGAGTGGCCCGCATTAGCATCTGGCGTGCCAAGTGAGAGCGAAAACCACTGGCGCCGCTCGCCAGGGCCTTGAGGCTCGCGTTACTATAGAAATGGTCCTTCGCTGGCGAAGAATCGTTCGTGGGCAAGTCGCTTGACGGGCGCGCTGGTGGCAGTAGGCTCAAGCATTCAATTTTTTTGATTCCTCGCGGTGGGTATTCCGATGCGCAACTCCTATGGCTGGCCGATCACGTTGGCCGTCGTAATGATCGTGCTCGTCGTGTCGCTGATCGTCGGCTGGATCTCGCTGACCGTGCGCGAGATCGAAAAGACGGCCCAGTTTTGGGTGCTGCTGTTGGTCGGCACCGTCTTTCTGCTGTTGGTGCTGGTCGGGGTCGTGCTGTACCTGCTGATCTCCATCAAGGGCATTCGGCTCAACCAGCGCCAGTCGAACTTCATGGACAGCGTCAGCCACGAACTGAAGTCTCCGATCGCATCGCTGAAACTCTATCTGCAAACGCTCTCGCGCCGCACTGTCACCGAAGAACAGCAGGCCAATTTCTATCGCTTCATGCTCGACGACGTCGAGCGGCTCGATGCGCTGATCAATCACATGCTCGACGCGGCTCGGCTCGACCAGCAGCCGGTCGAAACGGATCTGGTCGACGTCGAGCTATCGGCCATGTTGCGAAGTTCGGCCGAAACAGCCTGCTTGCGCTATCACCTTCCGCTGGAGACGATCCGGCTCAATGACACGCCCGCCACGCTGCACGCGCGGCCGATCGACATCGAAATGGTATTTCGCAACCTGATCGACAACGCGATCAAATATGGCGGCGCCGAACCGGTCGTCGAAATCGATTCGCAATTCTCGGGCTCGATGATCGTGACTCGAATCGTGGACAACGGCCCGGGCATTCCGGCCAAGCTGCGGCGCAAGATCTTTGGCCGGTTCGTGCGGTTGGGCAGCGAGCTCGAGCGGCAGCAGTCGGGCACCGGCCTGGGGTTGTTCATCGTTCGCACGCTGGTCAAGCGCATGCATGGCACCGTGGCCGTTCGCGACCGGGGAACGCAAAGCGGAACGATCTTCGAAGTTCAATTGCCGGCGGTTCCCGCTCCCTCGCCGGCACTGCCGCCGGCGGCCGATCAAAAAGCAAACCCCGAGGGAGTGCTCGGAAGTCGTTAGCCTATGAAGCATATTCTAGTTGTCGAAGACGAGCAGCATCTGGCGTTTGGCATCAAGTACAACTTGGAAGCCGAGGGCTACGAAGTCACGACCGCCGGCGACGGTCCGGCCGCATTGAAACTGTTCGAAGAAAACCTGCACAGCCCCGACCTCGTGATCCTCGACCTCATGCTGCCCGGCATGAGCGGGTATGCGGTATGCGAAGCCCTGCGCGAAAAGGGGAATGACGTGCCGGTGTTGATGCTCAGTGCGCGCACGCTGGTCGAAGATCGCGTGCGGGGGTACGACGTGGGTGCCGATCAGTATTTGCAGAAGCCGTTCGAGTTGGAAGAGCTATTGAGCATGACGCGCAATCTGCTGTCGCGCCGGACCAAGGCGAGTCCGCGTCCGGGCGGAAAAGCCGTCGGGCCGATTCTTGAATTCGGCCAGGCGGTTGTGGATTTCGACACGTTCAACGTCGTCGTGGCCGGCGAGCCGCTGCGACTGACCCACACCGAAATGAAATTGCTGCGTTACTTCGCCGAAAACGAAGGCTCGGTCGTCACGCGCGCCGAGTTGCTCGAACACGTGTGGGGGCTGTCGCACATGCCGACCACGCGCACCGTAGATAATTTCATCGTGAACCTGCGCAAGTACTTCGAGGAAGACCCGGCGCGACCCAAGCATTTCCTCAGTGTCCGCGGCGCCGGCTATCGGTTCGTCGCCAGCGGCGCGGGGTGAAATACTAGCGCAACTTCAAAACTGGCGCGTCGGATGAGTGTTTCGGGGCGGCGTGTTACTGGTCGCCCTGGACTTCGAACATGTAGAAGACGTTCTTGGTGGTGTTGTCGTAAAGTTTGATTTGCAACTCTGCGCGGTGCTTGCCGGCGCGGGTGGGGCGAACCCAGACGTGGACGTAGCCGACGCCGATCTTACCGTTGGTTTGCGGATCTTGTTTGAGAATGGCCACTTCGCTCGAGGTTAGCGTGCTGGCGATGAGTTGGATCGACTTCTTGTCGTCGGAAATCTTCACCGCTTTGGGCATGGGCGGAACGATGGGATAGCGAATCTGCAACTGCACGACGTCGCCCACGCGAACCTTGATGACGTGCTCCGCGTTCGGATCGTAAAGATTCGTCGGCGGGTCGATGGTCAAGTTTCCTCCGATCGCCATGAATCCGTCGCCCGGCGCTTTGGCAGCGCCCGTTTTTGGAGGCTGGGCCTGTGCCAGTGGAGACAGGCAACACAGGATGATCAGCGCTAAAGTCGGAACGGTTTTCATGGCGGCGATCCTCGAATTGGAGAGAGATGCCCGACGTGCGAAAGTCGAGCGCATCGTGACGCTAAAGGTGATAGCCGATCGGGCCACGCAATTCAACGTGAGAAATTAAAGACTCCCGTCCCCTTTATTTGCGCGTCCTCATTTCAACGTTGGCTGGCCGCTGACCGCAGCCAATAATTAGCCACGGAGTTCACCGAGTTCGCCGAGACATGCAAGCAGCGCTGATGAAATTCGTTGTGCCGTCGTGTCGTTGTGGTTTTTTCCTCGGCTTCATTGACCGTCGCGGCACGACGCAATCGCTAGAGAGAAGTAAATCCGATCCGTCGTGTGCATTCGTTTTAGTCTCGGTGTTCTCTGTGCCCTTCGTGGCTAGTCTTTCTCAGGGTGGCCCAGACGACTTTGTCGTCTGGGTTGCGAGGCAACAAGAGGTTGCTTGTTCAAAAAGGGCGGGCCATTTAGGTGGATCGCCTCGTGTTCCTGGATCACCCTGACACAAAAACAATCCGCCTCATCAGGCAATGTCGGCACTTGCACGTGGCCGGCTTTCGCTGCTCTGTTATTTTTTTCTCGCACGGCGTAAAACTGCGGTACCTTTCTTACCCCGTTTGGAGCGAGGAGGCACGGTGGCAATACACTTCGAAGCGAGCTGTCTGATGGCCCACCCAATGCAACTGACTGCTGCGGCGATCTTCTTGCTTGTCTTGCCGTCGGTCTAGTGCGGTACCGTAAAGCGCCGGCCAGGTGATGGGTGGCGAGACCCTTGGAACCGTCTGTCTTGAGAAAGAGAGATCGACCATGACATTTTCGCGACGGTTGTTTTTTGCTGCCGGGGTGTACGGGCTGATAGGCTTGACGCCCTTGTTTTTTCTGGAGAGTTCGCTGGGCGAGCAGGACCCGCCGCCGATCACGCACCCTGAGTTTTTCTATGGCTTCGTTGGCGTCGCCCTGGCCTGGCAGGTGATGTTTTTGCTAATGTCGCGAAATCCGCTCGCCTATCGGCCGTTGATTCCGGCGGCCATTTTGGAGAAGCTGGCGTTTGGCATCGCGGTTATCGTGTTACTCGTGCAAGGCAGGGTTTCGCCGGGCCCGGTGGCCGGAGGAATCGTGGACCTTGTGTTGGCCGGGCTGTTTACCTATGCCTACGTTCTGCTCGGACGCATCGCCTCAAGGAGTGCAACGTGAGTAAGCTCAATCGCCGTCGCCATCGCAAGCCCCAGTTCCAGCGCCGCGCCCCTCCAGGCGCGGCCCCCGGCACGCTGGTCAGCGATCCGGCTGCGCCCAAGCCAATCGTGACGCTGATGGCCTATGGCCCAGAGTCGTTCGTCGAGCAGGAGCTGCGCACGCCAGCCGACTTCGACAAGCTAGCGGAGATCATCAAGCAGTACCCGGTGACGTGGGTGAACGTCGACGGGCTGGGCGACGCCAAGGTCGTGGCGCGGCTGGGCGAGATCTTTGGCTTGCATCCGCTGGCTCTGGAAGACGTGCTGAATACCCATCAGCGCTCGAAAGTCGAGCAGTATGGCGATCACTTGTTCATCGTTGCGCGGATGATCGAAGGGGGCACCGATTTCGAAACCGATCAGTTGGCTATGTTTCTCGGCCAGCGGTTTGTCGTCACATTCCAACACATCGTGGGCGATTGTCTCGACCCGCTTCGCGAGCGCATTCGCGGTGGCCGGGGAATCCTTCGCAGTGCGGGACCCGACTACCTGGCCTACGCCATGCTCGATTCCGTCGTCGACTCGTACTTTCCGATTCTCGAAAAATTTGGCGAGGAGATCGAGTCGCTCGAAGACGCGATCATCAACAAACCGGACCGCGGCATCATCAGCCACACGCACGAGGTGAAAAGCAAGTTGCTGGTGTTGCGCCGAGCAATCTGGCCGCTGCGCGACGCGCTGCACGTGTTGGTGCGCGACCCGAACCCCATCATCAGAGAAGACACTCGCGTCTATCTGCGCGACTGCTCGGACCATACGTTTCAGATCATCGATCTGCTCGAGACTTATCGCGAGTTGGCCTCGGACCTGCTGGAGCTCTATCACTCGTCGCTCAGCAACCGCATGAACGAGGTGATGCAGGTGCTGACCGTGATTGCGACGATCTTCATCCCGCTGACGTTCATCGTGGGCGTCTATGGCATGAACTTCGACACGTCGGTGTCGCCCTGGAACATGCCGGAATTGAAATGGTACTTTGGATATCCGGCGATTTGGGGCGTGATGATCGCGGTTACAGTGGGGTTGCTCTTGTTTTTTCGCCGCAAGGGGTGGCTTCGCGGAGTGGCGGCAGCCGAGCGCCGGACGTCGAATGCCGATCCGCCGGCGCAGGCCTGAAACGGCCTCGTGGTTTTATCTGCGGCAGCGGCGCGATCGGGCTGGGTTTTAGTTAATATAAAACCTTATGAGCGCCGACCAGCCGGAATCTGAAATCAAAGAGCCACCGCCCGCAAATCGACGGCGGCTGTGGACATTTCGGCTGGCGGCCGTGCTTGTGGGCCTGGCGCCATTCGCGATCTTTGAAGGCCTTTGCCTGCTGTGCGATTGGGGCCGCCCGAGCTTGCATGAGGATCCGTTTGTCGGCTTTCGCGCGACGCAGCCGCTGTTCGTGCTGAACGACGACGAAACTCGCTATGAAATTCCTCAGTCGCGGCAGTGGTATTTTCGCCCGGCGTCGTTCGCGGCCAAAAAGCCGGCCAATGAATTTCGCATCTTCTGCCTGGGCGGTTCGACCGTGCAGGGCGAGCCGTTCGAGCCGGCGACCGCATTTCCAAAATGGCTCGAAATCGCCCTGCGGGCGGCCGATCCGAAGCGTGATTGGAACGTGGTTAATTGCGGCGGAATTTCGTATGCCACGTATCGGCTCGTGCCGGTGCTCCAGGAGGTCCTTCAATACCAGCCCGATCTGATTATCTTTTGCGAGGGTCATAACGAATTCTTGGAGTATCGCGCGTTCGATCACATCCAGCGTCGCGGCAAGATTCTGAATGCCGCGTTGGACGTGGCTTCGCGCTCGCGCTCGTTCACGTTGCTGCGCGAGGGCTATTTGCGGCTCAACGGCGTCTCCTCAAGCGACACTCGCGATCAGCGGCCGAAGCTGCCGACCGAGGTCGAGGCCTTGCTCGACTACCGTGGCGGGTTGGAAGAATATCACCACGATGAGGCCTGGCGGAGCGGCGTGATTTCGCACTTCCGCTATAGCATTCGCCGCATTGTCGAACTGACGCGCGAGGCCGGCGTGCCGTTGGTGCTGATCAATCCGGTGAGCAACTTTGCCGATTGTCCGCCGTTTAAGTCCGAGCATCTCGAGAGTCTGCGGCCGGACGAGCTGGAACAGTGGGAGTCGCTTTGCGAAGCGGCGCGCGGGCACCTGCACACCGAGCATCGCGATCTGTACAAAGCGGCCCAGTTGTTCGAGCAGGCCTGCCAACTCGATCCGCTGCACGCCGGCGGGTTCTACAATCTGGCCAAGTGCTATGACGCCGCCGGCGAATTTGAGCTGGCGCGCGCGGCCTACCTGCAGGCCAAGGATCTTGACGTCTGCCCGCTGCGAGTCCTTCAACCGATGAACGACGCGGTGCTGGAAATTGCCAGCGAGAGCGACACGCCCCTGGTCGACGCCTTGCAATTATTCGAAAGTCGCAGTGCCCACGGCATCGTCGGCGGCGATTGGCTGGTGGATCACGTTCATCCGGGGTTTGCTGGTCACCAATTGCTGGCCGATGCTTTGACCAAAAAGCTGATCGAGATCGACATCGTCGAGCCGCTTTCCGGGTGGGAAGAAATCAAGCAAGAAAAGTATCGCGCTCACTTCGATTCACTCGACAAGCTCTACTTCGAGCGCGGAATGGCGACTCTCCAGCGGCTGCGCGGCTGGGCCCAGGGACGAGTCAAACGTCTGCGGCCGGGTGTGCAAGAGGCCAAACCCGAAAAAGTTGGCGACAGCGCCAAGGAAGGCGATTGAGCGCGGGCCGTCACCCGGTGAGGCCGGGAAGTACGCCGTCGCCGCAATAGTCCGGGTTGCCGAATCGATCGATCCGATGGCCCATGCCGTGGGCGAGCGACAGCAGCAGCCGATTGTGGGGCAGGGCGGGATACTTGATCGATCGCCCCATGCGGAAATCGAGCCCGCCGCCGATCAGGACGAACGGAATGTTGTCGTGCGTGTGGCTGTTGCCCTTGCCCAGTTCGTTGGTCCAAACGATCAGCGTGTTGTCGAGCAGCGAACCGCCGCCGCCCGGCTCCGGCGTGTCGGCCAGGCGCCGCGCCAGATAGACGACCTGTTCGCAGTACCAGCGATCGATCTTGGTCAGATTCTGGTGCGCTTTCTCGTCGGTGTCGGGACTGTGAGAGATATCGTGATGGCGTCCCTCGATGCCGAGCCAGGGCATGGTCGCGTCGCTGGTCGAGTAGTTGTATTGCAACGTGGCCACGCGCGTAAAATCGGCCACGAAACTGTTCACCATCAGATCGATCTGCATCTTGCTGAGCCGCGGCATTTCGGTATCTTGCTGCTTGACTCCCGGTTCGACCGCGGGCGGCGGCGCGGCGGCCCCTTCGGTCTTCATCGCGCGCAGTTGTGTTTCCGTGTCGCGGATGATGGTCGCGTGCTCTTCCAGCAGCCGGCGATCCTCGGCGCTCACGGCCGAGGCCATCGTCTGGATTTCCTGGCGCAACGGATCGAGCACGCTGGCCAGGCTTTCCTTGTGCTTCGTTCGACCGTAGAGCTTGGCGAACATCTGGTAAGGATCGTTGACCGGCGTCACCGGCTTGTTCGGTCCTTCATAGACCATGCGCGTCCAGGTGTCAGCCCGTTCGGCCACCATCACTCCGAACTCGAGCGATCCGAAGCGCGTGCGTGTCTCCGGCTGACCTTGCAGAAACTGCTTGAGCTCCTGATCGATCGACCGTCCGCGCGACCAGCCTGCCGGATGTTCGGAGCAGCCGCCCAGCACGTTCCCGGGATAGAGCTCGATTCCGGTCAACAGGCAGCCGATGCCGCGCATGTGCTGATCGCCGTCGCCTTTGACTTTGTCGCAGAGCCCGTGAAGTATGAGCGAACGTTCGCGGAAAGGAGCCAGCGGCTCAAGGCTTTCCTTGAGCGTGAACTTGTCGCCCTCTTCGTCGGGCCAGAACGTGTGGGGCACGACGCCGTTGGGGCTGAATACGATCACCAAACGCTTTTTGCGTTTTGGAGCGTCGTCGCCGCGCACGCCCGAGAGATTCATGACCAGCGGCAACATGGCGGTGCTCACGCCCACGTTGCGAATGAACTCTCGCCGTCCGATTCCACGAGCCATGTCACGTTCCCTTCGATTCAGTATCAGTGTATTAGTGTTACACCCAACGGTAGCCTATGCCAGACAGAAGCAGTGCTTAATTCGCGGCCTGTTTCTCATTTTCCAGATCTGCAAGCGTCACCCGCATGGCAATCTGCTTGAAAAGCTTGCGAATATTGAAGTTCTGGCGAGCGAACGACTCGCGCAGGTCTTCGTGCGCCTTGGGGCCGAAGGCCCGAACCGGCTGTTGAACCGAAAAGTAAAACAGTTTTTCGACAAAGGCGGCGTGGCTCTCTTCGCTGCCGGCCAGAAAGACAGCCAGTTCACGCGCGCCGTTGAATTGAATGTCTTCGTCGGCACGACTGCGATAGAACCCGGAGGCGTCGACGGGCTTGCGATTGTCCTCTGTGCGAATGCGGCCGATGGCGTCGTAACGCTCCAGCGAAAAGCCCAACGGGTTGATCAGCCCGTGGCACGAGACGCAGGCGTCGGCTTTAGTCTGAAGTGCGACGCGCTCGCGCGTGTTCAAGTCGGGATGCAACTGGGGCGGCAACGGCACGAACGCATCCGGCGGCGGCCGCAACGTTCGTCCAAGCACGCCGCGCGCCAGGAACACGCCACGGCGAATGGGCGATGACGACAGGGTGTCGGCAAAGGACGCCATCAGGTAAGGATGCGACAGGATTCCGGCCCGATCGCTGGCGCCGACCGACACCTTTTGAAAAGGCGCGTCCGCTGGCAACTCCACGCCATACAGCTTGGCCAGCCGCCCATTCAAGTACAGCACATCACTCAAGAAGAGCTGTCGAAAGTCGGCGTTATTGTCATGAATCAGCTCATCCAGAAACAGTTCGAGCGACGTGCGCAGATCGGCGGCGACATCGGTATTGAATTCGGGAAACGCCGTCGCGTCCTTATTGAGACTGCGCGCTTGATCGAGCTTCATCCAATGCACAAAGAACTCGCGCAGTTTGGCGTCGCACCGCGGATCGAACTGCATTCGCCGCGCCTGGGCGGCTATTTCCTGCGGCGTGCCCAGTTTGCCCGCCGCGGCGGCCGCCAGCAGTTCGGCGTCGGGCGGAGCATCCCACAGCACAAACGCCAGCCTTGAGGCGGTGTTGAACTGCTTCGCGCCTTCTCCCTTGACCTCGTGATACAAGAACCAAGGAGACTTGAGCACCATCAACACGACGCGGTCAACGCCCGTTTCCAAGTCGGGCGTGCTCGCCAGCGGCGCGTCGACATAAACGGCGCGTTGTTGCGGCGTGAGTGGCCGGCGAAACGCCCGTTCGGCGAACTTTGCGCAGAACTCGCGGATGCCGGCCGCATGCTCAGCGGTAAACTCGGGCACGGCCGCGAAATCTCGCAGGCGAACGTGAATGTAGTCGGCCACTTCGATGGCGGCATCGGTCGTCGCCTGGTCCCATTCCTTTGTGATCGACGTGCCCCGCTCGAATCCCGTGCTGCGATCGTCGGGCGGGAAATTGGTCGCGATGACGATTGTTTCGGGTGTTTCGACCGGCGACAAGCGCGCTTCGGGAATCGTCTCTTCGAGCCTGCCGGGCATTTTCCAGGCCAGCTCGATCGAGCCGGGTGGAATCGGAGCTTTGGGCTTGTCGGGTTTGGTGCCGCCTTGCCCTTTCTTGGTGAAGTGCAGCGTCAACGGATAGGCGCGCCCGCCAAGCAAGCGGATCGTCGAGCGAAATTCCTTATCGTCGCCCGACTTGACCCAAGCATCGACGAGCGGCTGCAGGCGATCGTTCAAATACAGCCGCACGCTGTTTTCGGTGCGGATGATGAACTCGTACTCGCCTGCCTCGGGTGCGTGGACCGACCCCGACCAAGAAATCGCAAAGACCTTGGGGTTCATCTTGTCGGGCACCGGACTGGATTGTCCGTAGTCGAACTTGATTTGCGGATCGAGCCGTTCGAGCACCTGTTTGCCGTCCCCTTTTTCGTCGATCGCGGCGTACTTGCCTTGCAGCCCGCGTTTTTCGTTCCAGCGTCCGCCGTGGCGCAAGCTGGCGATCAACTCGGCGATTGAATGGCGATATTGATTGACCGAAAGCCGCGTGAGCTCGATGCGTGGCGATCGGCGGCCCGCGGCCGAGTCGGACAGCAGCGTTTCATGGATATACTTCGCGACCGCCTCGGCGTCTGGGCCGGTGCATTTCTCCTGCGAATCTTGCGGCATGGTTTTGGCGATCAAGGCGGCCAACTCGGCCACCGATCGGCCGGCGCTCAACGGCTCGGGGTGCCCCTCGGCCACGCCTTCGCCCTGCTGGCC
>Ga0163150_10005676_pt1 | contig 15794 bp, 12 predicted proteins | sample OliLakLV19P2IB_FD_148628 | JGI IMG/M metagenome (GOLD analysis project Ga0163150, IMG submission 148628) | Freshwater microbial mat bacterial communities from Lake Vanda, McMurdo Dry Valleys, Antarctica - Oligotrophic Lake LV.19.P2.IB | ecosystem: Environmental > Aquatic > Freshwater > Lake >...
GGATACGGTGCGGGCTCTCGAAGTAATAGGCGAAGCGGGTCACGGGGACGAGTACGGTATCGGGAGTCCGGAAACCTATACGATCCTGGAGATTGCGCAGATGTTCACCGACAACATAGTCATGCTCCCGGAGCGTCCCGGTAATCGGCTGGATTCGGTCGTGGATACCAGCCGCGTACAGAAAGAGTTCGGTTGGGAACCGCAGATGACCGTCAAGGAATACGTCGAGTCATTGAAGAATTCTGACCTATAGACGTAACACACATTTCGTGTACTAATAGGCGTCGTAAAGAAATGAAAGGATGTCCGAATGAGGACCATCGTACATGTGAGTGGATACTCACTCGCAGCTGATCCGTGTTTGAGCGGTGTTACCACAAAAGACGGTAGGCTCGCAGAGTGGCCGCATAAGGATTGGGAACACGTGTGCTGGGGAATTCCTGCACGTGGTGTACTCGGTAGAATACCCATGGGTCTTTGGGCGGCACACAGATTCCGAGCTGACAGTCTTGTCTGGTCGTCTGGCTCCACAAGTCACGACGGGCGGATGGAGGCAGATGTAATGCGACAACGAGCATTTGATTCCTTCGATGATCTGGTGCGGAGTTTCCCGCATCGATTCAACGGCGCGTGGTCGAATGTCGAGGAATTTCGTACATGGCTTGCGCGCATCTCCGTCATCGAGACGAATAGTGTCAATACGGAAACTTCGATGACCCCTGTGCGAGAATATCTTTCTGCGAGGCATGGGCTCGCGACCATGCTTTTGTATGTGGTGACTTCTGCGAATCACTTACCGCGTGTTCTAAAGCATACGATGCAGGCATTCTCAATCGGCAACGAAGCGTATGGCTATCATCCTGAAGTCACCGTCATCGGAATTCCTGCTGAGACATGTTACGGCGGTCGGCATGTGACGGATATGTCGATACGCGATCTTGGAACCTGAAGCACGAAGTGAGCGCCGTCGGAGAAACCGACGGCGCTTTCCTTTTACCCGTGCTCTCGCTACGATGCGGGGATGAAGCGCATTCTCATATTCTCTCTTTCCTACTACCCCCACGTAGGTGGTGCAGAGGTCGCTATCAAGGAAATAACTGACCGCATAAATCCAGATGAGTACGCGTTCGACATGATCACGCTGCGCTTTGATAGCGCGCTCCCCAAACGCGAGAAGATCGGCAATGTCATGGTGCATCGTATAGGTCCATCGGTTGCAAACGCGCGCGTTTCAGACCGAGCATTGCCTTGGACACTTACACTCGCAAAATTCCTCTTTCCGTTTACTTCGTTCTTCAAGGCGCTGTCGCTCGATCATACGTATGTCTACGATATCGTCTGGGCAATGATGGCAAATCAGGCTGCATTCGGCGCACTATTCTTCAAATATACACATCCCCGAACGCCTTACTTTCTCGAGTTGCAGGACGGGCGTGCTTTTTCAGACATGATCACAAGGCGGCCGATACTGAGGTTTGTGTGGTGGCTCTATGAACGTGTCTATCTGAAAGCGGATTCAATAAAAGTCATATCGCACTTTCTGGAGAGGGAAGTTCGAGGCATCGGATATCAAAAAGAAGTGGTTGTGATCCCGAATGCCGTCGATGTTGCGAAATTCTCGGGCGATATATCGCCAGAGGAGCTTGCCGAACTGAAAGCTCGTTTTGGAAAACGGATGGGTGACATCTTTCTCTTTACTGCTAGCCGTCTCGTTCTTTCGCGTGGCGTGGAGGATACGATACGCGCTCTTCAGTATCTTCCGAAGCATGTGAAGCTGCTCATTGCAGGCACGGGGGAAGATCAGACACAGCTCGAGCATATTGCGCATGAGATAGGGGTCTCGGAGAGGGTACTATTTGCAGGACATATCGATCACAAAGATCTTCCCCGATACTACAAAATATCCGACATATTCGTGAGACCGTCCCTCATTGAGGGTTTCGGGAATGCGTTTGTCGAAGCGTTTGCTGCGGGAATTCCTGTCGTCGCGACTCCCGTCGGAGGCATTCCTGATTTTCTTTTCGATCCCGAGATGAACAAAAGCGTAGAGCCAACCGGCATTTTCTGCGAAGTGCAGAAACCGGAATCCGTCGCGCGAGCGGTAGAAAAATACGTGAATGATCCCATGCTAACCGCGCGGATCATAAAGAATGCCCGCGAACTCGTAGGTCAAAAGTATGATTGGAATATCATCGCGGATTCGATGAAAAGAGACGTATTTGAGGCCTTGGCGGGTCGCGGGTAAGCGCGGTCCGTTCAGCGTGGAGGAGAGCAGGCCAGTGGCCGCTAAGAACCGAGGGTCTTCAAAAATGTCTCGCTCTTGCGTGGGATTTAGACAGGGGATAACTTCGCCTCGCATTTTCTTGAGAATAGTGTTTGATGAAGCAGGAAGGAGGTCTCACGATTTTGAATCACGAGAGTGAAAACCAACAGTGAGGCTCACATGACAGTGCACGCGTCTCTGATTAGTCTCGGCTTTGCCCGCGTTCTTGCACGTTGGCGCACCGTCGACAGCCGTCATACTTCCAACTGGAGGTGTCGAAACAACTGACAGACGCATGCGTTTTAATACGATGGCGCGCCTCCTTGGCGCGCCATCACCCTATGATATAGAGTGGTCTCATGAAAAAGGTCGCAGTGATAGGAGGGGGGATTTTCGGGACCACTGCTGCGATCCATGCTTCGCGCGCGGGCCATGAAGTACATCTTTTTGAACGGCGTGACGGTCTTCTTCGATCGGCGTCAGGCATTAATCAGTATCGTCTGCATCGCGGATATCATTACCCTCGCTCTCCGGAAACGGTAGAGTCAGTGATCGCTGCTGAAAAACTTTTCTTGGAAGAGTACGGTGCGTCTCTGGTCGCTCATGGGAGGAACATATATGGTATTGCGAGGCAGAACAGCAAAACCTCACCCGAGGACTTTGTAGCTTTTTGCGATAGGCACAAACTTGCCTATAAAAAGATCAGCGCTGCAGGATTGGTGAACGAGAAAAACGTGCCGCTGTGTCTCGAGGTCGAGGAGTCGTGGTATGACCCTGCGCTCTTGCGATCAATCGTAGAGGAGAGAGTGCAGAAAAGTGAGATCTTCGTTCATCTAGCGACAATGGTCGGACCGGGCGATCTTATCCAATTCGACAAAGTTATAGTGGCCGCGTATGCGGGAATGAACGGCGTGATACCCCAAAAGAGGGAGCTCTACCAATATGAATTATGTGAAAAGCCGGTCGTGTCCTTACCCAAAGAATTCGGACTTACCGGAATAGTCGTTGTTGACGGACCATTCATGTGCGTCGACCCGCTGGGCTCAAGTGGGTCATTTGTGCTCGGCAATGTGGTCCATGCCATACATACGACCTCCATCGGCTATGAAGCGGATATTCCAGCGCACCTCGCATCCTACGTCGATGCGGGGATTGTGAGAGACCCAAGACATAGTAAATTCGATCTCTTTATCGAAACAGGCAAAGAATATATACCCATACTCAAAGATGCGAAGCATCTAGGCTCCATGTTTACCGTACGTACCGTCCTTCCCAATCTCGAAAAAACAGATGCGCGCCCCACTATTGTGACTGCATTGGACGAAAAATATATCAAGATATTCTCCGGTAAGGTGGGGAATTGCGTTGAAGCTGCTCACCGAGCAGTAGAACTACTGTAGGCAATCTTTTCGTGCATTCTGAGCACTTCGGCTCCGAATGGACCTGCGGTCAGAGGCGTTCCCCCTCCTTCTGCGTATCGCAGGAAATTCTCGATTTCTATTGAGAGCGGTGCTTTCTCGGCGAGAGGGATATTTTCTTCGCCTGTATCAATGCGTTTGTTGAGTCTTTTATCATCCCACACGTATGTCACACCGCCGTCGCATTCAACAGTAATAATGTGATTTTTAGTTTCGCTGAGTCTGTGGATCGACGACTGAATAGATTTGTCCGCATAATGAAGTGTGGTATCGAGAATATCGCAGGCGCTCTCTTTTCCTATTCCTTGCGTCGCATCGATTCTTTCGGGCATGCCCGCAAGGTCGAGTGCGAGAGCGAGATGATGCGTCAGTAGATTGAACTCGATGGACTCGCCGAACGTACCGTATTTTTCCCACGTCATTTGGATGTTTTTCACACGTTCAGATGCAAGATGCTTTTTAAGTTCCCTATATGCGGGATGGTAAAGAAAGACATATCCAGTCACAAGACCGACACCTTTTTCCTTTGCGAGATGCACGAGCGTGTCCGCTTCCTCAGAAGTAGTCGCCAGTGGTTTTTCGCATAGGACGTATTTCCCGGCCTCAAGCATCCTGCGCGCAATCGATGCGTGAGTGTCTATCGGCGTTGCTATCGCGACCGCATGGATGTCGCTCCGGGTTGCGATTTCTTCGATCGAGTGCCTGGAAGCTTTGGGAAGCGCGTCTTTTGCCCATAAGTCGTGCTCGTCGGAATGAGAGGCAAACGCAACAAGTTCGCTCTGCGAGTCTAGTTCGCGCGCTACATTTTTGCCCCAGCGCCCTACGCCCACGAGAGCTGTTTTGACCGCAGTCTTTGACATGCGTACACTATACGATATAAGCCACCCTATGCGCGTACTCCTTGCCAGCGGCATCTTTTTCCCTGATGTGGGTGGTCCTGCTACGCATGTGCGAAAAATAGCAGAACATTTTACGACTCTCGGATGGAGCGTGACTGTCGTGGCATTCGGCGAGGTCGGAGCTGAACCGGTGCCCTACAGGGTAGTTCGTACGAGCCGTCGATATCCAAAAGCCATTTCCTGGGCAGTATTCATGTTTCGCATACTTCGCGAGACTCTCCGGCACGACGTGGTCTATGCATTCGACCTTACGACGGCAGGCATGCCGGCTGCTCTTGCTACAACCATCTTTGGGAGACCGTTTGTAGTTCGCATCGGCGGGGATCCGATATGGGAGAGGGAAGTAGAATCGGGGCGGCGGTTTTTACCGATGGATGAGTACTATCGGCGCGGACTCCATCTGAAGGACCGACCGCTGCTCTATCGATTATTGCGCAGCGTCGTAGCACGAGCTGACCGAGTGGTTGTCTATAACGCGCGCTTCAAAGATTTTTATGTTTCATTCTTCGGTGCTTTAGCAGAAAAAATAGAAATAATCCGTAATCCGGTACTCACCAAAGAGGCCCAAACCCGGGAAGACGGCACATTCACATTCATTTTTGCAGGGCGGTTCGTTGCGTATAAAAACCTCGAGCTTGTCCTGCGCGCTGCGGCGAAGGTTTTCCCCCGCTTCCCGCACGCGCGGCTGATATTCGTCGGAGAAGGACCCGAAAAGGATTCTCTACGATCTCTTGCCACAGAACTGAGTGTCGCACTCACGATGCATCCCAAGGCTGATCAAAAGACACTCTTCGATCTGATACGTGCCTCTTCCGTGGCAATCGCGCCAGCCCTGAGCGAATTCAATCCCAACTTTATTCTCGAAGCGCTCTCTTTGGGAAAACCGATTCTGATCAGTCGGGGACACGGACTTTCTGTCGAGGTACCTGAATATATGCAGTTCGACGCTTTGAGCGAGGAATCGCTGATAGAAGCGTTTCAGACGATGCTTTCGCCCGACGGATATAAAGAAGCTGCGGCATTTGTGACTTCACTTCCCATGGATTGGGCGTGGAGCAACGTCCTCTCTTCCCAGGAATCTTTGCTCAAAGAATGGGTATGACACGCGTCCTCAGTATCTCAGCTGACCGATCACGGCAGGGCGTCCTGTCACCGGGAAGTCCCGCGTTCGATAGACAAAAAAAGTATGCGGATCGATTCGGCGCTCTCGACATTATTGGATTTTCTCTTCGGAAAGACGGATTCACCGAACGTCACGAGGGGGCATTGCATACCATCCCGACCAGGTCTTTGAGCAGGCTTCTCTATGGAACAAACGCACTCCTTATCGCGGCACGACTTCCATGGCCGGAAGTAATTTCTGCCCAAGACCCTTTCGAGACAGGTCTCCTCGCGCTCCTTATGGCTCGGATCTTCAAGTTGCCGCTCCATATTCAAGTCCACACCGATTTTCTTTCTTCTCAATATGCGGCGCATTCGTTTGTAAATAAGGTGCGTGTACAGATCGCTGACTACGTGCTGACACGAGCGACGCGCATACGGGTTGTCTCTGAGCGCATTGAGATCTCACTACAAAAAAAATATGGAACGATCGCACCCGTCGCGATTCTACCGATATTCACCGATGTAAAAGCTTTACAGAATACGGTACCCGATGCATTGCTTTTGGAGCGGTTCAAGAAATATTCTCACCGCTATCTCTTCGTTGGCCGGCTGGAGAAAGAGAAGGATCCGTGTCTGGCTCTTTCGGCTTTTGCTCATGGTGCTTCAAAAGATGCGTGCCTGATAGTAGTAGGAAGTGGCAGCGAAGAGAAATACCTCCATGCACTTGCGAGAGATCTGGGCATTGCGAAGCGCGTCTTTTTTGAGGGCGCACAGCCCTCTCGCCGATACTTTCCGATAGCTGACATTGCTCTCGTCACGTCAGAGTACGAGGGGTATGGCCTGGTTATCGTCGAGGCTCTCGCGGCAGGCAAACCCGTGCTTTCTACGGACGTAGGTGTTGCAAGACACATGGGAGCGACTGTCGCATCACGAGAAGGGTTCGCTCAGGCACTCCGAGAGTGGGAGGAGTGCGGGGAGAGAAAGGGGAAACTGATGTCGTATCCGTATGAGAGTTTCGACGCGTATGCGGACGCGTATTGTAAGGATATAGAGGCGTGCAAAAAGGAGGATTAATGGTTACAATGCTGCCCTATGAAATCGGATAAACTGGTCATTGGATTCATCGGACAGGGATACATCGGCAAGAACTACGCTGACGATCTCGAGTCGCGCGGCTATGAGACCATCCGATATGCTCTCGAAGAGCCGTATATAAAAAATAAAGACAAGATACGTGATTGCGATATCGTATTCATTGCAGTGCCGACCCCGACAACTCCCGCAGGATTCGACGGCAGTATCGTGCGTGAAGCCCTTTCGCTCGTTTCCAAGGGTAAGATCGCAGTCATCAAATCCACCGTCGTGCCAGGAATGACACGCGATCTCCAGAAGAAGTACCCAAACCTCGTTCTCCTTTTTTGCCCTGAGTTCCTCAGTGTCGCGACTGCAAAGTACGATGTAGAGAATCCATTTATGAATGTTATTGGAATGGCCGGCGAATCCAAAGAGCACAGGAAAGCGGCAGATACAGTGCTTTCCGTGTTGCGCAAAGCGCCTGAGAATATCGTCTGCTCAAGCGAGGAGGCAGAACTGGTGAAATACTCACACAACATCAGCGGTTACATGCAGATCCTGACATTCAATATGGTGTATGAGATAGCCGAACGATTTGGCGCTTCTTGGAATCCGATACAGCGCGCTATCGAAGCGGATCCGCTCATCTCCAATCGTTACTCGAATCCCGTGCACAAAGGGGGGCGCGGCGCGGGTGGCTTCTGCTTCATCAAGGATATGGCGGCATTTGCACGTCACTATGAAAGTACCGTAAAAGACGAACTCGGTGCTTCATTCCTCTACGCAGCTGAAAAGAAAAACGTGTCGCTCCTTTTAGGCTCTGGCAAGGATTTCGACCTTCTTGCGGGAGTCTATGGTCCAAACATTGCAGCATCGACGAAGAAAAAGGGCACAAAAAAGCGAGGCAAATAAGGATACAATATCGGCATGCGGGTCCTCATTCTCACGCAAGCTATCGACACGCAGGACCCATTCCTGAGTTTCTTCCACACGTGGGCGCGCGGCTTTTCCAAACAGTTCCAACAAGTACACATCGTCTGCTTGAAGAAAGGTGAGTACGATCTTCCGGCGAACGTGACCGTCTATTCGCTTGGGAAGGAGAGCGGAAAATTGAGACTGACCTATATCCGACGGTTTTTCTCCCTCGTTTGGACACTCCGCAACGAGTACGATGCGGTCTTTGTGCATCAGAATCAGGAATACATGCTCCTTGGAGGCTGGCTGTGGAAGGTCTTAGGAAAGCCTGCCTACCTATGGCGCAACCACTATGCCGGGACGATATGGACCGACATTGCTGCCTCTTTTGCACAAAAAGTGTTCTGCACATCTCGTTTTTCCTACACTGCAAAATATCCGAAGACGGTACTTATGCCTGTGGGCATCGACACCGACTTTTTCAGACCTGATCACTCGATCAATCGAATTCCATCATCTGTTCTTTTTTATGCACGCATGGCACCCTCAAAGAACCCTCACATCCTTATCAACGCGCTTGAGCTCCTGGCAAAGCGAGGGATCGAATTCACGGCCACCATACGTGGGACGCCACTGCCGAAGGATGAGGGGTATGGAAATAGTCTGAAAGAGAGCGTGCAAAAAAAGGGTCTCACACAGATACACTTTGAGCCTGGACGCCCACATGCAGAAGGTCCTGCGATCTTTAGCACTGCAGACATCTATGTGAATCTTGGCGACAGTGGTATGTACGACAAGACGATATTCGAGGCTGCCGCGTGCGGAGCACTCGTCCTTGCGTGCAGCCTTGATTATGCCGAACTCGTAGAGCAAGATCTCACATTCGAGGCGGGTGGTGCCCGTGATCTTGCGTCAAAGCTTGAAACGCTCCTCGCGCTGCCAGCGGACGAAAAAAGAGAAAAGGCGAGCAAGCTGCGCTCGGTCGTTGAGCAAAAACACAGTCTGCGAGCACTTACCGAGAGCCTCGCAGGGCAGATGTCGGGCCATTAATATATGCGGATACTTTACTTCGGCATCTACGATCCTGATTTCTCGCGCAATCGCATTTATATGCGCGCACTTCGCGAAGCGGGGCATGAAATCACCGAATGTTGGGACAACACTCGAGGCTTACTCAAGTACGTCCGGCTGACGCAGCGTCTGCGTGCGCTGAAAGGTTCGTACGACGTTACTATTGTCGGGTATCCGGGTCACATTGTCGTGCCTCTTGCGCGGCTCTTTGGCGCGGCTCCTGTTGTGTCCGATCTTCTGGGCTCTCTTTCGGACGCTGCGGAGCATACGTACGGTGCCGGATTTTTTGAGCGGACGTGGTTCTCATGGGTGGACCGTCTAGCAATTGCGTGCTCGGATGCCGTTCTAGTCGACAGTGAATCTCAGAAGGAGTATTTGCAGCGTCGATATGGTAGCGGGAAGAAATATCGAGTTGTGTACACTGGAGCGGATGAAGCGGTATTCGGAGCGCGTGGGGAGCAAGATGTCTCACACGCTGAGCCATTTGTCGTGTTGTTCCGAGGCAGGCTTATTCCCGAGTCGGGCATCATGCATATACTGGACGCCGCAGAAGGTTTAAAAAACGACAAACGTTTCGCATTTCGGATTATTGGATATGGTCCACTGCTTAAAGTTGTACGTGAGCGCGCCAGCGGATTATCGAACGTAGAGCTTATTTCAGAGCACCTGTCTTTTGATGCCATGCGCCGTTTGATGCTTGATGCCGACGTGAGTCTCGGTCAATTTGGGATCAACGACCGATCGGATCGCAACATACCGCACAAAGCATATGAGTCGATTTCTATGGGTATTCCTTATGTGACAGCACGTGTGCGTGGAGTATCTGAACTTCTTGAGGATGAGGTGTCATGTCTTATGGTGCCGTCGGCGAACCCAGAAGCAATTAAGGCCGCTCTAGAGCGGCTTAGAGACGACCGCCCGCTAGGAAAGCGGCTGGCAGAGAGGGCGCGTGCGGCGTACGAATCACGTGCGTCGGCTCGTGTTATTTCTTCTGCGATTGCCGCTATCTCCGTCTCATGCATCGAAGCAAAGAAAAATCTGGCCACACGAAGCTTTCAGTGGATTGGGAAGCGTGAAATGGGGGTCGTATTTGTCTTGCTTGCGGTATTCATTGTGATACGTTCGCCGGGGCTTTCACTTCCGTATCATCAGGACGAAGCGAAGATTGGTGAAATAGTGCGATCGCAACTTATCGGTGCTTTAGCTGCACATCCACCGCTGACAGAATTAATCTACCGAAAGGCCGGTGCGTTGACTGGCTCCGACAACCTCCGCATCATTCCGCTTGTCTTTGCGACGCTCTCTGCCTTTTTGCTCTACATCGTGATGCGCAGACGTGCCGGCATGGCAGCTGCCCTGTCGTCGCTAGCCCTTTATTCGATATGTATGTACGGCGTGTTTGCGTCGCTCATGGTGGATACGGACGGAGCAATATTGCCTACGTACTTCCTCATATGCGTGTATGCGTACGATCGATGGAAAGAAAAAGCATTTTCTCTGCGTTCGTATGGATGGCTCATCTTACTAATAAGTGGACTTCTACTTGGATTTTTAACGAAACTCAGTTTTGTACTCGTCTTATGTGCGCTGATGCTCGATTTTGGGCTCGAGATACGCCATCGTCTCACTAGGCACACTATTGCACTTGGCGCTGTTGCCCTTGGGGTGGTGAGCCTGCTCGGGATGATTGCTCTTATGAGTGCACATTTCTTCCTTCCGGGATTCGATTTCAGCCAGACGTGGGCACATGCGATTTCATACGTGCGATTCGAAGATCGAGGCTATATGCAAACAGCTATTCAGGGTATAAAAGCTATCTTCTATCTTTCACCGCTGCTCGTCCTTCCATTTGTCTTCTTGTCGCGGGGTGATATAGGAAAGAATCGAATATTTGCGGCGTATCTTGCGGTCGGTGCCCTCTTTTATTTCCTGCTTTTCGACTTCTCTCACGGCGCGCTAGATAAATACCTCATGTTTATGGTAGTACCATGCGCGGCCATTACCGGGACAATACTCGCGCGACTTTTAGTCGGCCTTACGCGTAAAGAAGCACTGCGAGGTATAGCAATCGGATCGGCACTTTCAGGCGCACTGATCGCGCTCAATTTTACGTCTCCGGCAGTCATGCCGCTATATCCAAAGACGCAATGGTTGAGCTATATCGCCAGTGGACACTGGAATATTCTGTTTCCGTTCACCGGCGGCGACGGACCGATAGGGGTCTATGTCTCATTCTTGTTCCTTGCTGCGGGGTTCATTTTCTCCGCCGTTCTCGCTGTTGCCGCGCGGCTTATGCCGCACGCACGGCACGCACTTCTCGTTGCACTTATCGTGGTCGGCGTCACCCAGAACGCGGTCTTCATCGAAGAGTTTCTGTTCGGCCGCATCAACGGCAGTGCTCCCGACGCACTGACAGCAAGTCTTGTCTACATCAAGGACGCTCACATAAGTAGCGTTATTTCACACGGGGAAATCGGGGCGTACGAGCTTCGAGGTATGGGGGTATTTTCCGGCAGATTCTATGCAGTGCCCGGGTATGAGGAGGGGCACAGAGCACTTTTCGCGGCGCACGATGGTGCTTACCTAGTGATCGATGTACCGCGCATAAATGCGGACAGTTTCTATGGAAAGTACTTTGCGACTTGTACAAGCGTCTTCACAACAACATCCGGAGCGATCGAAGCGCATATCTATAGCTGTACGGGCAGCGATCCATACGCTATACCATAGGTATGCATTTCAGCTCCGACACACTCAGATACTTCGATGCGCACGCGCACGCGAGAAGTGGATGGCGAAAACGAAACGCTGCCTATTATCATGATGTCGATTCGTTCATTGCGTTCCTTGTCCCAGCCAATTCCACGGTATTGCACGCTGGTGCGGACTCATCCGAACTCCTCACCAAGCTCTCACCAAAAAAAGGGCTTGGCATTCACCCGAGCCCAGCTACCGTCGCACAAATTGCGCCTACCGGGCACGGGCTATCGTATAGCAACTGTGATTTAGTAGATGTCGCAGGTACATACGATTATGTCGTGTTCTCTGATATTCTCGGTCATGTAGACGATGTTGAAGCCGTGCTTCGAGAAGCAGCGGATCGTATTCCATGGAATGGCCGCATTGTCATCACGCAATACAACGCGCTCTGGGAGCCCATTCTCGGACTTGCATCGAAACTTCGCTTGAGAATGCCTTCGGTAAGGCAAAGCTGGCTGTCCGGGACAGACCTAGAGAATTTCGCACGTTTGGCTGGACTAGAAACCACGCGACGCGGCACGCGCATGCTCTTGCCGTTCTACGTCCCTCTGGTAAGTGGGTTTTTGAACAAGTATGTCGGGAATATATTCCCATTCACTCGGCTGGGACTCTATCATTATCTTGTTTTACGAAAACAAAACGCCCGTACCCCGATCGAGCCTCCGACGCTTTCGATTGTCGTACCTGCGCGCAATGAGGCAGGGATGATTGATACTATCCTCCAAGACCTTACGGCACTTGAGTGCATGACCGAGCTCATCTTTGTGGAGGGTCATTCAAACGACCAGACGTACGAGGCGATTGAGCGTGCCGTTTTGACATATACGGGTGATAAAAAGATCCTCTATACAAAGCAAGCTGGTAAAGGAAAAGGCGATGCTGTACGAAAAGGTTTTGACATGGCGACAAGCGACATTATCACTATTTTTGACGCAGACATGACTGTACCAGCGGCGGACATGCCGAAATTCTACCGTGCCATTGTCGAAAATAGGGGAGATTTCATCAATGGTTCGCGCCTCGTGTATCCATTGAAAAAAGAATCTATGCGATTTTTGAATTTAATCGCAAACAAATTTTTTGGCCTTGCCTTCAGCTGGCTCCTGAATTCGAAACTCAAAGATACGCTCTGCGGTACCAAAATGCTCTGGCGCGAGGATTATATGGAGATTCAAGCTGGACGCGCGTTCTTCGGTGATTTCGACCCGTTCGGCGATTTTGACCTTCTTTTCGGCGCAGCAAAGCTCAACAGAAAAATAATCGATATGCCCGTGCACTATGGTGAGCGCACCTACGGTACTACCAATATACAGAGATGGCGCCATGGATGGCTTCTGCTCAAGATGGTTGTCTTTGCTATGCGTAAAATAAAATTTATATGACCGAGATAAGCGAAAGCCACTTTGATGCAATAGCTGCAGAGTACGATTATTGGAAGCAGAAAAACTGGTATTACTACCAAAATTTGATTGCTCTCTATCGGGCGCACATTCCTGAAGGGTCGAATATACTTGAGATCGGGTGCGGTACTGGTGACGTTCTAGCGAAGCTAAAACCATCGCACGGTCACGGGATAGATATAAGCGGCGAGATGATCGCAATTGCGCAGCGAAAGCATTCAGCTAATGCAGCGCTTACTTTTGAAAAGGCGGACATCGCAAAAGGTTACGAACCCTTTCCCGAGGACTACATCTTTCTAGCAGACGTGCTTGAGCACGTGGGAGATATGCCGTCATTTCTGAAGCATCTCGCGCGTCGAACATCCCCCGATGCCATGGTCGTTATATCCGTCGCGAATCCTTTATGGGAACCCGTCCTCATGCTTGCGGAAAAGTTTGGTATGAAAATGCCGGAAGGTCCGCATACGCGTTACGGCATTGGAGACACAGAAGGTTTTATGCGCGAGGCGGGTTTTAATATCGAAAAGAAGGGATTCGGCCTCCTTGTACCGAAGCCTGTGCCTGGTGCAGGCTGGCTTAATGCGCAGTTTGCGTCGGTGCCAGTACTCAAGCGGCTTGGATTCATCGTTTACTGGGTACTGAGGCTTGAAAAAAGGGATTAAAATCGGACTTGTTGAGTTGCCCCGACTCGGCTATTATCCACTGGCGATGAAAAAAGAAAATCTCGGTGTCGGATGCTTCGAGCCGACAAAGAAAGCAGAGCAAAACCTTCTCAAGGTGCTCCGGAGCGGCCGTCTTACCTATGGTCCGTTTATACAACGCTTTGAACGTGAGTTCGCGAAGGCGCATGATTCGAAGTACGCAGTGATGGTCAATAGCGGCACGTCAGCGTTACGCATCGCGTTTGCCTGTCTCAAAGAAGTCGAGGGATGGAAAGACGGCGATGAGGTTCTCGTACCGACAATTACATTCGTTGCGACCGTGAACACGATTATCAGCAACGGCCTCAAGCCGGTGTTCGTTGATGTCGACCCTCGCACCTACAACATCGACCCAAAGGAGATAGAAGAGAAGATAACGAAACGGACGCGTGCCATCGTCCCGGTACACATGATGGGGCAGCCCTGCGACATGACTCCCATTATGAAACTAGCGAAGAAATACAAGCTGAAGGTAGTTGAGGATTCATGCGAGACAATGTTCACGAATTATCGCGGCAAAGTCGTCGGAAGCTTTGGTGACATCTCGTGTTTCTCGACGTATGTGGCTCACCTTATAATCACTGGCGTAGGAGGATTGGCAGTGACGAGTAACCCAAAGTATGCCGAGGTATTGCGCAGCCTCGCGAATCACGGACGCGATAACATCTACATCAGCATCGACGATGACAAAAATACCAAGGGAAAACTCTTCAAGCAGATCATTGCGAGGCGTTTCCGCTTCGTAAGGCCTGGTTACAGCTTCAGGGTTACCGAGTTTGAAGGTGCTGTCGGATGCGCCGCACTCGATGATGCGCCAAAAATGATGAAAGTGCGTAAACGCAATGGGGCTTACCTCACGCAGAAATTGAAGGGCTTGGAAAGATATCTGCAACTGCCGTGGTACCCCGATTATTCGGGACACGCGTTCATGATGTACCCCATCGTCGTGAAAGATGGAAGCGGTGTCGATAAGCAGGATCTCGTCAATTACATCGAAGAGCGTGGCATAGAAACGCGCGATCTCATGCCGCTCATCAATCAACCGTACCTGAAAAAGATGTATAAATTCAAAGAACGTGACTACCCTGTGGCTGAATGGATAAACGGCAACGGCTTTTACATCGGCTGTCACCAGAAGATGGGTCTGCCCGAGCTTGAGTATATCGTCGGCACGTTCAATAAATATTTCAACAAACTAGAGAAAAGTCTTGGCATGTCTCTGACGAAAGCGTAAGACTCTATGGAGAAACCGCTTCAGCGCATCGATATCGTCATCAGTATTTACAATCAGGAGAAAATCATCGAGCGTATACTCGTCGGTGTGTGCCGCAACACGCTTACGCCATTCAATCTCATACTTGTCTTCGACGGGTGTGTAGATCAAACGAAACCGAAAGCCCTCGCATGGGTGGAAAAGAATCGCCCTGCGCATATGTTGGAACTCATTACGAGTGATGCGCCTAACGTGTATGAGACGAAGGCGACGAATATCGGCCTCAAGCTCGGGAAGGAGGACTACATCATCACGATACAGGACGACATGGAGATACAAGAGCCTGGTTGGGATGTGAGGCTCACGTATCCTATACGAAAATTCGATGATGTATTTTCTACGGGAGCGTATGTGGCACATGATCCCGATTTCGACCGTTTTGTACCGCCTATCGAAAAATACCTGCGTGCGCGAGGGCGAAAGTATTTTAACGCTCGCCGAGGTGTTTTCTATATCCGCGATATCGCTATGCGAAGCCCTGTTGCGTTTCGTGCGGACTATTTGAGAAAACTAAATTATCTGAATGAAGCGTACGCGCCGAGCACGCTTGATGAGGCGGACATTCAATTGCGTGCATGGGGGCAGTTCGGTCTCCGTAGCGGGCTGTATTGGATCGACTACCTCTCGAAGCCTTCATGGAGCAAGTCCAAATCAAAGGATTCGACCATGAATGAGAGTGACAATCGTGTACGCAATGTTGCGCGTCTTCGTGAAGATCATGCAGATTACTTCGAGCGAAAGGAAGCACACTCGGAAGATCGTGCTGTTCCTGAAAGCATAATAGATTATCCCGAGGGATTCGACCGATCTGCCCTTCGACGTCATCTTATCGTTTCCAATACTGTTTTCTTTTTACGATGGTTCGACGAAAAGACACGTCGCTTTATTAGGCGCCAGGTCCAGCGAGGTAAAGGCC
>Ga0163150_10005677_pt1 | contig 15791 bp, 12 predicted proteins | sample OliLakLV19P2IB_FD_148628 | JGI IMG/M metagenome (GOLD analysis project Ga0163150, IMG submission 148628) | Freshwater microbial mat bacterial communities from Lake Vanda, McMurdo Dry Valleys, Antarctica - Oligotrophic Lake LV.19.P2.IB | ecosystem: Environmental > Aquatic > Freshwater > Lake >...
CCCAGGTCGGCGGGCCCTTGCTGTTGGTCGCTTCATTGTTCTCAAGCCCGTACCAGACGGTCTCGCCGGCGGAGGCCGTGCCGGCCGCGTAAACATCGGGGCCGCCATCGAAACCGTCGGGCAGATTCGCCACGTCCGCGTCATCGATCATGTCGGCGGCGAACTCGACGATGAAATCGCTGACGTTGTTCATCATCAACGGGTGCATCTGGGCGACCTGCCGGGAGGTCATCCACGTGGAATTGTCGGCGTAGTTGACGTAAGGGAATGGATTCGCCCACATGCGCTTGTCTTCGAGGAACATGTATTCGAGGGCCCGCGAGTGATACATGGCAGTTGCTTGAGCGCCTTGGTGCCAGAGGGTGTTGGGGCTGAACTCACCGGCGGGCGTCCCGGCCGTACCGATGACCACGCCGGGGCTGACGCCGGCCTCGATGGGGCCGCCGGTGTACGACACGTAAGCCACATCGGTGACGCCCTGGTGCACAAGCCCGCCGGGGCCGGCCGCATTCGCGTAAGCGCCCTTGGCGTGATTGAAAGTCGGCACGCTGGAGACGCCGTTGAGGTCCTTGTCATTGACCATGAACATGGCGTGGCGGCCGAGGGCGTAGGTGTTGGCCGAGTGGTTGGGGCCGGGGGTGCCGAACGCCGTCACGCCGGTGCCGGCCGGGTTCGTCAACTGCACGTGGCCGTACCAGACGCGGACGGCGTCGGCGGCGTTGAGCATCTGGGTCTTCGTCGGCGGGGTGAAGGTGCTGTCGCTGGCGGGCGCGATCGGCATCGCGCCGAAGCCGTTGGTCGACTTCGCCAGCGTGCGCACCCACAGCACCTGGTCCATGCGGACCGAGCGGGCCTTGGTGAACCGCCGCTCGGTGTAGGGCCGGTTGTCGGGGGACTTCTGGCAGACGATGACCAGGAACCCGGGCGGGTTGGTCTCGGGGCCGATCATCTCGTTGGCGTCGCGTTCGATCTGATCGCTGACGGCCCGGCCGGAGCCGATGACGTCGCTGAGGGCGATGCCCACCGACACGCCGTCGCTGGTGGCGGTGAATAGGGCGTTGATCATCACGATCATCAGCACGGTCACCGCCATGGCGACGATGAGCTCGAGGATGGTGAACGCCCTTGGGTTTTTGTCTTGAATGAACATGCGTCGGTCCCGTGGGTGCGCTGGCTGACAGTTAGTTGACTTCTTCGACCACGCCGCTGATCAGCAGGACGCGGGTGCAGGGGCTGGAGGCGCCGGCCTGCGGGGGCGGGGCGTACCAGAGGGTCGCCGTCGGATTCGCCGTCATGCTGCCGGCGATGGTGATGCCCGTTGCGTCGGCGTCGGTGACGTTGTAGACCACGCCGTCCTGGTCCGCGACGAAGTCGCCGACGCGCACCTGGTCGGGCGTGCCGGCCGCGGTCTCGGGGTACAGCCGGTTGGTGAAGGTGAAGCGCCCGTTGGCGGCCGCGGCGGCCACCCCGATCACCTTGGGGATCGTCGGGCCGTCCGCGCTGTTCGCCCACGTTCCCACCGGCGAGGTCGGGCCGGCCGGGAAGCTGTAGTTGGCGCTGGCGTCGCGGCGAAGCACGAATACCACGAACACCCAGTTGAACTTCGTCGCGGGGGTCTTCGTCCGCCGGATCATTGGGAGCCAGTAGTACTTGCGGTCCTGAGTGGTCTGCTGGGCCGTGGGGTAGCCGCGGTCGCCCAGCTTCCATCCATTCGTCAGCTTCGCCGACGCTCCCGCCATGAGCGTGACCGGCTCGAGGACGCCGCTGCCGGAGGTCTCCGTCAGGTCGGCCGGGCCCTTGGCCTTGAACGTCACCCGGTGGGTCCGCACCAGGGCGGTGGCGTTGCGGGCCACCATCTGCGACTCGACATCCGCCACCGTCTCGCGCTGAAGGATCGCGCCGGCGGGGAACATGGCGGCCACCGCCACGAAGCCCACCGCGAAGATGCCCATGGCGATGAGCACCTCCACCAGCGAGAAGCCGGCGGCCCGGCGGCCCGTCCATGCGGAGGGCACAGGTTGGTTCTTGGTGCTGGTCATTGCAGTTTGGTCCTCATGACGTTGCCGGTGTTGCGGGAGAAGTGCAGCACGGTGCCGTTCTCGAACATCCACTTGAGGATGCCCGCCGCCCCGGTGCCGCAGCCGCCCGTGCAGCCCAGGGCCGGGGCTTGACTGGTGCCTAGCCGGCCGCCGGAGTCGTCAAAGTCGGCCTTGGAATAAACGATCACGCTGCCGACCGACTCCAGCGCCTCGAACGGGAGCGTCCAGTCGGACTTGCCCGCGTTCCACTTGCTGGAAATATTCGAGATGTCCGGGTCCCACGGGTTGGGGTCGTAACCGGACCGCACCGAGGTCTCCTCGAACGTGCCGTTGAAGTTGGCGTCGACGTAGACCACGTTGCGGCGGACATCGGCGGTCTCGCTGCTGGCGGTCCGCGTCTCGGTCACCAGTTGCCCGTGGCGGTTGAAGCGGATCACGAACGGCGGCGCCAGCAGCACCACCCCGCCGGCCCCCGACCCGTTGCGCCCCAGGCCCAGCACGCCCGAGCCGCGCGGCATCGAGATCGGCTCCATGCGGCTGGTCTGAAGGTCGTAGCCGAACCCGCTGAGCCCCTTCTTCTCCATCGGCTCATCCTGCAGGTCGGCGATGATGCGCAGCTGGTTCATGGGGGTCACCATCACCGCCGCCCCGCTGTATTCGGCCAGGGCGACGCCGTCGAGGTCGGCGATGCGGCGGGTGGCGAAGGCCCGCGCCGCCGTCACCGCCACGCTGAACGTGTTGACCCCGGAGCGGTCGCGGGAGAGCTCGTCGATCTTGAAGACCAGCGGCACCGAAAAGCCCAGCAGCAGCGCGATCATCGACACCACGACCATCAGCTCGATGATCGTGAAGCCGCGGCCGGGTCGTTGTTCCATTGGCATCTTCATGGCTGTCGTTCCTCGGTCGGGGCGGGTCGCCGGCGGAACCGGCTCAACCCCGCACCCGGTTCACCTGAGCTGATAGCTGAACAGATTGTCGGCGGAGCCGGTGTTGGCGTTGGGGAGGTTGGTGGTTGCGTTGAACGTGCCCCACATGCCGTCGGGCCCGGCCGAGGCGATGTAGGGCCCCTTGAACGCCGGCATGCCCGACACCGCCAGGTCCTGCACGCCGCCGCCCTCGATGGCCAATTTGCCGCCGGTGCCGCCGTAGTACCGCATGGCCTTGCCCCAGCCGTCCCTCAGCTCCGTCGGGGCGACCGGCGGGTTCGCGGTGGTCCCGCCCACGAGCTGCTCCTTGCCGAGTGAGAAGAGCATGCTGCGGGTGCGGTCCAGCGACCACAGCCGGTAGAGAAACCGCTGCATGGACGCGGGCGTCGCAATGGCCGGAGGTCCGGGCAAGGTCGCCGGTGACAGGTGGTCCACAATGACCGATGTGCTCACCTCGTACTCCGTCGCCGCGGCCATCGCGGCCTTCATGGTGATCTCGGTGATCGCCTCGGGGCCTTTGCTCTCGGCCGCCGAGTTGATCAGGATCGCCAGCAGGATCGAGATGATGCTGATCACCACGAGCAGCTCGATCAGGTTCCATCCGCCCTGCCGGTTCACCGACCTTCTGGTGTGATTCTTCATGGTTCATCTGCCTTCCACTAACGCCCTGCTTGCGACCCCTACGCCCTTGGCGATCGCATGTACCGATTCCACGGGTGCCACGGGTCGGCTCGGCGACCCGTGTGGCACGAGACACGGGTCGCAAAGCCGACCCGTGCCACCATGACCCCTGCCTTACTTGTTGCCGCCCGACACCGACTGGATCAGCGTCACCAGCGGGAGGAACAGGGCGACGACGATGAAGCCGACGATGCCGCCGAGGCACACGACCATCATGGGTTCGAGCAGCGACACCAAGCCTGCGACCATGGTGTCCACTTCGTCGTCGTAGTTGTCGGCGACCTTCAGGAGCATCTTGTCGAGGTCACCGGTCTCTTCGCCGACGTCGATCATGTTGACGACGATGGAGTCAACGACCTTGGACCGGCGGAGCGGCTCGGCGAAGCTGTCGCCTTGGCGCACCGAGTCGTGAACGGCTTGGAGGGCCCGGGCGAACACCGCGTTGCCGGTGGTGTCCTTGGTGATGTTGATGGCGTCGAGGATGGGGACGCCGGCGCGGACTAAGGTGCCCAGCGTGCGGGTCATGCGGGCGATGGCGCTCTTGTTGAGCAGCTTGCCGAAGACGGGGAGCTTGAGGATCGTGGTGTCGACGAACATCTTGCCGCCGTTGCTTTTGCGGATCATCTTGACGGCGAAGAACAAGATGAACGGCATCAGCAACATCACAAAGACGCCGGGGAACCCGCTCTGGCCCGGCAGCAGGAAGCCGCCCATCCAGTTCGAGGTGTTCATCAGCATCTTGGTCAGGCCCGGCAGCTCGGTGTCGAAGTCCTCGAAGATCTTGGTGAACTTCGGGACGATGAAGATCATGATGCCGGCGACGATGACGAACGCCACGCCGATGACCACCGAGGGGTAGATCATGGCGCTGACGATCTTGCGCTTGAGCTTGGCGGCTTTTTCAAGGAACTCGGCGAGCCGCTGGAGGATCATGTCGAGCACGCCGGCGACTTCGCCGGCGGCGATCATCTTGGTGTACAGCTTGTCGAACGCCTTGGGGTGCCGGCTCATCGCATCCGACAGCGTCGAGCCGCCGGACACGTCTTCTTGCACTTCCTGGAGCGTGGTCTTCAGCAGGCCCGGCTTCTGCTGCTGCTCGAGAATCTGGAGCGAGCGGAGGATCGGCAGGCCGGCGTCCTGAAGCGTCGAGAACTGACGCGTGAAGCCGGTGAGCACCTTCTGGCTCACGCCGCCGATGGTGATCGTGATCTCCGTCCACTTCCTCGCCTGCTTGCCGGCGGCGCCCTTGGCGGTCGACGCCTTGCCGCCTTTGCCGCCCTTGCCGGCCGCTGCCTCGGCTTCCTTCTTGGCCTTGACCTTCTGCTCGCGCACCGCCGTGGGGAACAGCCCCTGGCTGCGGATGCGGGCGATGGCGTCTTCGCTGCTGACCGCGTTGATGGCGCCCTTCTGGGGCTTGCCGGCTTCGTTCAGGGCTTCGAACGTGAAAGTAGGCATCGGAGACTCCTCAAAAGCTATTAGCCGTTAGCTATTAGCTGTTAGCTGTTAGCTTTCCAAACGGGCGTAAAACTTCGGATTTCCAAGCTCATGGCTAATAGCTAATAGCTAATAGCTTCTTCTCAATCTTCCGCCAGCGTCTCGCGGACCACTTCATCGATCGTCGTCAGGCCGTCGAAAATCGCCAGCAGGCCCGCTTGGCGCAGGGTCCGCATGCCGCGCTTGAGGGCCTCGGCTCGCAGCACCTGCGTCGATGCGTTCTGGATGATCAGCTCGCGCAGCTCATCATCGAGCACCATGATCTCGAACAGGCCCTGCCGGCCCTTGTAGCCCGAGCCGTTGCAGAAATCGCAGCCGCGGCCGCGGTAAATCTGCCGGCCCTGCAGGTCTTCGGGGGTCAGCGCGAGCTGGAACAACTCGTCTTCCGTCGGGATGAACGCTTCCTTGCAGCGCGGGCACACCTTGCGGACCAGACGCTGGCCGATGATGCCTTCGAGCGTCGCGGTGATGAGGAACGGCTCGAGGCCAAGGTCGGCCAGACGGGCGATGGTCGAGGGGGCGTCATTGGTGTGCAGCGTGGTGAACACCAGGTGGCCGGTGAGCGAGGCCTGCACGGCAATCTGCGCGGTTTCGAGGTCGCGGGTCTCGCCGACGAGGATGATGTCGGGGTCCTGACGGAGGAAGCTTCGCAGCGCCTTGGCGAAGGTCAGGCCGACGTCGGTGTTGACCTGCACCTGCACGAGGCCGTCGATGTCGTACTCGACGGGGTCCTCGGCGGTGAGGATTTTCTCGGTGATCTCGTTGAGCTCGTTAAGAGCCGAGTAAAGCGTGGTCGTCTTGCCGCTGCCGGTGGGCCCGGTGACGATGACGATGCCGTTGGGCTTGTTGATGAGCTGGCGGACAACTTCGAGGTCGTCGCGGCGGAGGCCGACCTTTTCGAGGTCCAGCGACACGTTGGAGCGGTCGAGCACACGCATGACGACGCTCTCGCCGAACATGGTGGGCAGCACGCTGATGCGCAGGTCGACGGGATTGTTGTTGACGGTCAGCTCGATGCGGCCGTCCTGCGGCAGGCGGCGCTCGGCGATGTCGAGGTTGGCCATGACCTTGATACGGGAACAAATGGGCATCGCCAGGTGCTTTGGCGGCGGGACCATTTCATAGAGGACGCCGTCGATGCGGTACCGCATCTTGAACTCGTCCTCGAACGGCTCGAAGTGGATGTCCGAGGCCTTGTCCTTGATCGCCTGCATGAGCACCAGGTTGAGCAGCCGCTTGACCTTGTTGTCCTCGACGGCTTCGAGGAGGGTGTCGAGGTCGATGGACTGGCCGTGGGCCTTGAGCTCTTCGAGGTTGTGGTCATCGGCCATCTCGCCGAGCAGGTCCGCCAGCGAGTCGGTGCCGCCGCCGTAGTGCTGCTTGATCAGCCGCTCGACCTGCTTGGGGTCGGCCACGACGGGCTTCACCTGGAACCCCATGAGCAGGCGAAGGTCGTCGAGGGCCCGGAAGTTGCTCGCGTCCTTGAGGGCGACGGTGAGGGTATTGGTTTCCTTCTCGAACTGGAGGGGGACGACCTGATAAGCCTGGGCGGTTTCGGCCGGGAGAATCTTGATCACCTCCGGCGAGATTTTCAGGTCGTCCAGATTGGCGGACGCCATGCCCGCCTGGGCGGCGAGGGCGGCGTTGACATCTTCCTGTTTGACGTACCCGAGCTCGATCAGAAGCTGACCGAGCGGTACGCGCTTCTGCTGCTGCTGGAGGTCGAGAGCTTCCTGAACCTGCTCCCGCGTCACCTTGCCCATCTTGGTCAAGACGCGGCCGATCTTCCGCCCCTTCATCTCGGCGAGATCGATGGCCGGAATCGCCGACGGCGCATTTTTCTTCATTTCTGCCATGTCAACCGTTCCCTGCCCCGGCGACGAAAAATCCGTATTCCAACTGTCCAAACAAAAAGACGAATCGCATCAGCGAAATTATGATGATGGAAGAATGAAGCAAATAATGGCGGGGGTATGCTCGAACTGAATCGGGTGGTGTGCAGGCAGGGAAGAATGGACTGCACACACTAATGATAACAGATACCATCGGCGGACTCAACCCACTTGGCCTGCAAATAACGCATAGGACACATGGATTTTGGATCGATTTGTGATACGCCTTTGTCCGTTTTCGCCGCGGACACCCGGTATCAGTCGTTGGGCAAGGTGGTCTCTTCGTATTCAGCACGATCGAAGTGGCCGCCCGCCTGCTTGATTTTGATCGCCATTTCCGTCGGGTCTTTTGACTTGTCGACCGTCTCTTCGGGGGAGATGACCCCGCGACTGTAGAGGTCCCAGAGGTGGTCGTCGAGCAACTGCATGCCGAACTTCTTGCCGGTCTGGATGGCGGAATCGATGCGGAAGGTTTTCGCTTCGCGGATGAGGTTGGCGATGGCGGGCGTGATGACGAGGAACTCGTAGGCCGCGACCATGCCCTTCTGGTCGATGCGGGGCATGAGTTGCTGGGAGAGCACCGCCATCAGGCCGGTCGAGAGCTGGACCCGGATCTGGTTCTGCTGCTCGACGGGGAAGGCGTCGATGATTCGGTTAATGGTGCCTGCGGCACCGGTGGTGTGCAGGGTCCCAAACACGAGGTGGCCCGTCTCGGCGGCGCGGACGGCGGCCTCGATGGTCGCCAGGTCACGCATCTCACCGACCATGACCACGTCCGGGTCCATGCGCAGGGCGCGCCGCAGGGCCTCGGCGAAGCTGGGCACGTCGTTGCCCACCTCGCGCTGGTTCACGATGCTGGTCTTGTGCTCGAAGTAGTATTCGATGGGGTCTTCGACGGTGATGATGTGCCGGTCCATCGTCTCGTTGATGAACGCAATCATGGACGCCAGGGTGGTCGTCTTGCCCGAGCCGGTGGGTCCGGTGATGAGGAACAGGCCGCGGGGGCGCCGGCAGAGGTCCGAGACGATTGCGGGTAGGCCGATCTGCTCGAAGGTGAGCAGCGTGCTGGGGATCTGCCGCAGCACCATCGACACGTTGCCCTTCTGGCGAAAGATGGCGACGCGGAAGCGGGCCTGGTCGCCGTAGGCGAAGCCGAAGTCGGAGCCGCCTTCTTCCTGAAGTTCGGTCTGCGAGCGCTCGGGGGCGATCGACTTCATAAGCGAAATGGTGTCGCCCGGCTCGAGCACCTTGGTCTTCAGCGGCACCAGCCGGCCCCGCATCCGCAGCGTCGGCGGCCGGCCCACCACGATGTGAAGGTCGCTGGCCTTTTGCTTGATGACGGTGTCGAGCAGACGATCGATATGAACTTGGGACATGGGAACTCCAGAGGCAAGGCAGGAGGCATTGAGGCAGGAAGCACTGGCGTGTGGCGTTCGGTGCCACGGGTCGGCTCGGCGACCCGTGCTCTGCGTGGCACGCCTCACGGGTCGCCGAGCCGACCCGTGGCACCCGCTACGATTGGATTGAGAAGGCTCTGATGCTCACTGCCTCTCAAATCACTCCGCGCTGTCCACATCCACCACGCCTTCGACCTGCGCGATGCGGGAGATTTCATCCAGCGTGGTGTAGCCGTCGAGGATTTTGAGCTTGCCGTCGCCCAGCAGGTTGCGCATGCCGCCCGCCACCGCCGCGGCGCGGATCTGGTTGACGGGCGCCCGTTTGAAGGCGAGGTCGCGGATTTCGCTGTTCATGATCATCAGCTCGTAAATGCCGCGCCGGCCGCGGTATCCCGTGCCGTTGCAGTTCTGGCATCCCACCGGCCGCATCAGGGTCTTGCCCTCGATGTCGCGGGCCGTCATGCCCAGGATTTTCATCAGCTTGGGGTCGGGCGACTCCTCCGGCTCCTTGCATTTCTCGCACAGGATTCGCACCAGGCGTTGCCCGAGCACCGCCTGAATCGAGCTGGCGACGAGGAACGGCTTGATGCCCATGTCGATCAGACGCGTCAGGGCCGAGGGCGAGTCGTTGGTGTGCAGCGTCGAGAACACGAGGTGGCCGGTGAGGGCGGCCTGAATGGCGACCTCGCCTACCTCCTTGTCGCGGATCTCACCGACGAGCACGATGTTGGGCGCCTGACGCAGCATGGCGCGGAGGATCTTCGAGAAGGTCAGGCCGATGCCGTCGTTGACCTGGCACTGGTTGATGCCCTTGAAGTTGTATTCGACGGGGTCCTCGGCGGTGATGATCTTGCGGTCGGGACGGTTGAGGACGTCGAGGGCGGTGTAGAGCGTGGTGGTCTTGCCCGACCCGGTGGGGCCGGTGACCAGGAAGATGCCGTTGGGCCGCTTGATGATGGACTCGAACGTCTGCAGCGTGTCGGGGCGCATGCCGAGGTTGGCCAGACCGATGCGGGCCGACTCGGGACGCAGGATACGCAGGACGACGCTTTCGCCGTGGTAGGCCGGGCAGGCGCTGACGCGGAAGTCGACGACCTCGCCGTTGACGATCAGCTTGATGCGGCCGTCCTGCGGGATGCGCTTCTCCTGGATCTTCATGCCCGACATGATTTTCAAGCGGGCGATGACCGCCGCCTGGGTCGCCTTGGGGATCTTGTCCTTCTCGACGCAGACGCCGTCGATGCGGTACCGAAGCCGGACGCGGTCGGAGAACGGCTCAATATGGATATCGCTGGACCGGGCGACGACCGCCTCGGCGATGATGTGGTTCACGAGCTTGATAATCGGGGCCTGCTGGGCGTCCTGAAGGGCCTTCGCTTCGCCGTCGAGGTCGACGGACATGCCGGCGTCGATCGACAGGCCCTTGATGTCCAGCGACGTGCCGCGGTCGACCGAGAGGTCCTTGGTGACCTGGTCGATGGCCGCCTTGGTGCTGCCCATGAAGCGGTCAATGTATTCCTTGATCTTTCCCTTGGCCCCCAGCGCCGTCTCGATCTTGCAGTTCATGCGGAACGCAAGATCGTCGAGGACATCGAGGTCCATCGGGTCGTGAATCAGCACCTTCAAAGCGCCATTCTTCTGCGAGATGGGCAGGACGAGATACTTCTTGATCAGGTCGGCGGGGAGCAGCTTCAGGTTCTCTTTGCTGATGACATCGGGGCGCTCAAGATCGATATACTCCATGTTGAATTGCTGCCCCAGCGCCTTGGCGATGTCGGTCTCGCTGACGTGGCCCAGTTCAACCAGTGTCTCACCGATCCGCTTGCGCTGACCCTGGGCGATCTTGAGCGCCTCGGCAAGCTGCTGCTCGTTGACCAAGCCCCATTTCTGGAGGATCTCACCCAATTTACGGCGCGTCAGAGCCATCAAAACCTCGTGGGAAAACCGGCCTTGCGTGGATCAAAGGAACACGACTGCCTGCGCCCCGGCGCCCCGATACCCTTGAACCGGCAGCTCAACCCTCCGCTACCTCGCTTGAGACGACAACTTACCAATGATAGGCGGTTGCGGTCAAGAACGCGGGGCGGTGCGCGCACGGCAATCGCATGTACCGGTGCCACGGGTCGGCTCGGCGACCCGTGTTGACACACATGCCATCAAACACGGGTCGCAAAGCCGGCCCGTGGCACCGTCGAATGACAAAATGCGATACCCTGGCGGTGCGCGGGGCGGTTTGAGGGCCGGCGCATCTAAGAGGGCGAAGGTTCCCGAATCCCAGATGCGCAAGTGGCATCAAACGCGCGGCGCGTGGTACTGTGGCGGCCGCTCCGCCGAAGGAAAAACACCATGCCACGAATCGCCGCCCTTGCGATGGTGCTCCAGTTCTTCGCGACAGCCATCGTCGCCGCCGTCGAGCCCGCCCCGCGCCCCAACATCCTCATCCTCCTTAGCGACGACCAGCGCTTCGACACGCTCGGCTGCATGGGCAACGCGATCATCAAGACGCCGCACCTCGACGCCCTGAGCAAGCGCGGCGTCACCTTCGACAACGCCTTCGTCACCACCTCCATCTGCATGACCAGCCGGGCGTCGATCCTCCGCGGCCAGTACGCCGCTCGCCACGGCATCAACGATTTCCGCACCATGTTCACGCCCGATGAGATGCGGCAGACCTACGTCGGCCGGCTGCGCGAAGCCGGATACCGCATCGGGTTTATCGGCAAATGGGGCGTCGGCAAGCCGCCGCGCGAAGCGTTCGATTACGACCGCACCTTCCCGGGGCAGGGGTTCTACCGCGTCAAGCAGCCCGATGGCACGGTCAAGCACCTGACGAACATCATGGGCGACCAAGCTCTCGAGTTCCTCGCGGCGGAGACAGCGAAGCCGGGCCGGCCGTGGTGCCTCTCGATCAGCTTCAAGGCCGCCCACGCGCAGGATGAGGACCGCAAAGAGCCCTACCACTACGACCCGGCCCTGGCGGAGCTTTATAAGGACGACATCATCGCCGTCCCCGCCGCAGCCGATGCGAAGTATTACGACGCCCTCCCCGAGTTCCTGAAGAAAACCGAAAGCCGCGTGCGCTGGGGCCAACGGTTCACGACTCCCGATCATTATCAGCAATCCATCAAGGCGTATTACCGGCTGATCACCGGGATGGACCTGGCGATCGGCCGGATCATCGACCGCCTGCGCGAACTGGAGATCGAGGACAACACCATCATCCTGTTCACCAGCGACAACGGCTACTACTTCGCCGAATACGGATTCGCCGACAAGTGGTACCCGCACGAGGTATCGATGCGCGTGCCGCTGATCGTCTGCGACCCGCGGCAGCCGGCCGAGTTGCGCGGCAAGCGGCGCGGCGAGCAGGTCCTCAACATCGACATCGCGCCCACGGTCCTCGAAGCGGCGGGCCTGAAGCCCGATGAAAAAATGCAGGGCCGCGGCCTGTTCCCCCTGCTGCGCGACGAGAAGGTGGAAGACTGGCGCAGCGAGTTTTTCTACGAGCACCACTTCAAGCACAAGGGCATCCCGCGCAGCGAAGCGGTCCGCACCCCGCAGTGGAAATACATCCGCTTCATCGACAGCGACCCGTTGTGGGAAGAACTGTACGACCTGAAGAACGACCCGCACGAATTGAAGAATCTCGCGGCCTCGGCGGAACATGCCAAGCCCCTTGCCGAGCTGCGGACCAAATGGGAAGCGATGCGCGAGAGCGTGAAGTGATCGCCAGCTCGATTGATGCGGCTGCCCCCAGCCCGATTGATGAGCCGGCCCCCAAGCCCGATGATGAGGCTTTGCGAATCGTCGGGGAACAGCCTCCTCCATCCCCGAAATACCCCGACGGTTAGGCGGACCTCACCATCGGGCTTGGCGGTGGCACCACTTATCGGACTGACTCCGCCTCTCGGCGGCGGCGGCCGAACCCCGCTGAAGTATCACCCGTACAGACTATTCCTATTGTACCGGCCCCTCTAAGCCGGTAGGCCGCACCGTTCGGACGGACGCCGCCCGGCCCTTGAGAAATTCGTTGGGAACAGCCGACAAATGCTTGACAGTACCGCGTCGGGCATGGTAAGTTGATGGGTGTGAAGGTCGACCGATGTGCCACCTCTGCCGAGATCGTTCGGAGCAGGTTGGAGAATTGAGACTCCCATTCATTGGGGAAAGCGCGGGAGAAGCCGACGGGTCGTTGGCTTTGCTCGCGGAGAACTGGAGAGCTGGAATGACGGAGGGAATCAATAACAATCTCGGCACGCCGGAACCGGTCGGCGGTTCTGTCGATGCCGCCAAGACGCGGCGCGAAACGCGCCGCGCCCTGCTCAAGGCCGCCGCGCTGGCGATGCCGCTGATCGTCACCCTGCGCGGCAAGCCGGCCCACGCTCAAGAGGCGTCGCTCGGCTCGCTGGGGATCACCTACGGCCCGATGTCCTACGTCACGCCGGCGGATGTCAGCGGCGGCATCCACGAGAGCTACCTCTGGGACGCCAAGGACGAGAACGGCGACGTCCTGAAAGACAAGACCCGCCGCTCCGACGCCATCGTCGCCGATCCCTCGGTGCCGAAGAGTCCTTGAGTCCGTCGGCGGGCAATCAATCGTTCATCTAAAACTCCATCAACGCATCGGCGCCGTCGCCGATGCGTTATTCTTTGCAGCGTGACCCCTGCTTCCTCCAGCGCCGCTTCCGATGGATCACCCGCCTTTCCCACGCGCTGGGCCGTGCCGCCCGGCGCCGACCTGCGCTGGCGCTCGTGGAACGATCAGATGCTGGTCTACCACGCCCCTTCCGGCGACACGCACCTGCTGAACCCGCTCGCCGCCGAGGCGCTGCGGTCGCTTGCCGCCGCCGCCGCCAGCGCCGCCGAGCTCACCACCCACGTCGCCGCCCTCTTTGATTTACAGGCCGATGGCGGACTTCTCCGACAGATGGAACAATGCCTGATCCAGTTTGCCGAGCTGGGTCTGATCGAGCCCGCGAATGCTGCTGAAGGACCTTTCGCCGCGTGACGCCGCCGCCCTGCTCAAGGGGCCGGGCGTTCGAGCGCGCATGGGGCCGTTCGTTTTCGCGCTGCGCACCGCCCTGCCCGAGCTCGCCCCGCCGATCCGCCTGCTCTACGCGCATTACCCGCTCGAGCCGGATGAGGCGTTCATCGATTTTGAAGTGGCCATCGCCCCGCGCTCCTGGCGCGAGCGGCTGATCAAGCGCAAGGTTTCGTTCATTATCGACGGCGACGCGACGTTCGATCCTTTCGAGCGCGAGCTGTCGCTGCCCATGCTCGAGTGGGCCGTCAACTGGTGCGTCTTCACCAGGCCGCACCAGTACCTCATCCTCCACTCGGCGGTGGTCGAGCGCGGCGGCTTCGGGCTGATCCTGCCCGGCCAACCCGGCGCGGGAAAGAGCACGCTCTGTGCCGGCCTGTCGCTGCGCGGCTGGCGGCTGCTCTCGGATGAGGTCGCGGTAATGCGGCCGCCGTCGATCGAGCTGATCCCGGTGCCCCGCCCGATCGGCCTGAAGGAAGGATCGATCCCGGTCATCAAGCAGTTCGAGCCCGGCGTCGCCATGGGCCCCGCCACGCCCGGCACGCGCAAGGGCACTGTCGCGCACCTTCAGGTCGATGCCGATGCCGTCGCCCGCGGCCAAGTGCCGGCCACGCCGCGCCTCATCGTCTTCCCGCGCTACCTCGCCGGGGCGGACCTGTCGCTCAAGCCCTTCAGCAAGGCGCTCGCGATGCTTCGCATCGGGCAGGACGCGTTCAACTATTCCGTGCTGGGCACCGCCGGTTTCGAGACGCTCGCCGCCCTCGTCGATGCCGTCGATTGCTACACGCTGACCTACAGCCGGATGGATGAAGCCATCGCCCGCCTGAATGAGCTGATCGGGCGGGAGCCGGCGCAGGAGAAGAGTCAACACCAAGCCCAATGATGAGGCTTTGCGAATCGTCGGGGTAAATCCGCCCCCAACCGCGACGATTCGCCGAGCCTCATCATCGGGCTTGGACCCGCATCCATGACACAGCACTCCGTCAACCTGCTCGATTCCCTCAACGACCCGGCGTCGCTGCTTGCGCTCGACGGGCCGCAGTGGAATCAGCTCATCCGCCTCGCCCGCCGGACCAAGGCGATGGCGAAGCTCGCGCAGCGCATCAGCGGCGCGGGCCTCGACGGCCGCATCAACCCGCGCATCCTCGACCACCTGATCGCCTCGCGCGTGGTGGCGCAGCAGCACCGCCGGATCGTGAAGTGGGAGGCCGACCGGGTGATCGCGGCGCTGGCGGGCGCGGACTACGACGTGGTGTTCCTCAAGGGCGCGGCCTACGTGCTGACCGATCTTCCCGCGGGGCACGGCCGGCTGGTCAGCGATGTCGACATCATGGTGCCCAAGGCCCACATCGAGGACGCCGAGCGCCGCCTGCTCGCCGCCGGCTGGGAGCCGATGAAGCTCGACGCTTACGATCAGCGCTACTACCGGCAGTGGATGCACGAACTGCCGCCGCTGCGCCACCGCGCCCGCGGGAACGTCCTCGACGTGCACCACACGATCCTGCCCGAGAGCGGCCGGCTGCGGCCGGATGTCGCGAAGCTGTTCGCGGCGGCGCGGCTGATCCCCGGCGTGCGAAGCCCGCATGTGAAAATGCTCGCGCCCGCCGACATGATCGCGCACTCCGCCGCCCATCTCTTTCAGGACGGCGACCTCGCCGGCGGCCTGCGCGACCTCTTGGACCTCGACGACCTGCTGCGTCACTTTGGCGAAACCGAACCCGGGTTCTGGGAGACGCTCATCCCCCGCGCGAAAGAGCTCGACCTGCACCGGCCGGTTTATTACGCGTTGCGTTTCGCGCACCGCCTGCTCAAGACGCCGGTGCCCAATGCGGTGCTCATCGAGTCCCGCCGCACCGGCAAGCCGTTGCCGCCCACGACGCTGCTCATGGACCTGCTCGCCTCGCGCGCCTTCGTCCCCGAGACCGGCCGCGGCAAACGCTTGGGCGCCGGCCTCGCACGCTGGATGCTGTACGCCCGCTCGCACTGGCTCCGCATGCCGCCGCTGCTGCTCATGCAGCACCTGGCGAAGAAAACGATGCGCCGGTTTCAGAAGGAAGAAGTGGCGCCGCAGACGAACGAAGAAAAGAACGTGGAAGCCAAGCGCGTGGCCTAATACGGAACCCGAAAAGTGCTCGCGCGCGTTCGGCGCTTGTTAGGTCTGGCGCGATGGCCCGCGGTATGTCACACTGTCGGCCCCCAGCAAGGAGGCTGACCATGGACGTGACTCTGCGGGAACCGGCGGATCGGCAGCGGTTGGAAGAACGCGTGCGGACGCAGCGGGAGGCGAAGCAGCGCGACCGTTGCCGGGCCGTGCTGCTGGC
>Ga0163150_10005678_pt1 | contig 15791 bp, 17 predicted proteins | sample OliLakLV19P2IB_FD_148628 | JGI IMG/M metagenome (GOLD analysis project Ga0163150, IMG submission 148628) | Freshwater microbial mat bacterial communities from Lake Vanda, McMurdo Dry Valleys, Antarctica - Oligotrophic Lake LV.19.P2.IB | ecosystem: Environmental > Aquatic > Freshwater > Lake >...
GGGCACCACCGATGCCACAAAAGAGACAGAAAATCATCCTTGCAGACATAAACATGATGGGAAGAGCAAGTAGAAGCCAAATTCTACTCTCTCAACCCACACACTTCTGGTGCATTACCTTCCAGCAACATGTCTCATTTTACTTTATGGAGGTGCCGGGGGCCGTCTTCGTTTTGGCTTCGCTATGTCTCGCTTGGTGAATATCACGGCGAAGTCGAACGCAGTGAGACGTAGACGGATGGAGGTGCCGGCGGGAATTGCACCCGCGTATGGGGGTTTTGCAGACCCCTGCCTTACTGCTTGGCTACGGCACCAAAAGAAGAATGCTGTACGGCGCATTGTAGTTCTCTTTCCAAAAATCTGAAACAGATTCTTTGATCGCACAGCACCTCAAGTTATTCTTTTCCAGCACTCGGGTCTTTAAATGAAACTCCTTTCAAGATGAGAACTACTTGTGCAGCCTCAGCATCGGTTACACTGAGTGGAAACGAACCTGTAAAACTGTAGCCCGCTCTCTCTTTTGCAAGTGAGAGTTGATAGTATCTGCGGATTGGTTGATCTGGGCTTGGACGCGCACTAAAAACATGAAGAGATGTTTCATCTCCATCGATGAATACCGTCTCTTTATCAATTTGTTTGTAGTCAGGAAGTGAAGAGACAGCAATGACATTGGCTTGTGAGTACTCAGTGGTACCGATTTCAGTAGAAAGAGGTTCGACTGTGACAGTCACAGTATCCAGTTGTCCTGCATGCGGCTCTGTACTTTGAAACGCTGCAATCGTTTCTTCTGGCACGCCAAGAGTCGTAAGCGTTTCCTTGGAAAGTACTTTCCAGCCACCCGGCAAGCATGTAGCAAACGTCTTATTCCAAAATTGTTGCTCACAACTTACTGTAGTTTTCGAGCCACTAGAACCACATCCGGCAAGGATGAGAAGGAGTCCCAGCGAGGCGATTGTTCGTCGCATGGAGAGTAGTGTAGCACGGAGAGTGACTCTACGAAAAGCGCTTCTGCATAACAGAAATCGAGAGTTGACAACCCATGGATACTACGCAGAAAGATACACAGAAGCATTGAGAGAATGTGCGATATTTGGTATACTACTTTGATGTGTACACAACAGAAGCTTTCGGCGCTCACACTTGCTCTCTTTGGACTGTCGATTGCATTTCCGTTCACCGTGGCAGCCGCAACGCTTCCCCATGTCAGCGCCTTTGATACTGTCGTCGGACTCGGAGGCGAAATTACATTTGGCGGTTACGATCCAAATACAAACGTCGATTTCACTATCCAGAATCCAGGTGACTCCGTCTCCAATCATCAAATCACTACAAACGGACAGGGAGCTGCAACATTCTCTATAGCAACGCAGAATACAATTCTCGCTGGATTGTACACCGTCATCGCAAGTGGAGTATCGACAACATTTAGTGCACTCGCTGATCGGCCAGATGCAAATGAATCGACACTTGTTGCGGATAAAAACAGTATTCCACCCAATGGCACAGTCACCGTCACTGCGATTGTACGCGATCGTTATGGAAACAAGGTAACAGGAAGACCGATGGCACTTGTCTCTAGCAGGACATCTGACAAGATCTTGAACGCAGCGCAAACCGATCAGTTTGGTCGAGCAGTATGGCAAGTGCAAGCAACGAATCCAGGGCAGATGGTACTCTCGCCCTTCGATGTCATTAGTGGTCGGCAGCTTACTCTTTCGACAACTGTGAGTGTTGGTGGCAGCATCTACGCAGCATCGCTTGGTGTTGGGCAGAGTGATGATCAGTTCTTTCAAGCTGATATTGGTGGCACGACTCCAGATCATATCGAGATCACACTTCCAGATGGTGGCGACTTTGTTCCGGCCAATGAACTGTTTACTGCAAAAGTAACAATCAAAGACGAAAACAATGCAACAGTACGAAGTTACGTCGGATCACTAGCAGTAGAAAGTCCTACAGACCCTACTGCGATCCTGCCAAAAATCGGCGAAGATCCTAGAACGCCACTCGTTGGGCGCATCGATATGCCAGAAGGCGTGCAAGGCGTACGTACCATTGCACTCGCCTTTCGGTTGGCACCGGGGAAACAAACCATTGTGATGTACGACAAAAATAATCCAAGTCTTCGTGGTGAGCTCACACTGCGAGTAGGAACGAAAGGTGGAAACACTGATAGTGGAATCCAGATCGTGCAACCTGTGAGTGGAACAAAAATTGCTTCTCATACAGTCGAGCTCTCATTCAAAGGTCCAACATTTGTTGACTTTGTGATCGATGGTGGGTTGCAGTCAGTTGAAACTTCAACTGATGCTGAGGGTGTAGGGCGTGCGACGATCAATTTGGCTCCAACAGTTGGCGAAGCAACGATCTTTGTGAATAGCAAAAACGGAACACTGAAAACAATGGCGCACTACATCATCGATACTATTGCACCTGTCATCGGGGCAATTACGATCGACCCCGCTGAAGGGAAGACGAAAGATCCAGCAACACTCACAGTAGTTTCTGAAGCTGAATTATCAGAAATGACTGCACGCATCGATGGAGTTGATACTCCTCTTCTTCCACGAAGTGAAAAACCAACGGAATACACAGGAACACTCACCGCTCCTGCAACTCCCGGCACATACGATATCGCAATCCAAGCGAAAGATTCTGTGGGCAATGTCTCTGCTGTCACAGTGCTGAAGTGGAAAGTAGGAACCAAGGAAATTCCAGTTGTACTGAATGTGAAAGCACAGGGTCAGGCCATGCAAGTCGCACTGAGTTGGAACGCAATGGCTGGTATAGAGGTAAAGGAATACAAAATCTACGTTGCGAAGGCGAGTGATCCGACCAATTACTTCGTAAGTTTCGGGACGAAGAAGCCCGTGACGTCTGCAATCATCAAAGATCTTGTGCTCGGTGAGGAGTATGAATTTTCTCTGACAGCAATCGATGTATCAGGCAGCGAAAGCACTGAAAAGAGTGCTCCTGCTTCAGCGTCACCGCTTGGGATGAATATTACTATCACGCCAGGAAATCAAAGCATGCTTCTGGAGTGGGTACCCATTGCCGATCTTCCACTGAGTCATTACATCCTAGAATTTGGCACCGAGCCAGGCGTCTTTACTGAACGAAAGACTGTGAATGGCGAAGCAGTCAGCCTCATGCTGCGCGATCTCCTCAGTGGAGTTGAATACTTCGTGCGACTGATACCAATCGCAGTCAACGGACAAACACGCGCCGATCTTTCGGCACTGGCACAGGGAACACCGACTGGTAAAGGGTTCATCGCAGGAACATCTGAGGCAGTGCCGCCAGATACGTTCACGGATCTGCACGCTGGTGCTCCACTGAAACCACGCGTAATCCCAACAGTGCCACGTACAGGCATTCCGACGTCTCTCTTCTTTAGCATGGTAGCACTATCACTCCTCTTCCTTGGCTGGTACATTCGTCGAGTCGGCACTGAACGCAAAAAGACGCAAGCATTCCTCTCGATGATGCAAAACCGTTACCACGCGTAACGTCATGGATGCCTCTACTCACACCTCGCTACACTCACTCTCCATCGGGGGTGCAACGTACGATCTTTTTCTGACGTTTGAAAAAGGAGTAGAGCTGGGTCACGATGCGATCACATTTCCAGTGGGCGGAAAAACGCCAATTAGAAGTGTGACAGAACTCTGTGGTGGAGGCGCTGCTAATACATCTGTCGGATTTTCCAGGCTTGGATGTGCTGCTTCTTTCTGCGGCGTTCTTGGCTCAGATCAATGGGGAGAAGTGATGCTACAAACGCTCAAAAAAGAACGTGTCGACACGAGTTCTGCGACAATCGTTGAAGGAGAAACGAGTAGTTTTTCTGTCATTGTCACCGCAGGGAACGATCGATCGATTCTTGCAGCCCCAGGAGTCAGCGAACATCTCCACGATGTAACGTTCGATCAGGAAGCTGTGAGTCATGCCGATATTGTCTATCTAAATCATTTAAGCGAATCATCCTGCGTCATCGAAAATGACATGGTGCGCATGCTAAGTAGTAGTGCAGGACACCTCACATGGAACCCAGGTGGCTGCCAGATAGAAGCAGGAATGCATGCTCCAGATAAAATTGCACTTCTGAGGCACACGAATCTTTTGCTCCTCAATAAGGAAGAGGCGTCTCTCTTCACAGATACAAAAACAATTGAAGAGGCGATGACGAAGTTGATCGAAGCAGGGGTAGAACATGTCTGCATCACCGATGGGAAACATGGCGTCTTCGCTGCATCAAAGTCTGAGCGATGGCACTGCCCGATTATAAAAACGACTGTCGTCGACACAACAGGTGCCGGAGATGCCTTTGGAACAGGGGCAACATGGGCACTGAAGAAGGGTCTAGGATTGCAGAAAGCTCTGGTTGCTGGTACACTGAATGCAGTGAGTGTCGTTAGTGCGATTGGCGCACAAACGGGATTGCTGACCGAGAAAGAAATGATCGAAAAACTCCCTCAGCACCCGCTCGCCATCTCATCATTCTCTTCTTAGACTTCTCACACCCACTTCCCTCCCCGCTCATGTCTGGTGATAACCTTCTCTCGATTCAAGAACTCATCGACTCTGCCATGTCTTCACTGAAAACTGCGAATGCACTATTACGTGACATGACTGGAGTTGCTGACCCGTCACGCGAACGTCATTCTACAAGAGCAAGTGCAATGTCGATGCACGGAAGTAGTGCTGGGGATGCGGTAAAAATCGTGGAAGGAAGTTTCGATGGACAAAATATGATCGATGCTGATGGTGAGACGTATCCGATCCCTGCGAACTATGCATCCAAGAGCAAGCTCGTAGAAGGCGATGGCATGAAACTGACGATCACGACAGAAGGAAAGTTTATGTACAAGCAGATTGCACCAATCGATCGTAAAACTGTCGTTGGAGTTCTGATTCAAGAAGACGGACAATACAAAGTTCTCGCGGAAGGAAAGGCATTTCGTATTCTTCTAGCTTCTATTACATTCTATCGTGCTGATGTTGGCGATCAAGTTACCATCATTATTCCTACGCAAGGCGAAGCCAATTGGGGTGCAGTTGATGCTGTGATCCCAAGGCATCTTACTGATGCAGCCGCAGAAGAAGTGGTGAAGGGGAAAACAGTACGTCGCAAAAAGAGTGTAGATGGAGAGATGAGCCCGGAGATGGAGTAAGGGCTACTCGCTACATTTCCAAAAACGGTAATCCAATCTCTGGTTTGGTGCCGCTTTTAACAGACAGTGCAGCAGCACGAGTGATGCTGTCTCGACCATACTTTTCATGAAGACGATCGAGCGCTGTTTGGAGTGACTCTCGTTCTTGGTCATCCTCTACATCGGTAAAGAGAGAAAGCTTGGAACCTGCACGACTCCCAAGGCCCATTAGTGCGGCACCAACTTGTGTCCATCGTTTTTTCTCCGCGTTCATCTTTTCAAGACAGAGTAAAGCATTGGGGATGATCTGCTCCGCAGTATCCGCAGGGGAAGCAAGTCGGACATGCTCACCGCGGAAATGCATGTCACTATCTCTCATCCACACAGACACATGCGTCGCAGTCAGTTGCCATCGGCGCATTTTGGTCACGATGTATTCAATATGCTTCAGAAGATGTGCGCGTACTACAGATGCATCACTCGTTCCTCGAAAGCTTCTACATCTGGAGATGGATTTTGGTGGTGTGATTTCATCGCTCACAGGATCAGTACATTCACCAAGAAGCTCGCGCTTCATCAGTATGCCAGGTTTACCACAGAGTTCCTGAAGAACTCGATCCGAAGCTGATGCGATATCCCACGCAGTTTTCAGATGCAACGCCTCTACTTTCGGGAGCCTCGCTCGGCCGATACCCGGAATAGCAGCCGCAAGTCGGTCTTCGAGAAATGGTTGAATATCTGACGGATGCAACACTGTGATGCCTGCGGGCTTTCGGTACTCCCCTGCCATCTTGGCGAGGAGCTTGCTACTTGCGATACCCACCGAAACCGAAAGTGAGAGTTGCCGTAACACATCTTGTCGTCTGTCCTCTGCCCATGCAGCAAGATTCTTCGGTATACCTCCGACGATGGTCGAAAGATCCAAAAACCATTCATCGATAGACATCTGCTCAAGAAGTGGGCACGCCTCAGAGAGAATGGCTTCAATCGCATGCGATGCAATCCCTGTTTCTCTGAAATCCGATGGCATTTCGACGGCTCCAGGACAGAGTATTCTTGTTTCAGTCAGGCGCATGCCAGTCTTCACTCCCTTTGCTTTAGCTTCGTAGGTTGCCGCGATAACACAGCCACCACCCATACCAACAGCGATTACAGGTTTTCCTTGTAGGTGAGGATGCTTACGAACGAGAACAGATGCGAAGAACGAGTCGGCGTCGATGTGGGCGATGTGCGAGGAAAGGTATGTAGTATGTCGTATGTCGTATGTGGTATTCATGACGACTGGAGCTGACTGAAAGCACTACGAGATAATCCCGTAATCAATCTCCCAACACGCACACTCTGTCCCGATATCTGAGTAAACTGATCTGCAGAAACATAATGAATGTCACGACTAATCAATAATTGATTTTGTACTTCCGTGAAAGAAGCTTGTGCCATTTCATAAAATCTCTGCTTTTCATTTTTTGTTTTACGACGGAAGCCTTCCGCAATATTAGAGCTAACAGAAACAGAAGCACGACGTAACTGAGATACTAATCCAAAACGTTCATCCGAGGGGAAACTTTTTGTAAGCTTATACACTTCCAACACCAACGTGTGAGCCTCTCTCCATGTATGCAAGCCTGTAAAAGATTGAATCGTTTTCATACTACATACCACATACAACATACGACATACCCCTACAGCGTCATCTTCCTCACCAAACCAACCACCACCCCAGCCACCGTCAGCTCTTCCATTGCATACAAGTCTGGATAGTCAGGATTCTCTGCCTGCAGATACACTTTGCCCTTCTCGCGCTTCAGTCGCTTCAGTGTGAACTCACCATCCATCACACCGACGACGATGTCATTCGGCTTTGGCTGTTTACTCTTATCTACAAGGACGAGGTCGCCTTCATGGATACCCGCACCGATCATACTGTCTCCTTTTACGCGAAGGAGGAATGTCGAGTTCCTGTTTTTCACCAGATAACTCTCGATGGTAATCTGTTCCTCTGCGTGCTCTTCCACTGGTGCTGCAAAACCAGCAGCGATGGGACCAAAGAGTGGCAGTGTCATGAGCGTCGGTGCGTCTTCTTGTGGAAAGGCAACGATTTTGATTCGTCCCTTCGGATCTTTTTCGAGATGCTTGGCAGTGACGAGTGTATTCACCACCTTCGCGATAGAATTTTTACTGCGCACACCAAAGGCAACAGCGAGATCCGCAAGAGATGGAGAATACCCACGCTTTCCCTGGAACTCAGTGATGTAATTGAGGACAGTGCGCTGGTGCGCTGTGAGAGTCTGTGTAGCCATAAAAGTAGGGTGAGAACGAACGTACACCATCGTAGGTGTACGAGCGTCCTTTGGTCAAGCACGAAGTCCTTGACCCTGAGCGTCATACAATGTGCTGCATCTGTTCTAGAGTCGAAGGGTCAAGAGAAAGGGATGTGCTTAGAGTTGCGAAGGAGCTTTCGTGTGCCACAATTGCAAAAGTATCGACGAATTCTGTAAGAATTGATGCCCTTCTTCGTCTATATACGTATGAACAACCGCAACATCTACCGAGTCGTCATTCTCGGACTCATCGTCATCATCATCCTGCTTCTTCTCTCACGCTGTGAAGGAGGTCCGCTCGGTAACGGTACCGACAGATCATCCAGTAGCTCTTCTTCCGTTTCATCCAGGATACCTCGCGTACGGCCAAGCAGCTCATCTTCATCATCACGCTCGATCATCCGATTATCAAGCAGCTCATCTTCTGTCTCCACTGGAGGCGGAAGCCAGTCAAGCAGTAGTTCTTCGTCATCTTCTGTCAGATCGTCTACACCTGTCTCATCATCGTCTTCATCGAAGCCTGCTGTCGGTGGAATAAGCGGCGGAGGTCTGGAAGGAGGCAGTGCCGGAGCGGGAGTGGAGTAAGGGAAGAGTGAAATTTGATGATTTTCTTCCTCGTGTAGCGTCTTAAGTAGAGACGCAAAATTTTGGGTCTCTACTGGACGCACAATCTGCCACTTCGTAGCAGTACGGAGATTTTCGGAATCTCCGCTGCGGGAAGTCGTGAGAGAAGTGTAGAATTGATTTTCCAATCATTCTTGTACCGTAGCGGAGGATCGTTTCCTCCGCGTAGTGACCCAAAGAATAGTATTCGCGCAGGTCAGTAGACCTGCGCTTCGTTATAAACATAATTCCTCGATTTCTTTGATTTCTTCTATTTCCTCGAATTCCTCATCCTCACGTCCCGATTTTATCCATCTCTTTCTCTTTAATCAGCTCCATATACATGATGGTCCAGACAGCATGTTTAAAGATATGTAGGTAGGTAAAGAAGTACGCAGCAACAAACGTGAGCACTAGACCAACGATGCCTGCAATCGTAAAGCTAATAACTGGTTGCACCACGTAGGTAAGAAGAATACCTCCACCAATGATCACCGTAGGAACGAGAAGAATAATGAGTGTATTGGCGAAAATGCGAAGAGAGATAATGGTGAGCAGCATCAGGAGAAACGCAACATGAGGAATGAAGCTCATAATGAGCTTTACGCTCTTCGCTGCTCCAGCAAAAATTCCCAATTTTTCGACAACAATCGCAGGTTCGATAAACGTAGAAAAAAACTTGAGGATATTCGAAACAATCCACACAATCGTTGCGACCACGATCAGAAATTCTTGCATACCACTGCCATAACGAAGAATAATCGAAATTGCAGTAACAAAAATGGCTAAACTCGTGAAGATAAATATCTCGTGCACCGCGAGAATCGGGAAAAAATTGTACAGCGCAAGAACGAAGCCTCCTTTCACGGGTTCCTTAGCATGTGCTTTCGCAGAGAGGCCAATGATGGCCCCAGCAGCGAGACTCGGCGCAAAGAGCTCAATAAATACCAGAATACCGAAGAGTGTAACAAAGGTCACAAAAACCCAGAAAGGAATGTTTTGGTACAGATAAATCTCGATATCGAAAAACCCTCCACCTTCACCTTTGAAATAGCTGTACACAAAGTACACTTGGTAGATCAGAAGTTTGACGTCCAAAAGAATCTCGAAGAGTGTGCCAAAAAATCCCCAACGCCGGAGTGACTTTTCGGTCGTTGTAATTGTCCATGCCTGCGCGATGATTTCGCGAGGAGTGAGCATAAGTACTTATTCTTTCCCAAGCAAATCTTGAAAAATGGAAGAAGAATAGTCTTCCCCAAGGACGATAACCAGATCCGCACCATCGTCATCTGTAAATGCCTCTGGTCGAGAATCTCCAGATGCGATACTCAATGTTTTCATGAGTAATGCTGCATGCCATGGCAAGCTATTCTGTAGCAGTTCGGAGTCTCCTTCTCGAAAAGGACGCGTATCGATAAATGACACCGGAACATCAGCAGTACCGCGTGGTCCGTAGTTGGTGATGCGCACAACATCGAAACCGTATCGAATCAGTTCTCCGCCGAGTATCCGAGCTGCTCCTTCTCTTGCCCCAGCATTCAGTACTGCGATACGTACTGGTGCGTAGAGGATTTGTCGATTCTGGGTCACAAGAGACATGAATGTACGAATCTGTTTCCATGTGATTGGGAATGGCGGAACAGAAACAGGGAGCAGCACCGATGCGCCTTCGAATTCTTCTCGAGGCGGAGGGTAGAGAAATCCTCCAGGAGAAACCAAACCAGAATAGAGACCATTCTTATCATTTATCTGCATGCCAGAAATACGCGTTGTATCGATGGCTTTTGCGACAGAGATGAAGGAAAGCAACTCTCGGACGGAGAATGTCGTTTCGATATTTTTAGAGAGAATCGAAATCATATCCATCACTTTTTTCGGGCTCTTCAGTACCCCTTGTGAGAGTGCGGTTTCGGAGAGTGCAGAGAGAATCTGCTGCTGACGAGCAGAACGAGAGAAGTCGCTAGTGGTGTGCCTGCTCCGCGCATACATCAGTGCTGTGTCACCATCCAGATGCTGTGGGCCTTCCTGAATAGAAAATGTCTGATACGAATAATTTGGACCTGGATATTCCGTATCGACGATGTCATATGGCACAACAATATCGATACCACCGAGCAAATCGACCGCTTCGGTAAAGCCAGAGAAGGTCACTTTGATCGTACCGTGAATGGGCAAACCAACGAATCGACCAATCTCTGCTCCCAATTCTTTCAGCGCCTCCTTAGACGCTTCTGGCGCTTTCATCCCTGTGTAGATCAGATGGCTTTTGTAGTCTCGATAGAGACTGTTGATACGAGCTGTGCCCATCTTCTCTGTCGAAAGAGCGTAGAGATCGCGCGGAAGTGAAAGTAAAAAAGCACTCTTGGTGTTCTTCGGATCAATACTCGCGACCATGATGGTATCGGTAAGATCGACACCGTCATGATTTTTGTCTCCGACACCGAGAAGCAATACGTTCGTAAATCCATTGTCATCGACAGGGAGTTCTGCAGCAGCAAGTGAGACGGTGCCAAATGCAATCTCTTTAATACGGAGCACGAGGCGCATGCCTCCTATAATCAGGAGTAACACAATCAAGATCACGACAAGCCACATCCACACACGTTTCAGTGTGTACACACGTGGAGGCACGGAATCGATGGGATGATGGTCGCTACTACGCATAGAACGTAGTGCTGCAACACCTGCAAGCATCATCGGAAGAACACCAGCAAGCTTCTTTTTCCATGCAGGAGGATCCTTTTTTTCTCGCACCGGTCGAATAGTAAATGACATCAGGGAGATTCTACGGAAAAAGAGCGTCTTCGTGAAGGGGAAGCCACAAGCCAGAGAGGGGTTTCGCTATTGTTCTTGTCACTATTCTTTTATAATGGAAACATGCATCTCATCTTTCTCGAAGTCGATGCGGCAGATACAAAGATGATTCGAGATCATCTCCCAAATGCAACGATCATTGCAGAAGCACGGTCAGAGAAGGACTTGATCAAAGCCTGCGCTGATGCAGAGGTCATCTGTACGTTTATTTACTCAGCCTTTACGAAAGAAGTTATCGAAGCTCTTCCGAAATTACGACTACTCTGTACGCGTTCTGTGGGGACAAATCATATTGATCTCGATGCATGCAAAAAACAAAACATCACAGTAAGTAATGTGCCTGATTACGGTTCTCATGTCATCGCAGAACACGTTTTTGCGCTCCTCCTTACTGCTTTACGCAACATTACAATTGCTGATCGAAAGGTAGAAGAAGGAAATTTCGATTATCACGGACTACGTGGAATGGCACTGCGAGGCAAAACAATAGGAATCGTCGGTACCGGGAAAATCGGTACAAAAACTGCGGAAATTGCGCTTGGCTTCTCTATGAACGTTCTCGCTGTGGATACCTGCAGAGTCTTGGAACTTGAAAAACAGGGAGTGGTCTATACAGAAATGAAAACCCTCGAACAATCGAGTGACATCATTTCACTGCACGTTCCTCTCCTCCCTGCGACCGAACATATGATCGATGAGCAAGCAATTCAGCGCATGAAGGATGGCGTGATCATTGTAAATACCGCGCGTGGTGAACTCATCGACTCTCCTGCGCTCGTTCATGCGCTCAAGTCTGGAAAGGTCGCAAAGGCACTACTAGATGTTCTGGAACACGAGAAAGATGTGGAATGGAATCGAGAACTCATCGCGCACCCCAATGTCATCGTTACGCCACACATCGCTTTCTATGCAGACCAAAGCGTCGAACGAATGTACGAAGACTCGTTTATCTCTATCGCACAATGGTCTAAAAAAGAGCCACTGACATACGCAGTAAAACCAATGCAAAAGATTTGCGATCTCCCTGGTATTCAGAAATAACTATTGATGCCACGTAATGACATCGTTCAGCGGACGTCGATCGTGCACTGCATCGTTCTCTGTCTTATCAGGATATCCAAGCATGATCCCGCCAATCACAACTAAGTGATCTTTCAGCTTCAAAATATTATGCGCAGGTCCATGATGGAGTGAGACCCAGCACGAAGAAAGGCCTTCAGCTTCTGCTGCAAGCATCAGACCATACATCGCTCCAACACAGGAGTACTCCATTTCTTTCGGATTCCACATCGTTCCTTCAATTGTACCTTTTGCTGATCGATCACATGTAACAACGATAAAGACCGTTGCATTCGTCACGAAGTTGCCATAGCAACAAACTTTCTGTAGTTCTTTCATCAGCTTTTCATCGGTAATGCAATGAAAATGCCATGGCTGCGTATTTTCGATGCTTGGAGCAAGGGTGGCAGCTTCAACCAGTTTTTCCACAGTTGCTTTGTCGACCGCCTTACTAGAAAATGAGCGAACGCTCATCCGATTTTTCATGAGAGACTGTAGGTCAGCAAAGGTCATACGTGCTGGGGAAGAAACAAGCTGAGTATACTCCCTTTCTGTGCCCTACCAAAATACACTTCTTTCAAAGTCAGAGACTGAATGCGAAGATTCACCACGCGCCTTCGGCATCATGCATTGCTGAACTACTATAAATGAACATAATTTTGCAGCGTCTCATTAGTAGCCGGCAAATTAATTTGCCGGCTACCTTACGCTCTTACAATTGGCTCGCATAAATGGCTGAGCCCTGTTAGGGCTGTGCAATATTATTTTTGTGTAATTATATACAGCACAAAAAAAGACCGGTCACTCGACCGGCCTTTATTAGTTTCAAACAAGAATGGAATTACCCGTTCTTCTGTGCCTTGAAACAGTTGAGACACAGCACTGGACGACCACCTTCTGACTCTGGTCGTGGCTTGAAAGGAACCTCGCATGCTGTACCACAACTGGCACAGGTAGCAGGGTGCATTTCGCGGTTGGTGACGCGCTCATTCTTGCGCTTGTCACGACAACCTTTGCATCGCTGTGGAGCAGCGAGGCCACGCTCCTGATAGAAAGCCTGTTCGCCTTCTGTGAAGGTAAAGTCTGCGCCACAGTCGCGGCAAGTGATCTGTTGATCAGCCATACTGAGAAAAGAAAAAAGGAAGTAAAGGTTGCAACCTTCCTTGTTTTTCAGCATCACCGGTGATGTGAGAACCTAGAGACACGATAAGACGAAGGCGTTTGCAGATGTATGATACGGGAATGCGTATTTTTCGTCAATGAGAAGTCTTCTCGGGACTACACCAGAAGTGTGTGGGATTTTCGAGAGAGCAAGGCTGAGAGTACATTCAAACGAGTCTGGTAACAACGAATGTTGTAGCGAAACATGAATTCTGCGAGGTACGACGGAAGTTTTGATCGAGGAAATCCACGGTAGAGATGCCAGCCCATGGGCTTGAGATGGCCCCAAATTCCTTCCTGCGTGTTCGTGTGCACAAAGCGTGCCTCCTTGCGTACGAATTCTCGTGCGTGACAGACGGACCAGCGATTGAGGAGGCTGATGTACCCCAACCATTCGTCGGTCATGATGGGACTCTCACCGTCAGTATGGCGTTCGACGATCGGCACGAGAGTTCGCTCGCTGCGATTCTCAACACAACGCAGCATGCATTGCCTCGTTGTCCTAGAGACACCACCGAGCACCCATTGATGCTTAAGTGCAACCGACTCATCCCACTCCGAGGCTCCGGGCAGATATACAGGAACCAGTGTTGCAGCAAGTATCCGCAAAACTCGATTGCATCGCTGGCCTGTCTTCGGATCCAGCTCAAAGTATCGTGCAATATCTGCGCCACTCATACCACCACGGAGACTGAAGAATCGAACCAAGGTTCGCCACTCTTCGTCAGAAAAGTGACTACCGGATTTCAGAGTCTTTGTGCGACCGGTGAATGTTCTTCCGCATTCAGGGCATTTGTACCGTGTTCTGCGACGGGCATCTTTGCCATGACGATGGGCACCACCGATGCCACAAAAGAGACAGAAAATCATCCTTGCAGACATAAACATGATGGGAAGAGCAAGTAGAAGCCAAATTCTACTCTCTCAACCCACACACTTCTGGTGCATTACCTGCCTTAAACGGTGAGCTGCGTAGTATAAATTCGAGGAAAGATGAAATCGCGGAAGAGGTGAAACACATCGAATATGTCATCAACAAATTCGCCAAGAAAAAAGGGGGAACAAGGGCTGTCCAAAGCCTGCCGCTTCAGATGGACGCCTCTTTATTCGATAGACGCGGAGCAATCGAGGTTGTTTTGAAGGAGTCTGGTACTACGATGTCTTCCAAGGAGATTCGTGGAGAGCTTCAGAAAAGAGGAACACCTATTCCTCAAGATAGCTTCAACGCAATTATGAGTGTGGAGTCTAGGAAGGAATCAGCGCACATCGAAAAGGTGGGATATGGGAAATTTTGTTATCGGAATAAAGGGAATAAAGACACCCCGTTACCAACTTCTCTGGCGGGCGCGTGACCTTCTATGACACCGCTTCCAACCTATGAGAATTGAGTGACGGGGTATCTTTGTTCCTTCTAATAATCGGGCTGAATGTGCTACGGATAGCTGTAGATGGGATTGCCACTCTATAGTGTGCGAACGCAGAAGAGAAACATCTCATTACTGGCTTGCTGTCCGTAGCACTTTCAGCCTCATTATACCAATCTTCGTGACTTTGTGATAGGCTTGTTTCCATGAAGCACAAGTCCGAGAAGCCGACTATAGACACCAGCGATAGGCTCCGATTCGACGCTCTACTTGCGCTTTCGTGTACGAAACGCGAGAAAGCAACAGGTCGAACATCGGAACAGGAACCAAGCGGTGGTTATAGCGGAAAGCGAACTCGGAAACGTAAAGGTGCAGATACTTCGGGGAAATAACGTGGTGCGTTCCGTCCAAGCTCCTCTTCAACTGTCCCCAGAAGTTTTCAATTGTGTTCGTGTGAACCGTTCCTTTGACGTACTGCCCTGCTCCGTGGTTTACCGTGTCATGTTCTAAACCTTCGACCCTTGCGATCTTGCGGTAGCTCTTCAATTCATCCGTAATGAGCTTTGTACCCTTGGCTACGTTATCCGTGAAGTGAGGAAGCAACGTAGCAGCCTTCACATTCTGCACGACTGCCGTGCTGATCTTCTTTGTGCTCCTCTCTAGCTTTCCAAAAACTACGGTCTTTCCTGCGGCTCCACGACCACGCTTTCCCTTCCTACGACCTCCTACCATTGTTTCATCGGCTTCGACTTCTCCCGACATGAATGGTGGAAGCTCCTGCATCATTTCTTTGATCTTCACTTGCATCCTCCATGCGGTCTTGAGAGTGACGCCGATATGACGCTGTAACTCACGGGAAGCGACACCATTCCTTGATACGGACATCAGGAAGATTGCGTAGAACCAGTCATGCAGGGACGTGGAAGATTTCTCAAAGATCGTACCCGCTTTCGGGTAGATGTGAGACTGTCCACAAGAGCAGGAGAAACAAGCTCTATTTGTGTTCTGCGAGAACTGTCCGACCTTCCCGCACTCGTCGCATTTCGGATGAGGGAACTCCTGAGTGAAGAGATAAGCGAGGCAGGTGGCATCGTCGGGAAACTTTGCTTGGAACTCTTTGATGGTGATGAGATGCAGTTTCATGGCTAGTAGTGGGGAAGTACCTACATACTAGCGGTTCTCTTACTAGGCGTCAAGGGAACATTCCCTTATATTATTCTGATATTGCGTGAGTGTCATGCCTGGAGGGACGACAGACCCAGTAACGAGCTTTGTACGAAATAGGCCACCAAGTTCTGCGAGACCGTTCTCATGAATCG
>Ga0163150_10005679_pt1 | contig 15786 bp, 18 predicted proteins | sample OliLakLV19P2IB_FD_148628 | JGI IMG/M metagenome (GOLD analysis project Ga0163150, IMG submission 148628) | Freshwater microbial mat bacterial communities from Lake Vanda, McMurdo Dry Valleys, Antarctica - Oligotrophic Lake LV.19.P2.IB | ecosystem: Environmental > Aquatic > Freshwater > Lake >...
CCTCCACTGTCTCGGCATCAACCACGATCGCCTCACCTACAATTTCCAGGGGCGGGACTTCCGCTTGACGGATGTGTTCGGGAAGGTTGTGCAGGAAGTGTTGGCTTAACGGTCTACGCGTTCAACCGATTCTTGTCCTGAACCGAAGTGCTTCGCGCGATATAGGCATCGAGCGTTTCCAATTCATATTTCTTGATGATGTCGAGGATATCGAGTTCCAAGCGCTGAGGAAGAACGCGCCACCATCCTTCTTCTTCGTAGACCTGGATATGAACGTCCGGTCCGTAGGCTTTGCGGATGGCTTCTACTTTCTCGAATTGAAAATCAAGGTGAAACAGTGGGTTGTCGAGGTCGATCACGCCAGTGACCCATTTTTGGTAGACACCCTGCCGGTTGATGATCAGCCCATCGCGATCAATGATGCGACAGCATTGTTCAAAACACGCGCACACAATGGGAACATTATAAATCGTCGCGAGCGATTGCAAGATGCGCCCGCCGGAGAACGCCGAAGGAAAGAATATGATCTCGGCGCCGGCGTCCTTGAGGGCCTTCCAGTCGCCGGGCCAGTTCGCATCGAAACAAATCATGCAACCGATCTTGCCAAAATCGGTTTGAATCACAGAGGGCGCGCAGGCGCCGGGCAGGACGTGGTCGTCAACCTCAGAGATTGTAGGGTGAATCTTGTCATACTTGCCGATAACGTTTCCGCCGCGATCGATGACCGCCGCGGTGTTGTAGATCCCATTATCGCGCTGCTCGATAAATGCGCAGATGATGTAACAGTTATATTCCTTCGCTTTTTCCTTCATGCGCGAAACCGTCTCGCCCTCGAGCGTCTGCGCCATGTGGGGATGATCGAGCGGCGTTTCGCGCGTATCGAAGGTTTCCGTGAGACAGACTATGTCCGGTTTCTCGACGGACAACTTGTCGATCATCCAGCACGTCCAATCAAGATTGGCCTTTACATCGCGGCCTTTCTCGCGGTTGATGTCGGTCAACGCCGTAATACGCACTTTGCGGGACATGTCAGTCTCCTCGATAAAATTTACGTAGCGACACTTCTATCCGGCGGCATCCAGAACAATCTTCCCGAACTGCTGCCCATCTTCCATTCGCGCCTGGGCTGCGCGGCCTTCAGCGAGCGGGAAAACCTTGTCAATTACCGGTTTCATTTTCGCAGCGCTTACCGCCTGGATGAGGGCGCGAAATTCTTCTTGCGACCCCATCGTCGAACCCATAACGGTGATATGGTTCCAGTATAGAGCAGACAAATCCACTTCCGCCGTTTTGCCCGTCGTCACGCCGCAATGAACAATCCTGCCGCCCTTGCGCACGCACGCAAAATTGATGGGCCACGTGCCCGCGCCAGTGGTGTCGAGCACCATGTCCACGCCGCGGCTTTTGGTTAGCCGGCGCACTTCCGCGGCAACGTCATCGGTCTTCGCATAATTGATGGCGTCGTCCGCGCCAAGTTCTCCGGCGCGCGCAAGTTTCTCTTCGCCCGATGAGGTTACGATCACGCGCGCGCCCATCAGTTTGCCCAATTGCAGGCCAGCGATGGCGACACCTCCGCCGATCCCGTGAATCAGTAGTGTCTCCCCAGCTCTCAATTGGCCGCGCGTAGTGAGCATTCGCCACGCCGTTAGGTATGCGAGCGGCAACGCCGCGGCTTCGTGCGCGGATAGATGGTCCGGCGCAGGCGCAAGGTTCACCGCGGGAACCGTCACTCTTTCGGCAAATGTCCCCCAGCGTCCAAGACCAATGATCGTGTACGACGCACATACGCTGTGCTCGCCCCGGACGCACCACTCGCAGACGCCGCACCAGAGCCCAGGATTTAGCAACACGGTTTTTCCGAGAATCGAAGCGTCCACACCCTCCCCAACGCCTATCACCCGGCCCGTTGCATCCGAACCCAACACGTGAGGAAATTTCGGTTGTTGGCCGGGCCGTCCCTTCCGCACCCAGATGTCGAGGTGATTAAGCGCGGCCGCAGTGACCTGAAGCAGCGCCTCGCCGGTGCGCGGTTTCGGATCGGGTACGTCCCCGAACCGGATCTGATCAATCTCGCCGTTGGCTTGAATATGTATAGCTTGCATGAGCTTCGCCTCTTTTGATTTTCGGCGTAAGACTATCACCAGCAATCATTTACGGTCAACACGTCAAATAATAGTATATTATAAATTACCTTGTATTAGCTGATAACACCGATAATCCTTGTCATAAAGCATAAATTATGGTAGTCTGTTTCCGGACCGTGGCAGGGGAGGGACCGTTCAAATGGATTCCGTCATCGTTTTCTTGCACGAAAATGCCGTTCAGTGCGGCGTCGTTGCAGCGATCATAATTCCGCTACTATATGCGACGCGCCGGTGGACCTGGGGACCCATTCAATGGTTCCTTGAGCTGATCATTTATTTCGGGATTTTCCATACCGTCACGCATTTTGCGGTGATGCTCACGGACTGGTTTCAGTTCGAATCCCAGATGAAGATGTTGGTGGACGAGAAAGTGCGCATGAACTATGAAACGCCACTTTCGACGCCTTGGCTCATGGATCAATACAACCCGCAGTGGTTGTTCTATGTCGAACTCGCCGCCGTCGTGTTGATAATTGGCGCAATGTTCCGGTACCGTCCCATGAAAACCCAAAAGCCTCTGCCGAAGCGCGAGGTGTTGCGGAAGGGTCTGGGATCGAGTGTACGACCGCCGATGCCCGCCGTCCGCCCGAAAGGATAAAGCTAGCGGGATGATACCGGCGATTGTTCGGGGCGCCATCGCAAATGTTTTTACCGTCTGGGACGAGCAGGGTCGGATCGACGAAAACGGCCAGCGAAACCTGATCGATTATATCCACGATAACGGCTCGGTCTGTTCATATTTCGTGCGGTCTGGCATGGGCCAGATGTATACCTACGACGTTGACGACGTAAAAAAGATGGCCGTACTTGCGTGCAGGCATCTCGAGGGACGCGGGCCTGTCATCGTGGGCACATCGGGTATTTGGGATCGCAATCTCGATCGCCGGCCGGACACGGAAGTTTTCACAAGGCAGGCCTGCGAGTTAAGCCAGTTCGCTGAACAACAGGGCGCCGCGGGCATAGTGCTGACCCTGCCTGAAGCGCTCGCGCCGAAAGGCGGCGAAACGCACCGAGACGTCATCCTGCGCTACTTCGAGCGCGTGAGCGACGCGATCACGATTCCCATCATTCTCTATCAGCCGCCGGGCACCCAGCCGGAATATTGCGTCACCATGGAATTGGCGGAATCCCTTGCCCAGATTCCGCAGGTGACGGCGATGAAGGTTTCGACGGTTGATGCGCAGTACATTCACAATCTGTGCTACACAATGGTGCCGAACGGATTTCATTTTATTGCCGGATCGGAATGCGCATTTCTCACGGCACTCTACGCGGGAGCCTGTGGCTGCATCGGCCAGGGGTGTACGCTGAACCCCGCGATTGTAAAGGCCATTCAGGACTTTTACGAGGCCGATGATCGAGAGTCGGCCATCGAGGCGCAGCGTTCGACGAACATGTTGGTCGAAAAGGGCGTCGCGACCGTCGAGTGGTTCAAGCGGTATATCACCGAGCGCGGGTATCCCGTATCGACCTACGCGCGCGACGCGGGAAAGAACCCTTACGTGTCCGCGCCAACGCCCTTGACGCAGGACGCCTACGAATCGTTCAAGCTCATTTACGAAGCCGAACTCGAGACCTACGGCGCGACACCTCCGCGGCGCTGATCCCGCGGAGGGCGGTCGTCCTCGACCGCTCTTCGGAGTTTGCGCGTGGCGGCCAATGCGATTCGTTTGTCGTTGAGTTCATCCCGAAGGTTCAACATCGAATCCTGCCTCTTTCCAGCCGCGAAACCCGCCGTCCATCGAAATGACGTTGGTGTAGCCCATTTTTTGGAGCGCGTCCGCCGCGAGGGAGCTACGGAAACCACCTCCGCAGTAGACGACGATTGGGGCGTTTGCATCTGGAATTTTCTTTTCGATATCGCGTTCGATCACGCCTTTTCCGATATGCATGGCCTTGGGCGCGTGCGACTCGGCGAACTCGGTATCCTCGCGCACATCGACGAGATGGAATTCCTCCCCCGCGTTAATCCGCTGTTGAACGTCCTGGACCGTACATTCGCGGACCCTCGAACGCGCATCGTTCACGATGGCGAGAAATCTGGGCGCGTGTTTCATGGGTGGTCGCCTCCTTAATTGTCGAATCAACCCGACATCTGACATCATAACCGCGTTCTTGGTCTTGGGATTCCCAACAAGGCGTTCCGAACGCAATCAAGAATTAAAAGGAAAGACATGGGACGTACTGTTGTACTCGCGGTTGCCGCCCACCCTGACGACATCGAACTCATGATGGCGGGCACGATGGTGATGCTTGGCCGCGCGGGCTGCGAGTTACATTACATCAATCTCTGCAACGGTTGCCTGGGTACCGCGGAACTTTCGCGGGACGCCATCGTCGCGACGCGCGCGGATGAGGCGCGGGAGGCGGCGCGATTGCTGGGAGCAACGTGGCATCCGCCGCTGGCGGACGATCTCGATCTCTTGTACGATCGGACCGCGCTACGGAAACTTTCGGCAATCGTGCGCGCGGTGCAGCCAACGATCATGTTGGTGCAGTCGCCGCAGGATTATATGGAGGACCACATGATCGCGTGCCGGCTGGCAGTAACCGCGGCGTTCGCTCGGGGCATGCGCAATTTTTTCACCGAGCCCACAACCGAACCGATTGAGAGTGATGTGACGCTGTATCACGCCTTGCCCTGGGGTTTGCGCGATCCGTTGCGCCGGGTCATACGCGCCGGCCAGTATGTCGATATCACGACGGCGTTAACGGCGAAGCGCGCCGCGCTCGCCGCGCACATAAGTCAGAAGGAATGGCTCGACCGTAGCCAGGGGCTCGATAGTTATCTCGTTACCATGGAAGACATGAGCCGGGAAGTGGGCCGGCTTTCAACACGGTTTGAATTCGCGGAAGGCTGGCGGCGCCACCTACATCTCGGGTTCTGCGCAGAGAACGCCGATCCCATGACAGAACTGCTCGGAGATTTCTGTTGGACGGATGCGCGATACGAGAACGAGCTTCGCGGATGATCCAACGCGCGCAAACATTACGCGATTCCGCCACCATCTTTGTTGCTGCGGTACGGTAGGGCACGCGCGTGCTGGGCGAAAGCAGTGAGGCATTTCAAAGTTCGCACGCCGCGTTTCTGTTTCCATCGGTGGCGGCGCTTTACCTGATCATCGAGTGGACTCTCCGCATCGTGATGCTCTTCTATGTGCCGCATCGCAAAACGCCCGCCGCCGCGCGCACGTGGTTATTGTTCATCTTTTTCCTTCCCGTAGTCGGCGTGCTGCTCTATGCGTGGTTTGGACGCATCTACCTGCCCAAAAAGCGGCACGAATTGCATGGCCGGGCGGCGACGTTCGTAAGACGGGCTACGCACCAATGGAATACACGATGGCCCTTGCAGAAACGCGAGGTGCCGCCGCTCGTTCATCACACCACAAAACTTGTGGAGCGTCTGGGCGAATTCGCGCCCCTCGGTGGCAACGCCGTGGAATTGTTGGATGAATATGACACCGCCATTTTGCGATTGATCGGAGACATCGACGCCGCGGAGCATCATATCCATCTTTTATACTACATCATCGCCGACGACGCGGTTGGGCGCAAAGTTGTCGAGGCACTTGGACGCGCAGTGCGCCGCGGCGTGGCGTGCCGCGTATTGATGGACTATCTGGGATCGCGGCCCGGCCTAACTCACCTTGCACCCGTCATGACGGGGATGGGCATTGAAGTTTCCGCCATGCTGCCGGTCGGGATGTTTCGTGCGAAGGCGGCGCGTTTTGATCTGCGAAACCACCGCAAGATAGTGGTCATCGACGGGCAAGTTGGATACATAGGCTCACAGAATCTTGTCATTTCGGAGTTTAAACCCGGTCTCATATTCGAAGATTTGGTTGCTCGCGTGGAAGGGCCGGTGGTCTCGCAACTTCAAGTGACATTTCTGGCAGACCGCTATTGTGAAGTCGAATCTGAAATCGGCGGCGAAGGCTTGTTTCCAATGATCAAGCCCGCGGGCTCGGTGACGGCGCAACTCCTGCCAAGCGGACCCGGATATACGGGGGCGAGCGTGCAGCACCTCGTCGTAGCGCTGATTCACGACGCGGAAAAACGCATCGTGATCACTACGCCATATTTTGTGCCGGATGAACCCTTGCTCCAGGCCTTGCAGACCGCCGTCATGTCCGGTGTCGAGGTGCATCTGATCCTCCCGCATGAACGGGACCAGTTTCTGGTGGGGTTTGCGCAACAATCGTTTTACGAAGAACTGCTCGAATGTGGAGTGCGGATTCATCTGTACAAGCCACGTTTTCTGCACGCCAAACATATGAGCATCGACGATTCTATCGCGGTGGTCGGCTCGAGCAACGTGGATATCAGATCGTTTGCATTGAATAGCGAGGTCAGCCTTGTCATCTACGATAAGGAAATCGTCCAGCGGCAACGCGCAATCGAGGCGCGCTATCTGGAAAGCTGCGACGAACTGACCCTCGAGGAATGGAACAAACGGTCATTTATGTTACGCGCGTTTCAAAATATGTGCAGGCTGGTGGACTCGTTCTTGTAGCCTGACTATTCACGCGGGTTTTGCCGGTGACGGCGACGCCGCGCCGCAATGCTCACAGTGCGGCAACAGGGCGTGCCGGATGCGCTGACAGGCGCCGCAGGGTTCAAAGAGCATTGATCCGCACGAAGGACAGGTGTACGGCTCCTCTGTGCTCGGCCCGCTGGATACCGGCAAAACTTTATGAACAGTCCGGCGCGTCCAGTACAACCATTTGCGCGGTCCCGTTCGAATGGGATAATCGCACGTCGGGCAGAGAAACCGCTCATACGCTTCCCGATACTGTCGCATCAGCGTTTCTGCTTTTGGATGTGCGACGAGGCGGATAACGTGCAGCAGAATCCGGACAACGAAGATCAACAGCGCAACAATGAGAATGTATTTGAAGTAGCGCGCTGGAAAGTATTCGTGAATGACCAAAACCACGCGAACGAGCGTGCCACCTCCAACGGCGAGATAGAGTGGATAATAAATGCTGCCCTTGCGCTTCACCAGGAAATAACCCGCAACCAGCAGCACGGGAATCAGGATCGCCAACTGGTATGCGGCAAGCCGGACGCGGTGGGCGCTAAAACTATCCTCATACTCGCGTTGTGCAGGCGCCGATTGCGCTTCCAGAGCAAGATCGAGCGAAACTTTCTCCTCGTCCACGCGCGCTTTTTCCGCGGCCATCTCCGTGATGCGTTGGTTGAGTTCCTGATATTTTTTCTGGCTATCGAGAAAATGGTTGAGACTCGCGGACAAATCGGTCTTCTCGCGTTCTGATTGAACGACTTGTTTTTCTATGCTCTGCCGCTGAAGCTCCAATAACTGGTTTATCGTGCTCTGAAAGTTCTGGGAGCTGTCGCGCACCAGTTGGGACTCGTCGCGCGCATTGGCCAGCTTGCGGTCCAAATCCGCGCTTTGGGTTATGAGCGCATCCCGCTTTGCGACCAGTGACTGGTCAAGATGACGATTCAATATCGCCGTATAATCCGGCCCGGGGATGCTCTCCAGGTCGCTCATGAGAAACCCGAGAATCCAAAATACCAACACACCCAGAGCAATCGTCAGCAGATGAATCAGGAGACGGGCGCTCCAGGAGCCGCGGGGTCGAGACATGCTTTGTTCCCTCTATGGTCTACCCAAGTGATGGTACATGAAATGACACTGGAACCGGAGGCGCTGCAACCATGCGCCTTACGTGAACCGCTTTAGCGGCGTCTTTCGCATGAAAAAAATTGCAAGCGCGGACAAGAGAAAGACCGCAAAAATATACAACACAATATAGTCATCCACAACAGCCCCCCGCTTTGTAAAACGGATCAGCAGCGGATGGATAAGATATATACCCAGAAGCAACGGCGCCAGCTTCTTGGTCAACCAGTCACTCGTGCCGGGCCACATCAGGGCAAGCCCAACAAAAACTGCCGCGACCGCAAAACGGACCGCGAACAGTTTGATGGGCAGCGCAAGAGCAATCGGAACGAATACCGCTCCGGCGATGCAAAGAACACTGAAAGCGGCGAAACGTTTTTCGGGATTGACGAGCAAAGTCCTTCCCATCGCGAATCCGATAAATGGCGACGAAGCCGCGTAAATATACTGCGAAAAAGGCGCAGGAAACCCGCGGAGCGTGTGAACGTAGGCTGTTGCGAGCAGCAGCACCGCGCCGGCGCTTGCCGAGAGGAAAATCATGCGGCCATGAGATTGTTTTCGCGTAAGCGATTGGACGTAAGCGACCGACACTCCCGATACCAGCGCAAAAGGTACGAACCACAGATGAAGATTGGTTCCATAGAGCAGCATCAACGGGTCAAAAACTTTTGATAGCGGGACATCTCTTCGCATAGCGAACGCCGCGTGCGCGACGCCGTAAACTGCACACCAAAACAACCAGGGGTAAAACAGGCGGCTAAATTTGTCTCGTGCGAATTGTCGAAAACCTCGCCGGTCAGAGACCGTGCAATTGAAGAGGTTCGTTAGAATGAGAAAAATGGGAAGCCCGATACCCCCGAGCAAAATCAGACGTTCACTCGCGGAATGAAACCCAATAATCTCGAACATCGCCAAGATGCGCAGGCGTTCTACATTCGCCCAGCGGACCCGGACTTCGGGTTGTGACTCCGCAGGCTTCTCCTCCACCACCATCCGATAATTATCCCGGTATATAGCGCTGGCAAATCGCCATTAGTGTAAGCGGCGCGTATGCTCTCAAATACAATACCACAGAGATATTGCGGAGTTGAAAATGGTAGCCCGTAGGGGATTCGAACCCCTGTGACGGGACTGAGAATCCCGCATCCTAACCCCTAGATGAACGGGCCACACAAAACGAAGCCGCGCTGCGGCTTCGGATGCTGGCATAAAATGGTTGCCGGACTAGGATTCGAACCTAGAATCCCCTGCTCCAGAGGCAGGTGCCTTACCAGTTTGGCCATCCGGCATAAGGTAAAAGGATCGTAGCGAATAAAGGCCAGAACTGTCAACTTAGCCTCGCGCGCGAACAACGCACTACGGCTACCGGGCAGCGGTAGCAGGCGCACCGTGCTGCTCATCACAAGTGTCCTACCCTTGCTGTCCGCGCACAAAGACTTCTCCCCTAATCAGCCAAAGCGGTGTCTGCGCTACCCGCTTCGCCACCGCAGTCCAAATAGCGCTCTTTCCAATCACGACATTGTGGGAAGAAGCCTGTATGGAGCTGCATCGGAAAGTGCATTGAGTTCTTCCTTGAACTGCGGAACGGAAACGTATCGTCGTTCGACAGGCCCGCCTTGGGTATACTTGGTGTCTGCAATCATTGACGATACGGGGATCCAAAATGCCGACGAAGCCAGAATTGACCTTGCAAACCACGACTTTATGGGAATATCCGTCGCAACATTATGGCTCGACCGAGCAAGGCAGCAAAGAGTATATCGGCGCCACGCCGTCTTACATCATCTGGAACTTGCTGGAGCGTTATACGCGGAAAAACGACCTCGTCGTAGACCCGATGTGCGGGAGTGGAACCACGCTGGATGTCGCGCGAGACCTGGGGCGACGCGCGTTGGGATACGATATTGCGCCATTCCGAAAGGATGTATTTCGGGCGGACGCGCGCAAGTTGCCGCTGGAAGACGGCAAGGCGGACTTTGTGTTCGTCGATCCCCCGTATTCGACGCATATAGACTATTCCGACGACCCCGCGTGCATTGGCAAACTGGATGCGCTTACGCCGGCGTATTACGAAGCAATGGAAAAGGCGATCCGCGAGATGCACCGAATTCTCAAACCGAAACGCTATATGGCTCTGTACGTCTGCGATTCGTGGCAGAAGAAAAAACAGTTCGCACCCATTGGATTCCGCTTGTTCTCAATCCTGGAAAAATATTTCGAGCCAGTGGACATCGTTGCAATCGTACGCCACAACAAGACGTTGAAACGCCGGCACTGGCACACGGAAGCTGTAGCGGGGAATTATTTTTTGCGGGGATTTAACTACCTGTTCATCATGAAAAAGGAAACGTGATCCGCACTTGTACATGCTCACCTTTAATCGCAGGAAAAGGACCTTATCGTGGCACTCGGTAAACTCGTTCGTCTAAATCGTATTTTTGCTCATCCTTCCTGTCGGCTGTGTTCCGTGGCTGTCGACCACCTCGTGGCATATCAGCACGGCCTCCCTCCCGGTCTGCGTAATGTGCCGGAAACGATCAAGACACTCGTCCAGGGTAAACCGGATGCCATCACGATGTACAAGGGGATGGCGGAACACGCATTCGCGCCATACGCGGGACGCATACCGCTCATCATTACAAGCGTTGCATTTACGCTGGATGACGCCATCATGCACCAGCACGCGCGCCCACACGAGTGCATGCGTCTCGGCGCGGACGCCATTTCCGCCGCGATCGCGCTGCGGAGCGCGCGCGAAGGCGACTACCTGAAAATGCTGGCGGGAATCGTTGAGGAAGCCGCGCAGTATGAACTTCCCGTGATAGCGCATATCTACCCGCGCGACTTTTCGGGCGAACCGAAGGTCGTACACGATCCGGAAAATATTCTGTACGCCGTGCGCGTAGGCGTCGAGCTGGGCGCGGACGTAATTAAAGTCCCCTATACCGGCGATATCGAATCGTTCCGTGAAATCATTGCGACCTCACCGGTGCCGGTAGTTGCGGCGGGCGGGCCAAAGGCCAATTCGCTGCTCGAAGCGCTTGACTTAATGGATGGCGCTATCGCCGCCGGCGCAAGCGGCGCAACCATCGGCCGGAACATTTGGGGCGATCCAGACCCGGTCGCCGCGCTCGAAGCGTTCAAGCGCGTGATTCACGATCGGCTCGCACCGAAGCAGGCTGTCGTCCGGCAAGGGGCGCAGATTCACTGATCCGCAGCCAAGACTTCGAACGCAAGTTATTCGTGATGGACGGGGGGTAGATTTCGTTTCTTTCGTTGATATCGCACCGCCAGGTATGCCGCGACGATGAATGCGCCAATCCCGGCAGCCCAGAGGCCTGCGTTTCGCAAGCTGCGCATGTTGTTATTCCAGGCGATAATCTTTCTGGCTTCTGGAAACCAAGCCTGAATTTCCTGTGATTTTGGATGTCCATATAAAACCGCAAGTTCAAACATATCGATGGCCGGTTCCAGCGCTACGGTCGATGCTATGACATTCCCACCCATCGCGAACAAGTTCGCCATGACACCATCCTCCGGTTTGACAAACGCAGCCCGTTCCGATGTCTGGTACAGAATGGCGGTAATCAATTCTTCCGAGGTGAAAGTTTGCTCGCCGGCCGTATACCGGGCTTGTGGATTGTCAAAGTCGAGCGGATTTTCGAGTTCAAACACTTCCGATTTACCATCAAGCTTGGTTTGAATAATTCGCTGGTGAAGCCACTCTGTGCCGTAGTGAGACTTCGGATCGCGCTTCATTCCCTCTGTGATCCACTTCAAAGCCTGATCTAAATTTCCAGAAAGCTCATAGGCCGTGCCAAGATTAGCCGCGACCTCATATGATGGATTGCTGGCCTGCTCCTCCAATTCGTGTAGTACCTTGATGGCCTGTTCATAGTCGCCGGTGTAGATTAGCGCGACCGCGTAATCGTTTCGGGCTGCAAAGCCGGATTTCGTCGCGAGTTCCGAAACCTTAACCTCCCACGACGAATTGTCCGAATTGATGATCTGCCTGAATGTGTCGGCAGTTGCGCGGAGAACCACGAACCCGGCCCCATGAATCTTAAGGGGCTCATATTGTTTCGAGGTACCATCCGGTGCTGTGCCGTGATACCAGATACAAGCCATCAAAAACGGCGCGGCGAGAAACGCGACAAGAGTATGCATGACTGCGGTTATCAATCGACTTCGCATGAAAACTCCTACTGTGTTGTCTCCGTAATCTCCACTGGCAAAACGCTGAACTTCAACCCTTTCATCGGCGAACCCGCGTTGTGAAAGAGCAGCCCCCCGTACCCAAAATTCTGCATCGCGCCATGCGTATGACCAAAGTACACGTGCTTCAAACCATTTTCCGCGCCCAATCCAAGGTCATCAAGATAGGCGAGCACACGACGCACCACGCGCTTGCGCGGATACTTCGCTGCTTGCGCCATTCTGTGCAGGCCCACGTTCATTGCCATGTCATACAGCCGATGATAAATCGGGCGGCGCACCGTATCGTGTAGCCATTCCTCGCGGTGTTTCTCGAGGCCCGCCGGGCCCATCATGGGTTTGTCGGAAACGTCGCCATGCAGAAACACCGTATCGCCCAGCTTCAAATAGTACGGGTGCCAGGCCAGGTTGTCCTTTTCCACGGCCAACCGCGACAATTCCTCGATGAAAGCCTGGTTGTTATCGTGATTGCCCAAAATGAAATGAAACTCGCACCGCGGAAATCGCTCGGTCAGATACCGCAGCCAGCGAATCGCCGCCATGACCGTCTCGTCCATCGAGGGAAGAACGGTCCAACGAAAGTCGAACGTGTCTCCATTCAAAATAAAAACATCGGCGCGGCTTGCATGGTCGAATATTGCGTCCTCATGAACGGCAAAATCTGACCGCTTCGAAAACATATGGAGGTCGGAAACGACGTACCCGGCGCGAGTTCTCTTTTCCAAGGCTAATGTGCTCCAATTCCGAATTCAACGGTTTGGATCGTAGCGGCATGGGCACGACGGGAGCAAACTCGGCGTAAACTCGCAGGGGCTGGATCGCCAACTCGTTGCATGGTATGCTTATGTTAAAGGTGCTGAAAAACCGATTAGTGAGCACGGGGTCAATCTCCAACCTCTAAAGGGTGTCGCGGTATGCCGGGTTGTTTTGAAAAAGGCAGTCAATGCCACATGCGCATAAATGGCAAGCGCATTCCGGCCGAGGTGCTGGATGTGCGAGACCGCGTCGTCCGAATACGTTGCGCCGAAGACGGTTTTGCTCCTGAAGGCCGCGGCATTGTCGTCGAATTTGACGGACCAAAGGGTACGGCTGCTTACTTCACGCGATTTTTGACTTCGGCCCCAGACGCTCACACCGAATTGGTGTTGCTGCGCTCCGCCAATTTGAACTGCGACGAGCTCCGCTCGTTTCTGCGCGTACCCACGGAAATAAAAGTGACACTCATGCTGGACGATTCTCCCGCCCAGTTTCAGGCCAAACTGCTGAATATCAGTTCGGGCGGCGCGCTCATGGAGAGCGAAACGCTACCGGAACTCGAACATGGCGAACAGTTAAAAGTCCAGATTGCCGATGACCCGGCGGTAACGGTGTTGGGAGAGCTGGTGCATTTCTCGACGGGCAAGCCGGCTTCTCGGCCGCGGTTCGGAGTGCGCTTTGTCGAGGTGGACAACGACAGCGTGCGCACGCTGACGTGGTTTGTTTGGAAGCGGGTGAAGCAGTTCTTTCAGGACTTCTCGTAGCGTCCTACCTTTATCCGCGGGCATCCGTTGCCACTGTGAGACAAGACGGTATCCGATCCTTTATGATCTTGATGGGAAGTGCGGATTGCCAGTCGAATTCCATGTGTTCAAACTACAGGCGCCAACCATAAGCGGAGGAGTCTACAATGTCGGCAGAACCGGTGCAGAATTACGCGAACCATCGAACTTACGATCCACAGTTGGTCATAATTGGAATCTTGTGCCTTTTGGCGATCATCGCAAGTCTGGTGACAATTCCCGTGCTGAGCAAGCTTACGGTCACCTTTCTCGCGATCGCGGTCGTGATGGTGGTGCTGCGGATGCGGCGATATGCTACACGTCTGCAAGATCGAATCATCCGCATGGAAATGGGCCAGCGCCTCGAACGGGTGTTGCCCGATAGCATCGCCGCGCGTGCCCGTGAGCTCGAATTGGGCCAGATCATCGGTCTGCGGTTCGCTTCGGACGCCGAGCTGCCAGCGCTCGTAGAAAAGGTCCTGGCAAACAAGTCGATGCGCTCGAAGGATATCAAGCAGTTGGTGACCAACTGGCAAGCCGATCATCTCCGCGTTTAACGCGAGTTCAGACCATGAAGCTCACCACCGCGTTCTCAATCCTGGCTTTCGTATTCTCCGCTGGATTGTGTCCCGCCGTGGCGGAAGAGCAGCAGAGCGCTCTCGTAATTGTGTTGGATGGGCTGCGGCCAGACTATGTCACGTCCGAGCTCATGCCGAATCTGCACGCGCTCGGTGAACGCGGCGTCGTGTGCGCGAATCATCACTCCGTGTTTCCCACGGTTACGCGGGTAAACGCATCGTCCTTCGCAACCGGCTGCTATCCGGCGCGGCACGGCATCCTTGGCAATACGATTTACGTGCCCGAGGTGGATTCCCAAAAACCATTCAGCACCGGCAACGCGCAGAACTTGATGAAGGTCGAGGATGCCACCGGCGGAAAACTGCTCACAGCACCTTCGCTCGGTGAGATTCTGGACGGCGCTGGCATCAAGTTGTTCGTCGCGAGCGCCGGTTCGAGCGGATCGTCGTATCTGCTCAACCATAAGGTGAAGGGCGGTGGCATCGTAAATTCCGAAATGGTGCTGCCAGAGTCCACTCGTGAAGGAGTCGAAAAACGGTTCGGCCCGGAACCGGCGGAGGCTTATCCGCAAGTGGCGGGAAATCGCCGCGCGGTAGACGCCCTCGTGCAAATGGGCATTGCGGAAGTCGGCGCGCGCGTGTCGTTTCTTTGGATCACTGATCCCGACCACACCGCGCACTCAAAAGGCATCGGCACACCGGACACCGTCGCCGCCCTTAAGCATGTCGACGAGGAAGTCGGCAGGCTTTTGTCAGAACTGGAAGCCCGCAAATTATCGGAGCGGTTGAACATCTTCGTGACATCCGATCATGGGTTCTCGACGCACTCCGGGCCCGCCAACCTCATGCAGTTGCTCGTGCAGGAAGGTGTGAAGAAAAGCCTCGCCAGCACGGACGTAATCGTGTCCGAAGGCGCGATCTACGTCGACAATCACGATGACGCCACGATAAACAGAATCGTGGATGTGCTTCATCGCACGCCCTGGATAGGTCCCGTGTTCACCGCGGCTGCGAAACCAGGTGATGCCCAAGGCCGCGTTCCGGGGACGTTTTCGTTCGACAGCATCAATTGGAACCACGAACGCTCCGGAGATATTTTGGTCGATGTGACTTGGTCTGACGAAGCGAATCAATATGGCTGGAAAGGCATGACGGCGCAAGGAGGCATTGCCGGCCACGGCACGTCGAGCCCTTTTGATATTCATAACACGCTTATTGCAGCCGGTCCGGCATTGAAAACGGGGATGAAAAGCAATGTACCCACGGCGAACGTAGACATTGCCCCAACAGTGTGCCGCGTCCTCGGCATTAGCCCGCCCGCACCAATGGATGGCCGGGTCATGGCGGAACTTTTGAAAGACGGACCGGAGCCTGCATCGGTGACCGTGTCAAAAGACAAAATTACGACTGAACGCGCATTGGACGATTCCACATATACTTCGGAACTGCACAAATCGGTGGTCAATGAACATTCATACTTTGATTATGCAATCACGCGGCGTGGCCGCCGATAATCCGGTGACGGTGTAATCCATGGCAACCGCGCCCGCAATCGAAAAACATCGTCCGTGGATGGTCTACGGCGCGAATGGCTATACCGGACGCCTTTGCGCCATCGAATCCGTCCAGCGCGGCATGCGCCCAGTGCTGGGCGCATGCCGCGC
>Ga0163150_10005680_pt1 | contig 15781 bp, 12 predicted proteins | sample OliLakLV19P2IB_FD_148628 | JGI IMG/M metagenome (GOLD analysis project Ga0163150, IMG submission 148628) | Freshwater microbial mat bacterial communities from Lake Vanda, McMurdo Dry Valleys, Antarctica - Oligotrophic Lake LV.19.P2.IB | ecosystem: Environmental > Aquatic > Freshwater > Lake >...
GTCGTTGTCCAACCCGATGGAGTTGAGCATGCCGGCGGGCGTTTCGACGGTGCGCCAGGGTGCATTGCCCGCACGAGGCTGGGCCGTGATCGTTTTCGGCAGGATGGCACCGAGGCGGGTGAGCTCGACGAGGCCTGCCATTTCGCGCGCGTATCCGAACGTGCCGGAAGCGACCATGATGGGATTGGCCAGCCGCAAGCGGCCCAATTGGACCGACAGATCGATACTGGAAGGGTTCACGCGGTCGACCAACTTGCCCTGGCGTGTGGAAACACTACGGCGCCAACGGTGGCGGCACGTGTAATGTATCGGTCGACTCCGGCGGGGGCAACTTGGCGAGGCCGACGCCCAACCGCCTGGTGTATAAACGACGCGAGCCGCCCAAAATTGAGCGGCTCGCGTCCGTTAGGTTCAATAGGAGCGGATGGTTAGATCAGGCCGCCATGCGTGCGGTACGGCGACAAATGGCTCGGTTGATCCAAGAACCAGATGCGCTGCCACTCTTCGAGGATCAGGCGCAAGTTCTCAGACGTGAAGATCAATTCCTGGGTCCGCGTTGGTTGGTCGCCGGAATAGATCGGCAACACACAGCCCGTGCTCGTACTGAGCACGAGACCCAAGATCGCAGCCAACATGAGCCTGCGCATCACACGACTCCTCCGTGAACGTAGTTGCCCGCCGAGTATTCGGAGAGCTTTTAGACGCATCCATGCCGAACGTCCGCAATCGACCAAAAAGTCGGGTGCAAGAGCGCGGTGTATTGATTCAAATTAACGCGTAGAACACGCATTCGAAGCAGATGTGATTCGCTTCGAACATCTCGAATTTCGCCGTTAGGTTACAAGCTCCCACGACTTGCGCCGAGGTCAAGTTCGCCCGCCAGGCCCCGTTGCGGTCCACTGCCAGCTAGGCGGTGCTGCTATGGGGTATTGTTTTGTGCGTTATATCCGGGGCTGCTAAGCGTTTCGGTGACTGGTTTGCTATCGGGCGGTGCGCCGTCCACACCCACTCGAGCCCGTTCGGCGGCCGCTGCAGCCTGCCGCTCCAGCTCACGTACGCGTTCTTCCATTTCCTTGCCAGGCTTGAAGGTTACGACGAATTTCTCGGGTACGTAGACCTTGTCTCCGGTGCGAGGATTACGCGCCTTACGGGCGGCTCGCTTCTTCACCTCGAACACGCCAAAATTCCGCAGTTCAATCCGGCGTTCCTCGACCAGGGTCTCTACGATTGCGTCGAAAGTCTTTTGAACGATCTCTTTGGTCTTTAACTGGGTCAGCCCGATTTCATCGGAAATGGTTTTGACGATCTCTTTCTTGGTCACGACGCAGTTCTCCTGTGAGAAAGGTACGCGCGGGCGAAAAAAAGAGTCCTTCGCTGCGGCGCTGTCATGCTCCAAGTGTAAATGGCATAAGAACTACAGTCAAGATGAATCGTGCATTCCAACTTTCTGGGTCCGGCGTTTGAGCCTATAGAATCGCGGTTTCGAACTCGCGCCGCTCAGACGCCAAGTGTTTTGATTTCAATGGCTTACAAGGCAACTCGACGATTTCTCTCCCGATTTCCGCTCGTAAGCCGTGTGTCTATGGGCATTTAAGCGCGTAATCTGGTGATTCGTACTCCTCGGGGCGCAATGCCTCGGGCGCCGCTGTTGGTCGCCGTGTGGGGTAGTTATCGGTCCGGATAATCGACAAAGTTTAGCCAATCCGGAAAGTCTGATTCGGCCTCAGCGCAGCAGGCGCTTCGATGCTGGCACGGCGAGCGAGCAAAGCCAGATGAGATCCGGCAGTTAGACCTTGAAGATGCCTATCTGGTGAACGATCTGCTCTTTGGGATGGAGCTTACCCTTGCCGCTGCCCGGGCAGACTTCGCAGGTTTGTTTCCAGGCCTCTTCGGTTCGCACGTTGGATTCCCAAAAGGGCCAGGTGCGGCATTGGCGCGGACGCTCGTGATAGACCGTGCACTTGCGTGCTTTGTTGTCGAAGAACACGCAATCGCCATTATCGTATTCAATCAGGCTTTTGCGGATGCCGACTTGACGGACATACTTCTTCTCGAAATCGGCCACGCCCATCGCAAATCTCTTGGCTAGCGCCGCGATTTCCTCGCGATTCACCCAGACGTAGCCCGGCGCGCCGGTGCAGCAGTCGCCGCACTGCGTGCACTCGAATCGTAATCCTTTTTCGAACCAAGGCTTATCATCCATGGCAGGCTTTCCCATTCTTTCGAGCCCCAAAGTTCGCCTAAGCGGGCTCCATTCGGTTTGCTAAATGGAAATTTCCGAGGACGCGATTTCGGCGACTGCTTCAATCGTCGCGTCGATTTCTTCAGAAGTCGTAAAAGTTCCCAAGCTAAAACGAACGGTGCCGCCCGACTTGCTCGTTCCTAAGGCGTCGTGCATGGCTGGGGCACAATGTAGACCGGGCCGGACCTGAATTCGGTACGCGGCATCGAGACTTAACGCGACTTCCTGGGGATCATAGCCCTCGAGCACGATGCTGACCAGGGGCACGCGGTCCTCCACCGTTGGGGGCCCCAGCACGCGAAGTCTGGGGATGGATTGAAAGCCCTTTAGCAGCCGTGCCGAAAGTCGCTGGCCTTCGCCGTGAACCGATTTCAGCCCGCGATCGAGCAGATAGTCGGCCGCGGCGCCCAGCCCCAGAATGCCGGGCACGTTCAAGTTGCCGGCTTCAAACTTTTCTGGCAGATCATCGGGTTGCCGATCCTCTTGGCTCTGTGTGCCCGTTCCCCCTTGGCGAACGCTTTCAAGCTGATGAGCGACCTCGGGCCGGATCGCCAAGACGCCGGTTCCTAGCGGTCCCATGAGGCCTTTGTGTCCCGAGCAAGCGAGAAAGTCGACATGCAACTGGCCCATATCCACTTCCATGTGCCCCACCGTCTGGGCTGCGTCGCACAAAAACAGCACGCCCAATTCTCGAGCCATGCGGCCGATCGCTTCGATCGGTTGCACGGCGCCAGTAACGTTCGAGGCATGGCTGATCGCGATCAGCCGAGTCGCCTTCCGAATCGCGGCCCGAACTTCGGCCGGATCGATCACGCCTAATCGGTCGCAGGCCACGCGTGTAACCGAAATCTGCCCGAGTCGCTCCAGGTGCGCGAGCGGACGGAGCACCGAATTATGCTCGATGACGGAGGTGATCACGTGATCGCCGGCTCGCAGCAGCCCGTGAATGACCAGGTTCAGCGAGTCCGTTCCGTTGGCGGTGAAGATTAGATGCGTGGCATCTTCAAGTCCCACGAGTCGGGCCACTTGTCGGCGGGCATGGTCGACGGCTTGCGAAATCATAATGGCCTCGGCATATCCGCTTCGGCCGCACGGGGCTCCGACGTTGCGCTGGTAATTGTCGACGGCCGCGTAAACGGCCGCGGGCTTGGGCCAACTGGTGGCCGCGTTGTCGAGATAGATGCGTGGAGAGGGGGCTTGGTTCATTCGCTTACAGCGGCACGCTTAGCCGCCGATCTGATACATAGCGCGCAAGGGCTTCACGAACTCGTCGCTATTGATGCCATGCCCGGCGCGCTTGGCGCCGACGCTGGCTCGCACCAGATCGGCCAACTGCTCGTCGGTTCCACCACCGCGCAGAATCGCCCGGGCGTCCCACTCCTCCGTCGAGAACAGACAATTGCGGGTTTGACCTTCGGCCGTCAGCCGCAAGCGATTGCAATTGCGACAAAACGGCTGAGTCACCGGATTGATGAATCCGATCTTTCCCACTCCGTCGGCAAACCGATAGTCGGTGGCCGGCTGGCTGGGGTCTTCGACCGTCAACGCCAAGAGCGGTCCGATTTCGCGCTCCAGGATTTCGCGAATGGCCGCGCCGCTCAAGACTTGCTCGGCATCCCATTTGCCATCGGCATCGAGTGGCATGAACTCGATGAATCGCATCTCCAGGTCATGTTGCCGCGCGAACTGGCCGAGAGGCACGATGTCGGGCTCGGTCATGCCGCGAATCGCCACCGCGTTCAACCGAGTCTTTTGAAACCCGACGCGCTGGGCCGCAAAAATACCCTCCAGCACTTGCTCGAGCCCTTCGCGGCGCGAGATCTTGAAAAACGTGTCGCGGTTCAGGCTGTCGAGGCTGATGTTCAGTCGACGGAGGCCGGCATCTTTGAGCGTCTGGGCCTGGGCGGCCAGCAGGATGCCGTTGGTCGTCAGCGCGATGTCTCGAATCCCTTCGATGTGAGCCAGCTTGGCAACCAGCACGCTCAGATCGTGACGGACCAAGGGTTCGCCGCCAGTCAAACGGATTTTGTTCACTCCCATGCGTGCCACGACCCGCACAAACCGCTCGATCTCCTCGAACGTGAGCAGTTCGTCGCGCGGTTTGAATCGCACGTTTTCGACGGGCATGCAATAGAAGCAACGAATATTGCAGCGATCGGTCACGCTGATGCGCAAATTCGTATGAACCCTGCCAAAGCCGTCGACGAGTGGTGACTCAGCGTCCATGAGCGATGGTTTCGCTGCCGGTTCGGTTCCCAAGATGCCTGTTTTGCCTGTGATCATCAGACATTGCCCGCCTGATTGCAGTCCGCCGTTTGGCTGGACTCTCGTGGAGTCTCGATTCCCGGATGCACCCATTGGCTTTCGCCATTGGTCCAATTCTCTTTTTTCCAAATGGGGACGACCTCTTTCAGCGTGTCGATCAACCATTGCCCGGCTTCGAACGCGGCGCGGCGATGGGGCGTGCTGACGGCGACCGCCACGCTGGCCTCGCCGATTTCGAGGTGGCCAATGCGATGCACGATGGCGCAGCCGGTCAAAGGCCAGCGCTTGCGCGCCTCGGCCTCGAGCTCGGCCAATTTGTTGCGGGCCATCTCGGGATAACATTCGTAATCGAGCGATGCCGTCTCGCGACCCGCGGTCACCTGGCGCGTCGTGCCCAAGAACAACACGACGGCCCCGGCCTCGGGCGCGCAGACTTTCCCCAACAAAGCTTGCGTGTCGATCGGTTCGGTCGTGATTTCGATCATGGGAGAATCGTGCAAAATGAACGCGCGATAATTATTGTAGACCGGCCGCGCATTCGGCCGTCTCTATTCTATCCTCCGCTGACCGGAGGGATACAAGCCAGCTCGCCGCTGGCCGGGACCAGCGATTCGTCGCCGACATACTCCGATCCGACGGCAAACAGGATATGCGGCAGCACCGAGGCGATCGCGGGCACTTCGGCCGCCAATGCCAGTCGCAATTTTCCGAGCGTGGTACCCTCGGGCACATCGAGCGTAATTTCGTCCGTTCCGGCCAATTGTTTGGCCACGGCGAATAAGCGAACGCGAACTTTCACGTAACTACCAGCTCCTCGACTTGTGCCGAGAGTAAGTCAGCGACCTCGGGCATCAGGTTATAGGCCAGTGCCAGCAATTTCACGGGGTGAATCGTGGGCTTGCCGGCCCCTTGTTCCATTTGAATCTTGCACGCGCTACATTCCGTCGACCCCGCTTGTAGCCGCGGGCTGCGCAGACTGTTGATCAAACCGCGGCCAGCACGCAGGCTGGCGCGATAATTCTCTCGCTGCAAACCGAAAGTGCCAGCCATGCCCGAGCAGCCGTTTTCGGTGCGATTGACGATCAATCCGGGAATCAAACGCAATAGATTCTCGCCCGGCGAGCCGACTTGCAATGCTTTCAGATGGCAAGGCATGTGATAGCCGAGCACGCCGTTGACCGGCCGCAGATCGAGCTGCAGCTTGCCGCTCTGGTGCAATTTCCACAAGTAGGTGCAGGCCTCGCTGGTGTTCGCCGCCACCATGCGCGAGTCGTCGTCGTCCAAAAGCGCAGGGTATTCATGCGTCAGCGCCAGCGCCGCGGAAGGCTCTGTGGCCACAATTTGATAACCCTGGCGAACAGCTTCGGCCAATAGCGAGACGTTATGTTCCGCAAGGATTCGCGCCTGGCCGAGGGCGCCGAGAGAGATCATCGGCATGCCCGAAGACTGCTGTGCCGGGTGGACGTAAACCGCGACCGCGTTGTGCTCCAGTACGGCGACCAGTGCTTCGGCCAGTTGAGGATCGTGATAGTTGGCATACGTGTCCACGAAGTACAACACCTTGGCGGTGTCGCGTCGCGTGGGCCGGGTCAGGCGACGGCGCGACGCAATGCGCAAGAAGTTGCGCGAGGCAAAGCGGGGCAGCTTGCGTCCGCGAGCAATTCCTAGAACTTTTTCCATGAACCAGCGCGAGGGTCCATTGGTAATCGCCCAGTTCGCCAAGGGGGCCACCAGGCTTCCTAGCCAACTCAGGCGGTCGACGCGCGACATCAGCCAATCGTTCGAGCGCAAACCGTTGGTTAGCACGTAGGCGCCCTTGCCCTCGGTCATCAGCTTGGGAATATCGACCGTGGCCGGGCATTCCAGACGACACATGTGGCAGTTGACGCACAGATCAGTGACGGCCTTGAACTCGTCATTGGTCAGCATGTTGGCCGGGAGCTGACCCGTGAGAATTCCTCGCATCAGATTGGCTTTAGCGCGAGGCGAACTCTCTTCGGCCGGAGCGAACCGAAAAATGGGGCACATGCGAACTTCGGAAAGCTGCGACCGGCAAGCGCCACAGCCATTGCAGTCGCGGGCCGTTTGGGCAATCTCGTCGCCCGTCCAATTCAATTGCCAGGTCTGTGGTGCTGGCGCGGCGGTTTCGACGGCTTCAGTTCCATTGGCTGGCGCGCCATTCGTCAGGGCGATCGTCGTCAAATGCCGCAAGTTGCGTACGTGCAACTCGGGATCGTCGTTGACGATCTTGCCCGGATTGAAAATGTTGTTCGGGTCGAAGATCCGCTTCACTTCCTCAAAGACGTCGGCCAGCGGTCCGTATTGCTGGCGAATGAACGGCGTGCGGCTGAGCCCGTCGGCATGTTCTCCGCTAATGGTCCCGCCGACTTCGATGACTTCGCGATACAAATCGGCGGCCAACTGTGCCATTCGCGTCACGTCGGCCGGGTTCGACAGATCGAGAAACGGCCTAAGGTGCAACTGACCATGACCGGCATGGCCGAACAGCGATGCCGTCACCTGATGTTGCTTGAGCACGTTCTGCATGCGCACGAGAAAGTCGGGCAGCGCCTTGGGCGGAACCGCCAGATCCTCGATGAAGGGCAGGGGGCGCGTCGACCCTTTCATGCGGTAGAGCGTGGGTACGACCTTCCTTGCTAGCCGCCAATACAATTCGATCTCTTCGCGGTCTTGCGCTTGCACCGCATGAAACGCCAGTCTCTTCTTGCGGCGGACCCGATCGATCACCTGCGCCAATTTGTCGCGCACGACGGTCAGGGTTTCACCCTCTTGCTCGACCAAGAGTGCCGCCTCGGTTTCGGCGGGAATCAACAGGTCATATTGTGCGTTGCTCTCGCGGGCCAAACTCAAATGCCGTCGATCCATCAGGTCGCACGCGCTTGCGCCCAAGGGGAGAATCTCCATCACCGCTTTGGCCGCGCTATCCAAGCGATCAAACAGCAGCAGGGCCACGCCGCGATGTTTTGGCAACGGAGAAGTGAACACCGTGGCCTCGGTGATCAGGGCCAGCGTCCCTTCCGAGCCGACGAGCAAACTGGCCAAGTCCAAATACTCGTCCGTGAGCACGTCGGTCAAGTGATAGCCGCAGCGGTTGACCACGCTTTGCGGTTGATGATCGCGAATGGTTTGTTCTTCGCGCCGCAATAGATCGACCAGCGCCGAAACCAACTGTCCGCGGCGAGACTGCGGATCAGCCATGCGCTCGCCGATGGGTTCGCGGCCGACTTCCATGGTTTGGCCGTCGGCCAGCACAATTTGCAGACTCTTCACGTGGCCGCGGGCCGAGCCGTATTGAAGCCAATGGCTACCGCCGGCGTCGATGGCGATGACGCTGCCCATTGTCGTCACGCTGCTCATCGCCGGATCCGGACCGAAGTGCCTGCCCAATGGGCGTAGGAATTCGTTGAGCTGCGCATGCACGATTCCGGGCTGAATGCGGACGCTGTCGGGAAAGGTTTCTAGCACGCGGCGCATGTAGCGGGAGAAGTCGAGCACCAGGCCGGGGCCCAACGATTCGCCGGCCAGTCCGGTGCCCGCACCGCGGGGGTGAATCGGCAGATGATTCTCAGCGGCATATTCGACACATGCCACGACGTCGGTCATCGTTCGCGGTCGAATGACAGCCAGCGGCTTGATTTCGTAGATGCTCGCGTCGCTCGAGTACAGTTGCAGGAAAACGTCATCGCAGCGGACGTCACCTTTGACGAGTCCGCGCAGGTCGGCTTGAATTCGTTCTCGCTCCTGGTCCATGTCTCTTCAGCCGTGTTGGCGCGATTTCCTGACTCCCAGCGTGACCGGGCCGCCGGCCGATTCAAATCCAGTGGGACGGTTCAGAGGCACCACTACTTGTGTTGCCCGACCATGCGAGCTGCCAGTTGCCGATGCCGTTCGTGGGTTTCCAGGTTGAACGCTCCGTGCTGTTCGGTGCCGGGAGCCAGGCGATATTGCGCACCGCAGCGGTAGCACATCAAAGCGTCGGGCACGATCAGGTACAGCACGACGTCGGCCAGTGCCGTGGCAAACAATATGGCAAAGGTCAAAATTGGCAGAGTGTAGCCCCAGGCCACCGAGCTGCCCACCACGCCGAGAACTACGAGGCCCACGCCGACCTTCTGCGGGAAATCCTTACGCACAAACAAGTCTGTGCTGGGGCAAACCAGACAGCGACTGAGCTGATCGCCATGGAACGCACCATCCGGAACCACGATCGCCTGCTGGCAATGGGAACAAGTGAGCGCCCGATCGGACATTACAACATCCGTCCGCGCGCCCTGCCCGCAACGAGGACAAGAAAAAGTGACATTCATGAAACGCCGACCAACGGGCCAATTCGATCAAAGCTTGGATAGGCCGAAGGGTGCTAAAGTCTGGCCAGTTCCCATCATAAGCGATTGCTGGCTTGCAGAGAATGACCGAGCGCGATCGGTTTTGAGGTTCGCGACGGGCGCTCGGTGGAGCAACCTTGGCCACGACAGGCGATAAATGGCTGATTTCGCGTGGTTTTCGCTGAAAGCCTCCGCGAAGCTGTGAACGATTCGCAAATATTCGTTCAGGGCACTAGTTAGCCAAAAGATCCCTTCGCTCGGCCCTACAATTTGCCCTATCCCCAAGCCTTGACACATTCTCTAGGTGTTTTAGCATACGAGCGAGCCTTTTGACTCGAATCTGAAGGGCTGCCCAAATGTCGGGCGCTTAGGTGCGGAGCAGGTGATTTAATTGGATTGCCGAGGCTCATGCCAGCAGGCGCGACCTCGTAGCCACCGCGATCGGGCGCCCCTAGTAGGGCCAATTGAGTTTGGAGTTTTTGCCGCATTGAAGTAATGTTCCCTCCGCGTTAGTTCACCTCCGGAACCGCACTCCGTGCCCGGATGTTGACCCCTCGCTTGTGGCATCCTGGCCGTGCGATGGAACGGGGTTCAACATCGATCCGATGACCGGATGTCATCTCTAAGGAACTGATCCAGTCAATGGACGATTGGAATGTGCAGTGGATCCATGGGCAGTGTCTACGGCCTTCGACAGCCTACAATTCACTCAGTAGTTTATGCCCCAGTCTGGTGAAGTTGAAATGCTTAATCTCTCCAAACCTAACAGCGACCTGGAGCCGGCTCCGAATAGTCTGAGCTTGGGCTTCATCGAGGATCTTTACGCCAGCTATTTGAGCGATCCGAGATCGGTTTCGGCCGATTGGCGCCGGTATTTCAAGACCATGGCCAACGGCAATGGCTCGCCCGCGCCACCGCGCGGACCTTCATTCCGCCCTTCGAGCGTTTTCAATCCCCCCTCGAAGGTCGAGGTCAGCGGTGACGGTGCCGTCCGCGAGCTCGAGATGGCGCTGCTGCAGGACCGGGTCGACCAATTGATCCGCGCTTATCGAGTCCGCGGGCATCTTGTGGCCAAGATCGATCCGCTGGGCATGCCGCGGCCGCATTTGCCCGAATTGGATCCAGAATACTACGGCTTCACCGAAGCCGACATGGACCGGCCATTTTCGACCGATACGATTCGTGGTCCCGACGTGCTCACCTTGCGTGGGATTTTGGATCGGCTGCGCAATACCTATTGCCGCGCGATTGCCGTGCAGTTCATGCACATGGACGATCTCGGCGTGCGCCAATGGCTGCAAGACCGGATGGAGGGCACTGAAAACCATCTGACCTTGAGCAAGCAAGAGCAGCTCCGCATTCTCACGCGGTTGACGGATGCCACGATCTTCGAGGAATTCATTCAAAAGCGATTCACCGGTGCCAAGAGTTTTTCCTTGGAAGGCGCCGAGAGCTTGATTCCACTGTTGGATCTGATGATCGAAAAGGCCGGCGATCAGGGCATCCGCGAGATTGTGTTGGGCATGGCCCATCGCGGACGGCTGAACGTGCTGGCCAACATCATGGGCAAAAGCCCGCAGGAAATTTTCCGCGAGTTCGCCGACATCGATCCCAAACTGCACCTCGGCCGCGGCGACGTCAAGTACCACCTGGGATACAGCAGCGACTGGGTTACCGTAGCGCGCACCAAAGTGCACCTCTCGCTGTGCTTCAACCCGAGCCATTTGGAGTTTGTCAGTCCCGTGGCGATTGGCCGTGCGCGTGCCAAGCAGGATCGTGTTGGCGATACCAAACGCGAGGGGATCATGACGCTGGTGATCCACGGCGACGCGGCTTTTGCCGGCGAAGGCATCGTGCAGGAGACATTCAACCTCAGCCAACTGGTGGGCTATAAGACCGGCGGCACGATTCACGTGGTCGTCAACAATCAAATCGGTTTCGTGACGTCGCCCGCCGAGGGTCGTTCGAGCACGTATGCCACGGATGTGGCCAAGATGCTGCAGATCCCCATTTTTCACGTCAATGGCGAAGACCCGGAGGCCGTGGCGTTTGTCGTGCGATTGGCGATGGACTTTCGCCGTGAGTTTCAGCGCGACGTTGTCATTGACATGTATTGCTATCGGCGGCGAGGTCACAACGAAGGTGACGAGCCCGCGTTCACGCATCCGGTGCTTTATCGAGCCATCGAGAAACGGAAATCGGTGCGAGACAGTTATCTCGATCGGCTACTGGAGCTGGGCGAGATCACGCGCGACGAAGCCGAACGAATTGCCAAGGAACAGACCAAACAGCTTGACGAAGAGCTGTCCGTGGCTCGTAGCGACGAGTATGTCGCGCGGCCGCAGGCCCACCCGGGCGTGTGGAAAGGCTACGTCGGCGGACGCGATGCGGACGTGAAGGAAGTCGAAACCGGCATGGACCGCAACGCTCTGTCGGCATTGCTCGAAGTTCAAACGCGTGTGCCCGCTGATTTCCGCCCCCACCCGAAGATCGAACGCTTGCTCGAAGCGCGTCGTGAAATGGCGCGCGGCGAAAAGCCGTTGGATTGGGCGGCGGGCGAGGCCTTGGCTTTTGCCAGTCTGGCGGAGGCCGGCTATCGCATTCGTCTGAGCGGTCAGGACAGCGGTCGCGGCACCTTTAGCCACCGCCATGCCGTGTTGCACGACTTCAACGACGGCCATCGCTATATGCCTTTGCAGCACCTGTCGAAGGGGCAGGCACCGGTCGAAATCATCAACAGCCCGCTTTCGGAAGCCGGCGTGCTGGGTTTCGAATATGGCTACAGTCTCGACTGTCCCAACGGGCTGGTGCTTTGGGAGGCACAGTTCGGCGACTTTGTGAACGCGGCCCAAGTGATCATCGACCAGTTCATTGCCAGCGCCGAAACCAAGTGGAAGCGGCTCAGCGGCATTGTGCTGCTATTGCCACACGGTTTTGAGGGAATGGGTCCGGAGCATTCTTCGGCCCGGCTGGAACGCTTTTTGAGCCTGGCCGCCGAATGCAATATTCAGATCATGAACCCGACGACGCCGGCCCAGTATTTCCACGCTCTGCGGCGGCAGATTTTGAGGCCGTGGCGCAAGCCGCTGGTGATCATGACGCCCAAGAGCCTCTTGCGGAGTGCCCAGGCAACCTCGAGCCTCGAAGCGTGCGCCACCGGGAAATTCGAAAAAGTAATTCCCGATGTGATGGAAAATCGGCCCAACGTCGAAGGTGTGTTGTTGTGCTCGGGTAAGATCTATTACGAGTTGGAAAAAGAGCGCGAAGATTTGGGGCGTCACGACGTCGCCATCGTGCGCATGGAACAACTCTATCCGCTGCCCATGGATCGTCTGACGGCGGCGATGGCCTGTTATCCGGATGGCACGCCCGTTTATTGGGTCCAGGAAGAACCGGAGAATATGGGCGCGTGGCGGTTTCTGTGGGCTCGGTTTGGCGGCGAGCTGTTCGACCGGCTGCCATTTTCGGGCATCTTCCGCCGCGCATCACCCAGTCCGGCAACCGGCTCGGCCAGCAGCCACAAGATGGAACAAAAGGAATTGTTGATGCAAGCCTTTGGGTGTATTTAATGGACCGACTACGCTAATCTTTTCTTTCGGGTGCCACTGGCATCTTGGCGAGTGAAAGTCGTCCGCACTGGCAGAATGCCAGTGACACCCAGTCAGTGCCGGTTAAGATTAGTCGATTCATAAGTGCACTTCGCTTGCTGGAAGTCACGCGTTCACGTTTGAGCACGCCCGTAGAAAGCCGCTCGCTATGGCAGTTGAATTAAAAGTTCCCGCAGTGGGGGAGTCGATTACCGAAGTCCAAATTGGCCAATGGCTCAAGGGCGAAGGGCAAGCCGTCGAAAAAGACGAAAACCTCGTCGAGATCGAAACCGATAAGGCCACGGTCGAGATTTCGGCCCCGGCGGCGGGCACGATTTCGAAGGTCCTCAAGCGTTCGGGCGAGACCGCGGCGGTCGGCGAGGTCATCGGCTATTTGGAGCCAGGCGTGCCAGGTCAGGCGAGCACGCCGAAGTCGAGCAGCGAGCAGGCCGCGGCAGCCGCCCAGGCGCAAGCGGCCCAGGCGATCCAGACCACGCCAAAACCCAAGCGAGAGCCACCGCGCGAAGAACTACGTCCGGCACCCCAGCCCGCGGCTGCGGATAGCGCCAAACCTGTCACGGCATCGGCCGAGCCAGCCACAAAAGCTCAGCAGGGCGTCGTGCTCGGCCCGCAAGTCAATCGCCCGCAGTTGCGGCAACGCGAGATTCAAAAGCCGAAGGCGCCGTTGCCGCCGGCGCAAGCTGCTGTGTCGGGCCGAGAAGTCGAAGCGGTGCCGATGAGTCCGATCCGCCGCCGGATCGCGCAGCGGCTGGTCGAAGCCCAGCAAACCGCGGCCCTGCTGACGACGTTCAACGAAATCGACATGTCCGCCGTGATTGCCCTGCGCAATGAGCACAAGCAGATGTTTCAGGACAAATACGGCATCAAGCTGGGCTTCATGTCGTTCTTTGTCAAAGCCGCGATCGATGGGCTCAAGCTTATCCCGCAGGTGAACGCCGAAATCCGCGGCAACGATATCCTGTATCACAATTACTACGACATCGGCATCGCGGTCGGCGGCGGCAAAGGACTGGTCGTGCCGGTATTGCGCGATGCCGATCGTATGAGCTTCGCCGAAATCGAACTAACCATCGCGGATCTGGCCCATCGGGCTCGGGACAACAGCTTGACACTCGACGAACTGCAGGGCGGGACATTCACCATCAGCAACGGCGGAGTCTACGGTTCGATGCTCTCGACGCCGATCGTCAATCCGCCGCAGAGCGGCATACTCGGGCTGCACACGGTGCAAGATCGGCCCGTGGCCCGCGAAGGCCAGGTGGTGATCCGGCCGATGATGTACGTGGCCCTAACCTACGATCACCGCATTGTCGACGGCCAAGGCGCGGTGACGTTTTTGAAACGAATCAAGGAAGTCATCGAAGAGCCAATGCGGATGCTGGTCGAAATCTAAGCTGCGCTGGGCGGCAAGTCATCTGTACGAACGGCCGCCGTTCGGCATAATGGTGGTTCGACCTCAACTACAAACCAAGAACCAAGGACGCGACCATGGGCAACAAAGACCGCCGCAAAGAAAAAAAGAAACCCAAACAGCCCAAAGACAAGAAGGCGCCGGCCGTCAAGCCAGGCGCCATCCGGCTGCCCACCAAATAGTGGCGTAGCTTTCGGATTGCCCGATCGGATCTACGGATTGCCCGAACGGAGCTAATGCCGGGGCCTGTCTAGCGCTTTTCCAAGCGCGGATTCAGCTCGATCTGGAAGTTGCGATAGCGCACTTCGGTGGCTCCTCCGGAGTGCAATTGCAGCGCGATGATTCCGCGCTTCGCGCCGCCGATATCCTGAAGGTTGGCGCAGGGCTGGCCGTTGATCGCGGTGCGTATCTCGCTGCCGACGGCCAGGATTTCGTAGGTATTCCAGCCTGGCTTCACGTGGGCTTCGCCAGACTTATTCCACATCAGACCCCGTCCGTGCTCTTCGTAGAGCTTGCCCCACCAGTTTTCGCCGACATCGGCCTGATAGCCTTTGACCAATCCGCTGGGCAACGCTTCGCTGCGGAACTGGATGCCGCTGTTGCCTTGGTTGTCAACCAGTTGAACTTCGACGCTCAGGCGAAAATCGCCGAATGACATGTCGCTGCGCAAGAATTCGTTTTCTTTCAGACCTTTGGTGCGGCCGACGATTTCGCCGTCCTTCACGCTCCACAGCTTCATGTCGCCTTGCCAGCCGGCCAGGTCGACGCCGTTGAAGAAATTCTTCAGGTTCTCAGGCGTGGCCAGGATCGGCACCTGCACGGAGCTTGCCAGATAGGCCAACAGCGAGCGAGCCTCGAAATTCGAAAGCGGCTTCAGCAGATCGTCGGGCATCATGGACTGCTGGCTGAGTTGCATTTGATCGACCTCGCCGCGCGGCACGACCACCAGCTCGTTGGCGGTTTGCACGGTCAGTGCGTTGGCATCCTGCTGCTTGATGATGCCGGTGATCACGCGACCATCGGAAGTGGCGATCACCGTGGGTTGATACTCCTTGGCCATCACGGCGCTCGGATCGAGCACGTTGGAGAGCAGATACTCCAAGTTGGCCCGATTGGAGCCAGTGAGCTCAGGGCCGATCTTTCCGCCGGCGCCGAACAACGTATGACACTGCTGGCAGGTTTTGACAAACATGGCACGGCCCAGCGTGAAGTCTGGGTTGGGCGGTCCGGTTTGTGTCGCCAACTGCGTGTACTTGGCGATCAGTTGGGCCTTCTCTTCGCTGGAATCGCGCGCGATGCCCCACAGTTCGGCAATGCGCTCGTTGACGGCCGGGTTCTTCAGGTTTCGCAGTTGCCGCACCAGATCGGCCGACAGATCGGTGGCCGGAATCTGCTTGTCGGTAATCGCGGCCAACAGGGGTGTCGCGTAGCTCACGCGCGAAGAGAGCGTGTTGAGCGCGTCGCGCTTTTCTTCCAAGCTCAATTGGGGATAGGCCGACAAAACAATGCCGGCCGTTTTCGGGTCGTCATATAAAGCGAGCCCGCGCAGCGCCGCGCGTCGTAGTTCGGACTTGGCCAGCAGCTTTTGCAAGGTCGGCGCCAATTGCGGATCTTTGGCCGCCAGCAAGGCCTCGAGCGCCTGGTTGCGCTCGGCCAGCTCGGCTTGTGGATTGATCAACACTCCGCGCATTTTGGCAAGCGCCGCGGGATCGCCAAACGTGAGCGCCAGTGCCGTGGCCTGAGCCGCCAATTGGGCATTGGGGCTGTTGACCAGTTTGTCGGAAAGGGCCGACCAGTGACTGGGCATCGGCACCTGCCGCCGGCCTTTGAGCCCTTCGTTGACGGCTTGCAGAATCATCAATTGCATATTTGCTTCCTTGGTTTTTCCGAGCTGCGCCGTCAGCACGTC
>Ga0163150_10005682_pt1 | contig 15777 bp, 12 predicted proteins | sample OliLakLV19P2IB_FD_148628 | JGI IMG/M metagenome (GOLD analysis project Ga0163150, IMG submission 148628) | Freshwater microbial mat bacterial communities from Lake Vanda, McMurdo Dry Valleys, Antarctica - Oligotrophic Lake LV.19.P2.IB | ecosystem: Environmental > Aquatic > Freshwater > Lake >...
GTCTCGCTGATGAGCTCGGGCCCGGTGGACATGAGGATGGACAGGTCGCAGGGCGAAACCGCAGCGGACATCGTCAACTTCACTTCAGAAAATGAACTCGCCGATCTCATTTTCGAGTTCGGAGAGGAAAGGAGGTCACGGAAGATAGCCAGAGCGATCGTTCGGGCGCGGCCGATTCAAAGCACCGACCATTTGGCCAAAGTGATCGAGGCTGCCGCGCCACGGACGGGACCGATGCATCCAGCGACGCAAACCTTCATGGCGCTGAGGCTGGTAGTGAACGGAGAGCTTGACGAGTTGGACGCGCTGCTGGCTACGGCGCCGCCACTAGTGGCCTCGGGAGGACGGATTTGTATCATCTCGTTCCACTCGGGTGAAGACCGCAGGGCCAAGAGAAGTTTGCAGAGCCTGGTCCGGAGTGGACAGGCGATTTCGCTCACCAAGCACGTGGTGAGACCGAGCGAAGAAGAGACGAGAAAGAACCCACCATCGCGCAGCGCAAAGCTACGGGTAGTGGAGATGACGTGATCGGAGCACTAATTTAATGGCAACGCTGGCAACGCTTTTTCATCGGATTGTAGGACCGGTCGTCTACGCCGAGGTAAACCCTCGCGCGGAGAAGAGCCCCGAGAATCCCTACGTACTCCGCTCGATCCCTAATCAGGACATCTACTTCTATGTGAAGCAGATCGACAACGCCCGCGTTGTTCGCGAGAGCGATCCCGCACAGCGAACCGCGTGCTGGAAACTGATCATGTCGGCCGGAGCCGCTGCCGTGCTGCTCATCGGCGTCCTTTTACCGAGCGCTTATGGGCTCCTGGCCGGCTACCAGATTCAGGCGCTCAAGCAGGAGCAGACCCGCCTCACCACGGAGCGCAGTGTTCTGGAACTCGAGGAAGCGCGGCTGCTGAGCCCGGCGCGGCTCGAGGAACTCGCCAGGAATCAGATGTTCATCGATCCGGCTCCGCAGAGGGTTGTACACCTTGACGGCGGCAAGGGCTCGATGGCGCTGAATGTCAAGTAGTGGCGAGTGGCGAGTCTGGAAGTTGTCAGTTGTCAGTTGTCAGTTGTCGGTTGTCGGTTGTCGGTTGTCAGTTGTCAGTTGCTCTGGCGGGGGCTCGAGAAAGTGGCTAGCGGCTAGTGACGCGTGGTGCGGCGTGTGACTAGATGAGCAGAGGGCGAACCAACACGGGCGCGATGAAGGTTGTGAGCCGACGACGGCTCGCATTGATGCTCGCTTGGGACCTGGGGCGGCGCGCGGGATGCAGGCGAGGCGAGGCGGGACGGGTTGCGGCGGCGTGAGTTATGCACGAGTCAGAATCGACGAAGCGAATCCGATTACTGGTCAGGCTGGCGCTCTTTTGGGCGCTCGCGATCTTCGCGCGGCTCTGCTACGTCCAGATCTGGCAGCATAAAGACTTCGTTCGAATCGCGCACCAGCAACAGGAACAGCAGATGGAGATCCGCGGTCCACGCGGGACCATCTTCGATCGCAACGACCTGCCGCTCGCCAAGAGCCTCCCCGTCGATAGCGTCTGCGTAAACCCGCTGCGTGTCCCCGACGTGGCTGTTGCGGCACAGTTGCTGTCGCCGGTGCTCGGCCTGGATCCGGTGGAAGTCTTCACCAACATACAAAGCGCCGCTGAGAGGAAGAGGGGCTTTCTCTGGATCAAGCGGAGAATCACGCCGGAGGAATCGGCGCGAATTCGAAGCATGAATCTGGGGTGGGTGGAATTTCGGACGGAGAGCCGCCGCTTCTATCCGAACAATCAACTCGCGGCGCACGTGATCGGCAGTGTCGATCATCAGGAGCGCGGGAACGCGGGGCTCGAGAAGCAGATTGACGAAGATCTGGCGGGCCGTGCGGGCGAAGTGCGGATGCAGACGGACGTGCGGCGGACGGCGTACTCGGAAGAAGTGGATACCGAGCCGCTGGCGGGCAAGGACGTTTACATCACGATTGACAGCCGCGTGCAATACGTCGCCGAGCGGGCGCTGAGCGAGGCGGTGATTCAGAGCCGTGCGCGGTCGGGCACATTGGTTGCGCTGGATCCGAAGACGGGCGAAATACTGGCGATGGCCAACTATCCGACGTTCGATCCGAACATCGCGCCGAAGCCAAACGAGTCACTGGCGTGCCGGAACAATCTCGCGGTGACGAGCCCGTACGAGCCGGGATCGGTGTTCAAGGTGCTGACGCTGGCGGCGGCGCTAGAAGCGGGGAAGATCACTCCGGACACGATGGTGAACTGCGGGCATGGGATCCTTCGTCTGGGTTCGCGCGTCATTCATGAAGCGAAGGGCGGTTACGGCACGCTGTCGGCGGCGGACGTCCTGGCCAAGAGCAGCAACATCGGCGCGATCCAAATCGGCCTGCGAGTGGGCGAAAAGGCGATGCACGATTACATGCGGGGTTTGGGGTTCGGGAAGCCGACTGGAGTTGGACTGCCATCGGAGTCTGGCGGGCTGGTGCGCAAGTTCGATCGCTGGGGCAAGACCTCTCTCGCATCAATGGCGATGGGGCATGAAGTGCTGGTTACCGCCGTACAACTCGCGCAACTCGGCGGTGTGATTGCGAATGGTGGAATGCTGATCCAGCCGCACATCGTGAGAAAGAAACAGCGCATGGGCGGCGAAGTGGAACTGACGCCGGCGGCGAAGATGGTCAGAGTGCTGAGGCCCGAGACCACCATCAAGATGCGCCGGATGATGGAAGGCGTGGTGCTTCACGGAACGGCCAAGGGGAAGGCGAATTTGAAGGGTTACACGAGCGGTGGCAAGACCGGCACCGCGCAGATTTACGACGTCGCCACGCGCGCCTACACGCACCTGTACAACGGCTCATTCATGGGTTTCGCGCCGGTGGCCAATCCAGCGATCGTGATCGTCGTGACGCTGCACGGCACGACCGGAGGCGCGGGCTACGGAGGGGTTGTTGCGGGGCCGGTGTTCCGCCAGGTGGCGAGCGCCGCGCTGCGAATTATCGGAGTTCAGAAAGACCTGCCGGAGGATCCGCCGCCTTCGATCGACGAGTCAGCCGAGATTGACGATGTGGCGATCGCGGGCTTGGATCCGGACATTGGGACGGAGATGGTATCGTCCGTGCCAGAAATGATGGTGCAGGGTCCGCCGGTTCTGGACCAGCGGCTTTTAGCTCAAGTACGGAATACAGTTGCGGGTCCGCGGATCCCCGATTTCCATGGAAAGAGCATGCGCGACGTGTTGGAAGAGGCCATGTCAGCCGGAACGCCGGTGGAGATGATGGGCAGCGGTATCGCGCGACTGCAGATGCCGCCGCCAGGCGCACTGCTGCCTCCCGGCGATAAGGTGCGAGTTCAATTCACACGATGAAACTTGAACGAGTGCTCCGTAACGTCGTGATCCGCGGGGCAATCGAAGGACGGCTGTTGGACCTCGAAATTTCGGGCCTCGAGTACGATTCGCGGAGAGTGCAGCCGGGACAACTCTTCTTTGCTTTTGCGGGCGCGAAGGTGGACGGACGAGCGTTCGCGGCGCAGTCGATTGAAAACGGCGCGGCGGCGATCGTGAGTGAACTGGCGCCGCCGGAGCAGGGCGGGCTTGACGCGAGATGGATCCAGGTGGAACACGGGCGGAGGGCGCTGGCGACAGCGGCGAGGAACTTCCACGGAGCGCCGGACGAACGGATCGGCATCACGGGGATCACGGGGACGAACGGGAAAACGACGACCTCGTACCTGCTCGATTCCATCATGCGCGCGGCGGGCTTCGTCACCGGCATCGTCGGCACGATCGAGTATCACCTGGCGGGGCGGGTGTTGAAGGCCGCGAACACGACGCCTGAGTCGCTCGATCTTTTCCGACTCTTTGATGAACTTGCGGGCGAGGGCGAATCGCTCGGGCGGCAGAGCACCATGACGATGGAGGTTTCGTCGCACGCGCTGGCGCTTGGCAGGGCTCACGGGATCCGGTTTCATACAGCGGTGTTCACCAACCTCACACGCGATCATCTTGACTTTCACACCACGATGGAGGACTACTTCGCGGCCAAGCGTAGGCTGTTCGCGCCTGAAGCGGGGGAACCGCCGGACTTTGCGGTTCTGAATTTCGATGACCCGTGGTCGGCCAAGATTCGGCCGCCCGAGAGCGCGACGGTGCTCTGGTACGGGATCGGGGATGGCGCGGAATACCAGGCCTGCGATATCGAGATCAACTTTGAAGGACTCCGCTTTCGCCTGCGCGCACACGGCGAGGACGTTGAAGTGAGGTCGCCGCTGGTAGGCCGCCACAACGTCTACAACATACTTGCCGCGATTTGCGCGGGGCTGAGCTACTCAATCGAAATGAAGCATGTAGTGGATGGAATTGCCGCCTGTCACGCTGTGCCGGGCCGGTTTGAACGCATCGATCAGGGGCAGCCGTTTATGGTTGTGGTGGATTACGCGCACACCGACGATGCGTTGAAGAATCTGATCGCGGTGGCGCGGAATCTGCGTCCACGGAAAGTGATCACGCTGTTTGGCTGCGGCGGCGACCGCGACCGGGCGAAGCGACCGCTGATGGGGATGGCGGCCGGGTCAGCGAGCGACTTTGTCGTGCTCACCTCGGACAACCCGCGGTCTGAAGATCCGCTGGCGATCATCAACGACGCCCTTGTTGGACTGCGGAGATTCGACACGCCGCACATCATCGAACTGGATCGTGAGAAGGCGATCCGAAAGGCGATCGAGCAGGCCGAACCGGGCGACGTGGTGCTGATTGCGGGCAAAGGGCATGAGCCGTACCAGACGCTGCGGGAGCGGACGATAGACTTTGACGATCGTGAAGTAGCACGCGCGGTGCTGCGCGGATTTGGGTATCGGAAGTAGAGAGGATGAAACTGGCAGTGGCGGAGATTGCACATGCACTACGCTCGGCGGCGACGCTCGAAGGGGTGGCTACCGGCTACTCGGTCGACTCGGACAACCCGCAGTCTGAAGATCCACGGGCGATCATCAACGACGCCCTTGTTGGACTGCGGAGATTCGACACGCCGCACATCATCGAACTGGATCGTGAGAAGGCGATCGGAATGGCGATCGAGCGGGCCGCACCGGGCGACGTGGTGCTGATTGCGGGCAAAGGCCATGAGCCGTACCAGACGCTGCGGGAGCGGACGATAGACTTTGACGATCGTGAAGTAGCACGCGAGGTGCTGCGCGGATTTGGGTATCGGAAGTAGAGAGGATGAAACTGGCAGTGGCGGAGATTGCACAAGCTCTGGGTGCACAAGCTCTGGGTCGAGGGGCGACGCTCGAAGGGGTGGCTACCGGCTACTCCGTCGACTCGCGGACGGTTGAGCCGGGCGACCTGTTCTTCGCCCTGCGCGGGCCGGTGCATGACGGTCACGATCACGTGCCGGGCGCATTTGAACGCGGTGCGGTGGCCGCGGTGGTAGAGCGCGACATGCAGGGCGCTTGCCTGCGAGTGGACGATTCCCTGGCGGCACTTCAGCGCTGCGCCGGATGGGCACGCGAGCGCTGGGGCGGGGAAGTGATCGGCGTAACGGGATCGGCGGGAAAGACGACGACCAAGGATGCAATCGCACGCATGCTCGAGGTTCGCTTCCGGGTGGGCAAGACGACGGGCAACCTTAACAATCATGTTGGCGTGCCGCTCTCGCTGCTGCGCTTGCCGGACGATGCGACGCACGCAGTGATCGAACTGGGGATGAATCACGCCGGCGAGATTCGGGATTTGGCGGCGATCGCGCGGCCGCGGGTGGGCGTGGTGACGAACGTCGGGACCGCCCATATCGAAAATTTCGAGTCGATTGAAGGAGTGGCGGCGGCGAAGCGCGAGTTGGTGGAAGCGCTCCCCGAGGATGGAGTTGCGGTGCTGAATGCGGACGATCCGCAAGTGCGGAACTTTCGCTTCGCCGGACGCAGGATCACGTATGGCATCGACCATGACGCCGATGTGCGGGCTCATGTTGAGGGCAGCCGCTTTGAGGTGGACGGCGTGAAGTTTGAGAGTGCCGCTCTGGGCCGTCATGCGGTGTCGAATCTGCTTGCGGGCATCGCCGTGGCTCGCGCTTACGACGTTGCTCTAGCCGACCTACAGGAGCCCGTTCGGAACTTTGCTCCCGGTACGATGCGAGGCACAGTCCTCGAGAGAAACGGGATTTCAGTAATTGACGACTGTTATAATGCTAATCCCGATGCAGTGCGAGCCATGCTGTGCGCACTGCGGGATTTTCCCGCTTCACGGCACATCGCCGTGCTGGGGGAAATGCTCGAACTCGGCCGTTGGGCCGAGCCCTTGCATCGCGACATAGGCAACTATGTAGCGGAACTGGGGATCCCCGTGCTCGTTGGGATACGCGGCGTGGCCCGTCATATGGTGGACGCAGCCATTGAGGGCGGCCTTTCTAAGGACGCCGCGTTTTTTTTCGATGATCCCAATGAAGCCGGCGCTTTCCTCAAGACGGTCGCACGCGCAGGCGATGCGATCCTGTTCAAGGGCTCCCGCGGCACACAAGTGGAGAAAGCCTTGCAGAGGTTTTGGAACTAGAACCTTATGCTCTACTGGCTGCTCTACGAAAAGCTGTTCCACACGTTTACGCCGTTCCGTGTGTTTCAGTACAACACCTTTCGAACGGCGTTCGCCTCGCTCACCGCGATGTTTCTGCTGATCGTCTTCGGGCCTTGGCTGATCCGTAAGCTACGCGAATTTCAGATTGGACAGCACATCCGCGAAGATGGTCCGAAGAGCCATATGAAGAAGGCCGGCACTCCGACGATGGGCGGAGTGCTGATCGTCATGGCTGTGTTCATCTCGACACTTCTGTGGGCGAATCTCCGCAATCCTCACGTCTGGATTGCGCTGTTCGGAATGATCAGCTTTGGCGCGATCGGGTTTTATGACGACTACACCAAGATCCGCAAGATGCGGAACCTCGGCCTCACCGCACGGGTGAAGATCTTACTGCAACTGATTGCGTCGCTGACGATCGGGTTCTTCCTATTGCTACTGCATGCGCGCAACGCGTACTCGACGAACATCAACGTTCCGTTTGTGAAGAACTTCAGGCCCGACCTGTTGATCGATGGCCTGCTGGGCAATTTCTGGACATATCCGCTGGCGTTCGCGGGGTTCTATTTCTTTCTCGCGTTCGTGCTGGTGGGGGCCTCAAACGCGGTGAACCTGACCGATGGGCTGGACGGACTTGCGATCGGGCTGATGATCATTGCCGCCGGCGCGATGACGATGCTCACCTATGTGACGGGACATGCGAAGTTTGCGGAGTATCTCGACCTGGCGCGCGTGCCGGGCGCGAGCGAGTTGACGATCTTCTGCGGAGCGCTCACGGGGGCGTCGATCGGCTTTCTCTGGTACAACGCGCATCCGGCCGAGATCTTCATGGGCGACGTCGGGTCTCTCGCGCTTGGCGGCAGCCTCGGAACGATCGCCGTGCTGATCAAACAGGAGATCCTGCTGGTATTTATCGGCGGGGTTTATGTGATCGAGGCATTGTCGGTAATCCTGCAAGTGGCGAGCTTCAAGCTGCGCGGCAAGCGGATCTTCAAGATGGCGCCGCTCCATCACCATTTTGAAGCGATGGGATGGCAGGAGTCCAAGATCATCACGCGGTTCTGGATCGCGGGACTGGTGATGGCTTTGTTCGCGCTGACCACGTTGAAGTTGAGGTAGTGTTCTTTGATTGAGGTAGAAGGCAAACTCGTCGCGGTTGTCGGGCTCGGGAAATCCGGGCTGGCCGCGGCTGAACTTTTGCTCGAGCATGGCGCACGCGTGATCGGTATCGACTCCCAACTTTCACGCGAAATGAGGTACCGTTTAGCGCAGTTGGGCATCGACGCGGTGGAGCAGACCGAGGCGGCCTTCAACGGCGCGCAACTGATCGTGCAATCGCCAGGAGTACCGCTGGAGACGATTCCGTCGACACACGTGCCGGTGATCGGTGAAGTGGAACTGGCGTCCTATTTTCTGGAGGGGCCCACCATCGGCATCACGGGTTCAAACGGCAAGACGACTACCACTGCGCTGATCGGACACATCCTGGCGGAAAGCGGAATTCCGGCGCTGGTGGGCGGCAACATCGGCACGGCTCCAACGTCGATGGTGAAGTTTTCGAGGCCGGACCGTTGGAACGTGTTGGAGCTATCCAGCTTCCAGTTGGAGAGCATCTACGAGTTCAGGGCGCGGATCGGGATTTGCCTCAACGTGACGCAGAATCATCTGGACCGGCACGGGACCATGGAGCGCTACGCGGAGGCGAAGGCGCGCCTGTTTGAAACGCAGGACGAGAGTTGCTTCGCCGTGCTGAACGCGGATGACGCCATCGTTGCGTCGTTTGCGAAACGGACCCGCGCGAAGGTGGTCTGGTTCGGTTCACATCTGCTTGCCGATGGCGTGATTCCGCTGGATGGCGAGCCGCTGATGAAAGTGGAGGAAGTGCCGCTGCGAGGGCGGCACAATGTCGAGAACGTGATGGCGGCCGCCGCGGCTGCGCGGATTGCAGGAGCTAGCCGGCAGATGATTCGGTCGGCAGTGATGAGCTTTTCGGGTGTCGAGCATCGAATTGAATTCGTTCTTACTCTCAGGGGGATTGAATACTTCAATGATTCGAAGGCCACTAGCGTGGATGCGACTCTCAAAGCCGTGGATGCGTTCTCCGGCGGGCTCTGGATTATCCTTGGCGGCAAAGACAAGGGGAGCGATTACACTTCGCTTCGGAAACCGCTTCAAGAGAAGGCGCGAGCGGCTCTACTGATCGGCGCGGCAGCGGAGAAAATCGAGAGCCAGTTGAAGGGCGCCGTGGAGTGTGTGCAATGCGGCGACCTGCAGCGAGCGGTGGCCGTGGCAAGTGAGCGCGCGCAGCCGGGCGATACCGTACTGCTCGCGCCCGCTTGCGCCAGCTTCGATCAATTTCAAAGTTTCGAGCATCGTGGGCGAGTATTCAAAGAGCTGGTGGGAGGTTTGCAGTAATGGCTCAACGGCTGAGAACCGAGTGGGTTTTGTTTTTGACCGTGCTGACGCTGGTCTGCTTTGGACTGGTGATCGTGTACAGCGCGTCGAGCTTGGTGGCCGAGTTTAAGTTTCGCAACACCAGCCACTTCTTCGTGCGCCAACTCGCCTGGGCGCTGGTCTCGTTTGTGGTGCTGATGTATCTCAAGAATCGGGACTACCGGCGCATGCGGCACGCGGCCTGGGCGTTCACGCCGCTGGGGCTGGTGCTGCTCGGGTTGGTAGCGGTGTACTTCTTCGATCCGAGGGCTCATCGCTGGCTGCGCGTCGGCATTTTCTCGCTCCAGCCGTCGGAGTTCGCCAAGCCCGCACTGATTCTGTTTCTCGCGTACTTCATCTCGATGCGGTCAAACGTGATCAACAATCGATACACCCTTGGTCCCGCCGCGTTGGTCGTGGTGCTGCTGGCGTTTATGGTGGGCATCGCCGATCTGGGGACTGCGATCGTTCTCGTGGTGACCGCGACAGTGGTGTTTTACGTCGCCGGTCTCGAGCGCCGCTACTTTGTTGCCGCCGCACTCGCGGGGATTGTGCTGGTGGCGGCCGCGGTTGCCGCTAAGCCCTACCGCATGGGCCGCATCATCGGCTACGTCGATCCCGAGTACAAGCTGCTCGACCGGCTGGATTCTAGCGGCGCCATCAAGAATTACATCCACCGTTCAGCGAGCGCGCACGATCCGAGCTATCAGGTTCGGCAGTCGAAGATCGCGCTGGGTACGGGCGGATTTCTCGGCGTCGGGCTGATGCAAGGCAAGCAGAAACTGCTCTACCTGCCTGAGGCTCACACCGACTTCATCTACGCGGTGGTGGGGGAGGAACTCGGGCTGTGGGGGTCGGGAGCGCTGCTGATGGGGTTCATCATTATTCTGTGGCGCGGCTTGCGGCTGTGCTGGCTGGCGCCCGATGAGTTTGGACGGTATCTGGCTCTGGGAATCACGGCCTCGATTGTGGTGCAGGCCCTCATCAACATGAGTGTCGTGGTGGACATCATCCCGAACAAGGGGATTCCGCTGCCGATGATCAGTGCGGGCGGGAGTTCACTGTTGAGCACTCTGGCGTCGGTGGGGCTGCTGTTGAGCATCAGCGAGAGGTCGAGTTAGGCGGATTTCGTGCCTTCTGGTGAGAGTCATCTTTTTGTCATGGCCGGTGGCGGCACGGGAGGGCATGTGATTCCGGCCCTCGCTGTGGCGGGCGTGCTGCGAGAGCGTGGACACCGCGTGGTTTTTGTGGGGACGGCGCGAGGCCTCGAGTCGAAGCTCGTGCCTGAAGCGGGGTTTCAACTGGAGTTGATTGAGGTGGGCGCCCTCAAAGGAGTGAGCGGTGTCCCGCGGTTAATGTCGATGCTGCAGTTGCCGCCGGCTACGGCGATGGTGTATCGACTGCTCAGAGCGCGGGGCGCGCGGGCGGTTTTCAGCATGGGCGGCTATGTTGCCGGACCGGTGATGGCGGCGGCGATTCTGCGCCGGGTTCCGCTGGTGGTGATGGAGCCGAACGCGATGCCGGGCGCGGCCAACCGGTACGTGGGCCGATTCGTGGCCAAGGCGTTATTGAGCTTCAAGGAGGCCGCGAAGTGGTTTCCACCGGATCGCACGGAGATCACGGGGCTGCCGGTGCGGCGTGCGTTTTTCGAGTTGCCGAAGAAGCAGCGGGGAGAGAAGTTGACAGTCTTGATTACAGGCGGCAGCCAAGGCTCGCGGACGTTGAACCGTGCGGCCGAAGAAAGCTGGCCATTGTTCCGAGAGGCCGGCATGCAAGTGCGGCTGATCCACCAGGCCGGGCGCGAGACGCATGCCGCCATCGCCGAGCGCTTCGGCACGGCCGGGCTTGACGGTGAGGTTGTGTCGTTCATCGCGGACATGCCGGCAGCCTTCGCCGAGGCCGATGTGGTGGTGTGCCGTTCAGGCGCCGGAGCTGTGTCTGAAGTTGCCGCCGCCGGCAAGGCTTCAATCCTGGTGCCTTTTCCGTTTGCCGCCGATCAGCACCAGCTCCGCAATGCCGAAGCGCTTGCCAACGCCGGCGCCGTGCGCCTGGTGGAGGATCGTGACATGAACGGAAGGCGATTCTTCGACGAAGTTTGTTCGATCAAACCCGAGATGGGAGAGAAGGCCAGGGCATTTGCGCGACCCGGCGCCGCGGAACGCGCGGCCGATCTTCTCGAAACTCTCGCGCGACGCTGATTTCTAGTGATTTACGGTTGACTCCGGAGTCACTCTCCGAAACAATTAGGAGTTCTTATGTTTTTCCGCCCCCAGCACATTCACTTCACGGGAATCGGCGGAATCGGCATGAGCGGGATTGCTGAAGTGCTGCTGAACCTGGGTTACGAGATCAGCGGGTCGGACTTGAAGCTGAGCCCGATCACGGAGCGACTGGTTCGCCTGGGCGCCACCATCCATGAGGGTCACGCGGCGTCGAACATTGATGGCGCACGAGCGCTGGTGGTGACGTCGGCCGCCGATTCCCAGAATCTTGAAGTGATGGAGGCGCGCCGCTGCGGGATACCGGTGATTCCGCGCGGCGAACTGCTGGCCGAGTTGATGCGGCTGAAGTACGGAGTGGCGATCGCAGGCAGCCACGGCAAGACCACCACCACGTCGATGGCGGCCACCATTCTCAGCGAGGCCGGTCTCGATCCCACCGTCGTAGTAGGCGGCCGTGTGGGCACGATGGGCGGTTCAAACGCGCGGGTGGGCCGCAGCGATTTTCTGGTGGTGGAGTCGGACGAGAGTGACGGCTCGTTTCTGAAGCTGTCGCCGATCGTCGCCGTGGTCACGAACATAGATCGCGAGCATCTGGATCACTATGCATCCATCGAGGAGATCCGCGCGGCTTTCCGCGAGTTCGTCAACAAGGTGCCGTTCTACGGCGTGGCGATTCTCTGCCTGGACGACGAGAACGTCCAGCGCATTCTTCCCGATGTGCGGCGCCGAACGCTCACCTACGGCACCAGCGCTCAAGTGGACCTGATGATCGTGGACGCGAACTGCACGCACTTTGCAAGTGACTTCAAGCTGAGGCTTCGTGGCGAGGATCTTGGCGCGTTTCAATTGCGCGTGCCCGGCTTCCACAATGTACTGAACGCAACGGCGGCCATCGCGGTGGCGCTTGAACTGGACGTGAAGCCGGACCGGATTCGGGAAGCGCTCAAGACCTACGCCGGTGTCGACCGTCGATTCCAGACGCGCGGCGAGCAGGGCGGCGTCACGGTGATCGACGATTACGGTCATCATCCGACGGAGATCCGGGCGACGCTTGCAGCCGCGCGCCTGTGCAACTTCGGGCGCGTCCTGGCGATCTTTCAGCCGCATCGCTACACGCGCACCCAGGCGCTGCACGAGGAGTTCGCGCGCAGCTTCAACCAGGCGGATGCCGTGTACGTGATGGATATTTACGCCGCCTCGGAGCCGGCGATTGAAGGCGTCAGCGGAGCGGCGCTGGCTGAAGAGATGCGCGCGTTCGGCCACCGGTCAGCTAACTACGTTGGTTCACTCGACAACGCCGTTGACGCGGCCGTGGCCGACGTCGAACCCGGAGATCTGGTGATGACGCTCGGCGCGGGCAACGTGTGGCAGGCCGGCGACAAAATCCTCGAGCGCCTGCGAGGTGCGGCGTAATGGCCCGCAAAGAGGGAGTGAGGATCGAGAGGAGGCAGTTGTTCACGGTGCGATTCGTGACGCGTCTGTCGCTCGGCGCAATTGTGATCGTCGGCGCGCTCTACGCCTGGCACAGGACGGAACAGTTTCTCATCACGGACGCCCGGTTCGCGATGGCAATGCCGGATTTCGGTATCGAGAGCCCGAGCCTCGAGATTACCGGAGTGCAGTACGCGTCCCGGATCCAGGTGCTGCGTGTATTCGCGCCCGACTACGGACGCAGCCTATACATGCTTCCGCTGAAGCAGCGGCGAGAACAACTCCGCGCGCTGGACTGGGTCCGCGACGCTTCTATCGCGCGTATCTGGCCGAACCGTGTGATCATTCACATCCAGGAGCGCGAGCCGGTAGCCTTTATGCACGTGCCCACCGAACGGCCGAATCTCTCGCGGGTGGCGCTCATTGATAGCGACGGCATGATTCTGCAGCCGCCGCCGACGGCGCGCTTCAACCTGCCGGTGGCGATCGGAATCCGGCACGACGAACCGATCATGACTCGCCGGAGCCGGGTGCGCCGGCTGATGACGTTGATGAAGGACGTCGGCGAAATGGGCCAGCGGATTTCTGAAGTGGACGTGGCTGAGCTGGATAATCTGAAGGTCACGGCGAAGGCCGGCAACCGCGGCGTCCTGCTGCTGTTGGGCGATCGCAATTTCGCGAAGCGGCTAGAGAATTTCGTGAACTACTATCCAAAGATCCAGGAGCGCCTCGCCAACGCGACGCTGGTGGACATGAGGCTTGAAGAGCGGATCACGGTAGTGGAGGGCAGCGGCAAATGAGATCCAATAACAAGCCGTGTCTCGCAGTGGGTCTGGACGCCGGCAGTTCAAAGACACGCTGCGTCGTCAGCGTACTCGAGGATGGATGCCTTCGCATCGCCGGCTACGGCGAGGCCGATGCCGCGGGATGGACCAAGGGCCGCCTCTCGGACCCGCACGCGCTCGCCGTTTCAGTCCGCGGTGCGGTGCAGGAGGCGGAGGTACGGGCGCAGATGCTCGTGGACACATGCACGGTGGGTGTGGGCGGTACGACGGTGCAGGGCGGCTACTGCCGCGGAGTGTACGAGTTTGGGCGGCCGCGCGAGATCCAGCAGGACGACATGGAGTACGCGGTGGAGCGCGCCACGCGGGTGAGGCTGGAGCATGACCGGCTGCTGCTGCACGTCTTCCCGCAGGATTTTGTGCTGGACGGACGCGCCGGCTATCGCAATCCACGGCGCGCGACGGCGGCCCGGCTGGAGGCGAACGTCCACGCCATCACGATATCGGCGCATGAGCATGATGGGCTGGTGGATGCGGTTCACCAGGCGCACCTCGAGGTGGAAGAGACGGTGTTTGAAGCCGTCGCCGGCGCCTACTCGTCGATTCTCACGGAGGACCGCGCCCGCGGCGTCGCGATGATCGATATCGGCATGCACTCCACCGACATGGTGATCTACGATGGCGAAGCGATGATGCTCGCCACCAGCCTGCCGGTATGGGGCGATCACTTCACTCGCGATATCGCTTACGTTTTTAAGATTGCTTATGAGGACGCCGAGCGCCTGAAGTGCGAGTATGGCTGCGCGATGCTCGGCCTCACCGCCGACAACAGCTTTATCGAGGTTCCGTCGGCGGAGAACCGCCCGGCCCGTGAAGCGCGGCGCCGCGATCTGAACGAGATTCTTGAAGCCAGGGCGGAGGAGTTGTTCCTCTACGTTCGCCAGGAAATGCAGAAGTCCGGCATGGAGCAGAACCTTGTTGAAGGGGTGGTGCTGGCGGGCGGCGGATCGATGTTGAACGGGATGTGCGATATGGCTGAACGTGTGCTGAACTGCCAGGCTCGAAATGGCCTGACCATCGGCATTCGCGACTGGCCGAACGAATTGGATACGCCGGAGTGGACGATCGCCGCTGGGCTATCGATGTACTCGGCGCGGCTGAAAACGCGCAAGGAAACCCGCAGAAGGGCCCCCGGGCTGATGGGCATGGTAATGCGGTGATGAAAGGAATCCGATGTCAATCGACGCACTTAAATTCGTAATTCAGGAAGAAGCGCTACTCGGCACCAGGATCAAAGTGGTGGGCGTTGGCGGCGGCGGATCGAATGCCGTGGCGCGCATGATGAGCGAAGGTTTGGCGGGCGTGGAGTTCTACGTCCTGAACACCGACATGCAGGCTCTCAACGCCTCACCGGTGCCGAACAAAATCGCCATTGGTTCAAAGCTGACCAACGGGCTCGGCGCCGGCTCCGATCCAAGCGTCGGGCGTCAAGCCGCGCTCGAGGACACTGAGCGGATCATCGAGATCCTGGAAGGCTCGGACATGGTGTTTGTCACGGCCGGCCTCGGTGGAGGCACCGGCACCGGCGCCGCTCCAGTAGTAGCGTCGCTCGCCAAGGAACTCAATGCGCTGACGGTGGCCGTGGTCACGCGCCCGTTCGCGTTTGAAGGCGCGCGGCGCAGGAAGTCGGCCGAGAAGGGACTCGCGGAACTAGCGGGCACCGTCGACACCGTGCTCACGATTCCCAACGACAAGCTGCTCGAACTTGCGCCCAAGGGCACGAGCTTCTTTCAGGCGTTCCGGATGGCGGACGATGTTCTGCGTCAGGCAGTGCAGGGCATCGCCGACATCATCACCACACCCGGCCTGATCAACCGCGACTTCTCGGACATCAAGGCGATCATGCTCGGGATGGGGCACGCGATGATGGGCACGGCCGCGGCGCGCGGCGAGAATGCGGCCATTGAAGCGGCTCGCAAGGCGATCGAGTCACCGCTGATGGAAGCGGGCGGCGTGAAGGGCGCGCGCGGCGTGCTCATCAACATCACGGCGTCGAGCCTGCTGGGCATTCATGAAGTAAACGAGGCTTGCTCGCTCATTCGATCGGCGACAATGAACGAGGATGTTCAGATTAACTTTGGCGTGGTGATGAACGAGTCGCTCGAAGACGAGGTGAGAATCACGGTGATTGCGACAGGGTTCCAACGGGAATCGTTACCGGAAGTGCCCCGGCGCTTTTCGGAGCCGGTCGTGGTTCAGACACCCGTGTCGGAGCCGGTGTTTGAGTCCCGTCCGGAACCTGAGTTGGAACACGTGCCGATGGCGGCCGCTCCCGCGCCTCCGCCGCCATCGGAGCC
>Ga0163150_10005684_pt1 | contig 15773 bp, 17 predicted proteins | sample OliLakLV19P2IB_FD_148628 | JGI IMG/M metagenome (GOLD analysis project Ga0163150, IMG submission 148628) | Freshwater microbial mat bacterial communities from Lake Vanda, McMurdo Dry Valleys, Antarctica - Oligotrophic Lake LV.19.P2.IB | ecosystem: Environmental > Aquatic > Freshwater > Lake >...
GCGCGTGGTCCTAGGGCGTTGCCCTAGGCTATGTTAACGATGGCCGTTGGCCAAATGCGGATGGGCGTTGGCCAAACGGTGGTGCGTTTTGGTTATTGGTTTTTGCGTTTTGGATTTTGCGTTTTGGATTTTGGTTTTTTGGGCAACGCCCATGGTCATCGTAGCCTAGGGCAACGCCCTAGGTGTTGATGCCCCACCATGTATTTTTGGGCAACGCCCATATTCAACGGTTCTTCAATCCCATACGTATCGTTCATCAAACTCAATCTCATAACGGTTCAAAAACTCTCGGTACTCTTCTTGGAATGTCTTCGTTCGATGATGTTCCTCTTGGTTTTCGATGTACTTTACAACGCTTTCGCGATGAGTCGGACTGACCGAAAATATCCCATAACCTCGTTGCCAATAAAACTTATCCAAATCAACTCCTAACGTTTTCACAAATTTGGATGACTCACGCTTTAGCTGCTCCACATAATCCTTCACGGCAACCGTTCGCCCAATGTCGTAAAGAATGTGTACATGGTCGGCGACGCCTCCAACGACTACATACGGCGATCCCATGTCTCGTAAAACAACTGCCAGATAGGCGTGGACCTGACCTCGTATCGAGGGGGCGAGAAACGCATAGCGATCCTTCGTACTGAAGATTAGATGTGCGTAGAGTTGCGAAAGTGACTGTGGCATGTTTGTTGATGGCGTTGGCCAATTGGTGGAACGATTTTGGATTTTGGATTTTGATTTGGCAGTTTAAGGGCGGCGATTTTTCCCGGATCGAAAATCGAAAATCGCGAATCGAAAATCATTTGTCCGAGAGACGAAAAGAGAAAACCCTGGAAATTACTGGATTTCATGCCCATGGCCGACCGTTGCCGCATTTGATTTGTCCGATAGACGAACATAGAAAACACCCCAAATTGGGTGGATGGTTCGGTTTGACGCCTCGCAGACTCAAGGGGCTTTGCCCGATCGAGTGCCCCAAAACAAAGAAAATCATAAAAAAAGCTGGAAAAACCGGTATTCGTGGCATCCACGGGGCTTGTCCGTTTCGATTTGGATTCATAGAGAAACATAGATTTGATGTTTGCGGCGATTTGTCTGGTTGTTCGGATTTGCACGGGGCGAGACGTTTGGATTCGTTTCTTGTCAATACACTTAACCTTGACTCGGCGTATCTGCCGATATATTCTTTAGACGTGATCTGAACCTCGAGTCATTCGGGTAGTAGGATCCACCAGGGCCCGAAAGGGCCCCATTTTTTTGCTACATCGGCAGTCGCACGATCCCCATCTTGTCGGGATCTTTCTTCGAGGCAGCTTTGCATAACACGGGATCGAGACGCTTAAAGTAAGCATTTCCTCCACTCTGCTTCATATAACTGTTTGGTTGCATATACTGCTTCAACAAAAACACCGCGCAATCTGCAACTTGGATCAAGTATGACTGACTTGAGTCTCGGTTAATTGGATCCTCAACGACAAGCCGAATTGGACGATCGATGAGAGTCGAAGCTCCATGTCCAAGATTGATCTTTAGTCGATTACTCACACGCATGCGTGTAAGCAACTGCTCCAACTTGCCGCCATCCGTGTCATCTGGGAACACGATCCCGCGTTCTTGAGGATTGGATGGACCCCGAAAATTCTTGTAATCGATAGTGTTCTCGAAACGTTGAAATAACGAACACCAAGCGTAGTTGAAAACATCCTCTGGAGTGGCAACACCGTGAGCCTTGTCGAGAACAACGCTAATGACATTAACATCACGGAGTCTTGCAATTTCATCTGCAAAGTTTCGAATAATCGCCAGTCTCGCGTGCTTTGAGAGCGTTTGGATAGAAGCGTGAAGTTTCTTAGGTTTGCTAATCATTTCCGCAGTGTGCAACTCGGCTTCTTGGGGTATCCCATATTTGCTTCGTAACCAACGTCGGAACTGAAGTAGTTGATTGATTGTGTCTTGCCACGCAAGTTCATGAACGACTACACCGGCCAAGCAAAACAGTGTCGAAGGGGAACCACCGGATGGCAGTCCGCAGTCGCCGCTTTCGTCAACGTACATCAGATACATGGGATTTAGGATTCTCGATTTTGGATTTTGGATTGCTTAGATTTGGATTCGTTTGCCGTCGTTGATTGCATCCAACATGGCTTGGCGAAGCCGACCAAGGTACGCGTCGACGTCAGGCTCAGATTCCAACCAAGGGCGTTCAAATGAAACGCTGAGATGGCTAAGGCCGATGAACTCCACAGGCGGCTTCCATGCTGGCTTCGGTTTAGTTTCCGAATCACCAGTCGCAGTCTCTTTAGGCTTTTGAGTCCAAGAATTTACCTTCCCGAGGATGTCGGTGTACCCTTTCTGCTCGAAGCGAGTCGCCGCTTCCTTCACTACCGCAATCAAAGGTTGCGACTTGATCTGTTCGATGGTCTCGTAGACGATCGATTCGATCTGCTGCCTCTGTGCCTCAGTTAGTTGGTCGTAGCCTTCGATCGAAGCAAGCTTCTGGACTTTGGACGTGACCGCTTGCTCGGCTGCGGCTCGGGCCTCGGTGGCCAAGGTCTCCAACCTACCACGAAGGCTGTCGAGCAGCGTCTTGGCTTGCTTCATGCCGTTGCCGGCAAAGCACTTGGGATCATCGAGCAACTGTTTCAGTTGGGTGTGTTCGTCGCCATCCAGATAGGAGAAATTAGTGGCGTTGTGATCGATGAATGATTTTGCCTCTGCGTATAACGCGGCTTGCGGGCCAACCATGAAACGGCGTACAGGGTCAAGAATCTGCTCCTTGAGATCGAGCAATCGCTCCGAATCCGTATCAAACTCGGCCAGAAAATGCTTGTGCGATTTGCGAGTCAGCTTGGCGAAATCATCGACGTGCGATGACAATGTCGACAAGAATGGGTATTCGCGATTGCGGGCGATGAGTAGCTGCAACTCGCCATGTAGTTTCTGGAACGCACCAGCGGTCTCTTCGGCAAGTGCTCGAGCTTCGTTGGATCTGGCTGGGGTGTCGAAGAATTGGGAGAAGAACTCTTTAAGCTTGCGAACGGCTCCGGCACCGAACTCGATTTGCGGCTCAAGCACCATGTTGCCATGCTTCTGCGTGTTCTTTAGCGCTGACGCTAACTCTGCATCTTCGAGTAATTCGCCATCGCAACGAATCTCAACTTTGCCACGAGCAACTAGCTTTGCCAGCACGCACTGAATCGCAGGTAGTGGCCAGCCAAACGGTCGCTTCTCGAAATCGTCGACTAACATCTTCATGGTCGGACGAATCCCTTTGGCCACATTGCGACTGATGGAGCCGAGCATCTCCGTTTCCGGCTCGGTGATCGTAGCTGCGTCGTTGCCGAACAGCCCGTCACTCGATTCATTCAAACACTGGTCAATCTGCGCCTCGGTGAACGGAACGCCTCGCAGCATCGGCAGATTGGTATAGGTTTGTTCGACCAACTTCTCAAAGCCATCGTGAATCCGAAGGTTCGGATCTTCCTTGGTGCTTTCGACCAACGAGCCAGCGACGAACATTTGAGCCTTACCCATCAGGCGCTTGACGAGTTCAACGATCTGCATCTGCAGCAGGCGGTTGCTTTCGTTCTTATTACCAATGATCTGCTTGACGTTTGCCTTCTTGGCAGTGGCGTAGTTGATGCCGACATACTTGGCCGTTTGCTTCATCAGCGTGATGTCACGGATGAGACGATCGTCCGGTGGCAATAGTACGGTCAGCTCGGATCGCCCCATGTAGGTCATGCGGACATGTTCGGGATTTCCGGAGTGCTCATGGAATGGGCTGAGGACATGCACACCAAGCTCGTGCTCGCGCCCGTAGAGTTTATCGTCCAGCCTTCGAGTAAAGGAGAAGTCTCGTTTGTTGGGGTCGTATCGCAGCTTCTTGGTTTTCAGAACGTTATCGAAGATGATCTTGTGGAGTTCGTCTGCAACTTCGGAAGCGTCCACTTCGGTGTTCTTGATCTCTTGCTCAACATCCTTTTCCTCGTCAGTCAAGAACTCGTAGTACTCACCGTTGCGTTGGACGTAGATCTGGTTCTCGAGCAGGCTCAGTGCCTCTTCGACGTCTTTGCGTAGCTGGGTCAAGTCTTGATCGAATCGGCTGATCATCAGAACGCAGAGATTTGGAACCGATGCTTTAAACTCCTTCACGTATTTTACAAGCAACAGCGCCTTCAAAAGCCGGATGGCCAACTCGTTGTCGAGTTGCTGAGCCGCCTTGCTGATGGACATCAAATGGCTCTTAAGCGCTGAACTGATGCCTTTGTACATCAAATCAAAAGTAGCTAGTTCACCGATCGTGCTATCGGCGATCTGGATGGCTACTTCTTGAAAGACGCCCAGCATTGATCGTTCGCCAACGCTACTGTGCTTGCCCTCAAATGCGTTGTGAGCGGAAAGACCGCGAATCGCCAGCTGGAACAGTTCGAATTGGTATGGGATGAAAGGGTAACAATTACAGAAGTGGTCTTCATCCCGAAAGTTGCGGTACTTCTGCCCCTCCGAGAAGTCAAAGAGAGTCCGAAAATTCCCGGATTCGCGGATGTAGACGGGAAGTAGTGCTTTTACTCCATCCTCTGTCTTGGCGAGCAACCGTTTCTGAATTACCTCAGCAACGTTTGTGCTAGTCAGCTTCATCGGAGTTGCGAATCGGGCGCGAATCTTCGAAAAATCGTTGCCCTCGCTGCTCGTTAACTCCCCAATCACCTTCGACATTTCTTCTTGCGCGGTGACGATGACCCACGCGCGACCCCGGCACTTGGTCGCAAGACTTTCGGCGATTGTCTGAAGATTGACCATCAGCTTGTCATTCTTGGCAATGTACTGCCCCACTTCGTCGACGAAGAAGTTCAAACGAAAGTCTTTGCCTTTGCGGTCAATGTAATCTTTGACTTGCTCCGCAAAGTCTTCGATGGAGAGCTTATAGTCGTCGCGATGTTTGTTGATGACTTCCGTGACGGTCTCGCCAGTTACGTCGTTGTAGGCTTTATCGATATGGCTGCCGACGCGGATCACACGCTCTCGACCACTCTCCCACGCCATGCCGGCATGTTTCTCGAAAGCCACTTTGAACTTATCGAGCAGACTGTCTTTGTCTAATTGTCGCTCGAAGTGAGCGATAAATCCCTGTTTGCCGTAGTAGCCGCACTTTTCGTCGAAGACTTTGACGAAAACCGCGAGCAATGCATCGACGTCCTTCTTGCTAATCACATCAGCCTTCTGGTCGATGTTGAATAGGATGCTCTCCGAAGGAATTGCCACGGCCTTAGCGATTTTGGCCGCCAAAAGCTTGTTCTTCTTCTCGCATTTCTTTTGAAAGACTTCGCTGACGTTGATGCCATCAAAATCGCGGCCCGCGAGCAGCATCGCTACCATTTTGAGCAAGTGCGATTTTCCTGACCCGAACCAACCCGAAATCCAGACCCCGTTCGCATTCTCGTATTTGATATACGTATCGAGGAAGTCGTCTAGTCGCAGCTCGAGTTCATCCGTAAGCACGTACTCTTCGACTTCTGTCTTCAAACAGGCATCATCATCTGCCTTGATGACGCCTTCGATTGGCCTGTCGATCGGGAATTCAAAAATGTTTCGTAGTTGCATGGTTTGGAATCTTGATTCGGATGGTTGTGTGTTGCGTGCCGCTATTCGCTGACAACAAAGCAGAGTCTACGCTTCTCGTTCATATAAATTGAACGCTCGATAATATTTGTCGTCATGCAGACGTCCAAAAAGGTCAAGCGATGCACCGTCTTCCAATGAGTGCGAATAATTGCCCGGAAAAAACATTACCGTGGGTTTCGATTTGGCGATTCGTTGGAGGTTGTTCAGAACCGTGTGTGAACGAATATATGGAAAAACCTCGCCGACTCCCGAAAGGAACATCACATCGAATTCTGTACTATTCATTGTCGATGCAATAGCGGGCGCAAGCTTGGTCTCAGCATCCGTCAGGTTCTCCAATGCTTCCAAAAACGCTTCCTTGGGTGTATCGGATTCATGCTTGACCCAATGAACCCAGTCCCCTTGTTCTTCCATGAGCTCTTTGGTTACGTCATAGAGATTGACTTCGAGAACCCGAATCCCCTTGTGTTTGAGTTTATTGATGAGCTGAGCTCGAATCTTTTCGATGTCGATATGCTCGGTAGCGCAATAGGGGACCACAAAAAATGGCACCTCCTTGCCGATTCCTTCCATACGGAGAAAACGTTGACTGCCTATTACGGCAAGCAGATGATCGAAGCGTTCTGGAATCGGCGCGGATTGCAATTCATGCGTCATTTACAATGGAGCCTTATTCTTCGATCGCTAGTGGAAACAAAAGCAAATGTTCTGGTGAATCGAATACAAGGACCTTTTTTAGTTCCTCTGAAATCGGTGGCGAGGTGATCAGCCCATCGTCGGACACTAGTTCAGACTCGCGCAGCATTCGCATCATCACGGTTTGCAATTTGGCGAGAGTGCTTGGTGCAAGCGATTCGAGTTCCTCGTGCCACGCCATTTTCGCTTCGATGAATCGCTGAATGTCGGCTAGATCGATCGAGTAATCGAGCTGCAAATACTTGCTCCGAACAACGTCTCTCGCAAAGTCTGCTAGAAGATGATACCGAAGACAACAGGCCAACCAGATGATTAGCTTTTGCTCCTGCCGCGTGCCACTTACCAGCAAACGTATCTCGCTGTTCGTCAATTGTTTGAGTCGCTGAGCGATCTCTCTCAATTTGCGTTTAGCCGTACTAGCCGTTCGGCTCTGAAGAAGATTTTGACTTTCCACTTTTTCGAGAGCCGCATTCCAGTCGCAACCTGACGCTACATACGATTCCGCAACCACGACCGTTTCGTGGTAGAGGAGTCCACCAGCAGTAAAAGAAAGTGAAAGTTTCGTTTGGACCATGTACGTTTCAATTGACTTAAGCGAGATGGATTTTTCTGAACTCTATCGCTCCGTTTATATTCTTAATGTCATCGTGGCTTTCGAGTCGCAACTTCGGCATTTGTGCTAGGAAGCTCAGCCAGATTCAGCAGTACGTCGAGTTCTTCTTGCTTGAATAGTCGGTATCCGTTTACGGGATGTCTGTGCGCGACAATTTTCCCTGAACGTTCCCAGTTACGCAGGGTATTCGGCGAAACCCCCAAGTACTTAGCTGCATCAGTGATTCGTAGGAAGTCCTTGAGCTTGTTCACGAGAGTCTCCAGGCAAATAAATGGTTACCCCAACTAGCCAAACCTTACCAAGGTTCGCTACGCTTGCCAATGAGCCAGACAATGTCTGCTTGCATGGGTGCTTATTGCTGAGAGTTGGCAGTTGAGTTCGTAACGTAACGACGTCAATCCAAAGCGGCTTTAATAATACTTGTGGCGCGATGTTAAACTTCTCCACTCTTCGAACGCCCTAAGAAGGAGCTATTGCATCTTGGAAACACAAGTCCTCACGCCTCAGAAGATTTTCACACATCCTCAACGACTCGTCGTGCCGCTTTTCCAGCGTCCATACGTCTGGAACGAAGTTGAGCAATGGGAACCGCTCTGGAATGATATTGTTCGAATATCGGATCGAATAATGCGGCAACCGAACGAAAAGCACTTTCCACATTTTCTTGGCGCGGTCGTTTTGCAACAAGTACAAAACACTGTGGCGACGATGCAAGAACGCACGATCATCGACGGGCAACAAAGGCTCACGACGTTACAGCTTTTTTTCGATGCACTTCATGCGGAGCTTATGACGGCAAAGGCAACTGCACCTGCCAAGCGAATCGAACCACTGATAGTGAATGCAGTTGATTTCTGCCAGCAGCCAGAGGATCGCTTCAAAGTTTGGCCTACCAATCGCGATCGTCCGGCATTCAACGCCGTTATGGCGGCTGAACCGCCAGTCGACTACGGTGCTGTCGGGCACGCGAACGAAAGAATGGTTCAGGCTCACCGCTACTTCGGCGAGCAAGCTCGTAAATGGTTATCAAGCGAAGGCCCTGACCATATTGCGAGTCGAGCGTCTGCGATCGAAACGGTCGTCCGAGATCACCTGCAAATGGTCGTCATTGATTTAGGCGCCGAGGAAAACGCTCAAGAAATCTTCGAAACCTTGAACGCTCGAGGGGCTCAGCTAACGGCAGCGGACCTCATTAAGAACTTTGTTTTTCAGAGGCTGCTGGAAGCAGGAGCCGATGTCGAGAAAACTTACGAACAATATTGGAAGGGTTTTGAATCCGCTTTCTGGGAGACTGAAATTAGCGTCGGTCGAGTTCGCTCGCGGCGTTCATCGATTTTTCTTTACCATTGGTTAGTTGCTCGAACTGGAGAGGATCTCGTAGCTAGCGAGGTCTTTACTCGCTTCAAGAGATACGCGAATGAGATAAAGCAACCGATGCAATCGATTCTTGCCCAAGTCGATCGCGGCGCTGAATTCTATCGCTTTTTCGTACAGGGCGGTGATCAGAAATCCAGCTCCATTGATCGACTTGGACTATTCGCGTATAGAACGAGCGTCCTTGAAAGTGAAGTAATTAAGCCGCTGGTGCTTTTCCTTCGCGATTCTGAATTGCCACAAATTCCTGCAGATCAGTTTACAAAGGCCCTTAATGTCGTCGAAAGCTGGATGGTACGACGAATGCTCGTGCGGGCGACGACCAAAGGCTATAACAAGATTGTTGCCGACCTAATTCGGAGTCTTAAAAAAGTCGATCGATCGATCGTCGGGGATGCAATTGAGAAATACCTTGTTGAGCAAACCAGTGGAAGCAGCTATTGGCCAGATGATATCGAGATTCGCGACGAGTTGAGAGTTCTACCGGCTTATCGAAGGCTTAGCCGCGGGCGACTTCGCATGGTGCTCGAAGCAATCGAGGACCACATGCGTGGGTGGCGAGGTAGTCAATCAGGACTTGGTGGCGAGCGTATCGCAAGAGGCAAGTATGCAATCGAGCATGTCATGCCCCGAAAATGGAATGCTCACTGGCCACACCCAGACGGCGCCCGAGGGGAAGTCGAACGGGATTCGCAAATTCACACACTTGGCAATTTAACATTGTTGACGTCGCGATTAAACTCCAAGGTTTCCAACGGACCATGGCTTGGCGATAGTGGAAAAAGGAAGGGTTTAGAAACTCACGATGTACTGCTACTTAATCGAGAGCTTCTGAAAACGACTGGCGACACGTGGACTGATACAGGCATCCGTTTGCGATCAGATGTGTTATCACAGTACATTATCGAAATCTGGCCCGCACCCGAGGGTCATCGTTCAGGATTTGGAACTGAGAAGGTCGGCCCCCGGCATAGACTCGACCTTTTGGATCTAATCAGTGCAGGCTGCCTTCAGCCCGGTATGCCTCTGATACCGCGTCGCAAGAAGTTTGCCGACACAGTTGCAATATTGTTGCTTGACGGTCGCATTGATGTTGGCGGCAAGATTTATTCAACCCCATCGGAAGCAGCCAAAGCGATCAACGGAGGACCAGCCAATGGCTGGTGGTTCTTCTTAGTGGATGCTCATGCTCGTCGTTCGTTAAGGGACGCAAGAATTGAATACCTAGAATCAATCGCAGCCGATCCCGAAGAAGATGATTCCGACGACGATGCAGAGGATGAAGACTGAAAAAAGTTGCCTACCAACGGAGATTACGAATGTGATTTCTGCGCCGCGGTAATAGGCTAACACTTGCGGCATACAACTTCGACGATCATGCCACTATGGTCGGAAAGTTCCTTTTTCGCGGCCGGCCATGCGGCTACAACCGATGTCAATTCTTTCCACACGATTGGCAAGGCGATGTGGTCGATCGGCAAGTTTGGCAATAGCTCTTTGGGAAAAAAATCTGGTGCGGTAGCGCAGAATAGTTCGCTTTCGGCCAAGCCGTTCCGCAACGCAGCGATGCCTTGTTTGGTTCCATAATAGCTTCCGGTTCCCATGTCCGTGTTGTAGTCGCCGGCTACGCATAGCGGCACGTCTGGATACTTCTGCCGTAGATATGACCATTCGGCGGCTTGCTCGGGAATCACGCGATGATGCTCGGACCAGTCTTGTATTCCACGATCTCCTTTCCACGGTAACACGGTGCCGTATACCAACATCGTTTTCTCGTTACCGAGGTCTAGCAGCGCGATCACTGTGCGCTCGGGGTCGCCGGACGATGTGGTTATTTTTTCGATGATTGCATACTTGCTCCAAATCGATACCCAACGACTTCCGTCACGAATGCCAGACCAATTCTTCGGCCTTGGCTCGGAATGGGCAACGTACGGGCAATTGGGTGGTACAAGGTCGTCGTGAGTTTCGGTGAGTATCCATATATCAGCTCGATTCTTATCAAGAACCTTGCGCACTGCATCCAACCGTTTCTCGTAAGCATATTCCAAATTCCATGTGCCGATTCGCTTGGAGTTGCGATGACTTAAAGTACTGAGAATGGCGGGGTGATCGGAAAGATGCTCGCCATCCTCCGATTTTCTTCCTATCGTTTTGTCAAGCTTGAAGGATAGCGATTCTGTCGTTGCGATATGATCGATGAGTGGCTTACCATCGACATCCAAAATGCCTGCGGTTCGGATCGTGAGATTCGTACCGAGCGCGGCGGCCAGTCGTTTGTAGACCTGACTATTGGCGTCTCCAGGAGGGATTCGTTGATTGAAATCGCCGACAAGGCAAATTGGCAAGGCGTCCTGTGCGTACCGCGAGAGAATATCGCGAAGTGCATCAAGATATGATATGTGGTCTTGCCAAGCTGCTCGGTTCTTATTGCCGGTGGAAACATGAGCGTGCTGCCAAGGAATACAAACTCCGACTACGCGAATTCCGTTGGTAACACCTGACACGAAGCGACCTGGAGGTAATTCCTTGGAGCCTACAGTGTCCACTTCATCCCAACCAAAGCGACTCCAAAGCCAAACTTTTCGCCGGTCGCCATTGTTCAGATAGCCATAGTTGTCACCCGAAGAAATGACGTTGGATTGGCCCTTGAAGAGAACGTCGATACCCTCCGTGATGCAGACGAGGTCTGGATCATACGCTTTCCAAACCGATCGTATTTTAGCTTGCCGACTTTCGCTCGGTGACCATTCCACGTTCCACAATAATAACTTCAACTTCATTGATTTCCCTCGCGTTCCCCGGAACCAGCCTTTTGATAAATCGCCTGACGAAGGCTCGCGAAATTGCAAGGTGACATTTGCATCTCCATCACCGATTTCAGCGACAAACTCTTTTTCTTCGAATGACGACTATCGATCTCTCTCATCGACGCCACAAAGAACGACCATTGCGAAAGATCCAATGGATTATCTAAGCATGGGCTTCTTCTACGAAACATTTGGTCATGAAAATTTCGAAATCTCGAAAAAACATGATGTTACGGGGATTCGCGCTGTACTCACCATCGCGTGCCGCTAGATACCGTCGATCGTCTCGTCGTCCCCCTCTTCATCGGAATCGACTTCATTCAATGCATTCGCCAGTGTTTTGTTAGAATCGTCTGGCCGTGAAGATTCGACGTCGGCGCTTTGCTTCTTCTCGTCAGAGATCGCAATCATGTCGTAGATCGACAGCTCGTCCTCATCAAAAAACATTTCATTACCCTTTCAGAACTGAGGAATACGAATTCAAAATGGCAGCACGCACGTGTCAGCGTCGAGTGCGGCTGGTCGGGGGCGTATCGCGTTGCAACGTACCTTTGCCAAATGGGGTCGTACGACTGGTCGAGCCGTTCGAGCGATAAGTCGATGACCCGCTGCCGAAGGGCGAGGTTCGGCTAGTAATCGTCTTTCCGTCTTTGCTCGTTTCCCGCGACAACGTACCCGTACCAAACGGCGATGTTCGTGTCGTCGTTCCGTCAGACCACCGAGTGATCGTGCCCGAACCAAAGGGTTGAGTCGTGCCAGTTATTGTCTTACCACTTCGGTCTCGCTCGGTGGTGATGGTTCCTTTCCCAAACGAGCTCGATCGGGCCGATGTACCATCGCTTCGCTGGGTTCTCGTCCCAGAGCCGAAAGGCGAAGTTGTTCCAGTGCGAGACTTATCAAAGCCCGAGCTTCGCTGCGGCGGATCAGCGAACAAATCCGAACCGTGCAGAAGAACGACCGCCAAAAGACAGAACAGCAAACGATCGAAGCGTATCATATTTGCTCGCCTCCGAGATGTTGAATACCAATCCGATAAAACAACCGATCGACCAAACAAGGACAACGTATTTTACGGCTATACCTTTGCGTTGTATAGCAGGACTGGCAGATCAATGAAATCCTTGGGATTACTAGCCTGGAAATGGCAACCATTTCCAGCCAGCTCGAACTGGTTTTCGATTCCGTCGTATTGATGGGTATGTCTTTCACGAAGCGTCCGTGGACGACCTAGTGACATCATTTGCCATCGCGAGTATCGAGCGAGCTTTGACGGATTCTATTGCTCGGAGCAATTCAGAATCAGGATTCAAAACCGCGATGAATCGACCAAGTGTATCTGCGTCTCGATAGAAATCGCTCGGGACGATAGGTTGAGCCGACGGGCGCGCCCATCTATTGCGGACAGATTGAAGTTCTTTGACCCAGCATCGGGTTTCGCGAGGAAAAAAGCAGCATTTCGATATTTCCCACCAACCTAGATCGATAACGCGCAGCAACGCTGCAAAGTCAAGTTGGTAAAGCGAGTTTGCACCTTGCCATTGAACAAATTGCCTCTGATTAAAACTAAGCTTTGAATCGACAAAATCTTGCCACCAATTCGATGAAAGTCTTGGCAAGTGTAGTGTCAAAAAGCTGGCCAACTCGGAAGTGGCTTGATTCAAGAGATGATTCATAACGAACTCCTTCAAATGGTGAAACTAACGAAAAAACGATCAATTGCAACTGACTCTCGCCTTGAAACTAATTCAAGGGAAAAAGTGTTTAAGCTCAAGCTGGGAAGAGTGACATTCTGTCCGTCTACCATTACTTAACATTCACGCAGCATCTTCTTTGCGAATCTAGACTTAAAGTATCTCTGACTCTCGAAGTCAAAGGTCAGCATTCCAATTTCAACTAAATCTCGAAGAACTGCTTGGGCGATTAGGCAGTTGACGGCAGCGATATAGCGATCCACATTTTCATCTTCGAATATCGTTGGGTCGGATTGAACGGCGTACCATCCGATGATTTGTTGGGCGATCTCAGATTCGTCGTCATCGACAAGTATTTCAAAACCCAACTCGAGCATCTGCTCCGTGTTGACGAAATCCTCAAGGTCATAACTCATAATGGACTCTCCTGTTAAAGAACAAATCGGAACTTAGAATCTTTGGGCCAAACACTTGTTAAGTGGTAGAGTGGCTTCGACGCAGGGCTTCGCCAATCTCTTCTCCCTCTGACGTTCGGAGGTAAACTTGTCGTTCGAAGTCGAACTCGACCAGCCCCGCTTCGATCATCCTTCGCATTTTCCAAGCGGCATGAAGTAGCCTGGCTTGTCTCAGGAATTCGTTCTCTTCAAGTTCGCCATTCTCGGAAGTCACGTACCATCTCAAGATTCCCCACGCTGTCTTTTGTTTCGGATACTCATCGAGAGTCGAAAGCGCCAGCTCCAACCACTCTTCTTGATTCAAAATCATTTCCAGGGTTACAGACATCGAAACAGTCCTTTCATTGAAAAACATGGGGAAAAGCCTTCAGCAAGGAAAACAAATCCTTGCGGGACTTTGAAGACGATCTATTCAAAACGGTTTACAAAGTAAACCTTATGTTCTGAGTCAGAGATTGCTATTTTGAACCCAACAACCCAGGCTCAACAAACAAAACAATTTCTCTAAAGCATTATAGCGCGAGCGGCCACAATAGTAAAAAACAAATCGACATTTGGAAAAGTTTTTGGAAGTAGCCTAGCATTAGAGGTTTCGCAAAGCGACACAGAACGGCTCGAGGGAAATACGATCGGGGGGCAGCCCAATCTGGTTGTCAGTTCTTAGCGTGGTTGCGCAGTTGGGTTGAATATCGCCAGCGGAGAAACGCCGTTGGTATTGCACTGTCTCGCTTGGAAGAAATAGGGGACGGCAAAAAAGCTCACATCGAAACCGATGATCCATCTGTAGCAGCGATAGTCGCGCAGCTTGCGCATTGGCTTCTTTAAGTGGATCAACATGTTCACTACCATCGAAAAAGTATTGATGGATTGGAATAAAGTTGGTCGTGCGAACCGATTGAGGCAGCAATCCTTCAACGAGAATCGCTTCACTGAGCCACGCGAGAAGAATACGATCGAGGATTACTCGAGCCATCTGCGATTGTTCAACGCGAATGGCTTTGTAGTAGGTTTGGTGATCTAATCTCCCCGACGCATAGTTATAACCAGCATAATTTCCAGCTGCGATTCCGAAGGGCATACTCAAACAGCGGGCGATTTCATTGAGAATCTCATGCTTAAATTCACCGTACGTACTGCACGGCTGTTGAGCTTCCAACTGGCTCATTCGCCAGCCACCAGGCATAGTGAGCAAGGCTCGTTTTTCGCGTTCGATTGGCTCGAACGGTTCTGCCGAATCTGCTTCACCACCGGCCGGCGCGTCGGTGTAAAGAATGCCTGCGAAATCAGCGGCGGTTTCTGCCGCAGCAATAACTGCTAACGTAAAACGGCGAAGCTGAGCAAAGAGCGGCAGGGCCGGTGTAATCTCGGGAATACCTCGCACCTGTCCAGGCCGATCGACGCGGAAATAGTGCAACATGGCAACTGCAGGAACGGTATCGAACGCTCCGTAACTAACACCCATATCGCCAGGATGTTCTTTTAAGACGTGATAGGCAATTGGATTGCCGAATTTATCGAATTGGATACCATCGACATAGTTGCGACCATATTCAAAACCCATCGGTGTTGAAATTTGATCGGCTTCGATGAGCATTAGGTCCAAATGCACCGGCGATTGAATCGCTGGGTTATTCACAAGGATGGCAAAGGACTCCCCATCGCCGCAGCGAGCCAATTTCATCGCTCGTAGCTTTTCAGCCAATCCGATCGCATTCGACCAGCGACTAAATTCACGCTCGATCGTTCGATTGGCTTCGACATCGTCGGTTAGCATCTGCAGTCGAGGGCCCGTGCCAACAATATCATTGGCCAGCGTGAGTGTGATACCACGCGCGTAACTGTTATTAGCGATTTCGTAACGAGCCCGGTTACGAAGTGTCCGACGAACAGTAGCGCTGTTTGCAGTTTTAGCCGAGAGTCCATCAGCCGCTAGCCAATGCCGGCGATTATCTTCATTCGTAACCGCCGCATCGTAGCGGGCGTCGATCGACTTTGTATTCGATCGCAGCATCCGTAGAAAGCGGCTGGGTTGATTGCTCGCAGGCTCTTTTCGACGTTCGGATGCACGTCGCTCTCGCATCATGCGATCATTATTGAAAAACCATTCGAACATCCGTGATCCATCCTTGGAGCGAAACAATCAACCCAGCCACCGAAAGATTGACCGTCCAACAGTCAATCTGCACCCGGCGGAACCAACTTGTTGAAGCGAAGCCCGCGAGATTTAGTTTTGGCAGCTTCCTTCGATGCCAAGTACTTGTCGGCTTCGATCTGATCGGCAAGTTTATGTTGCTCGACGCTACCAGCATCGCCGGCCACTTTGGCCGGTCCTTGAGCGTTCTCGCGAATCTTGTCTTTCAGATCGTCTGCCATCAAATGAACTCTCACAGATGAAGTTGCGTCCCTCTACATGTATACCTACCCGCTTTGACATCAAAATGGACAATAAATTTTGGGATTTCAAAAGATAGTGCTACATGTAGCAACGTTGGTTTGAAGAAGTTTT
>Ga0163150_10005686_pt1 | contig 15770 bp, 10 predicted proteins | sample OliLakLV19P2IB_FD_148628 | JGI IMG/M metagenome (GOLD analysis project Ga0163150, IMG submission 148628) | Freshwater microbial mat bacterial communities from Lake Vanda, McMurdo Dry Valleys, Antarctica - Oligotrophic Lake LV.19.P2.IB | ecosystem: Environmental > Aquatic > Freshwater > Lake >...
CTTCAGCAACTCTCGGCGAGTTTCCAACTCGCCGAGAGTTGCTGAAGTTTGGCGGGCTCGGTCTGGTGGGTGCCTCCCTTGATGCCATTTGGCCCCTTCGGGTTCGGGCTGCCAGCATCGGCAGCAAACCACGCCCACGAAGCAACGCGCGGAATGTAGTTTTCTTTGAGATCTCAGGCGCCATCAGCCATCTCGACACTTTCGATTTCAAGGAGAACCCTGCCACACCCAAGGATTTCCAGGTCCGCAAGATTTCAACTGGAATTCACCTGCCGGTGAATATGTTCCCGCGCATGGAAAGAGTGATGGATCGCATCGCCGTCGTGCGCTCGTTGGCGAGCCACGAAGAGGTCCATTTGCGCGGCCAGTATTACTTGCAGGCCGGACGCCCACTAAATGTCGCGTTTGCCCGCGAGATTCCTTCTGTGGGTTCGGTCGTTGCCACCGAGCTCGACTCGCGCCGCCGCGAGTCGGATACGTTTCCCACCTACGTGTCGTTCAATCTGGAGACGAATCAAGTGGGAGCTCTCTCCACGGGTTTTCTGCCGCCGCGCTTTTCAGTCTTTGACCTTAACGCGCAGCAGGCTTTGTCGGGAATGTCGCTCGACCAGAAGGCGATGGAACTGATCGAAGAGCGGTGGCGGGTTCTCCAGAGTCTTCGTGACAGCCGCGGCAAAATGAACAGCTATGGCCGCGATGTGGAAGCCTTCGAGGATTTCAGCGGAACTGCCAAGCGCTTGCTCACAGATCCGCGGTGGCCGGTGGCTTTTCAAGTTAGCGACGATGACCGCAAGCGCTATGGCAACACGGCCACAGGCATCGCCTGCGCACTGGCCCGCAACGTATTGGCTCAGGACGCTGGGACGCGCTACATCCACATCTGTCAGCACGGGTGGGACCATCACCGAAACATTTGGGATCGAACGATTGAAGATAATCACTACAAGCTCATTGGTGATTTCGATCCGGCCGCCGCCAGTCTCATTGAGGATCTCGCGGCCACACCTTCCAAGGCGGCGCCAGGTAAGAGTCTGCTGGATGAGACGCTGGTTGTCTTGATGAGCGAATTCGGACGTACCCCGGGCCCCCTGAACCACATGGCTGGGCGAGACCACCACAAGCATGTCTTTCCGGCACTCTTTGCGGGCGCCGGAGTGAAAGGCGGACTCGTGATCGGAGCCTCCGACGCCGACGGCGCTCGCTGTGCCGAGCCCGGCTGGAACCAGAAGGAGCAGCCGCGCATTGAGAATGTGGTAGCCACCATTTATTCGGCTCTCGGCATTGATTGGTCCAAAGAAGTGCGCAATCTACCTTCCGGCCGCACCTACGTCTACGTCGATCCGCTTGGCGCCAACGGCACAATCCCCACTGATGAACTCTCCCAGATCTACGGCAGCTAACGCTCGTTCGACGCGGGTGTGGGTGTGTGACAGGGGCGTTACTCCTTTGCCTCGTGCAGGCGCCCTCTCCATGATGGCGACCCGTGTCCCTTCTCGGCGGAAACCAATCGAGGCGTCGGTTCCCCGCGCCCCAGCGGGGAGAGGGGCCAGGAGGGGGGCGAGCACTGCCTGAAAACTTTTGTTGAGAAGCGCCGAAAGCTGGGGCAGAGTTTAACGGAACTATATTTGTCTGCAAAAGGGCAGCATGCCCCCTCACCCCCAGCCCCTGAAGCTGTGAAAAAATTCAATGGTAGGGACGCGCTGCTGCGCGTCCGCAAAAGGAAACCCAATCCGGACGCGGGGCACGGCGTCCCTACCGGATGGGGTCTATACGCCGAACCGAATTTTTTCACAGCTCCCCTCTCCCCGCTGGGGTGAGGGGAGCCTATGTTTCAGTTTTTTGTCAGAGCAAAGGAGGGGATCGGTTGGGGAGATCTCGGCGCCTGGCCAGGGCAAACGTTGCAGTGCTCCTCCATCTTCTTGGTGTCCTTTGCACAACCTGCCTTGCGTCGGAACCTGGAATGGTCTTCATTCCGGGCGGAGAATTTTCCCGTGGCCGCAGTTACGACTGGCCCGACACGCGGCTCGCCTGGTATCCGAACCCTCTCAAAGACGACACACCAGTTCGCAAGATTTGCGTGAATCCGTTCTACATGGATGAAGCGGAGGTGACCAATGAACGGTATGCCGTGTTTGCGAAGGCTACACGCCGCAAACCGCCGTATCACTGGTTTAAGGGCGAGATCCAGAAGGGCCGGGAGAAGCATCCGGTGGTCAATGTGAGTTGGGATGACGCTGCGGCGTTTTGTGGCTGGGAAGGGAAGCGTCTGCCAACCGAGGCTGAATGGGAGCGGGCCAGCCGCGGCCTCGTTGAGGGCCGCATGTACCCGTGGGGCGACAGCAACCCAACGGCGAAGCTGGCTGTTTACGGTACCGATGCGGGTGCCGAGGCCGTCTGCAGCAAGGAGCGCAATTACTTCGGGCTATGCGACATGATCGGGAACCTATGGGAGTGGACTGCCGACTGGTACGATCGGAACTACTATGAGGTAGCTCCCACTCGTGATCCGCACGGGCCGGCTCAAGGCATCTATCGTGTCCTGCGTGGAGGTTCGTGGTTCGACCAGCCACCGCTCTTCCTAACCTGTTCTTACCGCAGCTGGGCTCGTCCTGCGGAAAGAAGCCCGACGGTCGGCCTTCGCTGTGTTCGGGCCGTGACCCTGCGAAAGGCCGATCCACGGGCTGCCTTATCGCCCTAGATGGGATGCGTTGTTTTGCTGAATGCAAGCCCACTTCGCGCGGCCTGCGAGATGGCGCGGTCAGACTCTCTTCGCCCGCCTTTGATCCGCTCGACAGCTCGTCGACGCTGGTTTTCGAGCAAACCCTCGGCCATCAGAACAGAAATCACCCGGTTCCGATCCATCTCGAAGTAGACGGCAAGCTCTTCGATGGATTGACCATGGTTTGCAAAAAGATTGCACAGCGTCATCCGCTGTTTTCTGTCGGGTGGCATGGTGTGAGTGTCAGCCGGAAGCTCAAAGATTTTGCTCGTTTTCCGGAAACCGTCCCGAACGTCGAATGCGATCTTGATCTGGACCCAACTCTTGTCTAGAAAGTCCCACACGGTTTTGCCCTTCCTTTCGTCTCACTGACACCTAATCAAATCAGGTGCCAATGTCGCTTGGACTGCCGGATGGTTCCTAACCCTCGGAGTATCAATGTCTCTGCGCCCGCAAAGGCTCGTGGCTCAGGTCAAGGCTCATTTTCGAGATGAAGAACTTGGATGCACAATTTGGGAAGAATTTAGGGAATGGGTCTATGAACCAGCCTGGCCAACGGGACAGGCGGACTTCGACGCCCGATTGGATCGCCAGGATTAGTGGCAGCAGATCAGAATCGACGAGGGGGAGTCTTTTGGCGCCAAAGGGGGGAAACAGAGGAACTGCTCTACATGGTCCGAAGGGGTGGGGAAGGCACGCGCCAGGATGCTTTCCCTCACTTGTCGCGTTGGGGTCAGAACGTGTACTTCGCAGCGACTTGCAACTGGAAAGGGGTGCCCACGCTCACGCCGGCTCGATTGAAAGTTCCGTCAGGCAGGTAGAACGCTCGGAAAGTGGAGAGCGGTGTCTGGCCAACACCCCAACGAGAACCCAACGCGGTCGTGCTACTTTCGTTCGTGCTCACCCCAAAAGAAAGATTTTCGTTGTTCCACAAGTTGAACATCTCGAAAATGAGAGCAACTTGATGCCCCTCGCTAATCTTGAAGTTCCGGCTCAACCTTAAATCCTGGTTGAAAAGATTTGGCTGACGGAACGCATTACGCAAGAGCGGAATCCCGCCGATGATGGGCTTGTCTGTGAACTGCCCATCGCTGTTGCTGTCCACGTTCGTAAAAGCGCTGAATGGGCTTCCTGTCCTCCACTCCCCAATGGTGCCAATCTGGAAACCCAGCGGCAGATCATAAAGGCCGCTAGCTACCCAGCGATGCCGGATATCGTTTCTGCCCCAGCGATACTCGTCAGCCAGGTTGAAAGCATTCTCGTAAGTGATGCCGGCAAAGTTGCGCTCATTGGAGTCGTCGTCGCGGTTATAGCTGAGGGTGTAGTTGGTGTAAAACTGCAGCTTGCTGGCATAACGACGCTTCACGGAAAGGGTCAGTGCGTCGTAGTTTGAGCGCGCTGTGCTCTCCTGAGAGCGCATGATGGCGAAATTGGTGTTGGGACGATTGGCTGTGTTGAAGCGCGGCCTGACTACGGGCGGATTCGAATTGTCCAACTGGTATACGGGCGCTGGCAGGTTCACGTCTCGAATCCTCTGGAGATAAGAGGTGTTGTTGTGGACGTAATCCAGTGACACGGCCATATTGGTGAACATCTGGCGCTCGAGGCTGGCGGTGTACTGCAGAGAACGCGGATTGTGGAAGTCGGGAGCGAAAAATGACGTGTCGGGCCTCAACCCAGCAACGCCGGCACCGGTAATGTAAGTGGAGTTTTCAGCCTTGGATGTGTCGGGCACAAACGGAAAGACGAACTCCGCGTGGACTCGTTGAACGGCGTCCATCTGGCTGGGATTCAAGGTGAAGCTGACCCCCACATTCTGACTGCCATTGGAATTGAAGGCCTGGTTGATCATCAGCAGTGGTGTACGTCCGTGAAAGATTCCACCGCCCACTTTAATTACGGTTTTCCCATCACCCCGAAAATCGTAGGTTATGCCGGCTCGAGGCTGCCACATCGCCTTGTCGCTCGGGATGCTCGAACTCTGCGGCACCAAGGGATTGGGTCGCGTGGGTTGAGGCATCAGAAACGCCTCGTGGCGCAGACCCAGATTCAAGGTGAGTCTGGACGAAACTTTGTAGGTGTCCTGAATGTAGCTTGCAAACTCGTTCACGCTCGCCGCAAAGGCACCGTCGCCAAAGAACAGGCGATACTGGTCCGCCGTATAGGGCTGGTTGGTTGCTGGGTTGATTTGCTTGTCCCTAGCGCGAACAAAGTTATTGATGTTGTTGAAAATGTACACCCCTCGCCAGTTACCGCGAAAAACCTGGTCCACGAATGAGCGGTTATAGTCGAAGCCCACCTTCACATTGTGTGCACCCTTGATGATCGACAGGTTCTCCGTGAACTGCAAACGATCGTCATATTGCTGGACCGGTAGGAAGGAGACGCCTCCAAAGAAACAGCAACCACTGACTTGAACCTGCGGACCGACTTTGCTGACGAAATCGTCCGACTCACCGTTGTTGACCCGAGGGCGTTCCTCATAGGAATACTGCCAGCGAAACTCATTCAAGAGTGTGGGACTGAAGATGCTGTTCAGGCTGACAACGGCTGTGTGAGTGCGATCTCGTTCCGTTCCGTTGTTGTCAACGACGCCTGTGCCGACGCCCGTGAAGGTGCCATTGAGGCCTTCATTGCGGCTCCAATTGTAGCGGCCAAAAATTCGGTGTGAAGGCGACAGTTCATGATCCAGTTTCACGAGATAAGTCTTGACGTCATTCGTTGTCTGATAGCGCCCCTGTTGTGCCAGCAGGGCGGCGGGCAGGCCCGCTGTTGCGTTGAAGCGGATGATAAAAGCCTGTCTCTCCTCCTGCTGATCATAGACGTTGTAGAAAAAAGTCTTGTTTTGGATGATGGGCCCGCCCACGGCCCCGCCGAACTGATGCCGGATGGGTGCGCGCTCGTCCCCATTTCGGTCGCGTGGTGCAAGGTCCCGGTGGCGGAGAAAATAGAACGCGCTGCCATGGAACTCGTTGGAACCTGACTTGGTGATGACGTTCATCACACCGCCTGTTGAACGACCGAACTCCGCCGAAAAGTTTCCACGGACAACCGCGAACTCGCGGATGGCTTCCTGGCTGACCACATACGCAGCACTCGCTCTCTCACCACCTCTCTGGCCGCCAAAAAATGGCTGATTGAAATCGGCGCCATCGATGTTGATGTTGCTATTGATGCCGCGCGATCCCGACAGGCTCAGGTTGTTGCGCTCTCTTTCCTGGTAAACACCCGGCGTTAGAAAAGCCAAATCGAAAAATCTCCTGCCGTTGAGCGGCAAATTCGACACTTGATTGGTATCGATGAGGCTGCTGGCTTCAGAACGAGAAGTTTCGATCAAAGGCGCCGCGCCTGTTACTTCGACAGTCGTCTCTACAGCCGCCAGTTTCAGAGTCACATCCACTGTGATCGACTGGCCCAGTGCCAGCGCGATCCCAGTGCGCTTCACGGTCGTGAAGCCAGCCAGTTGGGCCGTCACGTCATAGTTTCCAACCTGCAGCAACGGCGCTGTGTAGCGGCCGGAAGTGCCTGTGCTCAACGTCCGAGTTGCGCCGGTACTCTGGTGGGTCAGTGTCACATTTGCTCCCGAGACAACCGCACCGGTCTCGTCGAGGACCGTGCCCTCAATGGTTCCGGTCGTACTCTGCGACTGTGACCAGACCGGTTGGGACGAAAACAACACCAACATGAGCAGTCCTAGGACTCCGCGATGTGGGCAACGCATAATGATTCCTCGTAAGTGAAGAACTGTAGAAGGATTCAAGGTCCAGCGCTTCGGAAAACAAACAATAGAGCGGCGCTCTGCAGCGCATGATCAACTCTAAGGCTCTAGCGTTAAATCAATGTGAACAGGGAATTAGAAACTTATTGGTGGCGCTGGTGCCGCCAGCGGGATCAACTTGGAGAGACCGATTCCATAAGGCTTTCGGATTCGGTGGAAGCCAGCGGCGTTGCAGGCTTCCTTAACCTTGAATTCTAGGACAGTTTGGAATGGCGATCAGCAAAAAAATAGGAGCCGTCAGGGTCCTCGTTCGAAATGGAGGCAGCGGTTTCGCGGTAGCCGAGGTGGGGATGCCGGACTGCCTGAACGCCCCCGAAGGGGTGAGGCCCATAAGCGCTAAATTGTTGGGAAGATCTTACCGGCGAGAGACCGAAACGGCAAGAACGCGAAGGGCGCCAAGGACGGATTGTCCACTCGTTTCGGGCCCACTCGTCAGTTTCTCCGGGTAGTTTCGGACCACTCACGGGATGCTGGGTCCTAGTCTAGCACGATCACGTTCCAGTCAACTCTTCACGTTTCGCCTTTGCCGCTAGATTCGCGCCTATGTGGGTGCGGCCTCTGCGCCTTTGCGAACTTGTATAACCGGCGCCAACGGAGAGACTGCTGATCCGGCACGGACATCGTATGAAGGCCGGTGCTTGAACCGTCTTTCAGCTTTTTTGGCCGCATCGCGTTGCCCTCCTCTGATATCCTTGGCCGTGCTGGGTTCGAAGAGAGCCGCCCTATGATTGTTCCCCTCACTCCACTCATGTTGCTGCGCCGGGCCGAAAAGCTCTTCCCGCAGAAGGTGGGCGTTGTCTGCGAGGGCCGGCGCTTCAGTTATTCCGAGTTTGGCCAGCGCGTTCACCGGCTTTCCAATGCGCTGGCGAGCCTGGGCGGGCAGAAAGGCGGCGTCGTGGCCTATCTGGGCCACAACTGCCATCGCCTTCTCGAAGCCTACTACGGTGTCTTGCAGACGGGTGCGGTCCTACTGCCGCTGAATGGGCGGCTCACCGCCAACGATTTTCGTTACATTCTGGATCATTCGGAAGCGAGGGTCCTGTTTCTCGAGTCCGAGTTTCTCCCGGCCATTGACTCCATTCGAGAACAATTGCAGCGCGAGGTCGCTTACGTCGTGCTCGATGCGCCCGCATCCGAGCAGTGGTTGAGCGATCGGAGCTACGAAGAGCATCTGGAACAAGCCAGCGCCGGCGAGTTTTCCAGTGCGATCGACGATGAGAACGACGTCGCCGAGCTCTTCTACACCAGCGGCACCACCGCTCAACCCAAGGGCGTGATGCTCACACACCGCAACTTGTACCTGCACGCGATGAGCGTAATGTGGGCGCTGCAGACAGACGACTCTGCGGTGCAGCTTCACACCATCCCTCTGTTTCATGCCAATGGTTGGGGCGTGACCCACACGATTACGGGAGCTGGTGGGACTCACGTCATGCTGCCCCGGTTCGAGCCAAAGCGTCTTCTTCAGCTCGTGCAGCAAGAAAGGGTGACCACGTTCAACCTGGTACCCACCATGGCGACGATGCTTCTGCAAGAGCCCCGCCTAAAGGAGTATGATCTCAGCAGTCTGCGTTTGATTCACATGGGTGGTTCAGCGATGCCAAAAGCGCTGCTGAGAGAGCTGAAGGAGCGCATCGGTTGCGAGGTTTCCTGTGGCTATGGGCTGACAGAGGCCTCGCCCGTGCTTACGGTCGCCCTGATGAAGAGCCATCTGCGTGAAGGGGGAGACGCTTTTTATCGCAGGGCAGCCATGACCGGTTTGGAACTGCCAGGCACGGAGGTGCGCGTGGTCGACGAGAATGGCCATGAGGTTCCGCGCGATGGCGAAACAGTTGGCGAGATCATCGCGCGCGGCAACATCGTCATGAAAGGATACTGGAAACAGCCGGAGGAGACTGCCCAGGCGATTCGCGATGGATGGCTCTACACGGGCGATATGGCGACCATGGACTCTGAGGGCTATGTGCTGATCGTCGACCGCAAGAAAGATATTATCCTGCGGGGAGGTGAGAACATTTCCTCCATCGAGGTCGAAAAAGCTCTATATTCGCATCCGGCGGTGTTGGAGTGTGCGGTGATTGCCGTTCCAGACGACAAGTGGGGCGAGGTGCCTAAAGCCTTTGTGGTGCTCAGAGACAGTACCTCCTGTGAGCCCGAGGAGCTGCGACGGCACTGCAAGGCAATACTTGCTGGCTACAAAGTGCCTGCGAGCATTGAAATGGTTGAGGCGCTACCCAAGGGCGGAACAGGCAAGATCCAGAAAAAGTTGTTGCGGGAACGGTACTGGCACGGACGCGAGAAGCAGGTGCAGTAACTTCAACTTTGCTGAATCGAGTCAGAAAACGCTGGATATTTTCGTCATTCCGGCGAAAGCCGGAATCGGGTGATTGGATATTTTGAAGTGTGGCGACGTGTCGCGCTTTGCTTGGGCGCGACGCGTCGCGCCCATACAAGGCGGCGTCGTGCGGACGCACTCGGAGGGGCAGCGCTCTCGGCCCAACAATCCGACGTTTCGTCATCATCTTGAGTGGACAAGCAACGAGCACTTGGTTTCGACCACTGGAGACGGCGCAGTCGAACCGCCGGCTGGTTGCAAAAACGTCCAGTTTTCAGATTCAGGCGAAAGCCGGAATCCAGATTGTCTCAAGGGTAACGCCCAGTCCAACTTGGGAATAACAGCAAATTTTCCTATTGGCGGATGATCCGCCCACCGCTCAAGATCAAACCAATCGACTATCGGAGTCGGGCACTCTCCTGGAGGTCTCTGTGATCCGCAAGAACTGGCAGTTCCTCATTCCGCTACTCCTGCTGCTGTTGCTCTCATTCTCAAATGCCATCGTCACGTTCTGGACCGATTGGCTTTGGTTTGAAGAGACCGGTTATGCAGTCTTGTTTACCCGCAGTTTCTTTGCCGAGGTCTGGCTGACTTTCATATTCGGCGCCATGTTCTTCTCGGGTGTGTACGGCAATGCGCTCCTGGCGCGCGCCCTGGCCCGCAGGATGCCTCATCATTTTGTCGAAAAGCTGTTCGAAATCCCTCAGCTCGACATGCTGAGGTCGGGGCTGCGGTGGATCTTGCTGGCAGGATCGCTCGTGCTCTCCTACCTCGTCGGCACTTGGGCAGGCGGCCAATGGGACATCTACCTGCTGCAGCAGAACGCGGTCGCTTTCGACATCGCCGATCCATTGTTTGGCCGCGATATTGGCTTTTACTTCTTCACGCTGCCCTTTTATCGATTTATTTATTCCTTCGTCGTGACGCTGCTGGTCTTCTCCTTTGTGGCTTCACTGCTGGTCTATCTGGCAGAAGGCGGCCTGTGGATTACTCCACGCGGTCCGGAGCTTGGCAGGAAAGCCCGGATACACCTGTTCTCTCTGGCGGCGCTGTTCCTGCTGCTGTGGGGCGTCCATTACCGTTTGGAGATCTTTGATCTGCTCTTCTCAGACCGGGGAATCGTTTCAGGCGCCAGCTATGCAGACGTTCATGCCGAGCTGCCCGCCCTGAAGCTGCTGGTTTACCTGAGTGCCGTGGCGGCCCTGCTGGTGTTGCTGAGCAGCTTCCAACAGAAATACCGTCTGGCCTGGATTGGCATTGGCGGCCTGGTTTTGGTTTCACTTATTGGAAGGCGAGCTTTACCCGAGCTGATGCAGCGTCTTCAGGTGGCGCCTAATGAAATCAGCATGGAAACGCCCTATCTGGCACAGGAAATCAAGTACACGCGAATGGCTTATGGCATCGACCAGGTGCAGGAGCGGGAGTTTCCTGCGTTGGAAGACTTGTCTGCGGATGCCATCAAGAAGAATGAGTTGACGCTGCAGAATATTCGCTTATGGGATCACCGCCCGTTGCTTCGCACCTACAGCCAGCTGCAGGTCATCCGCACTTATTACGATTTCGTTGACGTCGACAACGACCGCTATTTGATCGATGGCAAGTCGCGCCAGGTCAGCCTTTCGCCCCGCGAACTCTCTTCTGAACGGCTGCCAAGCCGCATCTGGATCAACGAACACCTCACCTATACACACGGCTATGGCTTATGTCTGGGCCCGGTCAACCAGATCAGCAAGGAAGGTTTGCCGGAGTTTTTTGTCAAAGACATTCCTCCCGTCGCAACCACCAGCATTCAAGTGAAGCGCCCCCAGATTTACTATGGCGAAAAGACAGAATCGTATTGCTTCGTTAAGACCCTCGAAAAGGAGTTCGACTACCCATCCGGCGACGAGAACGTTTATACCGAATATAACGGGAGCGGCGGCATTCCGGTCCAAGGCTTCTGGCGGAAACTCTTGTTCAGTTTCCGGTTCAAGGAACCCAAGATCATCCTGTCCAGCGCGATTACGCCTGAAAGCAGGTTAATGTTTGAGCGTTCCATTCCCGGGCGCGTGGCCAAGGCCGTCCCGTTTCTGGCGTTCGACCAGGACCCTTACATGGTGATTTCCGACGACGGACGGCTGTTCTGGATGATGGATGGTTTCACCTCGAGCCGTTATTTTCCCTATTCGCGGCCCACCGCGCGGCTGGGCAACTACATTCGCAATTCGGTGAAAGTGACCATCGACGCCTACAATGGGACGATGCAGTTCTTCATCAGCGATCCAAAGGATCCGGTCATTCAAGCGTACGCAAAGATTTATCCGGACGTTTTTCAGGCACTGGATGCGATGCCAGCGGACCTGCGCAGGCACATCCGCTACCCGGAAGACTTGTTTACGATTCAGGCGAACATCTATGCGACCTACCACATGACCGACCCGCAGGTGTTCTATAACAAGGAGGACTTGTGGCGTATTCCGACTGCCGCGACTACGGCGGAAGGCGACACTCCGCTGGAACCCTACTACACCATCATGAAGCTGAGCGGCGCCAGCGACCGGGAAGAATTCATTCTGATGTCGCCCTTTGCACCGGCCCGGCGTGAGAACATGATTGCCTGGATGGCCGCACGCTGCGACGAACCCAACTACGGCAAACTCGTGGTTTATAACTTTCCAAAGCAGCGGCTGGTCTACGGGCCTTCGCAGATTGTGAGCCGTGTCAATCAGGATGCACGCATCTCGCAGCAACTGTCGCTTTGGGATCGCAGTGGTTCGAAAGTCCTTCGGGGGAGCCTGCTGGTGATTCCCGTTCAGAATTCGATTCTCTACATTCAGCCCCTTTACCTTGCGTCATCTCAGGAAGGCGGCTTGCCGGAACTTAAGCGCATTATTGTCGCTTACGGCAACAACATCGCGATGGAAGAAACTCTCGAGCTTTCGCTGGCGCGTATTTTTGGCGGCGCGCCTGTGGAGACCTCTGCTTCGACCCCTGTACCGCAGCGCAGCCAGCGGCAGGAGGAGCGCTCATTGAAGACATTGATTGACGAAGCGGGCGCGCACTATGAGAGTGCACAGAACGCCTTAAGGCAGGGAAACTGGCAAGGGTATGGCGAAGAAATTAAGCGGCTTGAAGAGGTACTGAAACGGCTGAAGGAGAAAGCCGAGTGACCCTGTGTTGATGATTGGGGGCGGTGAACTCAAATCCCCTCTTGGGAGGGGAAAGAGCCGTCAGGCCCTGGGGTGGGTGGCGGTTTCGGATCGACGACCCGCCCCGTCTGGCTGCGCGACCGCCGTCGCTGCGCTAGACACCCCTTCCGAGAGGGGATTGTCTTAGCAGTGATTCATACCGCTGAGCAGCGCCACGACGCATGAAAGCGATTCCTCGTCGTCCTTAGCTTTTCTTCGAGGACGATGATGATGACGATTTTCGGCGGAGGCGCTAATCCTTGAACAGTCCGTCAAAAACCGACTTCACCTGATCGGTTGGAGACTTGGGTGTGGTTCCAGCAGCCCGATTGCTGGGCGCGAAGTAGTCACAAAAGTTGGCTCGTTCCTTGTCATTAACCCATTCGGCCTGAGTCTCACGGCATTCATTGTGGTACTGCCGATCGTAAAACTGGCAGTTCTTGCAGGCATGGAGATCGCTGTCGCACTTGGAACAGGTATCTGTCCGCAATACTTTTCTGGCGCCTGAAATCTCCACGATCGCCGTTCCACATTTCCAACAGACCATCGTTTGCCTCCTTTGCCTCCTCGCTTCACTCGAAGCAGGGTGCGGTGCCTCTCAAGCGCACCATCAAAAGCGGTGCGCTTGAGTTTGTCCGCCAAAAGTGGCGGGCCGGAATGCGGTGCTCCCTCTTGTCCCCCTTGGCAAGGGAATGGAAGCCTTGAGAAAGCTTCCCCGCGTTGTTTGCGGCAGGGTGTGTGAGAATGATTGAGCGCCCCGGTGGTCCCTCTTCGTAAGGGGGACAAAGAGAACCAGCACCGCTTGTTTTTAAAGCGTGCGCTTGAGAAGCAGCGCACCGGCCTTGCGCAGATTGCAAGGCCGCCTGTCTGTCCCCCCTTGGCAAGGGGGACTATAGGGGGTGTGCTACGAACAAAGACGACCCCCTGCCGCAAGAGACGCGGCGTCCCCCTTCTAAAGGGGGACAAATGTAGAAACTCCAGGGTGCGCTTGAGAAGCTTGAGAAGCAACGCACCCTGTCTCTATCATCGCTTCCCGTAATAACTCAGAATCGCATCCACCAGCGCTGGAATCGTGTACTGGCTGGGCTGGACCTGAACCTCAAATCCCTGGCTTTCGGCGGTCTGTTTCGTGATGGGGCCGATGGCTGCAACAGCAGCGTGCTTAAGGGTTTCCTGGAGAGTGCCAGGCCTGATCATTTCAACCAGGTTCTTGACGGTGGAAGAGCTGGTGAAGACAATCATGTCCAAAGGGCGCTCGTCCAGCATGAGTTCGAGCCGCGCCCGTCCCTCTCGCGGAGGCATGGTTTCGTAAGCATCCACGACCTCTACCTGGGCGCCTTGCTTCTCCAACTCGACCGGGAGTACATCGCGTGCGACCTTCGCGCGCGGGATCAGGATGCGCGATCCCTTCAGCACCTTGCCCTTCAGGCTTTGCAGCAGGCCCTCCGCTTTGAATTCGTCCGGCAAGATGTCAACAATCAGTCCTCGCTCCGCCACCGCCTTTTCTGTGGCCGAACCGATGGCGGCGATTCGAATGCCCTTCAAGTCTCGCAAGTCTCGCCCCAGTTGCCGGTAACGCGAGAAGAATTTCTCGACGCCATTTGTGCTCGTGAAGACAAGCCATTGGTAGACTTCGATGCTTCGAATGGCACGATCCAAAGTCTCCCACGAGGCAGGGTCTCGAATCTCTATGGTTGGGAAGGCGATGACTTCTGCACCCAGGGCCGTCAGCCTTCGACGAAAGTCCTCTGCCTGATGGCTGGGTCGCGTGATGAGAATGCGCTTGCCAGACAGAGGACGGTTGTCAAACCAGCGCAACGTGTCGCGTAATGACACCACCTCTCCCACAATCGTAATTGCCGGGGCCGACAGCCCGCTGGCCCGGACCTGTTCAACGATGGTTGACAGAGTCCCGCTGACCACCTCCTGGTGCTGGAAAGTTCCCCATTGAATCAGTGCGATCGGAGTCTCCGGGTTGCGTCCGTGTCGAATCAAGTTCCGGACGATCTCGGGCAGATTCGCAACGCCCATGAAAAACACCAGAGTGCCAATGCCTGTAGCGATCTTGTCCCACGCGATAAGCGATTCCTCCTTGCTGGAATCTTCATGCCCGGTAATGAATGCGACGGAGGAGCTGAAGTCACGGTGGGTCACGGGTATTCCGGCGTACGCCGGGGCGGCATAACCGGACGTGACGCCCGGTACGACTTCAAAAGGAATGCCTTCGCTTGCCAGCGCCTCGGCCTCTTCGCCACCGCGTCCAAAAATGAACGGGTCGCCTCCCTTCAAGCGTGCGACCACTTTGCCCGCCCGGGCTTTCTCAATCAGCAGGGCGTTGATGTCTTCCTGGGAAATCGTATGGCTGCCACCGCGTTTCCCCACGCAGATCCACTCAGCACCGGGCAGCGCATGCTGCAATAGATCGGTATTCACGAGGGAGTCGTACACGACACATTCTGCTTCCTGCAAACAACGCAGGCCCTTCAGCGTCAGCAATTCCGGATCGCCAGGGCCGGCGCCGATGAGATAGACGCGAGGCGTGAGTGGGTGAGCTTGGTTCATGATGGCTTCGGCCGGAGGAACATCCGCCATTGTGGGTGGGTTTGCCTCACGGGGCGGTGAGCGCCTTGAGGATCTCTCTGGCTCCGCTGGCCAGGAGTCGCTCCGCCAATTGCGTGCCCAACTCCGCAGCCTGCTCGATCGGAGCGCTGGCTTGATCGCGGAACAGCTTTTGCCCGTCCGTGCTGGCGACGACGCCCAGCATCTCAAGCCGCGATTCCTCAATCCAGGCGTGCCCGGCGATGGGAACCTGGCAGCCGCCACCCAAGCGCCGGAGAAAGGCTCGTTCTGCAATTACAGCCGAGTGGGTGGGCGGGTGATGCAGGCACTGCAGCTGGCCACGGGTCTCTTGATCCGTTTCGCGGGTTTCGATGCCGAGGGCCCCCTGTCCAACTGCAGGGCAGAGTTGCTGCACCGATAAGCGTTCGGCAATTCGGTGCTGGTAGCCAAGCCGGTCGAGTCCGGCACAGGCGAGCAGGATGGCGTCATATTGCTCTTCATCCAACTTGCGGATGCGTGTGTCCAGATTGCCGCGAAGATTGGCCACCTCGAGATCGCTGCGCAGCCGCAGCAATTGAGACTGGCGACGCAGGCTGCTGGTGCCGACCCTGGCGCCTTTGGGAAGCGCGCCGAGGCTGCTATGCTCGTTCGAAACAAACGCATCCCGGGCGTCTTCCCGGCAGCTCACAGCTGCCAGGCTGAGACCCGCAGGCAGGACCGTCGGCAAATCTTTGAGGCTATGAACCGCCAGATCGATCCTGTCGTCCAGCAATGCATCTTCAATCTCTTTCGTGAAAAGCCCCTTTCCGCCAATCTGGCTTAACGGGGCATCCAGGAAGACGTCGCCAGAGGTCTTAATGATTTCGATGACAACCTGAAGGCCGGCATGAGCGGCTTCCAACTGAGCCTTCACCCAGTTAGCTTGGAATAATGCCAGTTTGCTGCCTCGGGAGCCGATGGTTAGCTGGTTTGATGCCACGTTGCCTTCTAATCAGAGTTGACGTTTCCAGACGAGCCAGACCGCTTCCAAAAAAACGCGACTCAATAAGAACGCACGCCGGCTCACGACCTAAGTATACAACAATAAATACTGCTCTTAATGATTATTGGCCAATTGGTTCAATTCGTCGATCCCTTGTTGTACGTTGGCCATCAAATCATCCAGCGAGTTGAACAGGAAGTTGGACGCATGGCTAGATTTCAACTTACGCC
>Ga0163150_10005688_pt1 | contig 15769 bp, 15 predicted proteins | sample OliLakLV19P2IB_FD_148628 | JGI IMG/M metagenome (GOLD analysis project Ga0163150, IMG submission 148628) | Freshwater microbial mat bacterial communities from Lake Vanda, McMurdo Dry Valleys, Antarctica - Oligotrophic Lake LV.19.P2.IB | ecosystem: Environmental > Aquatic > Freshwater > Lake >...
GACGCTAAGCCGTTCCGAACGTTGGGCATCTGGGTTTCTATAATCTCGATTGTACTCGTGTTAAGATCCTTTCCAGCTCTCTCTCAAGCCTTTCTTCTTCAACGGTTTCACGGCGTTTTGTCATCACATCCATGATTGTTCGCGACGTACTCGACAACGGGATTCGTCTCGTGACTGAATCCATGACCCACGTCCGCTCGGTGAGCCTGGGTGTGTGGCTGACGCGCGGGTCGCGGCACGAGACAGACGACGAGAGCGGCATGGCGCATTTCGTCGAGCACATGCTGTTCAAGGGCACGTCCACGCGAAGCGCGGAAGAGATTGCGCAGGCGGTGGATTCCATCGGCGGGCAACTCGACGCGTTCACGGCGAAGGAATACGCCAGCTACTACGTCAAGGTCCTCGACGAGCATCTGCCGCTCGCCGTCGACATCCTCTCCGACATCGTCCTGCGGCCCGCCTTTGCCGGGGTCGATATCGAGCGCGAAAAGAAGGTGATCCTCGAAGAGATCAAGATGGTCGAGGACACCCCCGACGATCTCGTCCACGAGATCTTCACGCAGGCGTTCTGGGAAGGACACCCGCTGGGGCGGCCGATCCTCGGCACCAAGGACACCGTCGAAGCGATTACGCAGGAGCGTTTGCGCGACCACTTCCGTGGCGCGTATGCGGCGGAGAACGTCATTATCTCGGCGGCGGGCAATCTCGAGCACTCGGAGCTGCGGGAGGCCCTCGAGAAGGCATTCGGTTCGATGCCGTCTTCCGGGCAGCGTCAGGCGGGCGGCCCTCCGCACGTCGTGCCGAAAGTCGTGATCCGCAACAAGGAGCTGGAACAAAGCCACGTGTGCCTCGGCACGCCCAGCTTCCCGCAGAACCATGCCGATCGCTATGGGAGCTACGTGATGAACACGATGCTCGGCGGGTCGATGAGCTCGCGTCTGTTCCAGAACATCCGCGAAAAGCGCGGCCTCGCGTATTCGGTGTTCTCGGGCATCAATGCGTACCGCGATGCCGGCTACCTCACCGTCTACGCGGGATGTGCCAACGAGGCCGTGGGTGAAGTCATCGACCTCTGCGTCGAAGAGATGAAGATCATCAAGCAGGCGCCGGTGCCCGACAGCGAACTGCGGCGCGCGAAGGATCACCTCAAGGGCAGCGTGATGCTGAGCCTCGAGAACACGTCGAGCCGGATGTCGCACCTGGCCCGCCAGGAAATCTATTTCGATCGGCAGTTCAGCCTCGACGAGACGCTGCAGGGCATCGAGAGCGTGTCGCCGGATGACGTGCAGCGCGTGGCCACGGAGCTGTTCTCGAACGGTCCGCTGGCCGCCACGGTCCTGGGGCAGGTGAACGGACTCCAGCTTCCGCGAGAGCGACTCAATCTGAATTAGACGATGGACGATCGCCGATCGACGAAATGATTGCCCGCTACACCCACCCCGAGATGGGGCGCATCTGGAGCGAAGAGCGGAGATTCGAAACCTGGCTGCAGGTTGAAATCGCGGCTGCCGAAGCGATGGCCGAGGCCGGCATCATTCCGCACGAGGCGGCGCACGACATCAAGCAGCGAGCGAAGTTCGACATCGCCCGCATTGCCGCCATCGAAGAAATCACCCAACACGACGTCATCGCCTTCACGACGGCGGTCGCCGAGCACGTCGGGCCGTCCGCGCGCTGGCTGCATTTCGGGCTGACGTCCTCGGACGTCGTCGATACCGCGCAGGCGATTCAGATGCGCGAGGCCGCCGACCTTCTCATACAGGATGTCGAGGGGCTCCTCGATGCCGTGCGCGCGCGCGCCGAGGAGCATCGCGGCACGCCGATGATGGGGCGCACCCACGGGGTGCATGCGGAGCCGATGACATTCGGCCTGAAGCTGGCTCTGTGGTACGCGGAGCTTCAGCGAGATCGCGACCGGCTGGTCCGTGCGCGTGCGGTCGTGTCGGTCGGCAAAGTATCTGGCGCCGTTGGCACCTTCGCGCACCTCGATCCGTCAATCGAAGCGGCCATCTGCCGCAGGCTCGGACTCGAGCCCGCCCCGGTCTCCTCGCAGGTGATCCAGCGGGATCGCCACGCCGAGCTGATGACGACCATTGCCATCACCGGTGCCTCGCTCGAGAAATTCGCGCTCGAGATCCGCGGCCTTCAGAAAACGGAAATCGGCGAGGTGCAGGAGCCGTTCGGCAAGGGCCAGAAGGGCTCGTCGGCGATGCCGCACAAGCGCAACCCCATCGGCTGCGAGCAGATTACCGGCCTTGCGCGCCTCCTTCGCGGCAACGCGCACGCCGCCCTCGAGAACATCGCGCTCTGGCACGAGCGCGACATCTCGCACTCATCGGTCGAGCGCGTCATTCTCCCCGACAGTTTCATCGCGCTCGATCACATGCTGCGGCGTTTTACGCGCATCGTGAAGGGGCTCGTCGTGAACCCCGATCGCATGCTCCAGAACCTCGAACTGTCGCGCGGCGTCGTCTTTTCCGGCACCGTGCTGCTCGAGCTGGCCCAGCGCGGAGTCGCGCGGGAGCAGGCGTACGAGTGGGTGCAGCGCAACGCCATGCGCTCGTACGACGAGAAGAAGGACTTCAGGCAGCTGCTGCTGGCGGACACGGATGTGATGGGCGTGCTCGATCGGAAGACGGTGGAAGACGCCTTCGATCTGAACGTGCAGCTGAAGAACGTCGGCAAGGTGTTCGATCGTGTCTTCGGATCGGCGGCCGTCACAGCGGCCGGGAGCCGGAAGCTGGGAGCGGAAAGCTGATATGCGCGCGCGAGTCTTTGTGACCTTGAAGCCGTCGGTGTTCGATCCTCAGGGCAAAACCATCGTGGATGCGCTGCATTCGCTCGGTTACGGCGGCGTGGAGGATGTCCGGCAGGGAAAGTACTTCGAGCTCGAGCTGACGGCGGAGTCGAGCGAGAAAGCGCGCTCGATGGCCTCGGAAGTCGCCGACAAGCTGCTGGCGAATCCCGTGATCGAAAGCTATCGCATCGAAGTGGGGTGACATGCGCTTTGCCGTTGTTGTGTTTCCGGGATCGAACTGCGATCACGACGCGTATCACGCGGCGAAGGAGGTCCTTGGCCAGGAAGCGGAATTCGTGTGGCACAAGGAAACCGACCTTCGCGGCGCCGATGCGGTCATCCTCCCCGGCGGTTTCTCGCACGGCGACTACCTCAGGACGGGAGCCATTGCGCGGTTCTCGCCGGTGATGGACGCCGTCAAGCGATTCGCGGCTGCCGGAGGGCCGGTGCTGGGCATTTGCAACGGCTTCCAGATTCTTCTCGAGGCCGGCCTGCTGCCCGGTGCGATGCTCCGCAATCGCGGCCTGAAGTTTCTCTGCGCGCACGTTCACGCGCGCGTCGAGCAGACCGATACCCCGTTCACACTGGCGTGCCGACCGCAACAGGTCCTGCGCATGCCTATCGCTCACGGCGAAGGGAATTACTTCACGACCCCCGAGGGGCTGCGCACGCTCCAAGAGAACCGTCAGATTGTGTTCCGTTACGTCGACCCGTCGGGCCACGTCACGGAGGATGCCAATCCGAACGGATCGCTCGAATCGATCGCCGGCATCTGCAACGAACGGCGTAACGTCGTCGGCTTGATGCCGCATCCCGAGCGCGCGTGTGAGTTGTCCCTCGGCAGCGAAGATGGCCTGGTTCTGTTCGAGTCGGTGATGGCCGCGCATGCGTCGGGCGCGTTGGCGGCGGCCGGGAGCGCATCAGCATGAGCGCGACCCCGACCCCGAGCCACGACAAGGCTGCCCTCGAACGTCATGGCCTGAGCGGCGAGGAGTATCAGCGCATCGTGAAGTCGCTCGGCCGTGAGCCGAGCCTGACGGAGCTCGGCATTTTCTCGGTGATGTGGTCCGAGCACTGCAGCTACAAGAGCTCTCGCGTGCACCTTCGCACTCTGCCGACCACGGGCCCTCGTGTGCTGCAGGGCCCGGGGGAGAACGCGGGCGCTGTGGACATCGGCGAGGGCCTGGCCGCAGTGTTCAAAATCGAATCGCACAACCACCCGTCGTTCATCGAGCCGTATCAAGGCGCGGCCACCGGCGTGGGCGGCATCATCCGCGACATCTTTACGATGGGCGCGCGGCCGATTGCGCTGATGAACTCGCTCCGATTCGGCGAGCTCGACGATCCGCACGTGCGCCGGAACATGGAAGGGGTCGTCGCGGGCATTGCCGGGTACGGCAACAGCATCGGTATTCCGACCGTCGGCGGCGAGATCGCCTTCGAAGAGTGCTACACCGGCAATCCGCTCGTGAACGTGTTCTGTCTGGGCATCGCCAAGGCGGACGAAATCATCCTGGGCATCGCCAAGGGCACGGGAAATCCGGTGTATTACGTGGGCTCGAAAACAGGCCGCGACGGAATCCACGGCGCGACGATGGCCTCGGCGGAGTTCGATGAGAACTCGGCTGAAAAGCGTCCCGCGGTACAGGTTGGCGATCCGTTCATGGAGAAGCTGTTGCTCGAGGCGTGCCTCGAGGTCATGAAGACCGATGCGCTGATTGGCATCCAGGACATGGGTGCTGCCGGTCTGACGTGCTCGACCTGCGAAATGGGCTCGCGCGGCGGCGCCGGCATCGATATCGACGTCATGCACGTCCCGCAGCGCGAAACGGGGATGACCGCCTACGAGATCATGCTCTCCGAATCGCAGGAGCGCATGCTGCTGGTCGTCAAGCGTGGCCGCGAGCGAGAGGTCGAGGAGATTTTTGAGAAATGGGATCTGCACGCGGCGCACATCGGCGAAGTGACGGAAGATGGGCTCATGCGGGTCCGCGAGCGGGGACAAGTAGTCGCCGAGATTCCAACGGGCGCCCTCACAGACGACGCCCCGGTGTACAACAGGCCGATGCAAAGGCCGGCCTACCTGGACGAGGTGCAGAAGCTCTCGCTGACGGAGCGCCCTGCGGTATCGGATGACGCTGCGCTTCGCGCGCTGCTGGCCTCTCCGGCGATCGCGAACAAGCGATGGGTGTATCGCCAGTACGATCACATGGTTCGCACCAACACGCTGGTGCTCCCGGGCATGGGGGCCGGCGTCGTGCGCGTCAAAGGGACGAACCGCGCGCTTGCGCTGTCGGTCGACGGCAACGGACGTTATTGCTATCTCGATCCGTATCGCGGCGCCGTCCTGGCGGTCGTCGAGGCCGCCCGCAATGTCGCGTGCGCGGGAGGCGAGCCGATTGGCGCAACCAACTGCCTCAACTTCGGCAATCCCGAGCGGCCCGAGATCATGTGGCAGTTCGCGCGTGCCGTGGAAGGCATCACGGCTGCCTGCAAAGCCCTCGACCTGCCCATCACCGGCGGCAACGTCAGTCTCTACAACGAAACCGATGGGAAAGCGATTTATCCCACTCCTGTTCTTGGCGTCGTCGGCCTGATCGAGGACGCGAGCAAGGTGCTGGGACGAAGCTTCAAAGGCAGTGATGACGCGGTCGTGTTGCTGGGTGACACGCGACACGAGCTCGGCGGCAGCGAGTATCTGAAGGTGACGCAACGCCTCGTCGCCGGTCACCCTCCGGACGTTGACTTGACCGCCGAGAAGGCGCTTCAGCAGCTGCTGGTGGCCGCCGCGCACGAAAGCCTGATTCGATCCGCGCACGATTGCGCGGAGGGTGGACTGGCTGTTGCGCTCGCCGAGTGTGCGTTCGACACGGGCGGCATCGGGTTGACGGTGGACATTCCCGCGGTGGCTGCACCAGACGCATGGCTCTCGACGTCGGCATTGTTCTCGGAATCGGCCTCTCGCGTCGTCGTGTCGGCAGCACGGGGTCAGGTGGAAGCGCTGCTCGCCCGCGCGAAGGCGCTCGGTGTGCCGGCTCGGGAAATCGGCACAACCGGAACCGACCGGATCAGCGTCTCAATCGAGGGGCGTCAGGTACTCGACGTGGCCGTCAGCGACGCCGAAGCCATTTGGAACACCGCCCTGGAAAAGCACTTCAAACAGAAGGCAGCATGAACACGGCCAGCGAAAACAAGTTTCCCGACGACGACAAGTTCAGGGAAGAGTGCGGGGTGTTCGGAATCTTCGGTCATCCGGAGGCCGCGAACCTCACCTACCTTGGACTCTACGCGCTGCAGCATCGCGGTCAGGAGAGCGCAGGCATCGCCGCCTCGGACGGCGGCGAGGTCCGCATCTCGAAGTCGATGGGGCATGTCGCCGACGCGTTTTCCGAGAAGACGCTCGAGAAGCTGCCGGGTCATATTGCCATTGGGCACGTGCGGTATTCCACGGCCGGTGACAGCAAGCTTGATAACGCCCAGCCGATCCTGATCGAGTGCGCGCATGGGCAGATCGCCATCGGGCATAACGGGAATATCGTCAACGCGAGCGAGCTCAAGGACGATCTGGTCAGGCGCGGGTCCATCTTCCAGACCTCGACGGACACGGAGGTCATCCTGCACCTCTACGCGCGGTCGCGTGCCGCGTCGAGCGACGAAGCGATTATCGAGGCCATTTCCGGTGTGCAGGGCGCCTTTTCGCTGGTGCTGATGACGAGGGAGCGCATGATTGCCGTCCGCGATCCGCACGGATTTCGTCCGCTGGCGCTCGGGCGCCTCGGCGATGCGGTGATTGTGTGCTCCGAGACGTGCGCGCTCGATCTGATCGGCGCGACGTACATTCGCGACGTCGAGCCTGGCGAAGTGGTCATCGTGAGCGCCGCCGGGGTGAAATCGTTCAAGCCGTTTCCACCCGCTCCGACGGCGCATTGCATTTTCGAGCACGTGTATTTCGCGCGCCCGGACAGCTACGTGTTCGGCGAGAGCGTCAACGAGGTCCGCACCGAGCTGGGCCGTCTCCTCGCGCGCGAGCAGGCCGTGGATGCCGACGTCATCGTCCCCGTTCCGGACTCGGGGGTCTGTGCGGCGATTGGGTATGCCGAGGAGTCCGGCATCCCCATGCGCGTCGGGCTGATCCGCAATCACTATGTGGGCCGCACGTTCATCGAGCCGCAGCAGTCGATCCGGCATTTCGGCGTGCGCATCAAGCTCAACCCGGTGCGCAGCATCCTCGAGGGCAGGCGGGTGGTGCTGGTAGACGACTCGCTGGTCCGCGGCACGACCAGCCGGAAGATTGTGAAGATGGTGAAGGCGGCGGGCGCCAAGGAAGTGCACATGCGAATCAGCTGCCCGCCGACGATCTCGCCGTGCTTTTACGGTGTCGATACGCCGCGTCGTTCGGAGCTCATCGCCGCCACCCACACGCTCGATGAGATTCGGACGTACATTGGTGCGGACAGCGTGGGATACCTGAGCCTCGAGGGTCTGCTGTCCTCGGTCGGCAGGAAGCGGTCGTCGTACTGCACGTCGTGCTACACGGGGCAGTATCCGGTCGCATTTCCGCGCGACGAGGCGGCGTACCTGCAGCTGGCGCTGAAACTGGACACAGATGCCGTCAAAACATAGCCTGCTCGTTGCGCTGACACTGTTGCTGGCCGCGTCTACCGCGACGTTTGGTCAGTCGCCGGAGCGTGGCCCACAACCGCTGTCGGGCGCCTCCATCCAGTCTTCCATCGATGCGCTGGGGAACCTCGATTTTCCGGTGCGCATGAACGCCGCGCGGGCGCTGCGACGGGCCCCTGCGGATGCCGTCGCGCCGGCACTGGTGCAGGCGGTGGAGAGCCACAAAGATCAGTTCGTCAGATTCCGGGCGCTCGTGCTGCTCACGGCGTTCAACGACAGCCGGACGGCCGAGCTCGTGCGGCAGATGGCCACCAATGCGAACGATCGCCTGCGGACGGTCGCGTACATGTACTACGAGCACCATCCGGCGGCCGGCATGATTCTGCCGCTGCTGCAGGCGCTCGAGCGCGAAGAGAGCGAGTTCGTGCGGCCTGCGCTCATCCGGGCGCTCGTGGCTCAGGGCAACGATCCCAGAGTGCGCGAAACGCTGCTGATGGAAGTGGGGCGCGGGCAGGATTTCTTCAGGAGCGGCGTGATTGAGGCGCTGGGAGACTATCGGGCGACGTACGCCATCGAACCGCTGATCGGCATCGCGCAGCTGACGGGGCCGCTGCAGGTCGATGCCGTCATCGCCCTCGGCAAGTTGAAGGATTCGAGGGCCATGGACACGCTCGCGTCGCTGCAGCGGAGCGCTCCTCGGGAGAGTCAGCCGACGATTGCGGCCGCCATCTGTCTCCTTGGCATCAACTGCGACACCCACGTGTCCTACTTGATCGAGACCCTGCGGTTCGCCGAGAAGAACATCGGTTTTCAGGAACTGTTGCGCAACACGGTGACCGCCCTCGTGGCGCTCGCGAATTCGGGCAATCAGCAGGCGCTCGGCGCGCTGTTCGAGGTCGGCATCCCCTCCGCCGACCCGCCGCGGGCGCCGATGGCGCTTGGTATCGGGACCATCGCCATCCGGAACACGCCGCTGATGTTGTCGTTTCTCGAGACCTCCGCGAATCCCGCCGGCGCGATCGAGTTGATCGCCGAGGGGTTCGACATGCTCGAGGAAGATTACGAAGAGGAAAGCTTTTTCGCCGCGGTCCGGCGCCTCTACTGGGCGGCGGCGGAAGGCTCTGCGACCCGCAGGGTGGGCCAGGCGTTGATCGAGAAACTGGAATTCTGACCACTCCCGCACTGATCGCCTGACAGCTTCGAGACGACCATCATGGAACGCATGACGTATGCCGGCGCGGGCGTGGATTACGGCGCCCTCGATCCGTTCAAGCGGCGGGCGCAGCTGGCCGGCCGTTCGACGGCGGATGCGCTTAGGCGCCTCGGCGTGGCGGAAGTGGAGATGAGCCGCGGTGAAAGCGCGTATCTCGTCGAAACGGAAGACGCTTTTCTCGCACATGTCGAAGAGGGCCTGGGCACGAAGAATCTCGTGGCCGACGCCGTGTACCGCCTGAACGGGACCCGCTCCTACTACGATCACATCGCCCAGGACACGGTCGCGATGATCGTCAACGACATGGTGACGCTGGGGGCGTTGCCGCTCGCGGTCGCGATGCATCTCGGCGCCGGCTCGTCGGAGTGGTTCAAAGACGAGCGCCGGTCGGAGGAGCTCGTGAATGGATGGAAGAAGGCGTGTGAGCTTGCGCGGTGCGCGTGGGGCGGCGGAGAGACGCCGACGCTCAGCGGCGTCGTGGAGCCCCACACGGTGGTGCTCGCCGGTTCGGCGATCGGGATGATCAAGCCGAAGGGCCGACTCATCCGGGCCAATATTCAGGCCGGGGATGCGATCGTGGTGTTTGAGAGCTCGGGGATCCACGCCAACGGCCTGACGCTCGCGCGCGCGATCGCGGAGCGCGCGCCGAAGGGTTATCTGACGCCGCTCGGTGACGGGCGCCTCTACGGGGAAGCCCTCCTCGATCCCACGCACATCTACGTTGGCGTCATTGAAGACTGCCTCAATCGCGGGGTGGACATTCATTACGCCGTCAACATCACGGGCCACGGCTGGCGCAAGCTGATGCGCGCGCCCGATTCCCTGGCCTATATCGTTGACGAGGTTCCGGCGCTGCAGCCCGTGTTCGAGTTCATGCAGGGGCAGGGCAACATCGACGACAACGAGGCCTACGGCAATTTCAACATGGGCGCCGGCTTCGCGATTTACGTGCCGGAGAAAGACGTCGCCGCGGTCCGCGAAATCGCCCAGGCCTTTCCATTCAAAGCCATGCGCGCCGGCCATATCGAAAAGAGCGCGACGAAGAAAGTCGTCATCACCCCCAAAGGCCTGGAGTTCTCTGCCGACACTTTAGGAGTCAGATAAAAGGGATTCAGAATCTGCACAACCCTGAGCGCATCTGTTGTTTTTGCCTGGGGACGATGGTAGCGTCGTCTTGGCTCGCCTTTCGCACTACCGGTTCACATGGCAGAGAAGTCGCTGGAACGGCGCGTATCAGCGCTCGAGGCACAGTTGGGCGATAAACCGCTTCAAGAACATTTCCGCGAGCAGGCCGAGCTGATCGATCGCCGATTCAGCGACGGTTTCCGAGGGCAGGCCGAGCTGATCGATCGGCTGTTCGCCTACCGCTTCGAGGAGTTCGACAAGAAGTGGGACGCGAAGCTGGGTGCTAAGATCGCTGGCCTTGAAGACAAACTGGACGGCAAGCTCGCCACCCTTGAGGGCAAGCTAGACGGCAAGCTCGCCAGGCTTGAGGGCAAGCTAGACGGCAAACTCGCCAGGCTTGAGGACAGGCTCGACAGCAAACTCGCCAGGCTTGAAGACAGGCTCGATATCCGGCTCGAAACAAAGCTCGAAGCCAAGCTGGAACCAATTCGAACCGATCTCGCGGTGGTCCGAGACGCCGTAAAGATCATCCTCTCGCGGCTGCCGTAGTCTGTTCCTGACTTTCCCCGCTGCGTTGGCTGCTCGTTGGATGCCGGGACTGTTTCCGGAGCAGGCCGCATCGTGAGAGACCAAGCGGCCGGGCGCGCTGCGAACGCTGAGCACCGTGGTAACCTTTTGCCCATGGATTCCAAGGAACTGCTTGATGAGGCGCTTCAGCTTTCGGCAGAAGAGCGAGCCGCTCTCGCCGGCGAGCTCATCCAGAGTCTTGATGCCGAAGTCGACGCGGACGCTGAGGCGGCGTGGTCGGCGGAAATCCGGGCACGCCTCGAGCGAGTCGATGCCGGCCTGGCCAAGACAATCCCTTGGTCTGAAGTGAGACGACGCATCCACGCGGCCGCCGGACGTGGCTCGCGAACTTGAGTATCTCGAGGACGCTGTGCAAGAGGCCGAGGCTGCGGCCCGTTGGTACTCGGAACGCAGCGCTGCGGCTGCCGTAGCCTTCAGCGACGAAATCGACGCCGCCGAAGCCGCTATCGTGCACCTTCCAGAGGCCTGGCCGCCATTCGATCACGGCACGCGACGGTATTTGCTTCGTCGCTATCCATTTAGCATCATCTACCGAGTCGAGCCTAATCGTCTTCTGGTTGTTGCCGTTGCGCACGGGCATCGGCGACCTGGGTACTGGAAGTCGAGGCTACCTGGCTAGCAGCGGTTTGGAGTCGTCGCGCCCGCTGTCTTGTGCGGCCATCTCGCCGCGCACCCGTCGCACCTCCCGCACCTCTTCATTCTCGCGAACATTGGGCGTAGGACCCGCCCTGTCAGACCAACCTGGTATCTTCGCAAGGTGTGCTAAACGAAACACAGAACTCGCCTGCCCATCGTCACAATGGGTGGTTCGGGAGGACATCCATTGCCAATCCGGCTGGAGCGCGGAGGAAATCCGATTACCTGCGTCGACGATTGGTTTAAGCACGCGCCGCCGATGGGCGGTGCGCACCAATGGCAAGACGGCTATAGCGCCAAGGAACTTGCCAAGGCGTGGTGCGCTGAGGGGGTCACGCCGGCTCCGCCGCCGGCTTTAGTAAGCCTCCTGTCGAGCATTCCAGAGCTTGCGGCTCTACACTTCGACGTTGGATAGGCGAACACTCATGGTTGCGATCAGCCGCATAAGGAAATGCGGGAAGGGTGCAGAAAGCGCACTGCCACCTTTCGATCGCGTGAGCAGAAAATGCCATCGCCAATCGCAGCGGTTTGTTTTTTGCGACGCGACGATGCTACCGTCGTCGGGCACGGCTTTGGCACATGCGTCGCGCATGACCGAAGAGATACTCGCTGTCCGTATCGCAATCCTTGAGGCGAAGATGCAGAAGGTTGACGCTTTTATCGCGAATTTCGATAACGCCCTCGAGGTGCGCTTCCGTGCGCAGGCGGAAAGGCTTGACGAGCGATTCGCAGAGGTCAACGACCGGTTCGCGGAGGTGCATCAGCGGTTCGCACAGGTCGATCGGCGCTTCGCGGAGGTCAATCAGAACTTCGCCGTCGTGCGCGGCGATATCGGTGCCCTCCAGAAGGACATGACCATCGTCCGAGAGGGGATCAAAATCATTCTGCAAAAGCTCGGCTAGCGCGGGTAGTCCGCGTCTTTAAGCATGTCGCGATAGTAAGGGGTCGTACTGGCCCGCGAAGTAGAGCGCATCGCCGGCCCAATCGGCGAATCCTCCTGCATACCGGATCGGCGCAGCCACCGTGGTGGTTCCGCCTTCCGCGGGCTTCGTGGCTGGTGGCAAGCGCCGGCCTGTGATAGGTTACATGTAACCACGATGACCACTCGCAGCCGATCCAGATCATCCACCGAAAAGGTCCGAGTCCATCGCGCCCGTTTGCGCGAGGGGGGGCTGCGGCCTGTTCAGATCTGGGTGCCGGATGTGCGCTCCCCCCGGTTTGCGGCCGAGGCGCACCGCCAGTCGCTCGCGGTGGCCAAGAGTCGCCACGCCGCCGACGATCAGGCGTTTGTCGACGCTGTTTCCGAATGGTCTGAAGGGTGATTCGCGGCGAGGTCTGGACCGCGGCGGGCGGTCAGGCATATGCCGGGAAGCCGCGTCCGGTCGTCATCGTGCAGGACGACCGCTTCGATGCGACCAGCTCCGTTACTGTCTGTCCCTTGACCTCAGACCCGACATCGGCGCGACTGTTCCGGGTGAGTATCGAGCCGAGTCCCGCCAATGGTCTGCGGAAGCGGTCGTACGCGATGACCGACAAGATCGTCACAGTTCCCAAGACACGAATCCGCGATCGCGTCGGTCGGCTCAACGAATCCGACATCGTCGCCCTCAACCGAGCTGTGTTTGTCTTTCTCGGCCTGGCCGGATCCGACAGCAGGTGACTGCGACCTTCGTTGAATCTGTCGTCGAAAAGGCCGCCATCGCGTGAGCAGAAAATACGATCGACGATCGCAACGGGTTGTTCTTGCGCGGTGACGATGCTGCCGTCGTCGGGCACGGCTTTGGCACAGGACCGACGAGACGGAATTCCCGGGGCGGGCGTAGAATTGCCCTCATGAGCATCGACGAGCTTGAAACGGAAGCGTTGAAGCTGAAGCCAGAGGCTCGCGCGCGCTTGGCTGAGCGGCTCCTCGACAGTCTTGAGAACTTGTCGGACGAGGAGAACGCCCGGCTCTGGGCCGAGGAGGCCGAGCGTCGATCGACCGCTTGGGACGCGAATCCGGGAGTTGGCCGCGCGGTTGACGTGTGATAAATGAGGCATAGCGACCGTGAGCGATAGCAATAGGAGTCCCCGTTAATGAAAGATCCAAAAACCCCTCCCGACCCCTATTCGGGCGGCCGCCGGATCGGGGTGCTGATCTCCGGGCGTGGGAGCAATCTCCAGGCGATCATCGACGCCGTCCGGGCGAAAGAGTTGAACGCCGAGATCGCTGTCGTCATCTCGAACAAGGCGGACGCCGGCGGACTGAAGCGCGCGGAGCAGGCCGGAATAGAGACCCTCGTTCTGGATCATCAGGACAAGGCCACATTCGCCACTCGGGAAGATTACGACCGGGAGCTCGCGCGCGAGCTGAAGGCACGTCACGTGAGCCTCGTCTGCCTTGCCGGCTTCATGAGGGTGCTGACCTCCGTGTTCCTGGAACAGTTCCCGGAAGCGGTGGTGAACATCCACCCCTCTCTCCTGCCGGCCTTTCCCGGCACGAACGCGCAGTATCAAGCCTGGGAACACGGAGTGAAATGGACGGGGGCGACCGTTCATCTGGTCACGACCGAATTGGATGGGGGCCCGATTGTGCTGCAGGATGCGGTTCCCGTGCGGGACGCTGACGATGTGGACACGCTCGCTGCCCGAATTCTCGAGAAGGAACACTACCTGTACCCTCTCGCCATCCAACTGCTCCTCAATGGCGAGTGGAAAGTGAACGGCCGGCGCCTGATCAGAGAGCGCGGCTCTTCAGCGTAATCACCGACACGTCGGGCGGGCAGTTCAGCCTGTAGGGCACGTAAACAGTCCCGACCCCCCGGCTGACGAAGATGGACGTGTTGTCCCGCGTGCCTGTGCCAGCCACCACCGGAAATTTCCTTGCGGCGATCGCGCCGATTCCCGGCAGCACCACCTGGCCGCCGTGGGTGTGACCGGACAGCACGAGCGGGATATCGAGACCGGCGGCTTCGGTGAGCCGGCGCGGATCGTGGGCGAGCAAGATGACCGTTCCCTGCGCGCCCCGCGTCAGTCTGGCGATATCCCTCGCGCGCTGGGTCCAGTACCTTACGCCGATCAGCTCGAGTTTCTCTCCGCGGACATTCACCGACGTCCGCGCGTCGCGCAGCACTTCGTAGCCGTACGAGATCAGCGCTGCCGGCATATCGCGATCATCGTCATGATTTCCGACCACCGCGTACACACCAAACGGCGCATGCAGCGCGCCGAGCGCGTCCGCACACGGCACCACGTATGACCGATCGCCCCAGGTGACGTAGTCGCCGCCCAGGACGATCATGTCGGGCCGCTCCGCCATCACCAGCGACGCGGCGCGGACGATGTCCTCCGCTGGAACCATTTCGCTGTGGTGCAAATCGGTGATCAGGCCCACCCGAAAGCCATCGAGCGCAGGCGGCAGGCCCGACACCGGTACCGCCGCGCGAACGACCTGGATCTGGTGGCGTGAGTAGGCGAGCCCATAGGCTCCACCCCCGATGGCGGTCCCGACCCCGCCCGCCAGAAGCGTATTGAGCGCCGCGCGACGCGTGAGGAGCACACCCTGATCATAATGGACCCGCTTATACTTGGACACCCATGAGCAGCCTGTTCGACGAGTTGGAGTGGCGCGGGTTGATTTACGACTCGACCCAGGGCACGAAAGATCTGCTTTCGCGCGAGAAGGTGGCGGCGTATTGCGGTTTCGACCCCACGGCGTCAAGCCTGCACGCCGGCAGCCTCATGCAGATCATGACCCTCGCGCGCCTCCAGCGCGCGGGTCATGCCCCCATCGCGCTGGTTGGCGGCGGCACGGGCTTGATTGGCGATCCCAGTGGGAAAGCCGTCGAGCGCACGCTGCAAAGCCAGGAAGATGTCGAGGCGAACGTGCGCGGCATCCGGTCGCAGCTCGAGCGCTTTCTCGATTTCACGGCACCCGCCAATCCGGCCCGGCTCGTGAATAACGGTGAATGGCTGAACGCGATGAGCGCGATGGAATTTCTGCGCGACGTCGGCAAGTACTTCACCGTGAACTACCTCCTCGCGAAAGAATCGGTCAAGCGCCGGATCGAGAGCGAGGAGGGCATGTCGTACACCGAGTTCAGCTATTCGCTACTGCAGGCCTACGACTTTCTCATCCTGCACGATCGCTATGCCTGCCGGCTGCAAATCGGCGGCAGCGATCAGTGGGGCAACATCGTGGCCGGCACGGATCTCGTTCGCAAGTTGCGGGGCGCGCACGTTCACGGTCTGGTGGCGCCCCTGCTCCTGACCTCGAGCGGGACGAAATTCGGGAAGACCGAAACAGGAGCCGTGTGGCTCGACCCCGAGCGCACGTCGCCTTTCCGCTTCTATCAATTCTGGCTGAACACCGACGACAAGGACGGCGTCTCGTACCTGAAGTACTTCACGTTCCGCTCGCAGGAAGAGATCGGCGAGCTCGAGCGCGTCATGCACGAGCACCCCGAACGTCGCGAGGCGCAGCGCGAGCTGGCGCGCGACGTCACGGCGATGGTGCACGGTCCGGAGCAGGTTGCGCGGGCGGAGCGGGCGGCGGCCGTGCTCTTCGGCGGGGCGCTTGCGGAGGCGAGTGCCGAGGACATTCTGATGGTCTTTGAAGATGCACCGTCGATCTCGGTGCCCGCGGCTTCTCTTGAAGCGGGTGTTGCGGCGACCGAGCTGGCGGTGAGCGCCGGCCTGGTGGCGTCCAAAGGCGAAGCGACGCGGCTCATCAAGCAGGGCGGGCTGTATGTGAACGATCGACGGCTGCAGGACGAGCGCGCCCAGGTGAAGATGTCGGACGCCATAGGGGG
>Ga0163150_10005690_pt1 | contig 15763 bp, 15 predicted proteins | sample OliLakLV19P2IB_FD_148628 | JGI IMG/M metagenome (GOLD analysis project Ga0163150, IMG submission 148628) | Freshwater microbial mat bacterial communities from Lake Vanda, McMurdo Dry Valleys, Antarctica - Oligotrophic Lake LV.19.P2.IB | ecosystem: Environmental > Aquatic > Freshwater > Lake >...
CTCGGTCACCAACACGCTCACCGTTCGGCTCCACCACTTCACCCAGGCGGCCCACGATCAGGCCATCGCGCAGCTGTGCGCCACACTCAATGAAACTCAAACGGTCTTCCCTGGCACTCACCTCACACTGATCTTCGAAATCGGCTCATCCAAAATTCCCCCAGATCAGGAGGTCTGAATTTCTTGGGGAGAGTCCGCTGGTCACGGTTGCTGAACACGAGCCCTTCGTGAATGCGCGCGGACAGAGGCACCGCGAAAAACGTGGATGCCGCCGACACCAGGACCGGGACGGCCTAAATGGAATGCCCCAGGATGTACTCGGGTTTGGTGTTGCTCTCCGAGACTTGGTGCAGGAGTTTCACCGCGGCATCTTACGGCCACGCTTGGGGATCTTGATGCCATCGCCGAGCAGCACCGGCCGGCCGTTGACTCGATGAATGCCCGGCATCCGCGCAAAGACCGTCTTCACCCAACATTGGCATAAGGCATCCGGGTCGACCGCCTTGGAATGGAAGAAGTCCAGCAGCCGGTCATAGCCGTGCCCTCCCAAACCCAGCGCCCGAACAATGCTGGTCACCCCGAGAAGGTCACTCCGGATTGAAATCCCTGCGAGCGCCGCCAGGAGCCACAGAAAGCTCCGCGACCTCGAACACGCTGCCCGCAACGGCTCCACCCAAGACCACCACTCCGTCCAAATCCGCATTCACGCCTCCTTTGCTGTTGACTCCGTGGTATGTGTCATACTAATGATACATACATGTCTGAAAGCAAACTCGAACGGTTGGAAGAAGCGATTCATGGAATCAAACGGGAGATTGGAGAAATCGGAGCGATGCGGCCCGGCTCACTGAGTCAACAGGCTCGAAAGACCAAGACGAAATACGGGGCGTACTGGCACTTGAGCTACACCCACCGAGGTAAGGGGCATACGCAGTATATCCGTGAGGCCGTCGTACCCCAGGTGAAGGTCGAGACCTCCAATTTCAAGCGCTTCAGAAAGCTCATCGACCGATTGATCACTCTGTCGATTGAACGATCTCAGCTCAGGATGAAAATGGATAAAAAGCGGTGAAAGGAGTGTGTCAAATTAGTGAAAACTCGGTAGTCTTGAGTACAATCCTCTACATCTTAAATTCGTGTTCAATTGTGTTCAAAACCCCAAAAAGTTTCTGATCTAAGGCCTCGACAGTAGCTTTGACGCTTGCCGGAATCTCTTGCGTGTAGACATTCATCGTTGTTGTGGTGGTAATTGTGAGATTCAAGCGGGCCTCCTCTACGCGAAGGAAACACGATCTGGTCGTCGCCTGGGTAACGACATTTCTCTCGCCAGAATTCGAGTTCCTTTTGTAGAGATCCCGGAATCGCAACGAATGCCGCGCTTCCTTCTGTCTTCGTAGGCCCAACTTTACCCCGATACACCGCCTCCTGACATCAGCAACTTCTGAACTTCCTCAGAGCTGAGGTAGCGTTTGCAGGTCTTGCGGGTTACCGGTATTTCCAACTTTCTCGCCGGATTCTTCACGAGAAAATCCTGATCGATTGCTTCCTCAATGGCCGCCTTCAGCCAGGTTCGGGCTCTTTGAACCACCGATTTTGAGTATTTCTTTGCGAGTTCATTCAAGTGGGCCTGGAGTTCGAAGCGAGTCAGATCGCAGAGACGAGTCTCGCCGAACCGAGGAAGGACGTGTAGTCCATCACGTAGGTGACGGCTTCGTGTGTCGAACGCCTCCATTTTGATTCCTTCAACGGCAGGAATCGGTTGGTCCAAAACCATTCGAACGTCAAGTTTGGATCGGGCTTGGCTTGACCGTGCCCTCGACTCTCTCGCTCAATGATTTTTCCAGCTCCCGTTCCGCTTCCCACTTTCTCATCTCCGACTTGAGTCCGAGGATCGCAGAACAATGTCTCCGTTTCTCCTTTCCGTCTACTGTCAGAATGTAAACGTAGTAGTGCCCTTTCCACTTCTTGACCTTCTTGCCGGTCTCTTCGATCCAGCCATGCTGATAGCGGTCTCTTGGCATATGCCTCCCTATGTTTTTGAGATTGAAGCTGGGAGGGGATTTTATCACTGGCACCATTTTTGGATGAACTCCTTCACATCCTCCGCTCGAAACCTCAGCAGCTTGCCGAGCTTCACTGCCTGAAGCCGTGGTTGTTTCCGGGTGGCGTGATCTCTCACCCAGCCTGGGGAAACGGAAAGCCACTTGGCAACCTCTGTGGCTGTGAGGAGCGAGCCGTCCGTCCTGTGGGGCAGAAGCGTTCAAACTGGGTCTCCTTTCTTCATGGATGGATCATGGCGGTCATTCCCAATTCAATAGGGTCAGGCTTCCAGGGTCCTCTAGCGCCGCCGGCGTTCTCAACGCCGAGAACAAGGGCCTACACTTAATAAGAGGCTTTGAAACGGCAAAATCTTAAGGAAATATTTTCATCGGCTTGCCAAGTGATTCAGGGCGCTGGATGTTCCAGAAACCCCCTACCGACAAGAACTGCGGCCCACACTAAGTAGAAGGTTTGAGAACGCAAATCTTAGGAAAATATTTCAGACGAGGGCCTGACCTGACATCGGTCGAAAAAGCCCCTTACCTATTAAGTGCCCCTGGTCTTGGCAAAACCTCAGAAAGAAAAAAAAGAGAGGAAGCGGGTCCCGGCGGTAGAAATTGCTTGGAAGCGAGGATGCCTAAGATTCCATTGAGTATGGAGATAAGTTTAGGGTCTTGTGTTACCGATCGGTAATATTGTTCCGCTTATCCTAGTGAAACAGACAAATATTCCCGTACGGTAATAAATCATTGACTTAGCCACTCCAAGACAACTAATATTCCCGGACGGTAACATTTAAGATGAGCCGTGTCATGAAACACACGCCAAAGGAAATCGGCAAGATCGTCCGGGAAACTCGGAAGAAGCTGGGCGTTACGCAGAAAACTCTGGCGCTCACATCCGGCACCGGCCTGCGGTTTGTCATCGATCTCGAAAAAGGCAAGGAAACCTGCCAGATCGGAAAGGCCCTGACGATCCTGCACACGCTTGGTATCAGGCTGACGCTAACTCCCCCCACGATTCCCACGAAGGAAGAGTAGAGCATGGTCAGAACCCTCGATGTCTATCTGCACAATGAATTCGTTGGTCACCTCATCCAGGACGATGGCGGCCAGATGGTGTTCGATTACGACGAAAGCTGGCTGAAGAAATCCAACGCCACACCTTTGTCTCAATCATTGCCCTTGAGAAGGGAACGTTTCAAACGCAGCGAGTGCAGGGGGTTCTTTGCTGGCATTCTGCCCGACGAAAGTAAGCGTGAGATCGTTGCCCGTAATCTTGGCATCAGCGCTCGCAACGATTATGCCATGTTGGAGCAGATCGGCGGCGAATGCGCGGGCGCTGTCACCTTTGTTCCGGCTGGAGAAAAGTTGCCGGAGCGCAACTATGGCTACCGGACGCTCTCTTCCCAGGAACTCGCCGCGATGCTGAAGCAGCTGCCAAAACGCCCATTGCTGGCGGGCGAGGATGGGATCCGCCTCTCGCTGGCCGGCGCGCAAGACAAAGTCGCTGTGCGCATTGAGAGCAATGAGATTTCCCTGCCACTCGGAGGTGCGCCAAGCACGCACATACTGAAACCTGCGGTGGAACGCTTTGAGGGCGTTGTTTTCAATGAGGCGTTCTGTATGCGGCTGGCGGCAACGCTCGGCCTGCCCGCCGCAAAGGTCGAAACCAGAAGCGTGGAGGACCTAGAGTATCTGCTGGTGGAGCGCTATGACAGGACCTACCGCCAAAATCCGGGAGGCACTCCCTCCGTGGAGCGGCTTCATCAGGAGGATTTTTGCCAGGCCCAAGGCATCGTCCCGGAAACGAAATACCAGAAGGAAGGCGGACCCTCTCTCCGACAATGTTTTGCGCTACTGCGTGAGGTGTCCACTGCGCCCGTGATCGATCTCGCACGTCTTCTCGACGCTGTGATCTATAACTTCCTCGTCGGCAACAACGACGCCCACGGCAAGAACTTTTCGTTGCTGTATCACGGAATGGGAACGGCGAACCAGCAGATCAGGCTCGCGCCTGTATACGATGTCGTCAGCACGACCTACTATCCCGAGCTCAGCAAAGACATGGCGATGAAGATCGGCCGGGAGTATTCATCGGACCAAGTGACGTTGAAAGACTTCGAACAACTCGCGGAAGAGGCTGGCTTGGCCAAGCCCATTGTGAGAAACCGCGTACCGGAACTGGCCGAAACTGTCATCGCTAACCTGGATAAGGTGGGACTTGAACATCCGGTTGCCGAAGCAGTCGCAGCACTGATCCGGAAAAACTGCGAGATCGTCCGGACTCGTTTCCGGAATTAATGTTCAGGGCGCAAGAAAAGTGGCCTTGATCGACGATGATGAAGGCTGAAAAGGAGGGGCTGGGGCGTAAATTCGAGAGCTGCGGAATTCAATGAGCCAAAATGCAGAAACCTGCTTTGAAGCCCGAGAGTGGGACGGTAGCCCCTAGGCTGCTCTTGGCTTCCGGATAGAGCAGCACTCTTTGGACAGGGTCCGACAGACAAGTCATCGAGATCGGAAACATTACGGCGTTAGGCAGGACTAATCGCCACCACAGTAGCAGGGAGGTTGTCAAAGTCATTCCGGAACCGTCAGTTTCCGGTTACGCCGTTAACCAACCAAGTGGTGCTTGGGAGGAATCTCTGATTGAGTGTGCGTCGGTAAACACTGGGCCACATTGCGAGTAATCTGCTATTTCGCATGCACCCGGACATCTACGGCGTGCCGACGACTTCCGAGACGGGTTTTGGGGTTCGGTTCAACTTCTCAGCTAACGACTTGTTTACTTGCTCGCATATTCCTGGAAACAGGGTATTTCTGCCCTTCATGCCCTCAGAAGAGAGTCGTACTCTGTGGCGAGGGTCCTCGATCGCAGGGGTTCCTATACATATACTGTTGGGGGTTCAATCTGTTCATGCAGGATCTCCTTGGGGCGCGATCCTCGGACCACGAAAGAACCGCAGGCTGTCCTGTTCTGATGTAGACTAAACGCTGCAGTGGAGGATCGGATGACGCCTCTTCGCATCGCCTCACTCCTTCTGGTGATCGGGGGCGCCTTCGCGCCGCGCGTGGATCCCAGAGCGGTATCCGTACATCCATTCGTCGGGCAGCGGGGTACGGCGTTCACGGCCGTGGTGCGGGGCAACGGCCTCCGCGGTGCGACCTCTGTCTTCCTCCAAAACACCTCACTTGCGATCGCGATCGAGGCGACCGAGGCAGAGCCCCCCGCGGAGTCGGGCGGCAGCAGCAAGACCCCGTTCGATCGGGTTCGGCTGCGCGTCGAGGTCGCGAGCGACGCCCGGACCGGGCGGTATCCGTTTCGCATCGTGACGCCGCAGGGGATATCGAACGCGCTCGTGTTGGATGTCAGCGAGCATCCCGTGGTCGCGGAGCCCGACGGCTCGCACGCCGCCCCCGAGACCGCTATCGCCGTTGCGAAGATTCCTGCGGTCTTCACGGGGCGGATCGCGCGCCGCGGTGAGACCGACTATTACGCGCTCGATGCGAAGGCGGGCGACACGGTGACGTTTGAGGCGATCTCAGGACTGCCGTCGATCGGCGGGCCTGGCGGAAACGCCCAAGGCTTCGATCCGCAGCTACAGATATTCGAGCAAGCCGGGAGCTGGTTCGACCCGAAGCGCTGGAACCGGATCGCAGCCAACGATGAGCCGCTGTGGGTCATCGGCCGGCTGACCGACGCGCATCTTGCGCACCGCTTCGCGCGCTCGGGACGCTATTTGCTGCGGGTCGAAGCGTTCTCGGGCCAGGGCGGACCGGATTACGGCTACCAGCTCCGCATCGTCCCGGGGGACGAAACGCGCAGCACTCCCGTCGCGACCGCGTCCTGGGAGGAGCGCAGCTACTCACGTCGCCTCAGCACAGATCGGCTGGCAGAACTCGCGGCCCGGGGCGGCAAGGCCGGAAACGAGAAGCCGATTCTTTCCCATCCGACCTCAACGAACTCGGCAAATGCGCACTTGCGCGGCGCAGGTTCTGCCGCAGCGCCCTTGCCCGGGTCGCCCGTTGTCTCGATCCCTGCCACGCTCGAAGGGACCCTTTCGAGCGGGGGCGAGGCCCGGTGCGCGCGCTTCCGCGTCGATTCGCCGGTGGACCTCGCGATCGAGATCGAGACGCCGGCTGCCGCGCCGCCCCTGTTCAATCCGATCGTTCGCCTGCTCGACACTGCGGGCACGGAGGTCGCGACCAACATCCTCGCCGGCCGTGGCGCCTGCACCGGGGCCCTCACCAAGTCGCAGCAGGTCAAGACCCTCGTTTCGCTGCGCGACGTCGGGGAATACACGATCGAGGTGCGCGACGCGACGTCGGACCTCGGCGGCGAGGACTTCTGCTTCCGGGTTCAGATCCGCCCGCAGGTCCCGCACGTCGGCAACGTGCGCATCGAAGAGGATCGCATCAACCTCGCGCCGGGCGAGGCCAAGACCATACGGGTGGCCTTCGACCGCGAGGAAGACTTTCGCGGCGCAGTGGCCGTCTCGGCGGAATCTCTCCCGGCCGGGGTTTCGGTCGTCGCGGGCGCGGATTATGAGCCGGACAAGGATTCGCCGCCTGCGCGCGCCAACCTTGAGCGCTATGTCCCGCGCAACGAACGGGTGGTAGTTGTCTTCACCGCGTCGCTGGATGCCCCGCCGACGCGGGCCCCGCAGGTCGTCCGTTTGGTTGTCCGGCCCGTCGTCGACGGCAAGACCGGCGCCATCCTGGCGGCACGGGAGATTCCGGTCGCCGTAATTGCGGAGCAGCCATGACCCACCTTCTCCTCGCTCTATGGATGTTTGCTGCCGGCCAAGCCGTGGAGCCGGTTTCGCTCAAGACGGTGCCCGCAGCGGTGGTCCTCAACGGCGCGGGCGCGACCCAGCAGTTCCTCGCGGTCGCGGACTATTCCGACGGAAGCGAGCGCGACGTCACTGCGGAGGTGGAGTGGCGCATAGGTAAACCGGAGCTGGCGAAGAGCGCGGCGCCCGGGCGGCTGACCGCGGCCGCCGACGGCGAGATGGTGCTTGCGGCGACCTTCCGCGGAGTACGCGCGCAATCGTCAGTGCGAATCGCGGGAGCGCAAGCACCGCGTACGTTCAGCTTCGCGCGCGACATCGGCGCCGTGCTTACGCGCCGAGGATGCAACGACTCGGCCTGCCACGGCGGCGTGAAAGGGCGCGGCGGCTTCAAGCTTTCCGCCAATGTCCTCGCTCCGCACGACGACCACGAGTGGATCGTGAAGGGAGGCGTCTACCAGGTTCTGACGACCGATGTGGCGGGTGCGCGGGTGCCGCGCGTCGACGTCCGCGAGCCGGAGAAGAGCCTTCTCTTGATGAAGGCGACAGCGGCGGTCCCACACGGCGGCGGGCAGCGCTTCGACCGGGAGTCCGCGGACTACAGGACGATCTTTGAGTGGGTGCGCAGCGGCGTGCCATACGGCACCGAGGGATCCGCGGAGACGAAGCTCACGCGCCTGGAGGTCTACCCTTCGATGATCGCCTTACCCGTTGGGAGCGGGCACCGCGTGCTCGTCACCGCCCGTTTCAGTGACGGCCGCACGGAGGACTTTACCCGAGACGTTGTCTACAGCTCCAACGATACCGACGTGGCTTCCGTGGGCGCCGACGGGATCGTGACAGCGAAGCGCCGCGGCGAGACCGCCATCCTGATCCGCGCCGCCGGTCACGCTGCGGCTGCGACGGTCGGTGTCGTCGGGCCGCCGCTGTCACACTACCCGCAGGTCCCGCGCACGAACTTCATCGACGAGGCGGTCTTCACCAAGCTCAAGCGGCTCCACATCGTTCCGTCTGATCTGGCCGACGACGCTGAATTTTTGCGGCGCGTCTGTCTCGATCTGGCCGGCACGCTGCCGCCGCCGGCGCGCTTACGGGAGTTTCTCGCCAGCCGCGATCCGCGCAAGCGTGAGAAAGTTGTCGACGCCCTGATCGGCTCTCCCGAGTTCGTCGACTACTGGACCTTCCGGTTCTCTGACGTCTTCCGCGTCTCAATCTTCGCCAACGGTCTTACTCCCAAGTGGAGTCAGGGCTACTGGGAGTGGATCCGCTCCGCGATCGAGACCAACCGGCCCTACAACGAGATCGCGCGCGAGCGGCTCTCGGCGCAAGGCTACGGTCCGGCGTCGCGCCACTTCCTCCCGTACAACCAGATCGGGCCGCCGGCGGACGTCATGGCCGAGGAGGTCCGGGTCTTCTTCGGGCGGCGGCTCGATTGCGCGCAGTGCCACAATCACCCGTACGAGAACTGGACCCAGGACCAGTTCTGGGGCATGTCGGCCTTCTTCGGACGTCTGTTCAAGATGGGTCCAGTCGTCTTCGATCATCCCGTTAACATGGATCTCAGCTCGAAGGACGTTGACGGCAAGATCGAGGTGCTGCACCCGCGCACGAAAGCGCCGGTCGAGCCTGTCTTCCTCGACGCGTCGCGTCCCCGGATGGCGCCGGACTCCAATCCGCGTCGCGAGCTTGCACGCTGGATGACTTCGCACCCGTATTTTGCCGAGGCTGCGGTCAACCGCATCTGGAGCCACTTCTTCGGACGCGGGATCGTCGACCCGGTCGACGACTTCCGCTCGACGAATCCGCCGACACACCCCGAGCTGCTCGACGCGCTCGCGCGCGATTTCCGCGAGCACGGCTATGACTTGCGCCATCTTATGAAGCGGATCGTCCTGTCGCGCACGTATCAGCTCTCGAGCGGTCCGAACAAGACCAATCGCGACGACGTCGTGAACTACTCGCGCTCGCTGCCGCGGACATTCGACGCGGAGGTGTTGCTCGACGCCGTCGTGGACGTGACCGGTGTGCCCGAGACCTTCTCGACCGCAGTTACCGAGGGATCGTCCGTGGGGCAGGCGCCCGCCGGAACCCGCGCGATCAACCTTCAGGATCCCGACATGTACTACTCGCGCTTTCTCGAGCTGTACGGGCGGCCGAACCGCGGAGCGATACCGGAACGCAGCACCCGGCCGAGCCTGGGGCAGGCACTCCACATGCTCGCGGGATCGACATACGTCGATCGCCTCGACTCGAAGGGGAGCCGATTGAACCGGTTCCTCGAGTCCGGCGCCACGGACGAGGCGATCTTCGAGGAGTTCTATCTGGCCGCGCTGAGCCGCGGGCCCGCGCGCGAGGAGCTCGACGAGCTCAAGGGTATCCTCGCTCGCCGCAACGACCGCAAAGCGGGGCTGCGCGAATTTGTCTGGGCGCTCGTCAGCTCGCGCGAGTTCGCCGAAAACCACTGAGGAGAATCATGGCCACAAATCCCACGTCACGCCGCGACTTTCTGACCGTCGGTTCCCTCGGGTTCCTTGGTCTCACCCTCCGGGACACGCTTGCTGCCGCTGCCGCCTCCCCTGCCGCGACGGCCAAGGCGAACAGCGTGATCCTGTTCTGGCTCGAAGGGGGTCCGAGTCATATCGATACTTTCGATCCCAAGCCCAACAGCAACTTCAGGCCGATGTCGACCAACGTCGCCGGCATCCAGGTCTCGGAGCTGCTGCCGAAGCTCGCGAAGCGGATGGACAAGTTGGCGCTGGTGCGCTCGATGCACACCCGCGGCAATGACCACCCGCAGGCGACCCATTACTGCGTCACCGGCCACGAGATCAATCCGGCGATGCAGTTCCCGAGCCTCGGCTCGATCGTCTCTCGCGAGCTCAAGCCGCGCAATGCCGTGCCACCCCACGTCCTGGTCCCGAAGTGGGACCGCGGCCGCCAATACGAGGACTACTTCCGCGCGGCGTTCCTCGGCGGCGAGTACGACCCGATGTGCATCCCGGATCCGAGCAAGCCTGACTTCGCGGTCACCGATCTCAGCCTCCCCAAGACGGTCTCAGAGGCGTCGGTCGAGAGCCGCTCGGCATTCCTGAAGGCGGTCGATCGCCGCTACCGCGCGCTCAACGAGAAGGCCGAGCATGCCGACCTCGACGCCTACACCGCGCAAGCCTGGAAGATGATCCTCACGCCCGCTGTGCGCGACGCCTTCGATCTGTCGAAGGAATCCGACAAGACGAAGGAGCAGTACGGCAAGGACTCCGTCGGATCGTCGCTTCTGCTCGCGCGGCGCCTGGTCGAGGCGGGGAGCCGCTTCGTCACCGCCGCGGGCTACCACAGCACCTCCTGGGATACCCACAGCGACAACGACCGCGGGCACCGCGACCGCCTCGCCCCCCCGCTCGACCGCTCGCTCTCGGCCCTGATCGACGACCTTGAGGCGCGCGGGCTGCTCGAGACGACGCTGGTCGTCGCGATGGGGGAGTTCGGCCGCACGCCGTTCATCAACGCCAATCTCGGCCGCGATCACTGGCCGAACTGCTGGTCGCTGGCGCTCGCGGGCGGTGGTATCAAGCGGGGTATCGTCGTCGGCGCGAGCGACGAACGCGGCGCGAACGTCACCGACCGCGTCGTCGCCATGGGAGACCTGTTCGCGACGATCTACAAGCTCCTCGGGATCGACTGGCGCAAGGAGTACATGAGCCCGATCGGACGGCCCGTCAAGATCGCCAACTCGCTCGACGACCAGACCGGCGAGCCTGTGGCGGAACTGCTGGGGTAAGAGAGGTTCCGCTCGCTCTGCGCAGCCCTCGAGCTGCAAATCGCGCCCGAAGGACCGATGCTTCAGTCGTCACTCGCTGCTTTAGTAGCTGGTTTCCCACTCGACGTCGCTTCGCAGTTCGGCTCCAGCAGATGGGGTAACATGGCCATTACACTCACAGCTCCAGATCGACGGTCAGTTGGCGAGTTGTTGTCAATCCGGAAGTCGCCTGGCTGAGGCAAAACTGGCTACTAGAGAGGACCTCGCGGCGCCTCCACTATTGGGCCGTCTTCGCTACCTCCGTTGCGCAACCCGACATTTGGCCACCCTTCGAACGGCATCCCTGGCAACCTGTCCCGAATTGTTTGTACGGCCCACCAACTAGTGCGATGATGTCCACATGCATTGGCAAGGCGAGCTACTCCAGATTCACATTGCGTCGAATGCGGCGGCGCCTATGGATGCGCTCCCCGAGGCGAGATTGGTCGCCGGCATCGGCATCGAGGGCGACCGTTACGCGACGCGACTCGGGACATACTCCAAGAAACACCACCTCGATCGTCAGGTGACACTGATCGAAGTCGAGGTGTTGGAGACGCTCGCTCGCGACCGCAGCATCGAGCTTGCGCCCCACGAGCACAGGCGCAACCTTACTACTCGCGGTGTACCGCTCAGCCATCTTGTGGGGCAATACTTTCGTATTGGCGATTGTGTGCTCTACGGGGGGCGGCTGAACGTACCCTGCCTTTATCTCGAAAACCTGATTGCGAAAAAGGTGTTCAAACCTCTGCTCAACCGTTCGGGCCTGAACTGCAGGATCGTCATCGCAGGGATCATACGCACGCACGAGCGGATCGAGTGGTGTGACCCGAGTTCGCTAGATGTCTCCGTCCGTCTGGCTAATGAAGCAACTCCCCTCGAACGCCCGCCAGAAGTCTGATCGGGGTCTGGTTCTCTTGTTTTTTGCGGGCGCGTGACGGACACCCTACCCATCGAGGTTGCAGAGCCAGTGACTTTCGTGCTGACTTCTCGTCGCTAGCTGCCGCCTCCCAAGGAAATGACGTCATCTTTCCGATGACACTAGGAATTTCCGGTAAGATTCTTATTGGAAACGTTGGCCGGATAGTGGACGAGTGGTCGTTTAGTATTCTAGCCGTCCAAGTAATCATTGGGCGGGCTCAATACCGATCCGGTCGTTGACAGCTCCGCGTAGTCGCTGCTTGCAGCCGAGATACTTCTCCGTTGTTTGCACTGAAACGTGACCCAACAGAAATTGGATTTGTTCCATTTCGCCGCCTGCGGCATGACACAGACGGGCGCAGGACCGGCGTAGGTCATGCGGCGCAAGCTTCGGCACGCACCAGCTTGGCTGCGAACTCCTTAAAACTACATGCCAGACCACCTTCTCTGTTATGCCCTCACCCCAAACGGTTCCCGACCTCGAAACGCATCGAAACAGTCTTCCACTTCCGACCCCAGCCGCCACGACCCATTCATCGGTGATCTGCTTGACCCAGTCTGGAACAGGGACAGTTCGCAGATGACCCGCTTTCCCAATCAGGTCGACGACCGCCCAGTGATCTTCGCGTTGCTGCAGATGATCCAAGGTCAGTTCGGCCAGCTCACGACAACGCAGCCCACACCCGAGTAAAAGCGAGAGAATCGCTCGATCCCGCTTGCGCCTGTTATATAGACCCACCGCCACCAGCACCGCAAAAATAGCCAGGTTGCCGAGCGGAACCGCAAGAAATTCCAACGGGAGCGGAAGCTCTGGAACCTGACCGCGTTTCGCGGCGGCGACCGCGACAGCGGTTCCCACGACGAGCATCGCTACCGCCAGCAACTGTACGGTACGCCATCGCTGTCGCCGTTCTTGTACTTCCACGGAATGCTATTTACATCGTGGGTCGTGCTCTTCGTGACACAAACTGCGCTGGTCGCCGCGAGGCGCACTGACATGCACGGAGTTATCGGCGCTCCGGATTGCGTCTCTAAGGCGCGACTTTGGTGGAGGTTCCTTCTACGATGGGTACATAACGGCCGTTCGCGTCGAGCATTTCATACTTCGACGTAAGCTGAGAGGCTGATTTGATGGTGACTGTCGTTCTTCCTTTGACGGCGTTGCCAAACATCTTGTCTTCAACCATCCACGTCCAAGTATTTCCGTTAACCGTTCCTGTGCCGATACCCACAAGTCCGGCACTGTTCGCGTAGTATGATGTGTAGACCTTCGCATGGCTGTCGTAGGCGATGATGCCGACCATCCTCGGTATGATTTGCCCTTCAGGGCGGCGAAATTCGAGATAGAATCCCCCCGGATCTAATGTATATGTATCGGTGGTGACAAACTTAGCGGCCGGCACAAACTCGTTGGCTTTTATCTCGCCTTCCGTTTTCCATGTGCCAAGGAAGTACTCCAACTTCTTGTGCTCGGGGCCTGGCTTGGGGGGCTCTGGTGGAGCTTGTGCGAGCGAGAGTGCTGTGAATCCGCAGATCAGAATGGCGGCGACCGACGATCGTATGCTCATTTTATTCTCCTTTGAAAACGCGCACGATATCTGTCCCCGTCGTGACGCGTCCTTAAGGATCTGTTAAGATTCGCCGAAATCTGATGGCCACCAGCAGTGAGGTATTTCATTTCGATGAGTTCACGCTCGATGTGCGAGAGCGGCGTCTGCTGCGCGGGACGGAAGCCGTTCGCTTGTCACCGAAGGCCTACGAACCGTGGTGATCGCTGGATTGCGCGAGTTCGTGCACGGCCCTTGTGAACTAATCTCGTTTACTTCTCATTCGTTTTACTTTGATGTTCAGCACAAAACACTTCAGACAAAAGCCTATGTGATAGTAATTCCGCCCGCAGGCAGTTTTCGTGATAGACCTCGGTGATTTGATTTCTTCGTCGTCTCCCGACGGCATTACTTCGCATGGCACGCCATAGACATAACCAAGCCAGCCAGCCAGCGGCTCGATTGCCGGTGTGCACCAGAGTCGCTTGGGATAGCCGAACTGCGCACGATAGCCGTCCTCATGCTCGATGACCTTACCCCATAGGTTAATCTCGCCGTAGACGAGCCTGAGTCCAGAATAGATGGCCGGGATGGTCATCTTGTTTCTTATCTCACGTAGGAGTCTCGGCTTCTCCTTGTAGGCATGGATGCCACACGTACAAGTCAGGTGTGGTGCCTGCTGCTCGCTGTGATCCTTCGGAAGGACCGAGGTGCCAATGGTCGAATACTGTTCACAGTGCGCTTCAATCTTCTCACGAGGCACGTAGATCGTGTCGTTGCCAAGATTGGCAAGGAAGTGCGGATACATGAAGTTCCATTGTCGCCAGCCGACGATGGGTTCTCGGACGATCACTACGCTGGCTCCTTTACTGGATCGGCTGGCTGCTCGAATGGCACTTCTTTCTCGGGTACCGGTTCTTCTAGTGGCTCAACTTCGATGATTCTTAGTGGTTCACCTATCTGAGACATGCTGTACTCCTTTCATTATGATATGCGCCAGCCCGAGCATGATTTTGTTCGCGTAAAAGTATGTGCAGCGCGGTTATGACGTGTCCTTAAGGATTTGTTAAGATTCGCCGAAATCTTATGGTCACTAACAGTGAGGTATTTCATTTCGACGAGTTCACGCTCGACGTGCGAGAGCGGCGTCTGATGCGCGGCACGGAAGCCGTTCGCTTGCCACCGAAGGCCTACGATGTGCTGGTTGCGTTGGTGCAGCAGCGGGGCCGCCTGGTCACGAAGGACGAATTGCTGAAGCGTCTTTGGCCGAAATCATTCGTCGAAGAAGGCAGTCTCAACGTGTACGTGTCGGCGCTGCGCAAGGCGCTTGGCGAGGACGCCCACCGGCCGATCTATATCGAAACGGTGGCGCGGTCAGGGTACCGCTTCATCGCTGCAGTCCGGTGCGATCTGGCCCACGAGAAGCCATTAACACCGAGCGCCATAACGCGACCCGTCGAACTCTACGAGCTAGTCGGCCGCGGCCGGTCTCACCTGTTGTCAGGCTCGTTTTTCGAACTGCCGGCCGCCGTGGACGCCTTTCGTTCTGCGATCGAGATCGATCCGACCTATGCACCAGCGCACGCCGGCCTGGCGCGCGCACGGTGCGTGCAAGCAACGTTGCGGGTCGTGCCGCACCAGGAAGCGTTTACGGAGGCGAAAGCGTCTGCCTTACGCGCGCTGGCGATGGACAGCGCCTCGGCGGACGCGCAGGTTGCCCTTGGCACGGTCCTTTTTCTCAGCGAGTGGGACTGGACGGCGGGGGAGCGCAGCCTGCACCGTGCGCTCGAAATCAATCCGGATCACACCGAGGCGCTCCTGCAGTATGGGTCGCTCCAGGAAGCGCTCGGACGGCTCGACGATGGGCTGCGTTGCAAGCAACAGGCGCTCGCGCGCGATCCGCGATCGCCCGGCGTTCTAGTGCAGATCGCCATCTCGTATTGGCATCAGCGGAAGTACGACGAGGCGCTCGTCTGGGCTCTGCGAGCTCTTGAGATCGATCCGAAGCATATGCTGGCGGTTCAACTCATTAACCACGTCTATATGAAGATCGGGGACGTCCATAGATTCGCGGCCTGGACCGTCAGTAAGGCCATCGAGTTAGGCCTTTCCGAAGAGAGGGTGGCGGCCTTGAAGCAGGTCACCGCGGACACACAGCAGGTGTACGCGACGGCCGGCCTCTCCGGAGTGAGGCGATTCATGGTGGATCAGATCACGAACCCGCAACTGGACTTCGACGTGTTGCTGAAGATGGCATTCTTCCGCGCCATTCTGTATGGGGACGCAGGCCGGCTCGATGAAGCGTTCGACTGCCTTGATCAGGCCATCGCGTTCCGCGATCCAGCACTCGTTCACCTGGCGGTCGCACCGGATTGGGACAGCTTGCGCGGTGACCCGCGGTTCGCAGAACGCATGCGATCGATGCAACTGTCCTAAGCCGCCTGACCGGGCCCGTTGCAGCAGCGCGGGATAGCGTTGTGATGGCCTGCTTCTGAACTTCGCCGACGAACTGCGGCGCCGCGTGCCTCTGAGCAAATAACTTCAAACGTGTCCTTTCGGTAAGGGTGAATGAAATCTGCCGGGTGTTGTTGATATCGTCTGGCTGTCGGCGCGACTGCGCCGGGAGGACAGCCAATGATATCAGCACAGCCATCGCAGTCTCCCCTCATC
>Ga0163150_10005691_pt1 | contig 15761 bp, 17 predicted proteins | sample OliLakLV19P2IB_FD_148628 | JGI IMG/M metagenome (GOLD analysis project Ga0163150, IMG submission 148628) | Freshwater microbial mat bacterial communities from Lake Vanda, McMurdo Dry Valleys, Antarctica - Oligotrophic Lake LV.19.P2.IB | ecosystem: Environmental > Aquatic > Freshwater > Lake >...
TCATTTTTTATATATGTTTTTTTAATTTCTTCAATAATTCTACGAATAATAGCTGGAAGTCCTTCCAGTTGACCCAATACCGAAACACTTACTCCATTTTGCATCATTTTTTTTATTTTTGTTTGATATCCTGTGCGCATTAAATCAAATAATCCAGAGATTTCTCTTTGGGCTCGTTCTTTTACATTTTCGGTTGAGAGCGCATAGACAGTGATAGTTTTTATACCTAGTGTTGTGGCAGCTTCTACAATATTTTCCAGTGCATCTGCACCAGCTTTGTGTCCTTTTAAATCAGGCAATCCTTTTGCTCTCGCCCATCTTCTATTTCCATCCATAATAATCGCAATGTGTTTGGGCACATTAGTTGGATCAATTTCAGTTAATGGTTCATTAGTATTCATAAATTCTAGTTATTATAGCGGATCAAGGAAAAAAAGAAAGTTATATTCATTTGGCATCTTTTAAGAGTGTAACTTCTTCCACAGGGTAAATCCAGATTTGAACAGTTCTTTGGCGAATTGGATTTGTACCTGATCCATCTCTGCCGTCAAATTCTAGCAGTGCTATTTGTTGATATTTTCCGAGTGTTACTTTTCCATCTTGGACAGGAAGCGTGACACTTGGATGAGAGAATGTTAATGCACGGATGTGGCAGGCTGCATTGTAATCCTCGTCAATTTCGTCACACAGTGGATTATCTTGGCAACGGTGTGTATAGTCAGTCATAGGATGTTCCCAACCTTTTGAGGCACGGTATGACCTTTTATCTTCATGAACTGTGGCTAAAGTATGCTTTAAAATATCCTTTAATAAATTTGGTTCAGCTATTTCATTTACAACAACACCAAGGGTTGTGTGTTTGGTATTGATCATCACTACCCCACTCTCTACTTCAGCCTGTTTTATGGCGTCGTTTACAAGCTCTGTGATGTCTTTAAAATAGGTGTGGTCTGTGGATGGAAATTTGAGTTCTTTTAAAAATGCTTTTTTCATATGTCATTGCGAGGAGGTTAATCCGACGCGGCAATCTCATAAATTAGATCTAGAGATCCCTCGGCTACGCTCGGGATGACAGAAAATAAATTTACTATTTGTTTCTGTTTACTAAGAATTCAGAAAGCTCAGACAGGATTTGTTGATAATTTTTGTCATCAGTAATTTCTGGAATAATTAGCTTAGCCCAGTTTATATATTCTAAAGCTTTGGTACGGGAATACTCAAGACTGCCGGTCTGTTCAAATACTTCTCTTACTGCTTTTAAGCCCTCTTCTGAGACTTCCCTATTACCATAATACTTATCAAGTACTGCTTGTTGTTCTGGAGTTGCTTTTCTTTGGGCTTCAGTTATGAGTAATGTATTTTTACCTTCTTCAATGTCTGAGGTTACTGATTTGCCTAGTTCTTTTTCATCACCGAATACTCCTAAAATGTCATCTTGGATTTGGAAGGCAATGCCTAAGTCTTCACCGAATTTATTCATTGCATCCAGCAAACTTTGCTCAGCTCCACCGAGGATGGCACCTAAATGTAGTGGTCCCGTGATTGTATATCTTGAAGTTTTAAGCTTGAAGATTGTGATTGCATCCTCTTCTACTTGTTCGACATCTTTTTGAGAAAGTTCAATATCAAGCATTTCGCCAATTGCTGTTTTTAACATTGTTTCTGAAAAAGATTGCAATGCTTTATTTACGCGTTCTGGTGCAAACTTTGATTCTCCAATTAATTTTAAGGCAAGGAAAAATCCTGTGTCGCCAAGCATCATTGTTTGAGAAATTGCATAATGATCATTTCCGAGTGCTGTGTGGATTGTCTTTTTTCCACGTCTGGTTGGGCTTTGATCAACGATATCATCTTGAGCAAGGATTGCTGTTTGAAAGATTTCAATTGCGACTGCCGACTTTAAAATTTCCGGTTCATATTTATTACCGCTTAATTCAAATCCAAGCTTTACTAATGCTCCACGCAATCTTTTGCCGCCATCACATGCGTCAATGAATAAATCAGCTAGTGGGAGGAGGTTTGGATTTGTTTCTTCTACCTCTATTCTCCACTTTGCTAAGTATATTTTTAATTCAGTTTCTATTTCTTGGGGAATTAATTTAACATATTCTTGAAATGTCATATAGGCATAACTTTAGCATATATTGGTATAATTAACCATATGGTTGATCCGCTAATTATTATTAAATTTGGAGGCAGTGCTATCACGTATAAAAATTCCTCGGTTCCCAAAATGCGAAAAAGTGTACTCAAAGATTTATGCATCCAGCTTGCTACTTTATATAAGACACATTCAAAAAAAATAATTTTGGTTCATGGGGCAGGTTCTTTTGCCCATCCATTGGCCAAAAAATTTGATTTAAAGCATGGTTGTTTTACCGATGATCAACTCCTGGTTGCCGCACAGATAAATAATGATATGCAGGAGCTTAACACTTACATCACTTGGTCTCTTTTAGCTCTGGGGATTCCTGCAGTTGGACTTGCACCTCATGCTTTTATCACTCAAAAGGATACTCAGCTTGAAGATATGGATACTCAAATTATTGCTGCACTTCTGCAAGGTAATTCAATACCTATTTTATATGGCGATATGGTTAATGATTCAGTTCTTAACCGTTCAATTATTTCAGGAGACACTATTGTTCCTTATTTGGCAGACAAATTATCTGCAGAAAAAGTAATTTACATTTCTGATGTGCATGGTGTGTATAAACAAAATCCAAAAGATTTTCCAAATGCTGAACATATTGAACTTATTAAAAATGAGAATTACGAAAAGATTCAAGGTTCATTTTCATCTCATAATCCTCATGATGTCACCGGAGAGATGGCAAATAAATTACAACATATAAAAGAACATTTGACCGGCAAAGAAGTTTATATTGTTAGTGGATTTGTACCCAATGTACTTGTTGATGTGGTAAATAATAAAAAAATTGGTACCAAAATTTTATTTACCTGCCTCTAGACAATGTTTGGTATACTAGTAACCTTGTTTCTGAAAGGAAGCAAACATTTATGGAAATACTGGAAAATAGATCAACAATGAGGCTACGTGATGAGGTAGCACCTACATCTGGGCTCCCACGAGGAGAAGTATTAACTACATTTGCCAAGACTCCTGAAATTCTTATACCAAGAAAACTGCAAAAAGTAGTTGATCCGGCACGTACTCAAGCCACTGCTTATACACATTCTATTGGACATCCTTTTTCAGATAGCGGCTACGATGCAAATTTAGCTGTTATTATTTCGGAAGTTTTACCTACTCCTTATGAACAGGATCCTGAAACTGCGGAAAATTTCTGGAATAAAGTTATGGAAGAACATCGTATTCGTGCATTAAATCAGCGTAAAATAGATAAGAATCACAGACCGCTTATATCTATTGTTGCACATAGTCCTGATCAAATGGGAGTGGATATGTTGTATTTTGTGGTTGCACCCGAGCTTCGAAGACATGGCATTGGATCAGACTTTTATGAACAATATGAGGAAGAGTTACGAAGACGTGGCTACCATTATATTGGTGGAGATAATTTTATGTCGACAGAACCACGATTCTACCGTGAGCATCAGGGACGGATGCCCGTTACAGCGCTCGATCCTTATTTAAGAAAAAGATTAGGGTTAGATAATAAACTATCACGGACAATAAAATTTCTGGATGATGAATTTGAGAAACTTGTACTTGAACCTAAGCCTCTGGGATATGGACAAAAATAATAGCCTAAACTAATTAACCCTCACTACCATAAAATCTGCAATTTCAGCTAACATTTGGGCGTGATCTTGATTTGCGGTTATATTGGGTATTACATTTTTAGCTCTGATTGCAAAAGTATTTGCTCTTTTTAACATTTCTTCTTTTATTCCTAAACGATTCATTACCACTCTTAATTGTTCAATTTCGCACTCTTTAACATTTTGATTTCCCCATAAATCTTTAATTAATTTTCTATCTTCAGCTGATCCTCTCTTAAATCCTTCCACAATATGAAGGGTTTTTTTAGCTTCAGAAATATCTGAACCAACTGGTTTTCCCGTTTCCTTTTCATCGCCAAATAAACCTAAGTGATCATCAACTAATTGAAATGCTAATCCAGTATTCACTCCATACGAATTTAGATTGAGATTATCTCTGCCAGAAGCACCAGCTAGTTTTCCACCTAATACTAACGGTCCAATTGTTGAATACATGGCAGTTTTACCATGATATATTCTATAGATATCGGGGACACTTAGATCTTTTATATCTACGTGAGTTAGATCTCTTCTCTGTCCCGCTACTGTTTTTTCGATCACTTCTGCAAACCAATTAGTAATATCCACTTTTTGGGTAGCAGGCATATCTATTGATCCAAGAGCTGTAAATATACGCACTAGCCCTAAGCTGCCAGTATTGATCGCAATTGCATTACCATAATGTTTTGAATCAAGTGGACCTTTTTGTTCTTCATATCCCCGTTGATAAATTACATGGGCGGTCGGTAGACCACGTCTCAGATCTGAATTATCTTCAATATCATCATGAATTAAAAACGAACTTTGCATAACTTCCCATAGTGAAGCAACTGTGAGTGCAGTATCCTCGCCGATTTTTGTTGGTAAATTACAACCACTGTGAATTGAATAACTTAACATTGCGAGTGTCGAACGCATTTTTTTTCCACCATTGAGTAATGCTTGATAGATATCAATATCTTGTTGCAAAGGTGGGTATTGGAAATGTTTTTTTCCTCTCCACTCTTTCAGTTGTTCTGCGGTTTTTGTTGCTATTTTTGGTTGGACTTTTGCTGCAAACTCTAACCATTTTGGATTATCAGTCATAGAGGCAGATTATACACCAGAATTTATGATTTTTTTAGTAGTTAATACAAAATTAATAAAGGCTTTATAGGTTTTTTCAGTTGCTTCATTTGCTTTGTTCAAAAGTTGAGTTCTTTTGCCATTGCCAATATTTTTTAATTTCATGTATTTTTCTAAATCTATCCAGAATGATACCCACTCTCCTTGTTTGGAAAAATCATATTTAGTAAAAAGCTCAAGATATATATTTAATGCCTCAAATATTTTTTGGCGATCTTTTCTTAGAAATTCAGCTAATATTTTTGCGATCTTTTCCCGTTCAATTTGGTTTATTGCCATCCTAAGTTTTGTTTGAATTTCCGGCATATCATTTATTAACTGAATATCGACACTACTTTCAATAAAATTGTGTGCCTTACTTTTAGCTTTCTCTTCATCTAATTCATAGAAGTTGCCTACTAATAGAACCAGTTCTTTATTATTTTGAAAAGCATAACCGGGTTTTCCTTTGTAATCTAAATGAGTAAAATCATCAACAACATTATGCGCATGAACACCTTTTGCCAAGTTGATAAAAGCCGGATAGTTTTGTTCGATGAACTCGGTAAATTGAAAATCTGCTTCAGCACCATGTAATCCTTGTTCCCAACTGATAACTCCGGTAATTGCTAAATCGGGAAGCATACTTCCAAGCAATACTAATGGCTCCTCAGAGTCAGTTATTTTTGATGCCAGATATGAATGGGTGTGATGAAACATAGAAGTATTATATACTAGCAAAGTTTATGAGCAAGATAGGTCAAACAGAATCTGCAAAAACAGTTGAACAGCGAAAAAGAGAACATATTCAAATTCCTTTAAACGAGGATGTGGCATTTAAAACACAAACTAATTTATTTGAAGATGTAATTTTATTGCACAATGCTTTGCCTGAGATGAATCGGGATGAAGTTAATACTTCAACCACATTTTTAGGACATACATTTTCTGCCCCCTTTATGGTTTCAGGTATGACTGGTGGGGCTAAAGAAGCGGCTGTTATTAATAAAAATATTGCGAAGGCTTGTCAGAAATTGGGGTTAGGCATGGGACTTGGGAGTATGAAGGCGATGATTTTGGAGCCTTCACTTGCCTATTCTTATCAAGTGCGTGATGTGGCACCAGATATATTTTTAGCTGGAAATATTGGGGCGAATGATTTAGGAAATTTTTCAGTTAAGGTTTTAAAACAAGCACTAAAAGATGTGGGTGCAAATGTTTTAGCTGTGCATCTAAATTCTGCACAAGAATTAGTCCAAAAAGAAGGACAAGCAAATTTTAAGGGGGTGCTAGATTTGATTGCCAAATATTCTGAGAAGATGCCTATTTATGTGAAAGAAGTAGGTCAAGGTATTTCACCTGATGTTGCAAAACGACTCGCTAAAACAAATGTATTGGCGATTGATGTGGCTGGTGCAGGTGGAACTAATTGGATCAAGATTGAATATATGCGGAGACAAGCAACTTATACACCGTTTCTCGATTGGGGTGTACCGACGGCTTATGCTGTGCATTCTGTAAGTAAAGTTAGTAAGGTTCCGCTTGTGGCAACAGGTGGTATTAAGACTGGTGAGGATGTGGTGAAAGCACTTATTCTTGGTGCAACGCTTGGGGCGGGTGCAGTATCGATGTTGCGGACGGCGAATGTGTCATATGAAGCTGTTGAGGAAGAATTGTCTCGAATGGTTAAAGAAATTGGTGATGTGATGTTTTTGCTTGGGGCAAAGGATATAAAACAACTCAAAAAAATCCGGCCGCTTATTGTGGGCAGACTTAAAGAACTTTTGAATATTTAATATCAACTGATTCTGGCCAAGCCAGAATGACAGCTTCTATTCGTAACCAAGATAGAATGACAAGCTTTATTCGTGGCCAAGTAGTGTGATAATTAGATAGACTGCAAATACTCCAACCAATAATAGAACTGTTTCAATCATTGCGGTTTTACGATTATCTTCATTGTGGATTTCTGGGATTAAATCTGAAGCCGCGATGTAGATAAAGAAACCTGCTGAGAGCGCCAATACTGCTGGTAAAAACGGTGCAATCGTTTCAGCAGACCAATATGCTAGTAATGCTCCAATAACCGACACACAGGCACTTAGAAAATTTAGCAGTAATATTTTCTTTTTACGTAATCCTCGATGCAGCAGGATGCCAAAGTCCCCGATCTCTTGAGGGATTTCGTGAGCTGCGACAGCTAAGCTTGTAACAATACCAAGAGGAATGCTGATCATAAAGGTTGTAGCAATTACTACTCCATCAATAAAGTTATGCACACTATCCCCTAACACCACTAAATTAACAGTGGCAGTTTCTTTTGTTTTAGAGTGATCGTGGTGGTGATGAAACCAAAAAATAAAACGTTCAAGTAAAAAGAATCCTAAAATTCCAAGCAGCGTCCAAAGAAAGATATCTGTGTGTCCCCCACCTTGTTCTTCCATTGCGTGGGCTGCCTCAGGTAATAAATCAAAGAAAGCGGCTCCAAGTAATGTGCCTGCTGCAAAGCTTGCGAGATAATGAGAGATCTTTAAAGCAAACTTCTCCCGCGTTAAAAGTATTGCGCCACCCACCAATGAGACCACACCGCTCAGGAAGGTAAATAATAGAATATAAGCTAATTCATTCATGTTGGTAATTATAGGCACAATTGACTATAATTTAAAAGATATGGATCATCAGAGCTTTGCAACTAACAAACTTATTTCAGGAAAAACACTTTCAGCCAAACGTCAAGAGGCTTTAACTGAAAAAGTTAATGGACTCGATTCGAAAATATCTGTTGTTTCGATTTTAGTTGGAGATGATCCCCCTTCTGTTTTATACACTGAGCTTAAACAAAAAAAAGCAGCTGAGGTTGGAATAACTTTCACTCCAATTACTTTTCTAGATTCTGTTGATTTTTCAACTATTGTCGATAAAATTACTGAACTCAATAATGATTCTTCTATTGATGGCATTATGCTTCAGTTACCCTTACCGAAAGTTTTTTTAGGCGAACATACTCATCAGGAGCTAACTGAACTTATTGATCCTCAAAAAGATATTGATGGGTTAACAACAAAACGATTAGTTCCTCCAGCTGCTGTGCAGGCAGTTCTTTCTATTCTTGATGAGGAATATATTACCGTGTTTGATATGCCGGTTGTTGTAATGGGTGCATCTGAACTTGTGGGAAAACCTATGGCAGATGAATTTGAAAAAATGGGTGCTCATGTGACTGTTATAAATAGTAAAACTGAAAATCCTGAGGAAATTACTCTTGGTGCGTCACTTATTGTGACTGCTGTTGGAAAGCCTGGGATTTTGACAGGTGATATGGTGCATGAGGGTGTAGTGGTTATTGATATTGGGACCTTAGTTATTGAAGATCAGCTTGAAGGGCATGTACAAAAAAAAGTTGTTGGGGATGTTGATTTTGAATCAGTTTTGCCAAAAGCTAAAAGGATTACGCCTGTGCCTGGGGGGGTTGGACCAATGACAATTATTGCGTTGCTTGAGAATTGTGTGAAATTAAAAGAAATGAATTAGACTACTCGGAAATCTACTGGATTTCCTACTGTGAGATCCCTCGACTTCGCTCGGGACGACACTACACTACTCCATTGTTTTTTCTGGGCCTTGATCTCTGTAGGCATCAATGAATCCATTTATAGCATTTTGATTAAAGGTGTTTAATTTTTGCATTCTGTTCCAAGCTGCAAGTATGATTGGACTGTTTTGATCTGGGCGTGGCACTACAATTAATTTACGTTTGCCTTTGTCTTCAAATACTTTTGTTAAGTTACTTTTTAAGGTTGTGCAGTCTTGTGATCTGAATGGTTCTGAAAGTGATGCTGAGTCGGTTGCTAATTTAGCAGAATTTGAGGCTTCATTCACCATCGCAATAAGTGGATTCTGAAGGTCACAGTTGTAAGACATTACGATATATCCGTGTTCGAGTGAATGCAGTAAAAATCTATCATCTGGTGGAGCATCTAAAACACTGGCTCTCGTCCACACTTCATAATGAGGACCTGAAGTTGGTGGATTTGAATTATAGAATGCATCAGTTCCGACCGGAATATGGCCTCTTCCAAGATCAGCAATTTGCATTCCTGGTTGTGGTTTATTTGTTTCTTTAAATACCCAAAAAAATAATCCGGCCACAGTAGCTACGCCAATAAGGATAAAAATTATTTGCTCTGTTGAAAGTCTTTTAATAAAGTTCATGAAAATTAGGATACCATGTGATCAAAAAAATTTCTACAATGAGACGTCATTCCTGCGAAAGCGGGAATCCGCAGTATGTGTGGTAATCCAAACAGATCCTCCCACTTCGCTAAAGCTACGCGGGACAGGTCGCAGAAGGATGACATATATATTAATTAGTTAAATTGGTTTTGGGCTTTTTCTATGCCTTCTTTTAATAATATTTCTACAGCTATCACTGCCCGTTTTGTCATTGATTTAACTTTTGATTTTTCTTTAGCTTCAAATCTGTCGATTACAAATTCTTCTGCTTTAAAATTTACTTCTTTGTGTTCACCTGCTAAGGCTTTACTCGCAGAGAAGCTATGCTTATCTACTCCAATTCCTAAACGTAATCTGACAAAATCATCCCGACCAAGTGTTTCAAGAATTGATTCAACACCATGATTTCCGGCGGCCGAGCCACCTTGACGAATTTTCATTTTGCCAAGCAGTAAATCGAGTTCATCATGAATAACTAACATTTCATCTGGTTTTATTTTGAAATATTGGGCAAATAATTGGACTGCTTTTCCGGAAAGATTCATGAATGTTTGGGGCTTCATTAAAGTGAGTTGGATTTTTTCCACACCTTCCCCCCACTCGGCTTTCGCTATTTCTGCTTGGAACTTTTTTTCTGTTGAGAAGTTTTCTGCATTTAGTTTTTTGGCTAGTGCATCAATTACTTCAAAACCAAAGTTATGACGGGTCTTTTCGTATTTTTCTCCTGGATTTCCTAAACCAACAATAAGTTTAATCATAGTGTGATAGTACTCTTTCGATTCTAAAATTTAAAGTAATGGGATCTGATCTTTTTCGTTTTCATCTTCCCAGATGGTGACTTTTCCATATGTGTTGTCATAGCCTGGTTCAATGTGAATATCTCCATCTCGCACTTTTTTTACCCCTTGAGCAATACGCTCACCAGCTACCATTGAGATTAGATCTATTGGCGTTTTTGTCAGAATTTTTAATTCTGAATCAATTGCTGTGACCATTTGTTCATATTTTTCTTGGACTGCTTTTGTTTTAACATCTTTACCTAACGATTCTGCAATTATTTCTTCTAATTGAACAAGCTTTCTATAGCCTGGTCTATTCGGAAATGTTTCAGATTTTATAATGCCATTTTCTTTTTTAAGTTTTAAATCTTCTTCAGTTCTGGTGGCTAATTCTTCAATTCTTGGCACTACACCTTCTGTTAATTCTTTTTTGCAGACGGGACATATCATGCCTAATTCAACTGACTGTTTTTCATCGTAGACAACATTACAGTTTCTGTGACCTGAATAGTGATATTTGCCTTCTTCTGGAAAAAATTCTATAGTGCCGATTATTTTTTCATTTCGAAGCGCATCCACTAGCCCATCATATGAAAACTCGCCATCAAATAATGTCACTTCCCTGCCAAGCCTTGGTAATGAATGGAGATCTGAAAAAGAGACAATTGTTTTTTTATCAAGTTCTGGAATGCGCCAATTCATTGAAGGCTCAGATGAAAGTCCTGTTTCGACAGCATAAATTCTGTCACTGTATTCCCCAAAACATTCGCCAAAAAAATCATAGCCTGATTTTGAGCCATACATGCCATACCACGGTGTCCAGATATGTGCTGGAATAATAATTGCTTTTGGTTCTATTTCAAAAACCATTTTGCATAATTGTTTAACACTCAGCTTTATAATTGGACGACCTTCGTAGGCAATATTTAGTCCCATTTTTTTCATTTCATTTGCTAATCTCTCTGCTGAGTTTATTGAGGGTAAATAAAGCAGAATATGAATTTTTCTGCCTTTTCCATTTTCAGTATATACACATGCTACTTCAGTAGAGACTACAAATTTTACTCCATCATGTTGGTAAGCAGAGCTTGACGCTGCGCGATAAAAACCTGATGGTAGTGGTTGCAGTAATTTCTTCATTTCTTCCAGCCATTCTGGATATAAACAATCACCAGTTCCGAGTAAATCAATGCCTTTATATTGTGCCCATTTTGCTAAATTGGGTATGGTAAGTTGCGGAGAACAGGCTCCTGCAAATCTTGAATGAGTATGTAAGTCTGCTACATATGGCATATTGTCGATTTTAACACACATTTAGGTTCATTTTCTTGCAAATGGTATACTTTTTAACTACGCTTAAAATATGGAAAGATTATTTCTCCCACGACCGCCCAAAGATCTCCGAATTGTTGAGTTGTGGGGTGTTGAAGAAGGACTGCTGCATTCCCCCGAGCAAATGGGTGATGCTATAGATCAAATAATTAAAAAAATGGGTTTGCATGCAGTTTACGGTAGTGAACCGCTCGAACATAGCTTTACACCTCATGGATTATCTTATGTAAGATTGCTTGAGGAATCACATATTGCCGGTCATACTTACTTTGAACAAAATGGTCATTTAGATTTACAACTATCTACCTGTACTGAAGGGTTAGATCTTGACCCGCTGGCTGAGGTTAGCAGATCCGTATTCCGTCCCCGTGGCTGGGGATTTTGTTATCAAGCCGGCTATCCACAGTTACAAATTATTGATGAGGATCAAAAAGGGTTGGTTAACCAGATGACTTTTACGGCCAGGATGAAGGCATGGAATATCACACCATGGGAATAATTATTTCTTTTTGTATTGTTGGGAGAACATTTCTACTAGTTCTTTGACTGTGGTTGCATCTTCTGCTTTTTTATCCGCTTCTCTAAACTTGACCATTCTGGGGAAACGTAATGCGTAACCTGATTCAGTTTCTGTTTTTCCGGCTGTGTGATTTGGCGATTTTGTTATTTCATCTGCTAGGACTTCAATTACAATTTCTGGTTTGACCCAGACTGATGGTTCCATCAGTGAATTTACTCTAGCTGGTTTTTTATCGACTTTTATTTTGTCTGCACGTTTGTGGATTTCGCGCCATTCATCATCAGTTAAACCTGTGCCTAATTTTGAAACAGTTACATATTCATCCTTATCTTTGTCATACACTCCAACCAATAATGCTCCTGCACCAAAATCTGCACGCTTCCCCCTACCGTAAATATAACCTAAGATCACAACGTCGATTGTATCTGATAAATTACCTTGAGTGTTTCGTTTTATTTTGATCCAATTTGAATTTCTGGCACCTGCTTCATATCTTGAATCTGGACGTTTGATGATTAAACCTTCTAAACCTTTTGTTAAGGCATCTTGGAAGAGTTCATTAATACGTTCAGTTTTATCGGTTACTTCTCCAGGTTGGGCAACCAAAACTTCATCACCCGAAATTGCTTTCTTCATTATTTCAATACGTTCTAATAGTGGTAGATCTACTAAAGATTTTCCATCTAAATACATGATGTCGAAAACAAACACTTTGATTGGTGTTTTTTCTGCGGCTTCCTCGATACCATATTTTCTTTTGCGTTTCATTGTTTCTTGGAACGGAAGGAATTCCTCAGTTTCTGGATTAAAGGCTAGTGCTTCTGAGTCAAAGATTGCAGTTTTAGCTTTTACTTGTTTTAAGACTCCTTTTATAACATCTGGAAGACTGTCTGTTGTTTCTTCTAAGTTTCTGGAGAATATTCTTATATTGTCACCATCTTTGTGGATTTGAGCACGAAATCCGTCATATTTATATTGCATGTGAGCACTCCCACCATATTTGTCAGTTATTTTGGCAATGTCATCAATCCGCTCGCAAAGCTGAGATCTGATTGGACGGCCGACTGTTACATCTAATTTTTCGACTGCTTCTAGACCTTTTGACCACAATACTTCGCCTATTAATCCTAGATCTGAAACTTTGTTGTATGCTCCTTCGAGTAATTTTCTTTTGGACTTATCCCCTAGTTTTGCTGTTGCAAAAGCATCTAAAATTGTTGGATCACCTATCCCTAAACGAGTCGTACCAATTGGAATGCGGGTTAAATGTTTCGCTTCAATACCGCTCATTTTCTCGAGTAGTTCAGCAAGTTCTGCAGTCTTTTTTTCAACTGTGCCATCTCCCTTGTAACTAGCTATTTTTTGTAAACGTTCAAATACTTCTTTAGTTGAGATATTTGTGGATATTATTTTCGCTTCATCGCTCAAATTTTGAGCTGCATTTCCGATATCTCCTGTTTTATCTATTTCTTTTAAAACATCTTTACGGTCTTTTTTGTAGACTCTGGCCATGGCTGATGCGACAGATTTTTCGGCCATTCCTAGTTCAATTGGTTCATAAAAAGGGGCAATTCTGCCTTGTAATAAATAGGCCACCATTGGTACATCTTGTGGGTCGAGTTCTTTAAAAAGTTCAGACAAGATTTCTATTAATTTCAATCTTGAAGATGTTTGTTCGAGCTGTTCAAAATATTCAGTTAATTTTGAGTATTGCATAGTCTTTGTGGATTGTACTGAGATTTAAAGGAATTGCCAAGTATTATTCGGACACATAGGCCGAGGCATCTTCTAATTTTTTCATATCTGGGATAGTTAACCTTCTCCCCTTTCGTTTTATTATTCCATCTTTTTCCAGTTTTAGAATCTGGAGACTGACTGTTTCGCGCGTTAACCCTAATGTTTCACTAATATCTCTATGAGTTGGCATTGATTCAATTTCATATTGGTTGTTTCCATTTTCTTTACCATCTCTTTTTGCGACTAAATAAAATGTTGAGGCAACCTTCATATATGCGTCCCCAGTAATAAAATATTCTAAGTTAATAAATAGCTCTTCTAATCTGCAGAATGATTGCTTTGTTAGGTAGCAAAAAACATCAGGATTCTGATCCAAATAATCTTTGAATTCTTTTTTGGGGATTCTCCAGTATTCTATTGCTGAAAAAGCCTCAAAGTAATAACGATTTTTTGTTTCAGTTAAGTAATCAATAAAAGCAAACGGAAATCCTGGATTTATGATATTTATACTGAGTTCTTGGCCAAGTTTGGAGATTACATATTGCCTTATCTTTCCTGTTTTTAAGAAGATCATTTGAGAACCTGTGTCCCCAGGGCGAATTAATATTTCACCTTTCTTGGCTTTAGCAGGTTTAAACTGATTGAGTAATATAATTAATTTCTTTTCTTCTTGCGTATCCATATTAATTTTCCTCGATTCTTGACGTACTAAAAGGTAATGAAGATAGATGTTTTGACCTATAACTTAGTGGACGTTTAGTAGTATATTAAATTAATATACCGATGTTATGTTATAAAAGTCACACTTTTGTGTAATAATATTGTGAGATTTAATTCCTTGTTTTGCATTCTGAACAAAAGGCTTTTTTAATATCCCATATTTCTAACTCTCCCCCACACTCTGTACATCTATCAAGGAGTAGCCAATATATTTTTTTAACAAGAGCAGTCATACCTATATTTACTATAGACATGTTGACATAATAATCTCAACTAGTAAGATGGTAGATGAATGGAAATTTCCAACGATACTCCTCCCCAAAAATATATCTCAGAAGGCAAAAGAGCACGAGATTTTACAAAAGAAGCTATTCCTGGCGAATCTCACTCACAATGGCTACGAAGAAATAACCAAGAGCTTCTCGAAATGTTACGAACTGGCGAGATAGATGAGGATACATATCTTGATCGGATGACTGGCAAAGATGTGTATTTAGAACGACTTGCAATGACGGATCCACTAACTGGTTTAGAAAATAGACGTGCTTTCGGAAACTTAATTGAATCTAGGCAACTTAAATATGGAGGGCTTGAAGGATATGCTGCATCTGTTGCTTTTATTGATTTAGATAATCTAAAAGCTGCGAATACTTTTGGCGCATGGGCAGGTGATGCATATATAGTAAATTTTGCTCAATCCATGAATGAAATTGCAATTGAGCTTTCACGAAAACTAAGCACTCAAAATCATCGATTAGAGATTTCAGCTGCTCGTCTGGGTGGAGATGAATTTGGTATTTATGTTGATTCAAAAGACCATGAAGTATTGCAACAAATCACGCAGACATTACTTGCTCGCTGTGGGCAAAAAGCACGTGATCATCAAACACTTTCAACTCTTGGATTTGATGCAACAGCATCTTTTGGTTGGAGAAATATGGATAATGATTCAACACCTGAAGATGTAATTAAAGAAGCGAATATTGCTCAAATCGCTGCAAAAGGTCGAGGAAAAAATACATCAGTTATGTTTGAAGAATTAACTCCAGAACAAATTACAAAGATTATGGAAGAACTACAAGATAAACATAAGCCAAAGACTGAATCGATACCTGACTTAGCGCAACACGTATGAAGCTTTTTTTGTGCCACCTACTTTTTTTACTAGGCCTTTTTGTTTTAAGAATTTAAGTTCTCGTAAAACAGTGTCGTCTGAAAAATCTGGGAATATTTTTCTGAAGTCTTTGTTTTGCATGGCTTTGTGGCGGTGAATGTATTCCATGATTATCATTTGGCGTTCATTTAGTTGGACTTGTTCCCCTAATTTATCTTTAACTCTGGCATCTGCTGAGATTCTTTTTACTCGTTCTTTTATTCTATTAAATTCAATTGCTACTATTTTGACAAAGTAATCGATCCATGGAGTTAAGTCTCTCTCGTGATTATCCATGACTGGTTGATTTGAGACTGATTGGAGTGAAACATAATAATCATAGGGATTTTGATCAAAATGTTCCTCAATTGAGAATAATCTACGGATATCATAGCCATCGAGAAACATTAGTAAATTTGCGACCGCTCTGGCGCTA
>Ga0163150_10005694_pt1 | contig 15759 bp, 10 predicted proteins | sample OliLakLV19P2IB_FD_148628 | JGI IMG/M metagenome (GOLD analysis project Ga0163150, IMG submission 148628) | Freshwater microbial mat bacterial communities from Lake Vanda, McMurdo Dry Valleys, Antarctica - Oligotrophic Lake LV.19.P2.IB | ecosystem: Environmental > Aquatic > Freshwater > Lake >...
GTCGTATAGTGCTATTTGATCGTATTGCAGGTAGCCCAGGCTAGTTAGCAATTACCTTTTGGTGACAGTACTGACATTAAACTAACAAACAAAGAATTAGTGAATTAACTTCTCATAACGATTCTATATTTCGGACTGACCAGTTGCGGAAACCAAAAGCCAAACCAGTCAAAATAAATCAAACAATGACACCTGATGTCAGCGGACTATTTTATATAAAGTTTACGGATATCAATTTGCGGTTGACCTCGAACTTTTAGAACATTCTCAAAGGTTAGAAGGTAAAGCGGCTAAAAGGTGAAGTGGTTAAGATTTTAATTGCCTTTTAAACCAATAATAAACCCCAATTCCTAATATCATCAATCCCAACCCCGGCAGAGCTTGTTGCGGTTTCTGAAAAAATATGTTGATCGCAAACACAGTCTGCAGCGATATGAATATTAGGGGGATGAAAGGATAGCCCCATACAGAATAAACCCGGGGATGATCTTTGAGTGTGTGACGGAAAACAAAAACAGCAGCGGCAGCCAGGGCGAAAAACAAGGCATCCATAAAGGTGACGAAAGTGATAATCTTGTCAAAATAAGCCTGGAAAAAAAACAGGACACACAAGGCCCATAGCGCCTGGATCAGCATAGCCGTGACCGGTGTCCTCCAGCGGACATGCACCTTGGCCATGGATTTAAAAAACAAACCGTCCTCCGCCATAGCATAATAAATTCTGGGCGCACTCATAGTATAAATGCTGATGGTGCCAAATATAGAGAGGGCAATACCAATAGCTACCAACCTACCACCCCAGGGAATGACCCGGGATACCGCATCGCTGGCTACAGTCTGGGTTTGTTCTATGATATCCACCGGTAACAAGCGCATATAGGCCAGGTTGATCGTGACATAGGCTATGGTGATGATGGTGGTGCCCAGGACCATGGCCCGGGCTACATTCTTTTCCGGGTTGATTACTTCACCTGCTACATAGGTGGCATGGTGCCATCCCCCCACTGAAAAAAATACACCAATCATACCACTGAATAAGGCCACAAACAGGTTAGCGGGCAGGGCATGCGCTGTATTAAAATTTTGCTGGATAGCATCCGCATCTCCTGCAAATAAACCGATCAATACAATAATAGCAATGGCCGCCACCTTTATGGTCGTCAGGATATTGGACAAGTGCTGACTATAGTGTACCCCCAGGATGTTGATGGCTGTGAGTATGATCAGGGTAGCCGCCGATATACCCATCTTCAGCGGACCGGAGATTTCCGGAATAAAAAACCGCAGATATTCTGCAAACGCGACGCAAAGGCCAGCCAGTGAACCGGTATTAATTACTACCAACATCACCCAGCCATATAAAAACCCAGCCAGGTTGCCATACGCGTGTTTTAGATATACATAAACCCCTCCAGCCCGTGTAAATAAACCACCTAATTCAGCAAAGGTCAAGGCTCCGGTCAATCCCATCAAACCACCCAATAGCCAAACCATTAAAATCAGATACGGGTGGGGGATTTCCCTTGCAATGGTCCCCGGTGTGACAAAGATTCCAGATCCAATGCTGGAACCAATAGCGATCATAGTCAGGCCGTATAGAGTGATGCGTTTTTGTAGTAGAGACAAGGTGCGAGGTTAAATGCTAAAAGGGTAAATGGTTAATGGTACAACAGGCAAAACAAGTGGTTTTCTCTCAACCCGCCTTCCGTCACCGGAATTCGGGCAGGCCTCAGCCTCACCCTCAACCTCAGCCTTAACCTTAACCCGCCTTCCGTTACCGGAATTCGGGCAGGCCTCAACCTCCACCGAGATATCGGGGCTCAATCCTTATCCTCCTCCTCCAATTGCTTCAGGAAGGCAGCCCGTCGCGGTCCGGGATATGGCCTTCCTTCTCCTTTTACTGCATACCAAAGTACCTCATTAAATAAAATATCATTGACAGCATCTTCTTTAGACAAGTCAAAAGTCTCGGAGATTTTTTGCCATTTGTTCATAGCGGTGTTTTTTTCATCCAGGTCTACATCCGGTATCCGATATTGGAACGAACGGTTATCCGCCCTGGAAGTAAAACAACGCCACATAGGAGTAGCCGCTGCATCATACTGGCTCATGGGGGCTATTCCTAAAATTAATTCGATGGTCCGCAACATGGAAGAAGTGGAGTACATGGTATGATCCACAAAATTCCGTTTGACCATGCCGCCGGCTACAAATGCTATACTTCGGTGTGCATCCACGTGGTCGGGGCCGTTCTGGGCATCGTCTTCGAGGATAAAGACTACCGACTCATTCCATATAGGACTTTTACTGAGATGGGAAACCAACATACCCGTTGCCATATCGTTGTCTGCGACATAAGCAAATGGACTGGGACGCCCTTTGCGAAGGCCTTCAGTATGGTCATTGCCCATACGGATGCTGTTGAATCTTGGGACTGCATTGATAGCCAATAGGGAATCAAAATCGCGTTTCCACTGACTGAATCTCGTGGTATCGCGGACCGACATATTCCAGCCAGTGTAGACATCACTTACATGGCCTTCTAATGCTGGTATCACCGCTTTACCCTGCGCCCCATATTCACCATAAGTGCGGTAGGTGACACCTGCCCGTTTGCAATGATCCCAGATATATCCTTTCTGTGGCCAGGTCAGTTTTTTAGTGCCTTCAAAATCATAAGCTCCCCCTCTTCCGCCATAACTCATCGGCCAGGTTTTTTCCACATAGTCAGTAGCATAAGCGCCGGTACTCCAGTTGTGGCCATCAGCACTCACTTCGGCATCGACATAAAAATTGTCCAGTAAAACAAATTCTTTGGCCAGTTTATGTTGATTGGGCGTGATGGCCTCAGGGAATAGACATAAGCTGGAATCCCCATTGCCTTCTTTTACATCACCGAGAACCTGATCATAAGTCCGGTTTTCTTTGATGATATAAAAAACATATTTGATCGGCGAAGGGGCACCTACTTTTTTTGGAATAGGGTTATTGTTGCGTCCGTCGGCTATAAGCTCGTTTTCTTTTTTATACGGGACATTATTGACTACCCTGTTGGAATATTGAGCCAGGGTTTTAGAGGAAGGCTTTTCGATAACACTCAGATTGCCCCGAAACAATCCGCCTATATATTGAATTTCATCCGGTTTGGCCAAATCACCTTGCTGGTAAGTGACATTTTCCCTGGGATTGATCGGGCTGGGTCCTTTGGGATTAGCCGCGGATTGAAACCCCTTACCGTTGGCTACCCAGATCTTATTTTTTACTGATTTCACCGAAGTCGGATACCAACCAGTAGGGATAAACCCCAGGCTTTTACTCGTACCGGGGGTGGTGACATCAAATACTGCAAGGCAATTATTATCTGCATTGGCTATGTAGAGGGTATGTTGGTCTTCGCTAAGCGCAACACTATTGGTACCGCTTCCGGTAATAGAACCCGGATATAAAGCTGCATTGAGTGTTTCGATGACTTTTTGATCGGTGAGGTGGAGGACAGAGACGCTATTGTCATTGGCATTGGCTACAAACAAAAATCGTCCATCCCGGGTCATACACATATCGTTGGGATGATTGCCAACAGGGATACCCGTTCCCAGTTTACCGGAAATAGTATTAAATGGTAAAATAACATCTCCGCCCCATAGGCTGATGTATAAGGTGGAGTGGTCCGGGCTCAGGAGGCAGGTATACCCTTCCGCTCCGATTGGAATTTTTTGACTGAGTTTATTGGCATTTAAATCTACGATATACAAATGTTTGTCTTCCTTAGAGACGATGTAAAGCATTTTACGAACCGGGTCAATACAAAGGCCCCCGAGCCAGACCGGATTGGGCCAGGGATCCGCAATGGCTAATTCACTTTCAAATTTGATTTTTCTATTGACGATGCTGTATTTATATATCTTATTGGTAGTGCCTCCACTGATATAAAAATTGCGGTCGTCTATAAAATCTATACCGACCCAGGTCACCGGTACTATAAACTGGTCGATGACGGCCTCTTGCTGGAGGTCTATTAATTGTAAACTGTGTTCACTCAGCCCACTATTGGTCACCACCATATATTGTTTATCCGGGGACACTGCCATATTGAGTGGCAGGTCGCCCAAGGGCATGCTTTTACCGGATGGACTGATGGACCAGCCGTTTGGGAGTTGGGTGGGGGCGGGGAGGTTGACCGTGCTGCAGTCGGATAGGAAGACCAGGATTGTTGCGGCATACAGAAAAGGTTTCATCTTTGGAATTTTACAATTGATGAAGTGATTTTAATTAAATGTGCCCAGAAGGTACTATTAATTTCCATTTAATTTTATCATTATTTCTCTGAAACTCGCCAAGCCTGCTTCCAGGTTTTCAATGATTTCGGCTGCTAAAGTATCCGGATCGGGCAGGTTGTCCAGATCGGCCAGGGATTTGTCTTTTAACCAGGTGATATCTAAACTGGTTTTGTCCCGTGCAATTATTTCATTATAGGTAAACTTCCTCCATCGGCCTTCCGGTTTTGTATCCGGATGGTAGGTTTCTTTCCTTTTGTGCCGGTTGGCTGGATGGAAACAATTAATGAAATCTTTTAAATCATCCAGTTTTAGTGGATTTTTCTTAAGCGTATGGTGAATATTGGTACGATAATCATATACCCAGATTTCTTTGCTCCAGGGGCTTTTGCTGGCGGGTTTATTGTCAAAGAAAATGACATTTACTTTGACTCCTTGCGCATAAAATATACCGGTTGGTAAACGCAAGATGGTATGCAGATCGGTGGTTTCCAGCAGTTTTTTACGAACAGTTTCACCTGCACCACCTTCAAAAAGTACATTGTCCGGGACTACAACAGCGGCCAATCCGGTAGTTTTCAACATGGATCGTATATGCTGGACAAAATTTAATTGTTTATTGCTGGTGGTGGCCCAGAAGTCATGGCGGTTATAGGTCAGATCGTCCTTTTCCAGTTCGCCTTCTTCATTGGTAAAAGTTTGGGCGCTCTTTTTTCCGAAAGGTGGATTGGCCAGGACATAATCGTAGGTGACCGGGGAGGCTGCGATCAGGGCATCGGCCGGAGATATAAAACCATCCTTTCCGGCAGATTGATTGTCGACGGCAATATCCCCGATATTGTGCAGAAACAAATTCATCAGGGCCAGTCGCCGGGTGCTGGCTACAATTTCGTTGCCGAAAAAAGTGGAATACTTTAAAAACTTGTTTTGTTCCTTATCCAATTTATTGTTGGCGACCAGGTAATCATAAGCTGCGAGGAAGAAACCACCTGTACCGCAGGCAGGATCAGCAATCGTCTTCATAGGTTGCGGTTGGATACATTTCACCATAGCTCTGATCAGGGCACGGGGAGTAAAATATTGCCCCGCTCCACTTTTTACGTCTTCGGCATTTTTTTCCAGCAGGCCTTCGTAGATATCACCTTTTACATCGGCCCCCAGCACCAGCCAATTTTCCAGCCGGATGCACTAAGTTGCTTGTCAATCTTATCTCTGGCTATTTGTTCCGGGTTCTGATTAGACATAAGGTATTCCTGGCCCTGTTTCGATGGTCAAAATAAGGAAATTTACCCTGAAACAAACGGCGAATAAAGAATTGGTCAGGTTTAGGGTCAGTTGAATATTGTGCTCCTTTCTTTAAATTGAATTGGTCATTCTTTAATATTCTCTTAATGATTTTCTTCTAACCAAAATTATGATGCCCATTCCATTGGCTTAGCCTAATTTTGCGCCCCTGGTATGATTAAAAATTTAGTATTCTTCCTTGTTTTCCTGGGCATTTCTCCTTCTTTTGCCCAAAGAAGAAATGCCGACTATCGATATGACATGCGCCAAATCCACCTGCCGATGCGCATCGATGGCAACGGTATCGACGCAGCCTGGAATAACCTGCAGATTGCGTCTGATTTTTACATGGTATTACCTATGGATACCAGCAAAGCCAAGGGCCGTACCGATGTGCGCATGTGTTACGATCAGAAAAACATCTACCTGTTGGTCGAGGCTTACCACGCCATTGACAAACACTACCAGGTGGAATCCCTTAAACGGGACTTTAATTTTGGTAAAAACGATAACTTTTTGCTATTCATGGACCCGTTTGACGACCGGACCAATGGGTTTTCCTTTGGATCCAATGCCGCCGGGGGACAATGGGATGGCACCATGTACGAAGGAGGCAAGGTGGATCTCAGTTGGGAGAATAAATGGACCGGGGTCACCAAAAATTACGACGACAAATGGGTGTTTGAAGCAGCTATTCCCTTTAAAAGTATCCGTTATAAAAAAGGGATTACCGAATGGGGTATCAATTTTTCAAGGCTCGACATCCGGACGACCGAAAAATCCTCCTGGGCGCCTGTACCGAGGATTTTCCCGACGGCTTCTTTAGCTTATACCGGTGTTTTGGTGTGGGACCAGGCACCACCGGATCCAGGTATGAATATATCCGTCATTCCTTATGTATTGACCGGTTTTTCCAAAAATTATACATCGCAGACCAAAACCAAAATCAGGAATGAATTCGGAGGGGATGCAAAAATTTCCCTGGGCAGTTCACTCAACCTGGACCTGACAATTAATCCGGATTTTTCGCAGGTGGAGGTGGATCAGCAGGTCACTAATCTCGACCGTTTTGAATTATTTTTTCCGGAACGCCGTCAGTTTTTTTTGGAGAATGGAGACTTGTTTGCCAACATCGGTAATAGTTCGCTCAGACCTTTTTTTTCCAGAAGGATAGGACTGGGTATACCCATTGATTTCGGTGCCCGGTTTAGCGGGAAGTTGGATCAAAACTGGCGTATAGGTGTCCTGGATATGCAGACCCGGAAAAACGAACTTCAGCCAGGGTACAATTTTGGGATGATCGCCTTGCAGCGGAAAGTCTTTACCCGCTCCAATATCACAGTATTTGCCATCAATAAACAGGCCCTGGGTTATGATGAACTAGACTCCGAACTTAAAAAAACCAATTCCGCCTACAACCGCAATATCGGATTTGAATACAATCTGGCCTCGTCCAATAACCGGTGGCTGGGTAAACTGATGATGGCCAAATCCCTGGATTCAAAAAAATCTTCGGATTCCTGGTCCCATGTAGGCAACTTGTCCTATTCTACCAGGACCTTCAGTCTCCAGTGGCAACAGGAATATGTCAGTAAAAATTATACAGCAGAGGTAGGTTATGTTCCGCGCAGGGAATATTTTAAGATCAGTCCACAGGCGAGTTATTTGTTTTATCCCGGCGCGGGCAAGATCCTGACCCATGGCCCTACGGCCGGGGTCTTTGCTTATTTTAATCCCAAACTCAAGACTACAGACCGTACGGTATACTTTTCTTATATCTTTAGTTTCAGGACACAGGCCAAGGCTACTTTATGGGTAGGGGATGATTGGGTGCAACTGTTGCAACCCTTTGATCCGACCAATACCAATAAAGACACCCTGGGGCGCGGTAGTATCCACAAGTGGCAGTCTACGGGCGGAGATTTTTTTTCCCCACCGCAAAAACTGATTACCTACTCCTTTTCGTATCGGATCGGAGGATATTACCAGGATGGCCATCGTTCGAACCTGACCACTGAAATCGGTTATCGTTTTCAGCCCTATGTCAAGCTGGCTCTGGCTGCCAATTACAACAACATCAATCTGCCCAGCCCATGGAACCGCACGGTGTTCTGGCTGGTGGGGCCCAGGGTGGACGTGACGTTTACAAACAATCTATACTTTACCTCCTTTGTCCAGTACAACGAACAAATTGACAATCTCAACATCAATACCAGGTTGCAATGGCGGTTTAAACCGGCTTCAGATATCTTCCTGGTATATACGGACAATTACCTGCCTGCTCCGTTTAATGTAAAAAACAGGGCGCTGGTGTTTAAGATGAATTATTGGTGGAATTTGTAAGTATTTTCGGATCACTTGTTTTCAGAGGCCAGCTATGTCCTATAAAAGGGTACGTTTTAAATACCCTGACTCTTATCCAAGGGGTTATCTTGTTCCAAACTGACCAGGGTGATCCGTTCATAAAACACTACACCTGCTTCATCGATTTTCTGTTTTAATTCCACAATCATCAGGCTTTCGTAATCCACGATATCCACTTTATAGGGTATTGGCAATACTTCGTTAATGGTACTTTTTACGCGGGTTGCAATTTCAGCATTACAATCTTTTCCTTTGATAGCGAGATCGATATCGCTGCCCTTTTTAAAGTTTCCTTTTGCCCGGCTGCCGTATAGAATTACTTGTTCTATCTGCGGATGGTTTAAAAAAAGATCTAACAAAAGTTTATAGCTTTTTTTTGTGATTCCAAACGAATTCATACTTCTTTTTTTAATTTCATGAAGACATCATACAACTCCTTAAAATAGTCATTGATGATAAGGTTGTAGGCTATTTGGGCATTCTTTACATTGAACGTTTTGTTCATAAATTTCCGTTTTTCCAGCATATCCATCCATATTTCGCCATCATTGATTAATTCATAGTGAAAGGCGGCTTTGATCACATCCCGGGGGAAAATGATATCGACTTTTTTCTCTTCTAAAAAATCCCTGATGGTTTTCCAGGCCAGTTCAAAAGTGAATTCATAAATTTTAATTACCCCGGCAGTTTCAATGAAGGTCAAATCCTTCTTGCTTTCTGCAGCCTGTAGTTTCTCAATGGCTTCGCCGAAATAGGTCAGGCGTTGTTTCCATTTGTATTCCTTATCACTCATAGTTATGGCTGCAAAATAACGGCAAATCTGTAAGGAATTTTATTAATCGGGATTAAGAATGCACAATTTTCAGATTTTAACCTGGCCCTTCTTTCTTATTTTCTCTTTTCCTCCTTTTTCCCTGGAAAAGGTTATAGCGGGGTAATGGGTGTGGAGAACGACAATGCCCTTCCGGGTAAGGAGAGCGAAATGGCGCTGATCAAAGCCTGCCAGGAACACGATAGGTTCAGATTTAGAAATTATTCTTGATATCAATCTTTGACATAGGGAAATACCAGGGAGTTAACATAAACTTTTTATTCAATTTCCATTCAAATCACAGGATATTCACATATTTGTCCTATTCGCCGCATTCTTTGTCTGAATGCTGGTTGAATGACACCTCAACCGGATTTATAATTTTTTTTAATTGATGCTGAATATGAATTTCAACTATTTTTCTTTAATTGCATTGGCCCTGATCTTTAACCAATGTAAGCCCTCCAAAGTCAACAATGAAAAATGGAGTATTTCAGCTCCGGCTAAGGAGGCCTATTCTTTTTCAAACGAAGTGGAAGCCATCTTACCCAATGGAAGGTGGGTAAAACCAATGGGTAAAACAACCCGCATTGCACCACACCCTTATGGTTTGGTACTTTCTAAAGATGGATCGCTGGCTGTCACGGCCAACTCGGGTACCAATCCATTTTCAATTACGGTCATCCGGCATCCTTTTTCGGACTCCATGAGCCTTATGCAGATACCAAAATCGGCGAACACCGATGATGATTTACTGGCTGCTGTATTCATGGGATTAGCCATTTCACCGGATAATCGACTCATCTATGTGGCCGGTGGGCAGACCAATAAAATTTTTGTTTTTGATGCCTTGACCGGGGAAAAAAAAGATGAAATATCCTGCAAAACAACGCAAAAAGGGTTCCAGTATAACGATGGCTATATAGGCGATATGGTTATGACTTTGGATGGTAAAAAGATTTATGCCGTAGATCAGATTGGGTTCAGAATAATCGAAATAAATCTTGAAACAAAAAGTGTAATTAATAATTGGCAAACGGGCAGATATCCTTTTGGTATTACTTTATCCCCTGATGAATCCATCCTGTATGTTGCCAACGTGGGTATGTTTGAGTACAGCCTGATCAATAATATGGACTCCGCCACGATACGAAAACACCCTCTGGATTATCCCGCCTTCGCATATGGCTCAAAAGAGATGATTAATGGTATACATTCGGATTCAATCCACGTGAAAGGGCTTGGTGAACTAAATTCAGATGAGGCTTTTTCTATTTGGATTTACAATCTTAAAACACCAGGTAGCACCGCTGAATATAAAATAAAAACTGGTTTTTTGGTAGGAGACAAACTCGATGGCATACCTGCAGTGGGAGGTAGCAGTCCCAATTCAATTGTTGCAGGTAGCCAGTATGTGTTTGTAAGCAACGGCAACAATGATTGTATTTCAGTGATCGATGCAAAAAAACATACCCTCGTTAAAAACATCAACCTGACTCTGGATCCAAGACTCGGTTCATTGAAAGGTATCATCCCATTTGGTTTGGCTTTAGATCAGGGTGAAAAAAGATTATATGTAGCTGAATCCGGTATCAATGCGGTAGCCGTAATCAATGTGGACGATCTCCGGCTTATAGGTCATTTACCGGTAGGATGGTTTCCTTCGAAACTTCGGGTGAATCCATCACAAAATAAACTGCTTGTTGCCAATGCAAAAGGATTTGGCAGCGGACCAAATGGTGGAGCCTCTTATCGATCAGGCCCTGAAGGTGATTATATAGGGTCATTAATGAAAGGTTCAATAACCATACTGGATATTCCGGAAGATTCAAAATTGCAAGAGTATTCAGATAAAGTAGTTCAAAATAATTTTAATTGGACACCGGTTTCCCCCAGTCAGCAGGTCACTGTTCCTAATCATTTTGAATCAGCACATAAAAGTCCAATAAAGTACCTGGTTTTTGTGTCCAAGGAAAATCGCACGTATGATGAAGTATTTGGTCAGCTGGTACAAGGCAAGGGAGAAGCTTCATTGGCCAGGTATGGTCATCAGGTTAAATTTAGCAATAAGAGGAAGACGGATTCACTCGCTCAAATTACGGTCATGCCCAATCATCTTGCGCTGGCAAAAAAATTCAGTATTAGCGATAATTTCTATGTCGATTCGGATCATTCTGCTGATGGGCACCGGTGGCTGGCAGGCACTTACCCCAATGAGTGGCTCGAAACACATACTTCTGCAGCATATGGAGGGAAAAGAGGTTTGGACCATAAATCCAATGCACCTGGGCGTTTTGGTATGACAGGAGCTTCGGGAGCCATTTATCCGGAAGATTATAATCAACATGGATCGATCTGGGATCATATGTATCGGAATAAAAAAGAATTTTTCAATTTTGGTTTTGGAGTAGAATTTGATGCCGGTTCTTTTGCTGATTCCACATTCAAGTTTGGAGGGGTAAAATACCTGGTCAACTATCCATTGCCCGGACCATTATATGATCGCACTTCCAGAAAATACCCCACCTTTAATATGGCAATCCCGGATCAATTCAGAGTGGATGTTTTTATTAAGGAGTTTAACGAACGCTGGGCAGATGGAAAAAGTTTGCCTTCCTTGCTTACCATTATCCTGCCCAACGATCATGGGGCAGGGGAAAGGCCGCAAGCAGGATTTCCATACCGGGAAAGTTATATGGCGGACAATGATCTTGCTCTTGGTCGTTTAGTTGAATTCTTATCCGGTACACCTTACTGGAAAGAGATGGCGATTGTAATTACCGAAGATGATTCACAGGACGGACGGGACCATATAGATGCACATCGTAGTATATTGATGGTGATATCCCCATTTGCTAAAAAAAATCACGTCAGTCATACCCATACCAGCTTTGGAAGTATATTCAAAACGTTTTGGCATGTATTGGGTATTCCTTATCTCAATCAATACGATGCCGGAGCCTCTGACCTGTCAGATTGTTTTACTGACCAACCTGATTTTACCGCTTACAAGGCTTTGCCGGTCGATAGCCTGATGTTTAATCCACGACATGCGCTCGATCCGCTGCATGAATCTTTTGACTGGAAAGCATTAACTACTGGACCTGATCTGGATGATGAAAAGTTCATCCGATCCTCTTTAAAAGAATCAAAAAAATGAGCTCTTTCTCTCCTCGGTGTAGAAGGGCTTGTATGGTATTTATTCTTTTGGCCTGGTGTATGGACAATTATATTCTGTCTCAAAATATTCCTACAGATACGGTAGTTAAGATTCAGGAGATTCTCATTTCAGCAGCAAGAATGTCACAGACAGCAGATAACATAAATATTGCTCATCAGGTCCTGAGTAGTGCTAAATTAGGCTCCGTAACATCTCGCAACCTGCCCGAGGCTTTACAACATCACGGTATATGGATGCAAAAAACAAATCAAGGTGGGGGTTCTGCCTTTATCAGAGGATTGACCGGTAACCAGGTATTGATTTTAAAGGATGGAATCCGGCTCAACAACTCTATTTACCGATATGGGCCAAATCAATACCTCAGCCTTCAATCCTTGTATGACCAGCAACAAATAGAGGTCATCAAAGGATCAGGAGCGGTTCAATATGGTTCAGATGCCATCGGTGGAGTGCTTCATCTCCAAAGTATAAAACCGGCATTAGATCATGATCATGGCATTTATGGCAATATTTATACTCAATGGGCTACATCGGATATTGAAAAAATAGTTAATGCAAGGGTGGCATTATCTAAAAAGGACTTTGCTATTTCTGGCAGGGGTGCATATTTAAATTACGGTGATCTGCGCGGAGGTAAACTTACCGGTATACAATCACCGAGTGGTTACCAGGAATACAATACCGATCTTAAAGCCAGATGGTTTAATCCCCTGGGAACCTGGGATTTTTCTTATTCGAAGGCAGCTCAATATGATGTTCCGGTGTATCATAAACTGGTATTGGAAGGGTTTGAAATAAATCAATCCGATCAACTTGATCATCAATTAGCCTATGTGAGGAATAAGTATGTTTTTGGTAATTCCTCCTTTTTGGAAAATCTGGAGACCACCTTTTCCTGGCAATATCTTCATGAACATAGAAGTATTCAGAAAAAAACGACAGACCCACTTAGAATAGAAGAGGACGGTGTCCAGGTGCTGGGTCTGACTTCACAAGTGCAGTTTACACCTGGTTCGTCAATACATGCTGTTTTTGGATATGATGTTTACCTCGATAAAGTGAGGAGTAAAGCAATATTCGAAAACAATACGCCGAGCCCTCCCCAACTCAGGGGTTTATATCCGGATGGAGCAAAATATCTGAATGCAGGAGTGTTCAATTATTGGAATGCGGGTTTTAATAAATGGGACCTGACCTGGGGCTGGCGCTGGAACATCTATCGGTTAAAAACAATAGATCCGAATCTTGGGGACATCACCCTCAAGCCTTCGGCTTTGGTCTGGCATGGATCGTTGGGCCGCGCATCTGGCAATCACCGGGTATTTTTAAATGCAGATAAAACATTTCGGGCGCCCAATATCGACGATGCTGGTACGCTGGGTATTGTTGATTTCAGATACGAAGTGCCGAATTATGATTTGGTGCCTGAAAAAGGGTTGCATCTTAGCGCCGGCTACCGCTGGACCGGGTTAGTTCTTAAAATGGAACATGGTCTGTATTATTTGAAATTAAATGATCTTATTACCCGGACTGCAATAAAAGGTGATAGTTTGCAGGGATACCCGGTATTCATCAAAAAGAATTCTGACAAATCCTTTATTTATGGCTGGGAATCATCCTGGGATTGGAATATCAATACTGTTTTCAACTGCAGGGGCAATTTTCAGTATACGTTTGGTCAAAACCAAACAGCAAATGAACCTATTCGAAGGATACCACCACTTTTTTATTCAGTCTGGTTACAATACCGGCCGGGTATCAGGTGGTCTTTTTATATGGAGTCCATTAATGCGGGTAGTCAAAAGAGACTTAGTGCCGGAGATCTTTCCGATAACCGGATCTCAAAAACTGGTACCCCGGCATGGAATATTCTGAATGCCGGTTTGACTTATCGCACGGATATCATTTCTATCCGTGCGGGTATAGAAAATGTGTTCAATAGTGATTATCGTATTCACGGTTCAGGTATCAATGGAGCCGGACGATTGGCGCGGTTAGGGATTCAAATAAGTTGGTGATTCTAAAAGTTTGCTTTATTTTTTTATCTAACTTAAAACTTGTAGCGGTTTTAAGAACTTTCTACCTGTAAGAATAAATAGGGCATTTTTTTTTGATAATAAAAATAATGTAATTACCTTCGTTGTCGAACAACCGTTCGAAACAAGTGTACTAAATGCTCGTTCAATCGCTCAATACAGAACAACTCATCATCGAGTCAGCGCGTAAACACTTTGCTGCCAGAGGGTTTTCCGGGGTTTCGCTGCAGGATATCGCGGCAGATGCCGGTACGACCAAATCCATGGTCAATTATTATTTCCGCAGTAAGGAAAAATTGTTTTCCGTCATCTTCCTGCGGGAATTTCAACTCCTGTTTTCATCCATTGCTTCTTTTTTACTGGAGGACCTTCCCCTGAAGGAGAAAATTACCAATATCGTTTCCCTCGATGTGGATCGGCTCCTTAAAATGCCGGAGTTACCGGTTTTTATTATGAGCGAAATGCACCGCAACCCGGAGATCGTTTTAAAACACCTGGAACACATCCCCATAGACCAACTCTTGCTCCAACTGGATAAACAAATCCGAAGAGAAACCAAACAAGGGATCATACGGTATATTCCCCCACGGGAGTTGATGATCAATATTCAATCCCTGACCATTTTTCCTTTTTTATCTAAACCCATGATGACCGGACGCCTGGGTTATACCGAGAAGACCTTTACCGCACTGATGATGAAACGAAAAAAAGATATCGTCGACACCATATGGAAATCAATAGCTGTCTAACCTAAATCAGAAAGTATGCCTGCTTATACATTTAGAAGGATTAAAAAATGGCTTGGCCTGGCCTTTGGTTTAATCGCTCTTCAGTGGAACCTTCCTGCTCAGACTTCACTTCAGTTAAATGATTTATACCGGGCTCTCGAACAATATCACCCGTTTCGCCAATTGAATGAAGCGGGTAAATCGATTGAGCTCCAGCAGAAAAAAATAAATGCCCTAAGCACACTGCCGCAAACCAGTTTTCAGGGGCAAGCCACCTGGCAATCCGATGTTACAGAAATCCCATTGACCATCCCGGGCCTTGACATCCCCGGTCAGGCACATGATCAATACCGCGCCGTAGTGGAAATTTCACAATCCCTATATGATGGAGGTGCCCGCAAAGCAATGAATGAGCAGGCTTCGCGCGTGACTGTTCTGGAAGCAGCCAATACGGAGGTGCATTTCATCGGTTTGAAAGAGACCCTTTGCCGCACCTATTATAATGCTTTAATGGCCGACCTGGCCATCAAACAACTTGAATTGTTGTCCAGGGACCTCGACCAGAAAGCCGTCAAACTCAACAATCAGATCCGCGAAGGCGTGGTATCCGGTTACCAGGAAGCTTCTTTACAAATAAAAATCAAAGAGACCCGTCAAAATATACTGGATGCTAAAAAACAAAAAGCCAATGCATTAAAGTCCCTCGAATTGCTTACCGGGATGAAACTGGATTCAACGGTTCAACTGACTCAACTGATACAGAATCCGGAAGATCAAGCTGCAAAACGACCTGAACTTGTAGTATTGGATGCTCAAAGAAAAATGCAGGCCGCTCAATTTCAACTTTCCAATACTAAGTATCAGCCGCGGGTACAGGTGTTTGGTCAATTGGGTTATGGGAGGCCCGGGTTGAATTTATTGTCTGATGATTTTGAACCATATTCCATCCTGGGCCTTCGCTGGCAGTGGAACCTGGGCAATTTGTATACCCGCCAAAGCACCAGGGAGAAAAAAATTCTCCAGGCCAACCTGGATAAGGTAAACATCCAGGAAGACGCCTTCCTCCTTCAGCAAAATATCA